>Ga0187894_10004363_pt1 | contig 15222 bp, 7 predicted proteins | sample GBC1701081metaG_FD_136650 | JGI IMG/M metagenome (GOLD analysis project Ga0187894, IMG submission 136650) | White microbial mat communities from a lava cave in the Kipuka Kanohina Cave System on the Island of Hawaii, USA - GBC170108-1 metaG ... | reverse complement strand
GCCGGCGTGTCCTCGTTCGGGATCAGCGGCACCAACGCCCACCTCGTCCTCGAACAAGCCCCACTCCAACCCGTCGAGGGCGAGCCTGTTCCCGACGCCGGTGGGGTGGTGGTGTGGGTGGTATCGGCCCGCAGTGCGCAGGCGTTGGCGGGGCAGGCCGGCCGGCTGGCCGCGCACTTACGGGCTCGGCCGGAGTTGGCTGCGGCGGATGTGAGCCGTGCCTTGGTCACCTCGCGGTCGTTGCTCGAACATCGCGCGGTCGTAGTGGGCTCTGACCGAGAGGGGCTGTCGGCGGGGTTGGACGCGCTGGCTCACGACCAGCCTGCTGCGGGTGTGGTCCAAGGTGTGGCCGGGGACGGCGGGAAGGTCGCGATGGTGTTCCCGGGCCAAGGCTCGCAGTGGCCTGGGATGGCGGTGGAGCTGTGGGAGCACTCGGCGGTGTTCCGCGAGCGGATGCAGGCCTGCGCCGAGGCGCTGGCCCCGTACGTGGACTGGTCACTACCAGCGGTCTTACAAGGCGACGACGCCCCGCCGCTGGAGCGGGTGGACGTCCTGCAGCCGGTGCTGTTCAGCATGATGGTGTCGCTGGCCGAGCTGTGGCGCTCCTGGGGTGTCGTGCCGACAGCGGTGGTGGGCCACAGCCAAGGCGAGGTCGCCGCCGCGTGTGTCGCCGGCGGGCTGTCGCTACAGGACGCCGCCCGGGTGGTGGCGCTGCGCAGCCAGGCGCTGGTGGGCCTGACTGGCCGGGGCGGGATGGCCTCGCTGTCGCTGCCGGTGGAGCAGGTCGGTCCACTTCTGGACCGGTGGGAGGGCCGGCTGTCGATCGCCGCGGTGAACGGGCCTGGCTTGACCGTGGTATCGGGTGATCTGGACCCGTTGCACACGCTGCTGGACGAGCTCTCGGCGCAGGGTGTCCGCACTCGCAGGATCCCGGGCCACCATGCCGGGCATTCTTGGCAGATGGAGGCGCTTCGTGAGCGTGTGCAGGACACGCTGTCGGGGCTCGGGCCACGTTCGGCGGGGCTGTCGTTCTACTCGACGGTCACGGGGGAGCTGCTCGACACCACAGCGTTGGATGCCGAGTACTGGTACCGCAACCTGCGCCAGCCAGTGTGTTTCGCGCAAGCGGCGCGCGCGCTGCTGGCGCAGGAGTACCGGTTCTTCGTGGAGGTCAGCGCCCATCCAGTGTTGACGACGGCGATCCATGAGATCGCCGACGACCTCGGAGTCCAAGCGTTCGCGGTCGGCTCGTCGCGTCGTGGGGACGGCGGGCTGGAGCGGTTCGCGGCGTCTGCGGCCGAGCTGTTCGTCCGAGGCCGCCCGCTGGACTGGACGGCGGTGCTCGGCGGGCAGGGGCGGCGGGTGGAGCTGCCGACGTACGCGTTCCAACGGCAACGCTACTGGCTCCAGCCTCCTGCGGTCACGGGGGATGTGAGCGCGGCCGGGGTGGAGCCGGCAGGTCATCCGCTGTTGGGCGCAGAGGTGGGGTTGGCCGAGAGCGACGGGTTGCTCCTCACCGGCCGGCTGTCGACCCAGACGCATCCGTGGCTTGCCGATCACGAGGTGGCGGGAGTGGTGCTGCTGCCCAGCAGCGCCTTCGTGGAGCTGGCGTTGCGCGCAGGTGACCAGCTCGGGTGTGACCGTCTCGACGAGCTCGTCCTCGAGGCGCCGTTGGTCTTGCCCGAGGACGGCACGACGCAGCTGCAGGTGACGGTGGGTGCACGCGATGCAACCGGGCGGCGATCGCTGAGCCTTCACGCACGACCGGATAGCGACCAGGACGCGGGGTTGGCAGCCGGGTGGACCCGGCATGCGAGCGGCAGGCTGGCCGCCCCCGGTGTCCTGACGGTGGGATCGGCCACCCTCGAGAACACAGGTCCATGGCCGCCAGCAGAGGCGGAGCCAATGGACGTCGATGACCTGTACGACCGTCTAGCCCAGCAGGGCCGCTGGTATGGGCCGGCGTTCCATGGGCTCCGCGCGCTGTGGCGGCGAGGCGACGAGCTCTTCGCCGAGGTCGCGCTCCCTCAACTGGTCGCGGACGAAGCGGCGCAGTTCGGGTTGCACCCGGCGCTGCTGGATGCCGCGTTGCACCCGCTCGGGTTGACCGCGCCGACCGTGCCCACCGCGGACACCGCCGCGGAGACGGGCGTGAGGCTGCCGTGCTCGTGGACTGGCGTGCGCCTGCACTCGAGCGGGGCGTCGGTGTTACGCGTGCGGTTGTGGCCCGTGGCCCAGGATACGGTCGGGTTGACGGCGACCGACCCGACCGGCCGACTGGTCGCCTCGGTCGAGTCGCTGGTCTCGAGACCCCTGCCCGCCGAGCGGCTGCATGCCGCGGGCGGCAGGCATCACGAGGCGCTGCTGCGTACGGACTGGACGCCCCTGCCGGTCGAGTCGGGCGCACCAGCGCCGGCGGACCAGTTGGCGGTCATCGACGCAGGCAGGGACGGGCTGGGGTTGGATGTCGCGTTGCAGGCCGCCGGGATTGCCGTGGCCGCGTACCCAGACGTCGGGTCCCTGGCTGCGGCAGTCGCCGCAGGTGCGCCAGTTCCTCGAGCGGTCGTGGCTGGCTGCGCTGGGCCCGACCGAACGGGTGGCACCGGGTCGGGTGGGGTGAGACACGCGGCACACGCGGTCACACACCAGGTGTTGGCCCTGCTACAGGCCTGGCTGGCCGACGACCGGTTCGGCTCGTCGCGGCTGGTGGTGGTGACTCGTGGCGCGGTGGCGGTGAACGACGAGGACGTGGCTGACCTGGCATGCGCGCCGGTCTGGGGACTGGTGCGCTCGGCGCAGTCGGAGCACCCTGGCCGGCTGGTCCTGGTCGACCTGGACAGCCAGGACGATCCGAGCCGTTGCTGCGCGCTGCTGCCGAGGGTACTGGCGTCGGGTGAGCCGCAGGCGGCCGTGCGGCGCGGCGAGGTGTGCGTGCCCCGGCTGACCCGGATGAGCCCCGACGCAACCTCTGCCGGTCGGCTGTTTGATCCCGAGGGTGCGGTGCTGGTGACCGGCGGCACCGGCGTGCTGGGCAGGCTGGTCGCCCGCCATCTGGTCACGCGGCATGGAGCCCGACGGATCGTGCTGGCCAGCCGCAACGGGCCACGGGCCCCCGGGGCCGACGAGTTGCAAGCAGAGCTGGACGAGCTAGGCTCCCAGGTGACGATCGCGGTCTGTGACGTCACCGACCGCGACGCTGTCGCGGGGTTGGTCAGCTCGGTGCTCGCCGAAGGCCCGCTGAGCGCGGTGGTGCACGCCGCAGGGGCCAGGGGAGTCCCCCACAGAGGGAGCGTGCTCGACGACGGGCTCGTCACCTCGTTGACGTCGGCGCAGTTCGACTGGGTGCTGGCACCCAAGGTCGATGCTGCGTGGCACCTCCATGAGCTCACCCGACACCTCGACCTCTCGATGTTCGTGCTGTTCTCCTCGGTCGGTGGCGTCCTGGGCAACCCTGGCCAGGCTACCGACGCGGCCGCCAACGCCTTCCTGGACGCATTGGCCGCACATCGGCGGGCACGGGGGTTGGCCGCCACAGCACTGGTGTGGGGCCCATTGGGCGTGGAGATGACCGGAGATCTGGACGAGGCAGGGCTCGCACACATGACCCGCCAGGGTCTGGTCCCGCTGTCGGCCGAGCACGGGTTGGCGCTGCTCGACGCCGCCCTGGCCACTGAGCGAGCGGTGGTCTGCCCGGTCCGCTGGGACCCCGCTCGAATGCGCGCCCAGGCGCGTGCCGGGACCTTGCCGACGTTCCTGGGCGGCCTGGTCCGCAGCTCGGCCCGCCCGACCGCCCGCACCCCCAATGGCGACAGCGCTGCGGGATCCGACCGGCTGGCGCGGCAGGTGGCTGAGCTGTCGCAGGCCGATGGCGAGCGGCTCTTGACCGAGTTGGTGTGCGCTCAGGTGGGGGCGGTATTGGGCCATGCCGGACCGCACATGGCGGGAGCGGTGCCAGCGGGAGGGGAGTTTCGCGAGCTGGGGTTCGACTCGCTGACCGCACTGGAGCTGCGCAACCGGCTGGGCGCCGCGACCGGGCTGCGGCTGCCTGCCACGCTGGTCTTCGACCATCCCACCCCCACCAAGCTGGCAGCCCATCTCCTGGCACGGCTGGCGACCGCGAGCGAGCCTGGAGGCACGAGCGGCGACGGGATCGAATCGCTCTTCCGACGGGCCTGCGAGGTGGCGAAGATACGCGAAGGGATCGACCTGTTGATGGCCGCTTCCCGTCTCCGCCCTGCGTTCGACGCCCCATCAGGTCTCCCAGCGGCTCCGAGCCCCGTCCGGCTCTCCCGAGGCACCACACAACCCAGTTTGGTTTGCTTCCCCGCGATCACTCCGCTCGCGAGCGCCTTCCAATATCTCAGTTTTGCTTCTGCCTTCGAGGGCCTCCGGGATGTCACGGTCCTCCCCGAGCCGGGGTTCGTCGGAGAGGAGCCTCTACCCGCCTCCGCCAGCGCGCTTGTCGAACTGCAGACCGAGGCTGTGCAACGGTGCGCAGCGGGCGCTCCGTTCGCGCTCGTCGGGCACTCCTCTGGGGGATGGATCGCCCATGCGGTCACGCGCCGCCTCGAGGACCTCGGTCTGCACCCGATTGCGATTGTGCTGTTGGACACCTACTGGCCTGCCAGCTCGGCTTTGCGTCGAATGGAATCCACAATAATCGAGAAAATCTTCGAGCAGGAGAAAGTGTTCGGGTCGACGGATGACGTGCAGCTGACCGCCATGGGCGGGTATTTACGCATATTCTCTGGCTGGAAGCCGCCGCTGCTCACCACCCCCGTCTTGTTTGTAAGGGCCGAGGATGCCCTCATCGACAGCTCGAGCAATGGCGAATGGCGGGCGTCCTGCGAGCTCGCAGGCACAACCATCGACGCACCGGGTGATCATTTCACGATGATGGAGGACCACGCTCGTTCCACCGCACAGTCTGTCCACGAGTGGCTCTTGGCTCTGCGCGCCCACGACTGAACCTCGACTGAACCCTAGGGCTCCTCTGTTGTTGAGATCTTTACAGTTGTGACAAATTCACACACTGTGACCGATTTCACGCTGCGTGAACAAGGGCTCCTCCATGTCCGAAACCCGCTAGCCGGTCAGACTCCCCATGCCTACAGAGACGGTCGCCCGGCTCGTCTACTGGCTCATGTACATGCCGCCATTGGGCGAGAGCACCTGACCGGTGAGGAACTTGGCCTCGTCGCTGGCCAGGTAGACGGCGGCCCAGGCGACGTCGTCCGGCTCGCCTAGGTGCCCCAGAGGCGTCTGCGCGACAACCAGCCGGCAGAACTCCGGACTGAACGACCCGGTCATGTTCGTACCGCCGATGAATCCCGGTGCCAGTGCGTTGACGCGGATGTTGCGGCTGGCGACATCGCGGGCCAGCGCGCGCGTGAAGCCGAGGATCGCGCCCTTGGCCGCGCTGTAGCCAGGGCCACCGCCCATCCCAGACGTGCCCGCGACGGACGCCATGTTGACGATGCTGCCGGACTGTTGGAGTCCCATGAGCCCGAGGGCCGCTCGGCAGCAGAAGAAGGTCCCATCGACGTGCACGGCCTGGATGCGGCGCCAGTCCTCGCCGCTCGTGTGCACCGTGCTGTCCAGATGGGTCGTGACCGGCCCGCCGCTGGCGATCTCGGCTGCTCGTTGCATCGCGCGCCCTGTAAACCCGTCGAGCAGGTCGGGTCGGTGCTCGAAGCCGCTGATCCCGGCATTGTTGACGAGGATGTCGAGGCGTCCGACCTCGCTGGTGATCTGGTCGAACATCGCATTGACCGCCATCGAGTCGGCGACGTCCGCAACGATCGCGATGCCGGCTAGGTCCTCGGCAACGGCTTCTACAGCCGCCTTGTTCACATCGTTCAGGATCAACACGGCGCCCTCGTCGCGGAAGCGCCGTGCGATGGCGGCACCGATCCCTGAGCCTGCCCCGGTCAAAAGCGCCACCTTGTGCTCTAGACGCCCGGCAGGAGTTCCGTGCGGCATGGTGTCTCCGTTCGCTCTCCGATGCGTCGTCAGCCTTCGGTCACTTCGCGAACAGCTCTCAGCAGGATGGCCATCAACAGGCGCAGATCGTCCGGGCGCATCGCGAGCGCCGGTACGACCTGGATGACGTCACCGAGCACAGAGTTGATCACCAGGCCGAGCTCACGTGCTCGGGAACACACCTTCTTTGCGACCTGCGCGTCAGGCGGGAAGGGGGTGCGTGTGGCGGGGTCCGCGACGAGTTCGATCCCGGCGACCAACCCCCGCTGCCGGACGTCACCGACGTGTGCAAGATCCTGGAACGCCTTGAGTTCCACCGCCAGGATGCCAGCCAACGCGCGTGCGCGACCGACCGTGTCTTCCTGTTCGAACAGGTCGAGGCTCGCGAGCGCAACCGCGGCCGCAAGCGGGTTGCCCGAGTAGGTGGTGCCGTTCAAGAACATCCGGTCCTCGCCGAGAAACGCCTCGAACACCTCAGCCGTTGCAAGCGTGGCCGACAGCGGCAGGTACCCACCGGTCAGGCCCTTACCCAGCGTGAGCAGGTCGGGTACGACGCCTTCGGCCTCGCACGCGAACATCGTCCCTGTACGCCCGAACCCCGTGAAGATCTCGTCAGCGATCAGGAGCACTCCGTGCCGGCGCGCAATCTCCGCGACCCGGGCGAGATGCCCGTCGGGAGCCGTGACCCCCCCCGCCAAACCCTGGACGAGCGGCTCGACGAGTACCGCCGCCACCTGGTCCCCTTCGCGGGCGAGCACATCCTCCAGCGTGTCCGCGCATGCCAGACCGCACGACGGATAGGACAGACCGAGTGGGCAGCGATAGCAGTACGGCCGGGAAAACGTACAAGCGGGCAACAACAAGGGCAAGTAGGCAGCACGGTTGAACCCGACGCCTGTCGCTCCGAGCGTGTCACCATGGTAGGCGCCATCCATAGACACGAACAGCGTCCGCTCGGGCTCACCGCGGTACTGCCAATACGCATAGGCCATCTTCAGCGCCGTCTCGATCGCCGCCGAGCCGGATTCGGAGAAGAACACACGCTCCAGTCCAGAAGGCGCCAGCCGCACCAACCGTGCCGACAACTCCGCCGCCGCGGGGTGGGTCAGGAGGTACGTCGTCGTATGCGCGACGCGCTGGACCTGCGCGATCAGGGCATCATCCAGTTCGGCGCGTCTGTGCCCATGTGCGGTCGCCCCGAAAGAGGCGCTCCCATCGAGGTACCGCCGTCCGTCGGTGTCGATGAGCCAGCATCCCTCTGCCCGCTCGATGACCAGCGGCTCGCCGGCCATCCACTTTCCCATGTCTGTATACCCATGCCACATGTGGCGCCGGTCCAGCTCGCGCAAGCGTTCTGTATTCATGAGGTATTCTAGGCAGCTTTTCTTTCTCGAGGCTAAGAGATTGCTCTAGGGTGAGGCATCCCCACGTGGAAAGGACGCAGGATGGTCCTGTCCGGCAATAGCGATCTGTGGTTGCGACGCTTTCATTCTGCTCCAGGCAGCAGGGCTCGCCTGGTGTGCTTCCCCCATGCCGGAGGTTCGGCGAGTTTCTATTTTTCTCTGTCTGCCGCGCTCTCTCCTGGCGTGGAGGTGCTCGCGGTGCAATACCCGGGCCGGCAAGACCGCCGCGCGCACAAACCGATCGACAATATTCCCGAGCTCGCGGATCGCATCTTCGACGTGTTACAGCTGCACGTCGACCGCCCGCTGGCCTTTTTCGGCCATAGTATGGGTGCAGTCGTCGCCTTCGAGGTCGCGCGACGGCTCGAGCAGAAGGCACACACGCCTCTTCTCGTGCTCTTTGCTTCGGGTTGGCGGGCGCCGTCGCAGCAGTATGACGAAGCGGTACATCTCCGTGACGATGCGGCCTTGGCGGCGGAGCTCGAATCGCTGAGCGGGACCGATGTGGCGCTGTTAGGTGACGAGGAACTGCTCCGCATGATCTTGCCTGCGGCTCGGAGCGATTACAAAGCAATCGAGACCTATGTGTGCACGCCTGGGTCGAGCTTGAGCTGTCCCATCTCGGTCTTCGTCGGCGATTCAGACCCCAAGACCACCCTGCACGAGGCGCGCGCATGGCGCCGGCATGGCAAAGATGGTTTCGACATCCACGTCTTCTCGGGCGGCCATTTCTATATTCTTGCGCACAAGACGGCAGTAACGAAAAAAATAGCCCGTTGTCTCGAAGCTTGTACATAGCGCCCCTGGAGAGGACGACCCGGGGATCGAGGGCAGCCACGGCGGGCGTACCCGTGACGACAGCACTGGCCCGGCAAAAATTCTTGCCGACGTTCGGCGGCAGCGACCCACTAGACGACGTTCGCTGGCACGAGATCCCTGTTTCGGTGAAGACCTTGCTCTTCGCGGTCTGAGGACACAAGCTGTGCTCAGAAATCGCGAACGAGGGCGGCCTTCTGCTCTCGTGCAGATGTCTCCTTGGTTCTGCAACTGCAGGCCGTTTCTTCCTTTCCCATAGTCGCGTCGAGTGTGAGGGGTGTGCTGTGTCTGTAACTGAGACGGCTGAGGTCAGCGTGAATGGTGATCGGCCGCAGTTGAGCTTGAGCACGGTGGCGGCGCGCCAGTTGGCGACGACCACCAAGACCGTGCCCCAGATGCAGGAGATCTCCTCGCGGTGGCTGTTGCGGGTCTTGCCGTGGGTGCAGGTCAGCGGTGGGGTGTACCGGGTGAACCGGCGGTTGACCTACATGGTGGGCGATGGCCGGGTGACGTTCACCACGACCGGGACCGAGATCCGCGTCATCCCCCAGGAACTGACCGAACTGGCGCTGCTGTGCGACTTCGACGACATCGAGGCGCTGACGGCGCTGGCGGGCCGGTTCGTGCAAAGAGAGGTCTCGCCGGGCGACGTGATCGTGCAACGAGGCCAGCCGGCGGATCAGATCGTGTTGATCGCCCACGGCAAGGCGAACAAGATCGGCGCCGGCAAGTACGGCGAGGACACGGTCTTGGCGGTGTTGACCGATGGCGACCATTTCACCTACCAAGCGATCCTCGAGACGGACGACACCTGGCCGTTCACGGTGCAGGCGGTGTCGCGGTGCACGGTGTTGACGCTGTCGCAGGAGGCGTTCGAGCAGCTGGTCGCCCAATCCGAGTCGTTGCGGGCGCACGTCGAGGCGTTCCGCACGCGCGAGGAACTGCCGGCAAACCGGTTCGGTGAGAAGGCGATCGAGATGAGCTCCTCGCCCGAGCAGGAGGAGGATCTGCCGGGCACGTACGTGGATTACGAGGCGTCGCCGCGTGAGTACCACTTGAGCATGTCCTCGACGGTGTTGCGGGTGCAGACCCGGGTGGCGGACCTGTACAACAACCCGATGGACCAGGTCCAGGAGCAGTTGCGCTTGACGGTGGAGGCGTTACGCGAGCGCCAAGAGCACGAGATGATCAACAATCCCGAGTTCGGGTTGTTGCACAATGCGGACCTGTCGCAGCGGATCCCGACGCGTTCGGGGCCCCCGACCCCCGACGACCTCGACGAGCTGCTGACCCGGCGGCGCAAGACGCAGTTCCTCTTCGCGCACCCGCGTGCGATCGCCGCGTTCGGCCGGGAGTGCAACCGGCGAGGCGTCTACCCGGACAGCATCCTCATGGAGGACGAAGCGGTGTCGACTTGGCGTGGCGTGCCGGTGCTGCCGTGCAACAAGATCCCTGTCAGCGACACGGGGACCACGAGCATCTTGGCGATGCGGACCGGTGAGGCGGATCAGGGTGTGGTGGGGTTGCACCAGACGGGGATTCCGGACGAGTACCAGCCCAGCATGAACGTGCGGTTCATGGGCATCAACGAGAAGTCCATCATCTCCTACCTCGTCACTGCCTACTACTCTGCGGCCGTCTTGGTCCCCGACGCGCTCGGCATCCTCGAAGACGTCGAAACCGGACTGTAAAGACGATGGGCCGCTTGGAGATCCTTTGGTTGTTCGGACGATCTCGTAGTGGGTGGGTGATCGGCCGGTAACGAGGTCATTGCATGCAATCATTCAAAATACCAGAATTCTACATGCCGTGTCCGGCACGGGTAACCCCCCATGGAGAACAGGCGCGCGCGCATTCCAAGGTGTGGGCACACGACATGGGAATGTTCTGCTCGTCTCAGAACGTGGATGGTTACGGTATCTGGGACGAGCGGACATTCGATGCCGCAGATGTCGGCTCGTTGGTTGCCCTGACCCATCCGGACGCGACCGCTGCGGAGCTCGAGCTGCTGGCCGACTGGTATGTCTGGTTGCTGTACCTGCACGATTCTTCTCAGGTATTCGACGGGAACGACCTCGCGGGTGCCAGGAAGTACGTCAAGAGGCTCCCAGCGTTCATGCCAATGGACGTCACCGCTGCTCCCGTCGAAGAGCCAGCCAACCCGGCGGAACGCGGCTTGGCGGACCTGTGGCCCCGCACCGTGCCCACCAGGTCAGCCCAGTGGCGGCATCGGTTCTTCGAGCACATCCTAAGCCAGGCCGAGGAAACCGTACGGGAGCGCTTCCATATCGCCCAAGACAAGAACAGGGTTCTGGACCCGATCGAATACATCGACATGCGCCGCCAGGCCGGCGCGTGGTTATGGAAAGCGGATCTTGTCGAGCACGCGCTGGGCATCGAGATCCCCGCAGAGCTCTACAAGACCCGGCCGATTCGTGTGCTGAACGAGACGTTCGCCGACAGCGCACACCTGCGTATGGACATCCTCTCCTACCAGGCAGACGTCGACCAAGGCAAGGCCAACAACGGTGTCGTCGTCGTCCGGAACTTCCTCGACTGCGACCCGCAACGGGCGGCCGACATCGTCAACAACTTCGTGACCTCTCGGCTGTACCAGTTCGAAGACACCTTCGTCACCGAGTTGTTCCCACTCTTCGAGGAGTACGGGACCAGCTTCCTGGCACGCAGAGAGGTCCTCACCTACGTCAAGGGGCTCCAGGACTGGATGGCCGGCAACCTCGAGTGGGTGCGACCCAGCGGGTGCCAGCCGGAGGCGACCACGGTCGACGCCGCCATGCTGCCTTGGCTCCCCTGCGGTCCCACTGGGCTCGGTACCATGACTGCCCGTGTCGGGCTGTCGCGGGAGGCCATGGGGCTAAGGCTGCGTAGCTACCAGGGCGTACCCTACCCAGCGGAGCCCTACGAGCTGCCGCAGTTCTACATGCCGTTCCCCGCGCGGGAGAACCCACACCTCGACGCGCTGCGTACGCATGCCAGAGCGTGGGCTCGCGAGATGGGGCTCCTGGGACCCCTCCCGGACCCTCGTGGTCCGTACGGGAGGTGGGACGAGCAGAAGTGGGACTCCGGCCGGTTCGAGTTGCTCTCGGTGCTGCTCTTTCCTGACGCCGAGCTCGCCGAGCTCGAACTGGCGAATGATTGGTACGTGTGGGTCTTCTACATGAAGGACGTGTTCCTCGAGTGCTTCAAGCGGCGTCGCGACCTGCTAGGCGCGAGGGCGTTCCTGTCCCGGCTGCCGCTGTTCGCGTCGGCGGAGGGCACCACGACGCCGGTAGCGACCAACACGGTGGAACACGCGTTGGCGGACCTGTGGTCGCGCAGCGTGCAGGTCATGCCCGCGGGCCTGCGGCGCCCGCTCGCCGGTTTCGTCGCGGACCTGGCACGGACGCTTCTGATGGAGCTTACGAACCTTGTCCGGAACAGGACTCCCGACCCGCTCGACTTCGAAGAAATGCGGCGCTCTATCAGTACCGCAACGCTCGCCGACGTCCTGGTCTTCTACACGTTAGGTCTCGAGAACCCTCCGGAGATCTATCGCACCTCGCCGCTGCGCTCCTTGACCAAGGCGTACGAGATCGTCTTGAGCGCCTACGTCGACGTCTTTGCCTACGAACAGAGAGTGAACTGGCATCACGACTTCAACACCGGTGTGGTCGTGATGCAGCGGTTCTTCGACTCCTGCGTACAAGAGGCGGTCGACATCCTCAACCAGCTGGGCGCATCACGGCTGCGCCAGTTCGAGCACACGTCCGCCGTTGAGCTGCCCGTCCTGTTCGACGAGTTGGAGCTGGACTCGAGCGCTCGCGAAGGCGTCCTGGCCTATGTCAACGGGCTCGAGGCCTTTCTAGCCGGTTGGCTCGAGTGGCTCGTGAGGGCAGTGGGGTCACCGGGACAGGTTGTGGGGTCGAACAACAATGTGAAGACCGCATCCTTCACGTTCCTCACAGGGCTGGGCACCTCGGCTGCTCGCATCGTGTCGTTGTCCGGTGTTGGCAGTCCAGAGCCGGTGGCGAGCGGATGAGCAGGATTGGCGTTGTCGTGTCGAGTGTTGGAGGTGTGGTGTGTCTGTGACTGAGACGGCTGAGGTCGGTGTGAATGGTGATCGGCCGCAGCTGAGTTTGGGTACGGTGGCGGCGCGCCAGCTGGCGACGACCACCAAGACTGTGCCACAGATGCAAGAGATCTCCTCGCGCTGGCTGTTGCGGGTCTTGCCGTGGGTGCAGGTCAGCGGTGGGGTGTATCGGGTGAACCGGCGGTTGACCTACATGGTGGGCGACGGTCGGGTGACGTTCACCACGACCGGGACCGAGATCCGGGTCATTCCCCAGGAACTGACCGAGCTGGCGTTGCTGCGCGACTTCGATGACATCGAGGCGTTGACCGCGTTGGCCGACCGCTTCGTGCAGCGTGAGGTCTCGGCTGGTGACCTGATCGTGGAGCGCGGTCGACCGGCCGATCAGATCGTGTTGATCGCCCACGGCAAGGCGAACAAGATCGGCGCCGGCAAGTATGGCGAGGACACCGTGCTGGCAGTGTTGACCGACGGTGACCATTTCACCTACCAAGCGATCCTCGAGACCGATGACACCTGGCCGTTCACGGTGCAGGCGGTCACGCGGACCACGGTGTTGACGATGTCCCAGCAGGCGTTCGAGCAGGTGGTCGCCCAGTCGGAGTCGTTGCGGGCGCACGTCGAGGCGTTCCGCACACGTGAGGAACGGCCGCAGAACCTCTTTGGCGAGGCGGCGATCGACATGTCGTCCTCGCCCGAGGAGGAGGGGGAGCTGCCGGGGACGTATGTGGATTACGAGGCCGCGCCGCGTGAGTACCACTTGAGCATGTCCTCGACCGTGTTGCGGGTGCAAACCCGGGTGGCCGATCTGTACAACGATCCGATGGACCAGGTCCAAGAGCAGTTGCGCCTGACGGTCGAGGCGCTGCGCGAACGCCAAGACTACGAGATGCTGAACAACCTGGAGTTCGGGTTGTTGCACAACGCGGACCTGTCGCAGCGTATCCCGACACGCTCGGGGCCACCGAGTCCCGACGACCTCGACGAGCTGCTGTCGCGGCGGCGCAAGACGCAGTTCCTGTTCGGGCATCCGCGTGCGATCGCGGCCTTCGGTCGCGAGTGCAACCGGCGCGGTATCTATCCGCAGGCTACTGATCTCGGCGGAAACCGAGTGCCGGCCTGGCGCGGCGTACCGTTCCTGCCGACCAAGATCCCGGTCAGCGAGACGGGTACTACCAGCATCATCGCGATGCGGACCGGTGAGGCCGACCAGGGTGTGGTCGGGTTGCACCAGACCGGGATCCCCGACGAGTACCAGCCCAGCCTGAACGTGCGGTTCATGGGTATCAGCGAGCAATCCATCATCTCCTACCTCGTCACCGCCTACTACTCCGCGGCTGTCCTGGTGCCCGACGCGCTCGGCATCCTCGAAGACGTCCAAGTCGGGCACTGAAAGGGATCTCGTGACGGCTACCGCGTAGAAGGAGGCCCCCGTGTCGATGCTGTCTCGTGTGTCCGCGCCCACGGCCGCTGGGGACCTGGCAGGCGCGGTGGCCGCCCTGTTGTCCAACCCAGAACGCACCGCCCCGGCAGAGCTGCTCGAACCCCTCGAAGAAAAGACACCGCAAGCGTTGTCGGTGATCGAACGGCTCGGCCCCATGGGCCTGGGTACGTCGACGGCGCGGTCCCGTTGGTGGTGCACCACCGACGACGAGACGGTCCAAGCCACTGACCTTCGCGCCGATCAGGCCGCCGAGGACGAGTCGGGCTCGGAGCTGTTCTGTCCTCCGGCGGTCCGTGACGACGTCGCCCTGGGCGAGGAGGTCAACGACCGCGTGGTCGAGTGGGCGGAGCAGGTCGGGATCTACCCCGGGCAGCTCGACCGGCTCCATGCGGCCAATTTCGGGCGCCTGATGATGCTCACCCACCCGGCGACGGACGACCCTGACCGGCTCCTGGCGGCATCCAAGTGCGTCGTGGCGGAGTGGGCCACGGACGACCACTTCCTCGACGACGAGTCCATGGGCGCCGACGCGAAGACGATCGGCGCGCGCCTCGCGGTCACCTACGCGGCGGTGGACCCGGCGGATCTCCCGGTCCGTTACGCACCCCAGCTCGACCAGGCGCTGTCCGACGAGCCCGTCGCGGTCGCGTACCGCTCGGCGTTCGAACACCTCGGCCAGTACGCCACCGCGACGCAGGTCGCCCGGCTCCGCCACGAGCTAGCGGTCATGTTCATGGCCTACAACCAAGAGGCGGAATGGCGCAACTCGGGGCGGACCCCGCCGGTCTGGGAGTACCTCACGCACCGGGCTGAAAACAGCTTCTTGCCGCCCATGGTGTTGGTCGATCCGATCGCCGGCTACGAGCTTCCCGCCTTCGAGTTCGCCGAGCGTCGGGTGCGCCGCGTGTTCGCCCTGGCCGGTAGCGCGAGCGTGATCCTGAACGATCTGTACTCGAGCGCGAAGGAAACGGACGAGGACTACGACCTGCCGAAGGTCATCGCCGCCGAGGACGGCTGCACCCCCGACGAAGCGATCGAGCGCACCGTGCGGATCCACAACGAGCTGATGCACACCTTCGTCGCGGAGGCGACGGTCCTGGCCAGCGTGGGCTCGCCCGCGCTCGGACGTTTCCTCGCCGACATCTGGGCCTGGCTCGGCGGCAACCGCGAATGGCACAGCACCACCGAGCGGTACCACCCCGGGAGCGACGCATGAGAGACCCCTGAACCCGCCCTCGCCCCAACCCCGCTGCTCGGCCCACAAGCCAGGAGGTCTCGACATGACCACGACCGCCTCTCCCGTCGCCAACGTGCTGCGCACGGCCTACCAAAAGGCCGTCGCGGCGTATTGGGACAACGAGCAGGACCCGGTCAACCTGCGGCTCGGCGATGTCGACGGGCTCTACCACCACCACTACGGGATCGGCGACTACGACCCGTCCGTGCTGCAAGGCCCGCAGGAGACGCGGGACGACCGGATCATCAAG
>Ga0187894_10004361_pt1 | contig 15227 bp, 17 predicted proteins | sample GBC1701081metaG_FD_136650 | JGI IMG/M metagenome (GOLD analysis project Ga0187894, IMG submission 136650) | White microbial mat communities from a lava cave in the Kipuka Kanohina Cave System on the Island of Hawaii, USA - GBC170108-1 metaG ... | reverse complement strand
TTTGGCGGGGGCCCGGCGGCGGGGGGATGCGGCGGGGATGCGTCCATCGCGGGCCATTGTCGCCGAAGGGGGTTGGGGAGTCAGGGGGGTCCTGCGCTGCGGGCGGAAATATCCTGGCCGGCCGGGGCAATATCGGGAGGAGGCCGGATACCGGCCTGAAGTCGGCAATGAACCGAGGAGCAATGCGATGCAGCGGCGAGATGACTACACGTGGAATGATCGGCGTCCTTCAACGCTCGGCACCTTCTTCAAGTGCATCACGGCGGTGACGGTGGTCGGCATCGGCTGCGGCACGGGCCTGGCGATTCGCGGGATGAACCTGCTGGATGCCAAGTCGGGACAGATCTTGTCGACGGCCGGCAAGGCCTTTTCCGATCTGCCCAACCTGATCAAGGATCTTCCGCCGGTCCTCTCCGACGCGCTGCACGACCAGCGCGACCCCCGCTACACCTCGCAGATCAAGCTGGAGACGGTCGTGAAGCCCGGCGACGAAGGGCACACCGGCCGCGGCGTGATCGTGATCGAAAACAGCGGCGCCAAGGTGGTCTCGATGCTGGCGCTGCGGGTCGTCGGACTCGATGGAAATGATGAACCGCTGCGCGAATCCAGTCTCTACGGCGCAACCCCGGTGGCCGCGGACAACGATTGGCGCGGCCCTCTCTTTCCCGGCACGACGCGGAAGATTCCGCTGACCTGCGGCCGGTCCACCCGCAAGATCGAGGTCGAAATCTCCGACCTGCGCACCTGGGACGAGAAGGCGGCGGAGCTGGCGTCGCGGAACTAGTCGCCGGCTCGATATGATGTCGTCCGCATGTCAGGCAAGTCGGGCGGCATCCTGAAACGACTCTTCGGCGGATCGTCTGAACCGAAATCGGAGGACGCGGCCCCCGGACGCGCCTCCCGCCTGTCGATGGCCCCGATGGATCCGGGGCCGATTCTGACGCTCTGCTTCAGCTACGAGCGCGGAGAATCCGCCCGCGACGTGACGCACTCCGACTCGGCGCTCGAGCGAACGCTGCAACTGCTCGCGCGACTGAAGATCCACGCCACCTTTCACTGCCCGGCCCGGCTCGCTGAAACCGCCTTCAACCAGCTCGGTTCCATCCGGGATGCCGGCCACGAGATCGCCTGCCAGGGTTATCGCCGCGAATCGGCGGCGGAACTGACGGGCAACGCGCTCTCCGACACCCTTCGAAAATGCCGCGAATCGCTGAGTGAACTGGACGTGACGCCGGTCGGCTTTCATCCGCCGGGCGAACTCGGAGAGGCCGGCGCCTACCTTCGGTTGGCGCGCGAAGGGTTCCGCTACGTCAGCGCCTTGTCGCGCGAGGATAATCCGCGGCTGCTCGTGGAAACGCCGCCGCTCGTGCGGATGCCGATCGCGGCGAACGATTCGGGTTACGCGCGCCACCCGGAAGACCCGCGGCACGTCCTGACCAAGCATCTGGCGCTGGTCGACCGGCTGATCCGCAAGCGGCACTACCTGGCGCTGAACTACCACGTCTGGGTGCTGGGGGATGCGACCGAGCGATTCGCCGATCTCGAGGCGGTCGCGTCGCGGGCGCTCCGCGCCGGCGCGTCGGTGCGCCCCTTCGTGACCGCGCTGCCCGCCCCGTATCGACCTGCGTCCGGAGACCCCGCGCGGGAGAAGTCCGCGTGACGCTCCCGATCGGGCCTGTCGCCGGAATCTGCGCGGGCGCATATCTCATCGGCGCGATTCCCTTCGGTTACCTCGTCGCGCGCGCCAAAGGGGTCAACATCCGCGCGCATGGCAGCGGCAACATCGGCGCGACGAACGTCGGCCGCGTGCTGGGGCGCGGCTGGGGCGTGCTGGTGCTGGCGCTGGATGCGGGTAAATGTTTCGCGGTGATGCTGCTGGCGCGGCAGGCGGCCGCGCGGCTCGGCGCGAGCCATCCCGATCCCGCCGCGATGTGGCTGCTCTTCGGCGCGGGAGCGTCGGCGGTGGTCGGCAGCATCGCGCCGATCTATCTCGGATTCCGCGGAGGAAAAGCCGTCGCGGCCTCCGTGGGCATGCTGCTGGGGGTCTGGCCGGACCTCGCAATCCCGGCGCTGGGGTGCCTGGCGATCTGGATCGGCGTGGTCGCGGCGACGCGATACGTGTCGGCCGGATCGCTGATCGCGGCGGCCGCCCATCCGCTCTTCGTCATGGCTTACCTCCGCGCCAATGATCGTTCGCTCGCACCCTCGCTGCCGCTGCTGCTGCTGAGCGGATTCGTCGTGGCGGTCATCTGGGTACGCCACCGCGCGAACCTGGGCCGCCTGCTGAGCGGGACGGAGAAAAAGATCGGCGGACGCGGCGAGCCGTAGCGCCGGGCGCGGAGTAGCGCCGGGCTTATCAGACCAGACATCTCTGCGCGTCACAGCGGATTCATCTCCTTTCCCCCCTTTTCAAGCGGGGACCAAGGGGGGTTTTGATCCCCCTCCCACGCACCCGCTCCGCGGGTCGAATGCGGCGTCCCATATCGCATTTCGATGGCGCGGCTTCCCTGCAAATGATCGTCCCGCGACGGAAGCCCGATTAAGTTTGGGCAGGCCCAACTATCCGGGGAGATTTCGCCGCGTTGAGAGGCGCTCAGGTGGAACAGCGCGGAACCGTCATACTGATCATCTGCTGGATCGGATGCGTTCTCGGCGGGCTGGCGCTCGTCACCGGCTACAGCAATCGTCCCGGCCTCGCGGCGGCGGCTCCGCCCGACACCTGGCCCGCATCCGCGCCGTCGCGCGACCGGCTCCGCCCTTCGCTGGTCATCTTCCTCCACCCGCACTGCCCCTGCTCGCAGGCCGCTCTCTCGGAATTGGCGCGGCTTCTCCCGCGGCTGAACGAATCGATCGAAGTGCGATTGGTCTTTGTCTCTCTCCCCGGTGTGCCGGATGCCGAAGGCGGCGCGCTCTGGGCACAGGCCGCGAACATCGCCGGGGCGCAGCGCGTCCGCGATCCCGGCGGCCGCATGGCGCGGCAGTTCGGCGCGCGCACGTCCGGGCAGACGTTTCTCTTTGATGCCGACGGACGCCGCCTCTTCAGCGGAGGCCTCACCGCCCGGCGCGGACATGAGGGCGGCAATGCGGGCGCGGCGGCCATCGCGGCGCACCTTCGATGCGATCCGCGCGCGCCGCCCGCGACGCCCGTCTTCGGTTGCGCGCTCTTCGACGGCGCAGACCACGCCGCGCCGGAGGGGGGAACATGACGTCGCAACTCGCACGCCGCGCTACCGTTTGACGCCGATGATCTCGATCATCGGCGGAGACGCGAAGAATGCTCCGGGGTCGGCCGACCGCGCGGCCCATTCACGCTCGAATGCGGCCTGATCCTCCTTTGTCAACATCCCCATTCCCACTAGCGACGGTACGAAGATTCGGAAAAATGTCGTCGGCCACTGCCACAGCAGGTCGTTCGGCCGGGCCGTCCGGATGATCGGCCGCACCTCCGTCACCGTCAGGCCGCTCTGCTCGAAGAGCGCGGGAATCCGGCATCCCACGTCGGGATCGCCGCCGCGCTTCCGCCAGCTCTCGTCGACGGCGCGGATCACGCGGCGGAAGGCCTCGCTCTGCGGCGCCAGCACGATCGCGGTATATCGGTAGTAGTCCTGAACCGCGAAGGCCGCGCCGGGCTTCAGCGCGCGAGCCACCCCCTTCACGACCGCGAGCGGATCGGGAACAAAGCAGAGCACCCAGCGCGAATAGGCTCCGTCGATTGAGTCCGGCGAAAGGTCCAGCTTCTGAACGTCACAGACGCGCGCCTCGATCGGCGCGGTGCCGGGCGGGCGCGGTTCGGTGCGCACCAGGTCGACGAATTTCTCGGATTCATCGACGGCGATGACGTGGCCGCTCGCGCCGGCCAGCCCGGCCAGGTCGCGCGTCGTGTGGCCGGGGCCGCAACCGACGTCGAGCAGCGTCTGACCGGGAAGGAAGCGGGCGCGGTACCATTGCTGGTACGCGGCGGCGGCCCAGACCTGGTGCTGAAATCCCAACCGCAGCATCTCGGCATCGTGTGTGCCGAGCACGTAGTCGTTCGAAGTGGACATAGTCCTGCTCCAACCCGTGGCTTTGTATGAAGATGCGCATTTCCACCCGATCTGATTCTCTCCGGCGAGCAGCGCCGGGTGGCGCGCATATAAACAGTTGGAATCGTAGCGGTACCATGAATTTCGGGCGGCAAAAAATCGGTCACAGGCGGGGTTCGGTTATCCGAATCCTGTTCGCGCTGGCCTGCGCGCCGATGGGCGCGGCCGCCTTCGCATCGGGCGTGACGCGGGACGATGCATTCGTCGCGGGCGGCCCGGTCGCGGCACGGACGGCCGCGACGATTCTTCCCGCCGGGACCGGGCGACTCGGCCTGCCCTGGACCTTTGTCGACCATCCTCGTGGCGTGGCGGACACGGACGACTCTGATTCGTCCGACGGACGCAGAATCGCTCGCTGCGACGCCGCGATTCATCAGGACGATCCTCCCTCCCGCTTTTCCGTCCCCATCCATCGCGTTCACGAGATGGCTCTGTCGCCGAGCAACGGCGTCTGCATGCGCTTGAGGATTTGAGCTCCGGCCGGCGCGTGCAGGTTGTTTCGGCGCAGAGCGCCTTCATTCCATTCCATCCTACGCTTGAGTGAGTCGTACGAGTCTGTTCGTTTCGATTGAACTTCCGCGGATCGCATCCGTTCGCGTGCAGATCACGCGCGGCATGCCGCGGACCCACAGGAGCTGATCATGTCTATTTCGAGAAAAGGCGGAATCGCGGCAGCCGTCGCTGCCGCCGTCGCGGTCGCCGGGCTGTCGGCTTTCGCCGGGCCGAATGACGCGGGCAAGTCGCCGACCGATCTGGTCAAGATGATCGACAAGCACCACGTCACGCTGAGCAAGGCGGTCGACGCGGCCGAGAAGCAGAGCAAGGGACGGGCGATCGAGGGCCGCGCCGACCTGAAAAACGGCGAGCTGACCTTCGACATCCTCTGCGTCAGCGGCGACAAGACCTCGCACGTCTGGATCGACGGCCGCACCGGCAAGGTGCAGGCCGACTCGGACCGGACCGCGGCGCGGCCGGCGGACAAGAGCCTGTTCGGGCGCCGCACGTCCGCACCGAAGAAATAGCGCCATGACGGCGTCGCGACTCCGGCGAGCCGGAACCGCGGCGAACACATTGCGATGAACGTATCGCCGGTCGGCGGTAGTGGAGCGAGGGGACCGCGCCACGAGCCGGCCGGCGATGTTTTTTACGCCGGCCGTCGACGGGCTCATGTCGGTTCCGTTACGCCTCTGCGCCCAGATTCTTCTGGCGATCGATGCCGGTCCCCTGCGAGGGTGGACTGAAGAGATCGAGAATCTCAGTCTTCTCCAGCGCGTGCGCCGAATGAGGCAGATTCGCGGGTAGTTGAATCACCTCCCCCGCGCTCACGACCACTTCGTGGAATTCAGATGACCGCGGCACGCCCAGTCCGAATCGCACGCGTCCGGACATCACCAGCGCTATCTGCTCGTTCTCATGCTGGTGCGACGCCACGTCGCAGCCGGGGTAGAGCGTCACCTGCGAGATCATCATCTTCTCGCCGATGACGCGGCGGCGATCCAGCAGCGGAATCGGGTGATCGACCGGCAGCTTGTCCCACTGGTAAACGACGGCGGACATGTGCGGGGCCTTTCGTTGCGACTCGCGAACTCATCATATCGCGCCCGCAGGACCGGCGCGAGGATAGCCGGCGAAGAACCGCTCGATGCGCCCCTGCACCGCGGAAGTGATCCGCCGACCCAGCGGAATCAGGACGACGGAGCGGGCGGCCTGCTCGGCGAGGGGACACGATCCGGCGGCATAGTGCGGATCATTGCGAAAGCCGTTGAGCGGATCGGTCGGCACGTCGAACCAGGTGGTCAGTTCAAACCCGTGACACCGGGCGCGGGCGATCGCGTCGAGCGGATCGGCGATCCGCACCGGCAGCCGCAGTGGCGAGACTTCCACGTTCGGCGGCTCCGCCACGACGGCATGCCCCTGCCCCCGCAGTGTCGATGTTATGTGCTTTGCCGCGTCGCGCCGCCGCGCGATGTTCTCGGCCAGCCGCGCCACTTCCCAGCGGCCCAGCGCCGCCTGAAGCGCCGACACTCCCGCCTGCGGCACGTTCCCTTCCACTTCCCCTTGCGCGGGATGCGCCGTCGCCGACCCGGCGGCCCCTTCTACTCCCTCCGATCCCCCCGGCAGCGACGTCCCGCCTGATATCTTTCGATAGAGCGTGGTGAGCAGCGCGGCGCTGCGCGGATACATCAACATCTCAAACGCCAGCAGTTCCGCGGCCAGGAGTTGCCGCGCGGGCAGCGAAGGGGGCGCGGCCGCCGCGTCGCGCCGGAATCGCAGGTCGCCCGCGATCCCCTCGTTCCGCAGCAGCGCCATCCCGCCGAACGCCGTGCTGTAATGCTTGTTCCATTGCATGCTGAAGAACGCCCCGTCCGCCAGCGTGCCGAGCCAGACCCCGCCGCGCCGCGTCCCGAGCGACTGGCAGCAATCCTCGATCACCGTCAGGCCGCGATTCCGCGCCGGCGGGATCAGCGCGTCGACATCGGCGGGCCAGCCGTAACTGTGCTGAATGACGAGCGCGCGACTCCGCGGCGTCACCGCGCGTTCCACCGCGGCGACCGCCGGGCCGAAGTTGACGGGGTCGATATCGACCAGCACCGGCCGCAGCCCCGCCGCGGAAAGTGCCGCGGGAACCGAGTGACACGTATAGGCCGAGAGAATCACTTCGTCGCCGGCCCGCAGCCCCGCGGCGGTGAGCAACGCCGTCATCGCGGTCCGACCCCGATCGAACGCCACCGCATGCAGCCCCGGACCAAAAAAGGAGGCGAAATCCGCCTCGTAAGCGCGAAGCTCCGTATTGCGACCGGGACTCAATCCCACCAAACTGCGGAGCAGGAGCGCGGTGCGGCTGGCGGCGGCGGGACTGGACATGCTGCGGAAGTGTAGTCCCTGTGCGTGAACGTCGCGGGCGGCGGTCGTTCCAGTCGAATGGAGCTGCCTCCGCGCGCCGTTTCGGCGCGTCCCCGGCGAGCATTTCCCGGCTCCGTGGAGCAGACCCATGAACGCTTTGACCAGTCGTCGTCGATTCCTCGCACAGGCCGCGCCGGGCATCGGATTGGCCTCCTGGTGGGCCGGCAGCGCTTCAGCCGCTCTTGGAGAGGACAAGGCCGCCGCCGGTTCGGCGGATCTGATTCACGACCGCTTTCCGCAGCAGGACGCCGAGGCGGTGCGCGAGACGGTGGGCGTCGCTCACTTCGACCTCGACAAGCTGCGCAAGCTGGTGGATCGGCGGCCGGCACTGGTCAATGCAACGCAGGACTGGGGATTCGGCGACTGGGAGACGGCACTGGGGGCGGCGTCGCACGTGGGACGGCCGGACATTGCCGAGTATCTGCTGGCGAATGGCGCGCGGATCGACATATTCGCCGCCGCCATGCTGGGTCACCTGGATGTCGTGCGGGGCCTGCTGACCGCCCGGCCGGAGATCGCGCGCAACCGCGGGCCGCACGGAATCACGCTGATGGCGCATGCGGAGGCGGGAGAAGCGCGGGCGAAGGCGGTGGTCGAATACCTGAAAGGGGTCCCGGGCTGCAACGAGCCCGAGCCCGGCAAGGTGATGTCGGCGGCGGAAGGCGCAGCCTACCTGGGCGTCTATCGCGCCGCAGGGGGGCGCGAGCTGGTGGTCAAGGAATCGAAACCGGGCATCACGCTCGCCATCGGCGAATCCCGGCGCGTGATGCGCGGAACGGGCAATCATGTCTTTCATCCGGCCGGCGCCCCGGCGGTGAGCTTCACCTTCACGGTGGAAGGAGACCGCGCAACGGCAGTGGAAGTGCGCGACGCGACTCTCGTCCTTCGCGCCACACGGGTTTAGCCCCACCGCCAGACCAACGCGTCCGCGCCGAGCCAACGCGACAGCACGGGGCGAATCTTGTTTTCCCCCCTTTCCAAGGGGGGACCCAGGGGGGTTCTGATGTCTCCACTCCCGCGCACGTCTTCGCGCGAGATACGCAACCCCGTCGGCATATAATCCTGCGCGTTCCCCGCGCCGCCGCGACACGATGCGCAGGAACGCCCGGATCGCATGGAAACGCTCCTTCATTCCGCAAAATTCGACGTCATCCGCCGCAGCGTTTCCGACCGCGACGGCCGCGCGCGCGACATGGACTTCATCCGCCATCCCGGCGCGGTGGTCCTTTTGCCGCTGCTGCCGGACGGACGCATCCTCCTGCTGCATCAGTACCGGCCGAGCATCGAGCGCACCTTGCAGGAATTGCCGGCCGGCACGCTCGACCGCCTCGGCGAGCCCCCCACCGAGGCCGCCGCCCGCGAGCTGGAGGAGGAGACCGGCCACCGCGCCGCCCGGCTTGAGCTGCTCTGCCGCTTCTACCCCTCGCCCGGAATCCTCACGGAAATGATCTGGGCCTACGTCGCCTCCGATTTGACGCGAACCGTCGCCCGTCCCGAGCCGAATGAGAGGATTGAGGTCGAGCCCGTGACGCTCGACGAAGCCCTGCGGCGCATCGGGGAGGGCAACATCATGGATGCCAAGTCGATCGTCACGCTGCTCTTCTTTACTCGTTCCGCTGCGGCCCCCCCGCGCCAACCTTCGCCGGAGCGCCCGGCATGAGCTGGTACGAACGCCCCTACGCCGACGACTCCCACGGCGGCCGCCGCGGCTTCGCCGACAATCCGCTCAACTGGGCGCCGACCCTCGGCCACCTCGCCGGCATTCGCATCCGCGTTCATATCCTTTTCATTCTTTTCATCGTCTTCGAACTGCTCCGGGCGCGCGGCGACATCGCCTACCGCGCGCACGCCATGTTCATCCTCTTCGGTTCCGTCTTCCTTCACGAGATGGGCCACTGCTTCGCCGCGCGGCGCGTGGGCGGCCGCGCCGACGACATCCTCATGTGGCCCCTCGGCGGACTCGCCTCGGTGGATGCGCCGCGATCGCCCTGGCCGCAGTTCGTCACGGTGATCTGCGGACCGCTCGTCAACCTCGTGATCTACGTCGCGACCTGGCTCATCCTCCATTGGACCTCGCCCGCGACGCGCCTGGACTGGTACTTCGGCGCCGGCGATTCGTCGATCGCCAACTCCTGGGGCAATCCCTTCGCGTGGCTCGGCCTGTCCAATGAGATGAACCTCTGGATGTTCCTCTTTAATCTCTGGCCCATGTACCCGATGGATGGCGGCCGGCTGCTCCACTGCGCGCTGTGGCGGCGCCTCGGCTGGGCCGGCGCCATGCGAATCACCACCACCGTCGGCATGATCGCGGCCGTTCTGCTCGGCCTGGCCGGCATGATCCGCGGTGAAATGATGATGATCGCCATCGCCTTCATGGGATACATCGAGTGCATGCGCGAACGCGTCATGCTTCGCGCGGGCGCGCATCAGGGGCAGGATGATTTCGGAACCTACGCTGCGGCCTACGAGAAGGCCGAACCGCAACGCCCCCGGAGCTGGCTCGCCGGGTGGCGTCGCCGCCGCCTCGACGCTCGCCGCCGCCGCGAGCAGGAGGCCGCGGCCGCCCAGCAGGCGGACGTCGACCGCATCCTCTCCAAGGTGCACAATCAGGGGCTCCACAGCCTGACGCGCGGCGAACGCCGCACGCTCGAATCCGCCACCCGCCGCGAACGCCAGCGCCAGCACTGACCGCCCGCCCTTCTCCCTCTCCCCGTGGGAGACTGAGGGTGACCGAAGCGGGAACCCGAAGGAATGAGGGCGCGTATCCCCTCATCGCTTCTGACCTATAATGCCTCCGATGTCCCGCCTCGCCACCATCCCGCGACTGGCCGCCTTCGCGCTTCTGCTTGTCGCGGCCTGCGCTCCCCGCGACCCCTGGACGGACGGCCGTTACTGGCGCCAGCCCTACACGAAACCCGCGCCGCGCCCGGTGAGCTATCTGACCGGCCGTGCCGGCGACACCGCTGAATTCGCCGTCCACGGCGACACGATGGAGAGTGGTCCCGGCGTCGAGGCAGGCGGTTCCGAAGTCGCCCGCTTCGGAGGCACGATGGAATCTTCCGTCGGCGGCGGTCGCACGATGGAAGTCGGCGAGCATTCAGCGGAACAACGCTACGCCCGGCTCAATGAAGCGAACGGCCGTTACGGCGCCTATCCGGAAACCACAGCGGTCAGCACGGAGTATGACGAACACGGCGCGGAATCGGGCGTCGAAGGGCCGTAGCGCCTCACTCGTGTCTCAGCCAATGAAAAAGGGCACAGCCGCGACGGCCGTGCCCTTTGTTATTTCACCGAATCGTTTCTTGTCTGCTTACGCCCGTCGCCGCCGCAGGCCAATCAGGCCCACCAGCCCCACGAGAGAAAGCGTCGCCGGCTCCGGAACGACCTCGAGAATGTCGTTGCCGCAGGAGGGCGCCCAGAACGCGCCCAGGATCTGCTCGCCGTTCAACAGGCCGATCGGCAGCGAGAACTCGATCACCGAGTGCTGCGTCGTGAAAGCATCGCGAGTGAAGATGTAATCGGCGGTGCCGACAACAATGCCCGCGGACGAATGATCGAGCTGAGTCGGTCCCGGCGGGGGAATCGGGTCATTCAGCATTGCCGGATTGCGATGAACGCGGCCGGCCAGCCCCGTCACGCCGTGGCTGTTGGTGAAGCCGTTGCCCGCCAGGTCATAGGTCGAACCGGGATCGAGTTCGAAAATCGAGCCGCCCGCGCCGCCGCCGGCGCCGCCGCCCACTTCGATCACGTAATTCGCGACTGACGTCTGAATCACGATGTCGCCGGGGCCGTAGCGCTCCAGCCCGTTGTCCGGCCGCTGACCCGAAACGATCAGGCCGTACAGAACACCGCCCTGATACGCCAGGCCGAACGCTTCGGCGTCATAGTTCTGGCCGCCCTGATTGGGGCCGACCAGGCCGCCGTCGCCAGCGCCGTCGTCGCTGTCCTCGACTATCGAACCGATCAGGCCGATATCGCCGCTGAAAGACCAGGTGCTCAGATTGTTGTCCGCGACAATAGGACCCCAGTCCGACGTGGAGCCGTCGATAATGATCGGGCTTGCCGATGCGATGGGGGCCGCACAGAGAATTGCCAAAGCGCAAAGCGCTCGCCGCATGTTCTTCCTCCCCTGAAATTCGACCCGACCAACTCGGGTCGCCCATCCGCCAGACCTTCTGATTCGCCGGTCCGCTGTAGGCCGACTGAATCAATATCCCGTTGCGCCGCCCGATTAGGAAGGCGACACACCATTCAATTGCGAGGCGTTCAAAGAACGTTGCCGAAAGACGTGTATTCTTTTCCCCCACGTCAATCGCTTACCACCCGCTCGGAATGGCAAACTTGATCTTATGGATTACTGCATGTGAAATTCAATCACGGTTAGGATATTTTCATGGTGCTCGCGTGGGCTGACTATCTGGGAAGTTTGTACGGCGTGCATCATCCATCCGCTCAGCCCGGCAAGATCAGGCGACCTGTTTTTTCGGTCTCAATTCCAATCCCAATGAATCGCCGCTTTCCCCGACCCGATCGAGCGAGGCCGATATAGTTCCCGCATGTCGCGCCGCATCGCTGCCCTGGGAGTCGTCGCCCTCCTCCTGACCGGCTGGCTGATCTACGGTCAACTCCGTCCCCACCCGCTGGTCGTTTCCGGATTCATTGAGGCAGATCTGATCCGTGTCGGCTCTCGCGTCGGCGGTCGCGTCGCCGAAATGCACGTCGAGGAGGGCGCCGCCGTCAAACCCGGCGACGTGCTCTTCCGCATCGATCCCTTCGATCTCAAGCAGCGCCTCGCGCAGGCTGACTCCGACGCCGCGGCCCGCCGCGCCGAACATGCCCAGCTCAAGTCCGGCTACCGCGCCGAGGAGATCGAGCAGGCCCGCGCCGCGCGGGACCGCGCCGCCGCGATGCTCAAGAAAGCCGAAGCCGGCCCCCGCCCCCGCGAAGTCGAAGTGGCCCGCGAAACCGTCAACCGCGCCAAGGCGGACCTCGAACTCGCCGAGTCCGAGCATCAGCGCCTCGTCGAACTTCAGAAAGAGGGACAGGCCGCCAAGATGGAAATGGATCGCGCCCGACGCGAACTCAAGGCCGCCCAGGCCGCCCTCGCCGCCACCGAGCAGCAGCTTGGACTTCTGGTGGAAGGAACCCGCGCCGAAGAAATCGCCGAGGCCCGCGCCGCGCTCGCCGAAGCGGAGCAACGCCTCAAGTTGCGCGAGGCCGGACCACGACGCGAAGAGATCGAACGCGCCGCCGCACAGCTCGCCGCCGCCGAGGCGCAGGCCGCCGCAATCAAGGTGCAACTGGAGGAACTGACCGTCGTCTCTCCCTGCGCCTGCGTGGTCGAGGCGGTTGACCTGCATGCCGGCGACTTCGTAGCGCGCGACGCACCCTCCATATCACTGCTCGATCCGAGCCACCTCTGGATCCGCGCTTATGTGCCGGAGAATCGACTGGATGCCGCCGCGCTCGGCCGCAGGGTCGATGTCAGCGTCGACAGCGCGCCGGGCAGGCGATTCGCCGGGAAGATCACCTTCGTGGCCCGTGACGCTGAATTCACGCCGCGAAACGTGCAGACGCCCGAGGAGCGCAGCAAGCAGGTCTTTCGGATCAAGGTGCAGATCGACCCTTCCGACGCCGCCCTGCGGGTCGGAATGGCCGCCGACGTTCACCTGGAACCCTGATCGCCCATGTCCGACGCCGTCATCCGCACCGACCGTCTGACCCGCCGCTTCGGCGATTTCGTTGCCGTGCGCGACGTCTCCTTTGATGTGCCGCGCGGCGGCATCTTCGGCCTGCTCGGCCCGAACGGCGCAGGCAAATCGACGCTCATCCGAATGTTGTGCGGCGTGCTCCGCCCCACCTCCGGCGGCGGCAGCGTGCTGGGCGTCGACATCTCGCGCGATCCCGAAGGCGTCAAGCGCCGTATCGGCTACATGTCGCAGAAGTTCAGCCTCTACGCCGACCTCAGCGTGCTCGAAAATCTCCGCTTTTACGGCGGCATCTACGGCCTCGACGCCGAACGGCAGCAGTCCCGCGAGCAGGCCGTCATCAGCCTGACGGGACTCGCTGCCTACAACGACCGTCTTGCGGGAAAACTGTCGGGCGGCTGGAAGCAGCGACTCGCGCTGGCCTGCGCATTGATCCACGAACCCGAAGCGCTCTTCCTCGACGAGCCGACGGCGGGCATCGACCCCGTCGCGCGGCGCGACCTGTGGGACCTGCTCTTCGAATTATCCCATCGCGGCGTCACGATGCTGGTGACGACGCACTACATGGACGAAGCCGAGCGCTGCACCCACGTCGGCTACATCCACCAGTCGCGCCTGATCGCCTGCGGCCGGCCGGCCGAGCTGAAATCGGCGCAGGATGTCACGCCTCCCGGCACGCGCCGCTTTGAGCTGCGCTGCGCCGCGCCGGCCGATGCGCTGGCCCGCGCCCGCGCGCTGCCGGGCATCTGCGACGCGACGCTCTTCGGCGACACGCTGCACCTGCTGGTCGAGGATTCGCTGAGCGAGTCCGCCCTGATCGCGGCGGTCGCCCCGGCCGATCCTTCCGCGACGATGCGGCCGATCGGCGCGTCGCTGGAGGATGTCTTCGTGCTGCTCAGCCGGCGGCGCAATGCGGAGCGGGCGGCATGACCGGCTTCCGCGCCATTCTCACCAAGGAATGCGCCCACATCCGCCGGGACCCCGGCACCATCTTCTTCGCGCTCGTCGTCCCCGCGCTGGAGATGATGATCTTTGGTTATGCCATCCGCGTCTCGATCGAGAACATCCCCACCGTCATCTTCGACCTCGACGGCCGCCAGGAGAGCCGCCGTCTCGTCGATTCTCTCGTCGCCGCGCGCACCTTCCGCGTCGTCGAGCGCGTCCACAGCGCCGGTGAATTTCGCCACGCGCTCGCCGCGGGACGCGCCAAAGCGGGCATCCTCATCCCCGCCGACTATTCCGAGCGCCTCCTTCGCCGCGAGCAGGCGGATATTCAGGTACTCATCGACGGCAGCGATTCGCAGATCGCCACCACCGCTCAGAACGCCGCCGCCCTCATCGTCCAGCAGCTCGCCATGCAGCGCGGCCGCCGCTTCGGCGAATCGCTCCAGCTCGCCCCCGCCCGAGACCCCGCCGGCCGATCCGCCATGCCCATCGAGGCGCGCATCCGCCTGCTCCACAATCCCGACCTCATCAGCGCCTTTTTCTTCGTGCCGGGACTGGTGGTGATCATTCTCCAGCTCGTCCTACTCTTCCTCACCAGTTTCTCGATCGTCAAGGAGCGCGAGAACGGCACGCTCGAACAGTTGTTCGTCACGCCCGTCAGCCGCGCCGGCCTGATCTTCGGCAAGCTCGTTCCCTACGCCGTCCTGTCGGTCGGCGAGATACTCATCGTCCTGACGCTCATGACCGCGGTCTTCGGCGTGCCGATCCGCGGAAGCCTGCCGCTGCTGGCGGGACTCTCGCTCGTCTTCATCGTCACCGCGCTGGGACTGGGGCTTTTCATTTCGACGCTGGCCAGGACGCAGTTGCAGTCGATGCAGCTCTCCTTCCTCGTGATGCTCCCCTCGGTGCTGCTGTCGGGCTTCGTCTTTCCGCGCTCGGAGATGCCGCTGCCGATCTATCTCCTCAGCTTCGGCCTGCCGGTCACCTACTTCCTCGAGATTCTCCGCGGCATCATCCTCCGCGGCGCCGAGCTGCGCGACCTGCTGCCTCACGTCGCCGGACTGGCGATCTGCTGCGTCGTCATCCTCTCCCTCGCCCTGACGCGCTTCCGCAAGCAACTCGACTGATCCGTTCCGCGCATGAAAAAACCGGGCCGACCCGCGGGGGCCGACCCGGCGCATCGAACCACACGGCTCCGGTTGCCGCAGGCGCGGCAGCGAGGGTCCGGTTACGGAAGCGTGAGATCCACGAAGGGCTGGATGTCATCGCCGTCGATCCGCCCGTCGCAGTTGACGTCCGCGGCAAGGTTCGCCGCCGACACCGTGCTCTTGGCGAAGTTGCTCCACGGCATGATCGTCTTGTCCAGCAGCTTGGCGATGAAGAGCGTCTGATCCGACGCCGTGCTCACCACGCCGTTTAGATCGACGTCACCATGCATCGGCAGCGAGCAGCCGGAAATCGGCGAAGCGCCGAGATTGGCCGTCACGATCGCCTGGTCGGCCGCCGTCACCACGCCGTCGCCGTTGAAGTCACCCTTGGCCCAGCCGCCCGGCTGGCCCAGGTTGGTGTTGACGATGGTGGTGTCCGC
>Ga0187894_10004360_pt1 | contig 15227 bp, 15 predicted proteins | sample GBC1701081metaG_FD_136650 | JGI IMG/M metagenome (GOLD analysis project Ga0187894, IMG submission 136650) | White microbial mat communities from a lava cave in the Kipuka Kanohina Cave System on the Island of Hawaii, USA - GBC170108-1 metaG ... | reverse complement strand
CTGGTCGGGCTACGCCCTCCCGACGCCGCAGCAAAATCGCAAAGCCCCGCGTTCAGTGTAACCCGGCAGGAAGCCACTTAGATCCCGCGGGGCGCTGTCCAAACAACCGGAGCCACCTCTTTCCACTGCTCTGTGTTGCAAATGATCGTAAACCCGTCTGTCAAGCGTGTAGTCGTGGAACTGAAGATCACCTCCAAGGTGTGACGCCAATTGGCGGCGGTCGATCTCAGTGCTGCCGGTCAGATCGTACAGCAAATCCACAATCCGGCTACAGATGACATACCGATATTTCGGTTCGCCCTCTGTTGGCAGTGCGCTGTTCGTCCCCAAGAGGACAATTGCAGCTGAAAAAACAGTAACGCGCAAATGCGCCCAGTCAGCGCCTGCCTTCGCTTGTTTCCTCGCGTATTCCTTTAAGGATTCCCAGGTGTCCACAAGCCCTCCCCCTAGATTCGACTAATTATCTTTATCGATCCGAAATCCGGACTTCCGGATCGAAGGCTCGGTGGAGTTAAGAATGTCTCGATATCGGATAGTGCAAAGCACCCGAATTGAGATGATTCAGCTGGCTCATAATAAGCCAAATAGGTCGTCTTAAACTTTTGATCGTCTGATATAAGTACGATACGCCATATGTGATCAGCGAGATCGTATTCATGAAAATAGCCGTCTGATTCCAGCGCCGCTCTTGCTTCCTCATTCAAAAAGCGTTCAATTCCTGAAGTCTCTCCTAAACAGATTGCGACCACATTCATGCTGGGGCGCAGACCAGCAACGGTTTGGGCTAAGTCCTTTGTACCTGTCAAAGAAGCCTCAAAATACAAGTCAAAAACGTCTCGATTTAGCCCCAGTTCATCTTCCCTGAACTCGGTGAGTACACCTTGCATCAAAACCACAGTAGTCAAAGCGGCCCAGGCAACGACGATCCAAGTAATGAAACGCCTACCGATCTTGCTGCCATTTTGTGAAGGGGGGCTCATTTCCATTTACTTACTAAACACCTTTTCTAGCAGGTCCTACAGCATCTCATCCGCGCCACCGAAGGGCGCCACGATCTCCACCACCTCGCGTTTGTCGCCGCTCTTCCAGTCCTGTGGACGCAGGCGCTTGTCGCCACTGGCGAGTCGCTGCGCCACCTCGTCATTCACATAGGCCCGGAAGATCACGCCGACCGGCTTCTGCTGGTCGATCTATGTCGCTTGTCTTTTGAGTTACAAGAAAATTCGCTCCGATATACCCAGTATCCCACAATCTTTGGCTTCGCCCTTTAGCGTCACGTTTGGAAAATTGCGTCCGTATGCGGAATAATTCAGGTCAAACCGGTATTCGACCCTTGTGCGGGTCAATAACCGAACCAGATACGGAGCGGAGACTACTGAGCAACACATGGGGAAATCCACAACGAGATCTTCCAGTGTCTTTTCGGATTTCATCGGGAAATATTCGGGGTATCTGTCCTGCAAGTTCTTCAAAATACTGATAGTCAGAGTTCTGTCGGACGGGTACTCCCACCTCGAGAGGCAAATTCTACTTGGCCAAATAACGAATATCCAACACGCCAAAACAAGGGCGAACGCCCCAATAAGAGCTTTCCCGTGCAAATTGAGGTCCGCTCTCAAGAAAACACCTTCTCCTGCAAATCTTTAAGCATCTCTGCGTCGTCACCGAAGGGCGCTACGATCTCCACCACCTCCCGCTTGTCGCCGCTCTTCCAGTCCTGCGGGCGCAAGCGCTTGTCGCCGCTGGCGAGCCTCTGCGCCACTTCGTCATTCACATAGGCCCAGAAGATCACACCGACCGGCTTCTGCTGGTCGTAGACAGGCGGAACTGCTGGAGCATCACCGGCACCATCACCTTCCATTCGAGGTCGGAGAGGAAAAGATTCTTCTGCGGGCGACTGCCTTTTGGTCAAGACAAAATTCGAACAAGTAGCAGAGCGAACCCGCAAACATGCACAAGTACGGCGATCAAAGAATAATTCACCCGCTTGCCAAGTTCATGATTGCGAAGGGTCAAATAAGCGGCAAACAACAGCAGCAACGGAACTATTTGTGGAAACCACGCAAGAGGAACGGTGAAATAGGTATGCCAACCTTCACAAATGCGGGCATCATATCCACCGTATATTCTTTCATGATGACACACGTAATTTATCAATGCGATATTGAAGATCAGGATGACGAGGGCGTACATCGCTGTGATGCCAACCAATAGGTCGAACCTGCTATCGGCGGCAATCTTTGGGGGAAGGAATTTGCCTACTGCGTGAGGAAATATCTTACCCAAGACAAATCCGAACAAAATCGAAACAGCATTCTGTCCAGATACCAGCAGCGCAATTCCCACGCGGTCTGTCATTTGCAACCTGCTTGATTGCCTTTTCTAAAATCTAAGTTTTTGCTGCAGATCCTTCAGCATCTCACTAGCGCCGTCGAAGGGCGCCACGGTATCGTGTAAAGCCCACCTATTGCGTGACCCTCCGCCCGTCCGCGGCTTCGATCCAGACATCGGAGCCGGATGGGCCGAGCTTGCCGCGCACGACATAGGTCTCGTCCGCCACGGGGGTAAAGCTCACGGTCTTCTGGGTTCGATGAGCCGCAGGACCCAGCAGCGGGCTTGTAGAATAGATCTCCCCGACAAGCTCAACCTTCAGGGGTTCGATCGGCACCTTTCGCACAGCCCCCGTTATCCTCAGCCTCCCATCGCCCTGCATGGTCGCGCTCGTGGTGTTGCGCAGTGTATTCCTGATCAGCTTCCCGTTTACCTCGGTCATCGCGAAGAGCTCGACATGCTCGGGCTTCAGGCCCAAGCCGTCGGTTCCGACATAGTTGGCGTGGCTGTCCTTGACCACCGCCGTCTGCCCGGCATAGTCGTCCGGCAACAGCTGGCCAGCGCACCCCATCAACAGCAGCGCGGCACCGAGCACTATCGAGCGTTTCATCATCTGCTATTGTGTCGCCGTGCCCGGCCCCTTCGGCCATATCGTTGCCGCCGTCTCGGTGACCCGCCGGCCGCCGGCAGTTTCAATCCAGGCCGAGGCACTGCGATCATCAGCCGCGCCGCGCACGATATAAGTCTCACCCACCACCGGCTCGAAACTCACAGTCCTTTGTATCTCCGCCGTGGTAACCGCATCCATTCCGGAAGCTCCGCCTTGGCGTTTGAAGCCTTCCGGGAAATAGGCAATTGCGCGCAAGGTGACTTCCATGGGCCTTACCGGGACCTTCCGCTCATGGGCCCTGAAATTGGTGTATCCCTCGGCGCCGGCAAAAGTCTGGCTGAAGGAGTTTTGAACTGGAGTTCTATCTACAGCCGCCAGCACGAAATATTGGGAATGGCCCGTGCCGGCCTGTCCGCTGCCGGCAGGATTGACGCTGCTGTCCCTGACCATGGCCGTCGGTCCCGTATAGTCGTCCGGCACCAGCTTGGCTGCACATCCTCCAAGCAGCGCCGCGCAGGCGCAGGCAAGCAACATTCGGCGAATCATTCGTCCCCCCATAAGCAGTCGAAGTCAGTGGCATGTAATTTCACACTTGTTGAGAAGCGTTTGTGTCCATTTTGAGACCGGACCGTGTTGCGCACGCGCTCCGTCATACGCATCGCGCATTCACCAGATAGCTCGTATCTCCAGCCCATCGGCCTCATCGTTCGCGAAACGCCTCATCGGTCATCTTCAGCAAGGGATCGAGCAGGAACTCGATCACCCGCCGGTCGCCGGTCTTCACTTCCGCCGTCACCGACATGCCGGGCGTTATGGCGACATCGGCGCCGTCGATCCGGATCGTCTCCTCATTCAGCGAGATGCGGATGGGAAACACCAATGGCCCGGCAGCGTCCTTGGCGGTTTCTTCCTGGCGCGCCGCTTCATTGCCGTTCTGAAACGGGATGGCGTCATTGGAGACGCCGAGGACCTCGCCCGACAGCGTGCCGTATTTGGTGAAGGGAAAAGTCTCGAGCTTGATGCGCACCGGCTGGCCCTCGCGCACGAAACCCTTGTCCTTGTTGAGCAGCATGGCCTCGACCTCGAGCCGGGTTCCGTCCGGCACGATGATCATGAGACGCTGGCCGGTCTGCGCCACCTGGCCCAGAGTGTGGACCTGCAATTGCTGGGCACGGCCCGATACCGGCGCCTTCAGCACGCTCGATCTCTCATAAAGCTCTGCCTTGGCGAGGTCCTGTTCGAGACCGCCAATGCGCTTGTCGGTGTCGACGAGCTCCGTCACCAGCTTGTCCAGATAGACCTGACGGTGCTCGGCGTGGCGGGCTTCGAGGGTCTTCACCGTGGCGGCGAGCTCGGCCAGCCGGCCTTCCTCGGCGACGAAAGCGACGAGCTGGTCCTGCTCGTTCTGCTTGGCATCGATGGTGCGCACCTTGGCGCCGTAGCCTTTCTTCTCGAGCGTCTTGTAGATCGTCGAACGGTCGCCGGTAAGGGAGACGAGGACACGCCGCTCTTCCAGCGTCTTCTCGGCCTGGGCGAGCTCGATGCTTTTCTGCTCGATATCGGCGGTGAGGCTCGCCTCCTCGGCCTGGAAGGCGGCGAGCGACTGGCGCATCTGCAATTGCTGCAGCTTGACCGCCGCCTCAGGCGCGTTTGCGGGCGCGGTGAAGCGCGCGATCTGAGCCGGCTCCTCGCGCTCTACCGCATCGATCGTGGCGGCGAGGCGGGCGGCGGAGATCCGCGCCTTTACCAGCTCATCGGCGAGCTTCAGCCGTTCCGCCGTGCGCTCCGTCGGATCAAGCTCGATGAGGATGTCGCCCGCCGTGACATGATCGCCCGCCTTCACATGGATGGCCTTGATCGTGCCGGTGATGAGCGGCTCGATCACCTTCACCTTGCCGGCCGGAATGACCTTGCCCTGGATGGACGCATGGGTGTCGATCCGTCCGATCCACGACCAGACCAGCGTGCCGGACAGGAAGACGATGATGAGGGCCGCGAAAATGCGGGCTGCCGGCGAGGCCGGAGTCTCGAGGATCTCGATCGCCGCGGCCTGGAACTCACGTTCATTACGATTGAGCTTCGGCCGCCGGTTCTGCTTCTCATGCGCAATGCCCGCCTTGATCGCCTGCCAATACCGTCCCATGACCTGCTCCTATTCCGCCGCACCCGCCATGCCGTGCTGCGCCTGCAGCTGGACGAGGCGGGCATAACGGCCATTGCGCTGGACGAGCTCGGCATGGGTGCCTTCCTCGACCAGCCGGCCGGCCTCGATGGTGATGATGCGCGTGGCGTCACGCAATGCGGCGAGGCGGTGGGCGATGATGAACACGGTGCGCCCCTTGGCGATCGCCCGCATGTTCTGCTGGATCACATATTCCGATTCATAATCGAGCGCGCTCGTCGCCTCATCGAAGATGAGGATGCGCGGATTGGTGACCAGCGCGCGGGCGATGGCGATGCGCTGGCGCTGCCCGCCCGAGAGATTGGCGCCGCGCTCCTCGAGCACCGTGTCATAGCCCGAGGCTAGCTTGAGAATGAAGTCATGGGCGCCCGAGAGCTTCGCCGCCTCGGTGACGCGCTCGAGCGGCAAAGCCGGGTCGGCAAGGGCGATATTCTCGCGCACGCTGCGGCGGAACAGGATGTTCTCCTGCAGCACGACGCCGATCTGGCGCCTGAGGCTTCTTGGATCGATGAGGGCCAGGTCGACGCCGTCGATGAGCACGCGGCCCTGCTCCGGCACATGCAGGCGCTGCAGCAGCTTGGCGACGGTGCTCTTGCCCGAGCCCGACGGGCCGACGATGCCGACGATCTCGCCGGCCTTCACGGAGAAGGAGACATCGCTCAGGATCTCGCGCTCGCCCGGGCGGTAGCGGAAGGTCACGTGGTCGAAAGCGGCATTGCCCTGGATGGTCTTGAGCGAGCCCTGGCCCGGGCCGCCCGAAATCTCTACGGGTGAGTTGAGGATGTCGCCCAGCCGGTCGACCGAGATCTTCACCTGCTGGAAATCCTGCCAGAGCTGGGCGAGACGCAGGACGGGGCTCGCGACGCGGCCCGCCAGGATGTTGAAGGCGACGAGCTGGCCTACCGTCATGTCGCCCGCCAGCACCGCCTTGGCGCCGAACCACATGGTGGCGACGATCACCGCTTTCGAGATGAACTGCGCCGTGTTGCTGGCGATATTGGCGAGATTGGCGGTCTTGAAGCTGGCCGACACATAGCCGGCGAGCTGGTCCTCCCAGCGCCGCTGCATCTGCGGCTCGACCGCCATCGCCTTCAGCGTCTCGACACCGACGATGGATTCGACGAGAAAAGTCTGGTTCTCAGCCCCACGGTTGAATTTCTCCTCGAGCCTGCGGCGGAAGGACGGCGTCACCGCGATCGAGAGGATGACATAGGCCGGTATCGAGGCGATGACGATCAGGGTCAGCCACGGGCTGTAGAGATACATCACCGCGAGGAAGACGAAGAGAAAGACGACGTCGAGCACGACCGTCATGGCGGAGCCCGTGAGGAAGGCGCGGATGGTCTCGAGCTCATGCACGCGCGCCACCGTCTGGCCGGTCTGGCGCGCCTCGAAATAGCTGATCGGCAGGCCGAGCAGGTGGTGGAAGAGCTTGGCGCCCAGCGCCACGTCGATGCGGCTGGTCGTATGGGTGGTGGTGTAGGTGCGCAAGGCCGTCAGCAGCACTTCGAACAGCGAGACGCCGGCAAGCCCGATGACCAGGACCTCGAGCGTCGTCAGGCCGTTATGAACGAGCACCTTGTCGATGACGAGCTGGAAGAAGATGGGCGAGATTAGGCCCAGTATCTGGACAAACAAGGAAGACAACAGGACTTCACCGAAGATCCAGCGATAGCGGATGATTTCCGGGATGAACCAGGTGAAATCGAAGCGGCGCAGGAAACCGCCGGAGAAGGCCCGGCTGGTGATGAGGATGAGATGGCCGTTCCACTGCTGGGCGAAATCCTCGCGGGCTATCTCCTGCGGCGCCCGCTGCAGCGGATCGCGGATCAGGGCCTTGTCGGCGGTGATGGCGGCGAGTACGGCGAAACTGCCGTCCGGCTTCTCGAAAATGGCGGGCAGAGGCAGCTTTTCCAGCCGGCGCGCCGAGGGCGCGATGCGCCGCGCCTTGAGCTTGAGCCGCTTGGCCGCCCGGATGACGTCCTCGCTTTTGGCGATGCCGGCAACGAGCCCCAGATCATGGCGGATGCCGTCCGGATCCGCGGGCAGCCGCAGATATTGCGCAATAAGCGCCAGACTGATGATACCCGTATCGGCCTGGGTACCAAGCGTTGCTCGAGAATCCACGATTGTGCCGCCCCCGGTCCGCAACCAGCGGACCCGTTGTCGCGCGCTCAGATAGAGTGTTTCAGGGACGAATGCAAATAACGGATTTTAATCTGACTATCCGTTTGTTGCGGCAGTGAAATATCGCGGTCTTCTGAAAAAGATAATGGGGGAGGCGACAAGTCTCGGTGGTCCGACTTCTCCCAAGAACATTCGCAACATCATAAAGCGTGTTTCCAGGAAAAAAGTTCCATACGCACCGATATTCAATCCAAAGGGCCTTTGGTTTCTTGACCGCCAGAGCCTGATGACTTGAAAAAGAGTCGGCCCGCTGAAACACCCTCATGCTGAGGCGCGAGCGAAGCGAGCCTCGAAGCATGATCCAGGGACGACGGTCTTGCCGCTTGCCACCCTTCGAGGGCCGCTTCGCGGCCACCTCAGGGTGAGGGATGTGAGGCGGACTAAACTCATCTCGCACTAGACTGCATATGCGCTTTCCGTTCACTTCGCGGCCATTCTTACATAATTGTATGGATTGGGTCATGAAACCGCCGCGACCATGAATAAAGCTCGGCTCGTCATCAGGCCTCGTGAGGTGACGACATGAACAAAACCGTTCTGTTGGACATTTTTGTACAGGCTCGTCTGCGGGCGGCGCGTCGAGATCAGCTGATTTCATACCAGCGGTCGGTCATTACGAATCTCGAGCAGCAAGGCATCGACAGTGCCGAAGGCAAAAAAGTCTTGTCGGCATTGGCTGAGGCGCGGGAAAAGGACCTTGTCGAGATGGATTGGGCATTGGACGAGCTCGACAAGACACAAGCGAGGGCCATGAGGAGTCACACCCAATAGCTCTCACAATCCCTCTACCCCCGGAGTGCCGCCTTCCCCTCGCCCCGCTTCAGCGGCGAGAGGGTGAGAAGCTCGTCCCTTCTCCCTAATAAGGACATAAAGTCCCCCCTATCAGAGTTCCGCTGAAGGAGGCGACCATGAGCGACGGCAAAACCCTCAACCTTTTATCGCGGCGCGGGCTTCTGGGCTTTGCCTCGCTGGTGCTGGCCCTGCCCGTGGCCGCACCGGCCCATGCCAAGGAGCGGATCCTGCGCGGCACCGTCTCCTATCGCGAGCGTATTGCCCTGCCGCCGCGTGCGATCCTGGAGGTGAGCATCATCGATCTGGCGCCCGATGCGCCCGAGAGCATCTTCGCCGTCACGCAAACGCGCACGCGCAACCAACTGCCCATCCCCTATCGCCTGCGCTTCGACGACACACGCATCCGCCGCGGCCACACCTATATGCTCCAGGCACGCATCCTGGTCGACGGCAAAGTGTGGTTCGCCACCGCCACCCGCCACCAGATCCGCGGCCCCATCCAGCCGGAAGTGCTGGTCCAGCGCGTCGCGGCACAGGCCGAGGCCCCGATCCCGAAAGGCAAATGGCTGGCGGAATCGATCCGCAATGGCGGCGTCATCGACAATCTGCAGAGCACGATCGAGATCACCGCGGACGGCCAGGTGACGGGCAAGGGCGGCTGCAACGGTTTTGGCGGCAAGGCCACCGTCACCGGCGACAAGATCAGCTTCGGGCCTTTGGTCGCGACCCAGATGGCCTGCCCGCCTGCGATCATGGATCAGGAGACCAAATTCCTCGGCGCCCTCAACGACGCGCGGCGCTGGCTGGTCGACGATCAGCGCGGCAAGCTCATCCTGTTCGATGCCGCCAACAAGGAAATCCTGCTGCTGGCGCGGATGTGAAGAAGTCTATCTCCCGCTCTTTCGCGAAAGGATGATGACCACCAGGCCCAGGGCGGCGAGAAGCAGGCCCCAATAGATCCAGGGCGTCTGGCTGATCATGAAGCTTTCGGCGGGATAGGGGAAATAACCGCTGCCCTGGCCGATCCATATGAGCCCCATGAGGACCATCAGGCTGCCGATGACCAACAAGACGATGCGCAATATCATGGATCGTTCTCCCTCGCCGCGCAGGGCGCTATCGCATATTGAATTTGCAAAACCTTTCCATCATTCCCCTTCTCCCGTTGCGAAGCAATGGGAGAAGGTGCGCAAAGCGCGGATGAGGGCTCTTTCGTGCAGTGTACTCTGATCTCAACGAGCATGCCTCGCTGAGGCAAAGAGCCCTCACCCGGCCTTCGGCCACCCTCTCCCATTGCTGCGCAACGGGAGAGGGGAAACACCGGAGGCTGCTCGCTGCTCGCTCCTTTCAAGAATTCTCTTCAAGGCCGGATCTGCTGCAGGAACGCCACCGTCGTGCGGTCCAAGCGGTGCTCGGAATTGAGCGCAATCTCGAAGGACGATTTGTGGGTGAAGCGCCCGGGCAGTATGGGGCGTATGCGGTCGTTTCCCGTCCATATCGCCGCATAATGCACCGGCATGAAGCCGATGAACTGGCCGGACAGCACCAGATGCGCCATCGCCTCCATGTCGGTCACGGTGGCCCCGCCGGTCACGCTGTCATTGGCGAGCTCGACATGGCTCGGCAGATGGCTGCGGATGACATAGCGGCAGTCGCGCAATTCCGCCATCTCGATGCGGTTCGGCGCGCGGTCGAACAGCGCATGGCCGCGCCCGCAATAGAGCTCGTGCAACTCCTCGAGCAGCGGCCGGTATTGGAGCCCCGGCACATGATGGTAGAAAGCGGAGATGCCGATCTGCAGCTTGCCCTCGAGCAGAGCGCGCTCGATATCGGGCGGCTCCATCACATGCAGCGCCAGATGGACATGGGGATGCTTCAGGCTGAAGCGGCGCACCAGGTCGGAAAGGCGCATATCGGGATTGGTGACGGTCGAATCGACGATGCCGACATCGAGCCTGCCGGTGAGGTCTTCGCGCAACTGGCTCACCTCGCGCACGAAGGCGACATGCGACTTGAAGATGGCGGTCGCCGCCTCATAGACCTTCTGGCCTTCGCTGGTCAGACTGAAGCCGGCACGCCCGCGCTGGCACAGGCGCAAGCCCAGCCGGTCCTCCAGCGCCGCCATCTTGCTCGAGATCGAGGCGGCGGAAATGTTCATGCGCGCCTGGGCGGCGGAAAAGCCGTTGCTTTCGACGATGACGCAGAACATGCGCAAGAGATTGACGTCGATGCCGTCGAGGGTGATCTGCGGCTTGGCTTCGCGGGGCATACTTAACCTGAAGCAGAAATAAAGTTCATTTATTTAATATCGAACAAAAGTAATTCCTGATCAAGACTGTCCCTTGCCAATGAATAAAGAGCCGCGGCGAAGCTGCGGCCAACAAGGGAGAGAGACATGATCATCAGCAGAAGGTCTTTCATTGCCATTTGCGGGTCGGCTGCCGGCGTCGCCATGCTCAAGCCCGCCTGGGCGGATGCGTTCAAAGTGGCGATCGTCATGCCGGGCAACATCACCGACAAGTCGTGGAGCCAGTCCGGCTATGAAGGCATCATGCAGGCCAAGGACAAGCTCGGCCTCGATGTCGCCTATAGCGAAAAGGTGGCGCAGGCCGACCAGGCCGAAGCGATGGCCGACTATGCGCGGCGCGGCTACAAGGTGGTGATCGGCCATGGCGGCGAATTCCAGGACGCCGCCAAGCGCGTCGCGCCCAAATATCCCGACACGATCTTCGTGGTGAACAACGGCCAGCTGGGCGGCGGCAATATCGCCTCGGCCGATTTCAACTTCCGCCAGTTCGGCTATCTCATGGGCTATCTCGCCGGCAAGATGTCGAAGAGCGGCAAGGCCGGCTGGATCGGCGCGCAGAAGATCAAATTCTCGACCGATCTCAACGCCGCCTATGAGGAAGGCTTCAAGGCGGCGGGCGGCAAGGAAGTGTTCACCGCCTATACCAATGACTGGGACGACATCGCCAAGGGCAAGGAAGCCGCCCTCAACCAGATCTCGCAAGGCGCCGATGTCATCTTCCCGACCATGGACAATGCGGTGATCGGCAGCCTGCAGGCCTGCAAGGAGAAGGGCGTGTGGGGCTTCGGCCTCTATTACGACGCCGTGGTCGATTGGCCGGATACCATCCTGCAATCCGCCATCTTCGACATCAAGGGCGCGATGCTCGATTACATCAAGCTCGCGCAGGAGGGCAAGCTCGAGGGCAAGAACTACAATTTCGATCTCAAGACGCCGGAAGCGGCCCGCATCGGCTCGTTCCACAAGGCCGTGCCGGAAGACGTCCAGAAAGAGGTCCTGGCGCTCGCCGAGAAGATGAAGTCTGGCGAATTGAAGCCGTGAGCCGATCCTGATCATGCATTGGGCGGGAAAGCATCGTATGCTTCCCCGCCTCCTCTCAGCGGGCAGGGTCGATGGATCACATTGTCATTGATGGGATCACGAAGTCATTCGGCGCGTTCAAGGCGCTCGACAATGTCTCGATCACCATCGCCAAGGGTGCCATCCATGCGATCCTGGGCGAGAACGGCGCCGGCAAGACGACCTTGATGAACATCCTCTACGGGCTCTACCGGCCCGATGAGGGACAGATCCTGCTCGACGGCGCGGCCCTCAGGCTGGCGTCGCCCCGCGATGCCATCGCGCACGGCATCGGCATGATCCATCAGCATTTCATGCTGGTGAACTCGCTCACCGTCACCGAGAATATCGTGCTCGGCCTCGATCGCGGCCTCGACACCGTCGATTTCAAGACGCATGAGAAGCGCATCCGCGCGCTCAGCAAAGGCATCGGCTTCGATATCGATCCTCAGGCGGAGATCTGGACGCTGCCCATGGGCATGCGCCAGCGCGTCGAGATCCTGAAAGCGCTCTACCGCAAGGCCGAGGTCCTCATCCTCGACGAGCCGACCAGCGTGCTGGCGCCGGGCGAGATCGGTTCCTTTCTCGACAGCCTGAAGGCGCTGCGTGCCGCCGGCCACACCATCCTCTTCATCACCCACAAGCTCGAGGAAGTGATGCAAGTGGCCGACCGGGTGACGGTGATGCGGCATGGCAAGGTCACCGACGAAGTCGACGCCAAGGATACGACGCCACGCCAACTGGCGCGGCGCATGGTCGGGCGCGACGTGATCATGAATCTGAAGCGGGTGAAGAGCGCCCCTGGCGATATCCTGCTCACGGCCGAGAATCTCATCGCCACCAATGACCGGGGCGTGCGCGCGCTCGATGGCCTGAGCTTCGACTTGCGCGCAGGCGAGGTGCTGGGTGTCACCGGCGTCGACGGCAACGGCCAGCGCGAGCTCGGCGAGGTCATCGCAGGGCTACGGCCGCTCGATGGTGGCCGGATCCTGGTCGGCGGCCGCGATATCGGGCCGCTCGGCGTCAAGGCGCGCAAGAACGAGGCGGGCATCGGCTTCGTGCCCGAGGACCGGCAGACGACCGGCCTCGTCCTCGATTACCCGGTCGCGACCAATCTCGTCCTGCGTGATTACGACCGCCCGCCCGCCTCGCGCCATGGCATCCTCGATTTCGCCTATATGGCGAGGAACGCGATCGACCTCGTCAAGCGCTATGACGTGCGCCTGCGCTCGCCGCAGCAGCCGGCGCGCTTCCTCTCCGGCGGCAATCAGCAGAAGGTCATCCTGGCGCGCGAGATCGAAGCGAAGCCCAGCCTCCTCATCATCATGCAGGCCTGCAAGGGGCTCGATATCGGGGCCATCGAATTCGTGCAGAACACCATTTTCGACCTGAAGAAATCGGGCGTCGGCGTCCTCTATGTGTCGACCGAGCTCGAACATGTCATGGACATCGCCGATCGCATCGCCGTCATGTATCGCGGCCGCATCACCGGCATCCTCAATCCCGATGAGGCCACGCCCGAACGGTTCGGCGAGCTGATGGCGGGTGTCGCGAGCGAGGTCCTGTGATGGCGCGCGCCATGCAGCTCCTCTATGCGACGAAGACCATCTGGGCGGTGATCCTGGCGCTCCTCGTCGGCTCGATCCTGATGCTGATGGCGGGCGCTAACCCAATCGCCGCCTATCGCTCGCTCTTCGGCGAAGCCTTCTTCGACTATTACGGTTTCGGCGCCACGCTGGTGAAATTCTCGCCCATCCTGCTCGCCGGCCTCGCCGTCGCCGTGCCGCTGAAAGCCGGCTTGTTCAATGTCGGCGCCGAGGGCCAGATCTATCTGGGGGCGCTGTTCTGCGCCATCGCCGCCCTCTACCTCCCCGAAATGTACTGGCCGCTCCATCTCCTGATCTGCGCGCTGGCGGGAGCGGCGGGCGGCGCCTTCTGGGCGGCGATCGCGGGCTATCTCAAGGCCTATCGCGGCATCAATGAAGTCATCGTGACGCTGCTCCTCAATTATGTCGGCATCAATATCGTGAGCTATGCGGCGGGCGGCCCGATGATGGAGGAAGGGGCGCCCTATCCCTATTCGCAAGAAATCCCGGCGAGCCTGTTCCTGCCGCATATCATGAGCCCGACCGACGCCCATATCGGCGCCATTATCGGCGTGCTGCTCGCCATCATCCTGGCGCTCGTTCTCAAATACACGACCTTCGGCTTCGCGGTGACGACCGTCGGCAGCAACCCGCAGGCGGCGCGCTATGCCGGCATATGGGTGCAGAGGCAAATGGTCGCCACCATGGCTTTGGGCGGCGCGCTCGCCGGCCTCGCCGGCGCCTTCGAGATCCTCGGCGTCAAATACCGCCTCTTCCATATGTTCAGCCCGGGCTACGGCTTCGACGGCATCGTCGTTGCCTTCATGGCCGCCGCCAATCCGATCCTGGTGCCGGTCGCGGCTTTGTTCTTCTCCGGCCTCCGGTCCGGCGCCCAGTTCATGCAGCGCGCCTCGGGCGTCGACAGCACCGTGGTCGACGCCATCCAGGGCCTCGTCGTCATCTTCGTCGCGGCGAGCCTCGCGATCAAATTCAGCGATTCGCGCTGGGGCAGGATCCTGGCGCAGCGCCGGGCGATGGAAGCAGCCATAGCACCTGGGGAGAAACAGAATGCTTGAATGGCTCGACCTGACGCTCATCACCGATGTGCTGCGCACCAGCCTGCGCCTGATGGTGCCGATCGCCTTCGCGGCGCTCGGCGGCGTCATCTGCGAGCGGGGCGGCGTCTATAATGTCGGCATGGAAGGCATGATGCTGTCGGGCGCCTTTGGTGCGGCGCTCGGCACGTTCCTCACCGGCAGCCCGGTGATGGGCGTCGTCGTCGGCATAGCGCTCGGCGCACTCGGCGGCGCCCTGCTCGGCATCCTGTCGATCCGCCTCAATGTCAACCAGATCGTCACCGGCATCGCCATCAATCTCGTGGCGATCGGCCTCACCGCCTTCCTGGCGCGCCTCATCTTCGGCCTCAACGCCACCACCAAGACGCTGCCGGGCTTCACGCCCTGGGCGATACCGGGCCTCTCCAAAATACCCGTCATCGGCCCGGTGTTCTTCGACCAGGATCCGCTCATCTATCTGCTCTATCTGCTGGTGCCCTTCCTCTACTGGCTGCTCTATCGCAGCGCCTTCGGCCTCGATGTGCGCGCCACCGGCGAAAATCCCGGCGCCGCCGATTCGGCCGGCGTGCCGGTCTATGGCGTGCGCTTCCTGTGCACGCTGATCAGCGGCGGCCTCGCCGGCCTCGGCGGCGCCTATATCGTCGTGTCGCAGGTCTTCGTCTTCACCGAGCATATGAGCGCCGGCAAAGGCTTCATCGCGCTCGCCGCCATCATCCTCGGTCGCTGGGACCCGTTGGGCGCGCTCCTCGCCGCGTGGTTCTTCGGCTTCTGCGACGCCTTACAACTGCGCCTGCAATTCGCCAATCCTTCCGTGCCCTATCAGATCTTCACCGCCCTTCCCTATGTGGCCTCGATCCTCGCCCTCATCGGGCTCTATGGCCGGGTCAAGCCGCCGGCCGCGGTGGGCCTGCCCTACCGGCGTGAATCGAAGACCTGACCATGCATCTCAGATCCGGCGATCTCGACCTCCAGGATTTGCGCGACTTCGCGCGCACCGGGCCTGAGCTCGAGCTCAGTCCAGAGCAGCGCGCCGAGATGGCGCGCACGCGCCGGATCGTCGAAGAGCGCATCACGAGCGGCACGCCGACCTATGGCG
>Ga0187894_10004359_pt1 | contig 15228 bp, 14 predicted proteins | sample GBC1701081metaG_FD_136650 | JGI IMG/M metagenome (GOLD analysis project Ga0187894, IMG submission 136650) | White microbial mat communities from a lava cave in the Kipuka Kanohina Cave System on the Island of Hawaii, USA - GBC170108-1 metaG ... | reverse complement strand
GACTCCACGGCGAGGAACCGCGAGACGCCGGCGGCCACCGCAGCCAGGTCGGTGGCCTCGTCGAACACGATGAAGCCGGCCGAGCCCAGCCCGCTGCCGGCCGCCTGCAGGTGCTCGTAGGTCAGCGGGGTGTCCAGGTGCGACGCCGGCAGCAGCGCGTTGGCCACCCCGGACAACACGGCCACGACGGACCCCGACGCCGCCCCGCCACCCACCTCGTCGATCACCTGGCGCAGCGGTGTACCGAGGGCGAACTCGCCAACGCCGTGGCGCCTGGTGTGCCCGGTGATCGTGCAGACGATCGTGCCGGGCGACTCGGCCGTGCCGAGTCGGCGGAACCACGACGGGCCTTCGGCGAGGATGCCGGCGACGTTGGCCATGGTCTCGGCGTTGTTGACCAGGGTGGGTGCCGCGGCGGTGGCGTCCTCGGGACCGGCCATGTCCAGCCGGGCTGGCGACTTGCTGCGGGACGCGACGTCGTCGACGCCCTGGCGGAACGGCGGCGCCAGGCGCGGGAAGGGCGGCCGGCCGGCCAGCACCTCCAGGAGCGCGGTCTCCTCGCCGAAGAGGTACTCGCCGGGACCCTCGACCACGGCGACGCCCACCGACTCGGTCCAGCCGGCGTCGTGGACCTCGGCGATCGCCGCCCGGAGCCGCTCGATCTCGCGGCGGAAGGTGGCCTTGACACCGAACACCACCGTGCCCGCCCCGACGGCGCCGGCCGCCACCAGCGCGCCCTCGATCACCCGGTAGGGGTTGGCCCGCAGGATGGCCCGGTCCTTGAAGGTGCCCGGCTCGCCCTCGGCCGCGTTGACGACCACCGTGGCGTCGCGCGCCGGCGAGGCGTTCTCGGCCACCGTGCGCCACTTGCGGCCGGTGGGGAAGCCGGCGCCGCCGCGGCCCCGCAGGCCCGAGGCATCGACCTCGTCGATCACCGCGGCCGCCCCCAGCGAGTGGGCGGCGGCGAGGGCGCGCCCGCCGCCGCGGTCCAGATGGTCGTCGAGGGTGCGAGCGGGCTCGGTGTCGAGGACGCGGGGGTCGGTGAGCATGGTCATCGGCGGTTGCTATGCCCGTCCGCCGCCGGCTCAGACACCGGCGAGGGCCACGGCCACGTTGCCGGCGTCCGACGAGCGCTGGGCCGCCTCCAGCACGGCCACCAACCGGCGGGCCGAGCCGGGGCTCACAGCCAGCGGCTCACCGAGCTGCAGGTGGTCGGCCAGATTGCGGTGGAAGGCGAACGGCACGGTGGCGGGCAGCGGGACGGCGGTCGTCGAGATCCCGGCGCCCGGTTCGTAGCGGGCCAGCACGAGGTCGGCCGGCGCCTCGGCGTGGTGGGCCAGCTCGGCGGTGTAGCCGAAGGGTGGCTCCACGCGCTCGAGGGTCACCGGGCGGTAGTGCCCGACGAGAGTGCCGGCCGTGCCCTGCACGAAGAACTTCGGGCGGCGGACCGCGGCCAGGTCGCTCTGGAAGAACTCGGCCTCCCGCCCGTCGTCCCACACCAGGCGGACGCGGATCTGGTCGAGATTGGAGACGTCGTGCCACAACCGCTTGTGGCCGTGGGTGTGCACCGACCGCGGCGGGCCGCCCAGCAGCTCCATGACCCAGTCGAGATGGTGCGAGCCCCAGTCGTAGACGGCGCCCCCCGACACCGCCACCTCGGAGTGCCACGCCCGGCACGGGTGGGCGAAGCCGCCGACGAAGGTCTCGACGTTGAAGACCTCGCCCAGCGCGCCGCTCTCGACGGCCCGCCGGACGGCCAGGAAGTCGGCGTCGAAGCGGCGGTTCTGGTGCACGGTCAGCGTGCGGCCGGCGGCCTCGGCGGCGGCGACGAGCCGGTCGGCGTCGGCGAGGGTGAGGCACAGGGGCTTCTCGCACACCACGTGCTTGCCGGCCGCCAGCATGTCCAGCACCAGCCCGGTGTGCGACACCGGCGGCGTGGCCACCACCACGACGTCGACGCCGCCGTCGGCGGCCAGTTCGGCCGGATCGGCGTAGGCCCGCACGTCGGGGAAGTCGTGCTCGGCGGCCTTGCGCCGCTCGGCCGAAGGGTCGCACGCACCCACGAAGGCCAGTCCGGGCGTGGCCGCCGCCGCCCGGCCGTGGTAGTAGCCCATGCCGCCGAAGGCGCCGTACCCGATCACCGCCAGAGTGGACGGTCCGGGCCACCGGCCGGCCCGGGGCCGCAGGGCGCGGCGGAACAGCGTGGCCAGGTCGGCCACCGCCAGGGCGTTGTCGATGGTCCCCAGCCCGCTGGCCACCGCCCAGCCGGCGCCCCGGGCCACTTCGGTGGCCACGGGCGAGGCCCCGAAGCCGACCCGGGCCACGATCCGCGCCGACGCGTCAGCGACGTGGAGGAGGCACGGGCGGTCGGGCACGGCGATGTCCGGCCCGAGACGGGCGGCGATCCCGGCGTCGTCCGGGTCGACCCGGACCACGTACTCCCCGGGCGGCAGCGGTTCCTGCCCGGCGACACCGAGCAACGCGCCCCACGCGCTCCCGGTTCCCGGGGCAGGGGCGGTGCCGAGGGCGAGCAGGCGGGCGCCCCGGTTGACGGCGTCGGCCAGCGCGTCGAGCTCCCCGGCCGGCCGGTCGGTGACGGGGCCGTCCACCAGGAGGGCCGTCACGCCACCCAGGTCGGGCAGTGGTTCGGCCGGTCCGACCCAGCGCACCGCGTCGTCCGCCGGGAGCAGCCCGGCGAGCGCGGCGCGCCGGGCGCCGGTGAGTCGGGAGGAGATCACGACGGCTGCCACGACGCGAGCCTACGGAGACGGCCGGTCCAGTGGATGGGTAGGGTGCGCGGCCATGGGTGGCGGGCGCCTGGTCGCGGCGGCGGCGTGCGGGTACCTCCTCGGCACGGTGCCCTCGTCGGACCTCGCCTGCCGGATGGCCGGCGGGGGCGCCGACCTGCGGTCGTCCGGCACCGGGAACCCCGGGGGGGCCAACGCCCTGGTGGTGCTGGGTCGGTCCTGGGGCTACTCGATCATGGCGGCGGACGTCGCCAAGGGGGCGGTCGCCTGCGGCCTGGGCCGTCGGGTGGCCGGCGATCCCGGCGCCCACGTGGCCGGCACCGCCGCGGTCGTCGGCCACTGCTTCCCGGTGTGGAACGGCTTCCGCGGTGGCAAGGGCGTGGCCGCCAGCCTGGGCCAGTGCCTGGCCACCTTCCCGGTGTACGTGCCCGTCGACCTGGCCCTGGCGTGGGCCACCGCCCTGCCGAAGTGGCGGGCCCGGACCTTCACCGCCACCGCCGTGGCGTCGGCGGCCTGGGTCGGGGCGGCCACGATCTGGTGGCGGCGGGGATGGCGCAACGGTTGGGGACCGCGGCCGACGGCCGGTCTGCCGGTGGCCGCCGCCGCCAGCAGCGCCGTGATCCTCCAACGGTTCGCCGCGGGGGCGCGACGGGCGGCCGCGTCGTCGTGATCGGTCTGTGCACCGACTCCAACGCGCAGATGCCGGCCGACCTGGTCGCCCGGTACCGGGTGACGGTGGTGCCGCTCACCGTCACCATCGACGGCGAGCCGTTCCTCGAGGGTGAGGAGCTGGGCGCCGACGCCTTCTACGCCCGCATGGCGGCCACGCCCCCGCCGGCCGTCACCACCGGCGCCCCGTCGCCGGGCCGGTTCGCCGCCGCCTACCAGACCCTCGCCGACGCCGGCGCCACCGAGATCCTCTCGGTCCACCTCGGCTCCGCCATCTCGGGGACGTTCAACGCGGCCAGGGTGGCGGCGGCTTCGGCGCCGGTGCCGGTCCGCCTGGTCGACACCGGCACGGCGTCGTTCGCGGTGGCGTGCTGCGTGTGGGAGGCCGCCGAGGCGCTGGCCGCGGGCGCCGGGGTCGAGGAGGCGGCCTCGACGGCCGCCGCCGTGGCCGACCGGACGGGCAACGTGTTCGTGCTGTCGGCGCTGGACCTGGCCCGGGCCGGGGGCCGGCTCAGCCGGGCCGCCGAGGCCGACCTGGCCGGTGACGCCATCCCGGTGCTCCGCCTGGCCGGCGGCAGCTACCAGGCCGTCGCCCGGGCCCGCACCGTCGACGAGGCGGCCGACGCCATGGCGGGCGCCGTCCTGGACGACGCCGCGGCCGGGTCGCCGCTGCGGGTCGGGATCAGCATCGCCGACGCCGCGGCCGCGCCCCTGTGGGCGGCCCTGGAGCAACGCCTGGCCGGCCGTCCGGGGATCGCCGACCTCGTGCGCTACCGGGTGGGCCCAAGCGTCGGTGTCCACACCGGCCCGGGCACCGCCGGCGCCATGTGGTACCCGGTCTCGCGGACATAGGGACCGGACTCCGGTCCCCCTATGTCCGCCAGACCGGGGGTGGCAGTGCACCGGCCAGGACGTCGACGAGCTGCTGGGTGAGCAGGGAGAGGTAGCCGTAGAGGGCCAGGCCCGGGGCGCGCGGATCGGCCGGGTCGAGGTCCTCGTCCATGTCCTCACTCACGTCCAGGCGGGTGCCCAGGACCAGGCGCAGGTTGTTGAGGGCCGACAGCCAGGCCGCGGCCTCCTCCTCGCTCAGTTCCTCGGCGCCGGCCGTCCCGGCCAGCACGGCGAGCGACGCGGCGTGGCGGTCCCGGAGGTCATCCGCCATGAGCCGCTGGTACTCCCGGTCGTGGTCGGGATGGTTGCGGTACGCGGGCGGGAACAGCCGCTGGATGCTCGGGTCGTCACCCCGCTCGTCGAGAAGCTCGCGCAGCTGGCCGGGGAGGTCGCCGAGCAGGGCGCGCTCCTCGGGCGCCATCCGCACCACGATCTGCCCGCCCCGTGCCCGCTTGATCCGCGGCCGGTCCCCCACGGTGGTCTAGGCGTCCTGTTCCATCGTGGCCCACAGCCCGTGCTCGTGGAGGCGGAACACGTCCAGCTCGGCCCGCTCGCGGGTGCCGTTGGACACCACGGCGCGGCCCTTCTCGTGGACGTCCAGCATGAGCTTGGTCGCCTTCTCCTTCGGGTAGCCGAACAACTTCTGCAGCACGAAGGTGACGTACGACATCAGGTTGATCGGGTCGTTCCACACGATGACGACCCAGGGCCGCTCGGGCTCGGTCCGCTGGTCGGCGCCGGGCTCGTCGACCCGGACCGGTGCGGGTGTCGCGGTCGAGGGCATGACGCCGACCAGGCTACGCGGGGGCCGGCACGGCGTCGGCCGCCGCCGCCGCCAGCTCCGCGCCGCCCGGGCCTCGGTCCGCCGCGCCCAGCTGGAAGCGCACCAGGGCGGCCCAGGCCGCGGTGGCGCCCGCGATGTGGGCGCCGACCAGCAGCACCGGCACACCGGTGAAGTACTGGACGTAGCCGACGGCGGCCTGGGCCACCAGGACGCCGAGCAGCACCCGGCCGCGGCGCACGTCGGCCGCCGGCGCGCCGTCCCGGCGCAGGACGACCAGGAGGGTCACCACCGCCGCCAGCAAGAGGACGACGGCCAGCCCGTGCAGCTGCGCGGCGCGGCCGACCTCGACGGCCAGCCGGGGGACGTCCTCGTCGCCGCCGTGCGGGCCGGCCGCGGTGACCACGGTGCCGAGGAACACCACCAGCGCGCCTAGGGCCAGGGTGATCCGGCCGAGCTGCCGACCGGCGGGGCTGACGCCCGGCTCCCGGCGCGGGGCCTCGTCGGGCAGGGCGGCCCGCCAGTGCAGGGCCACCGCGTTGGCGACGATCATCATCGACAGCAGGAAGTGCGCCATCACGAAGGGCGGGCGCAGCTCGAACAGCACGGTCAGTCCGCCCAGCACGATCTGGCCGACCACGCCGGCGACCAGGCCGAGCGACAGCCGCACGAGATCGCGGCGACGGGGCACCCGGGCCAGCGACGCCAGCACGGCGACGATCACGGCCAGCGAGACGAGCCCGGTCACCGTCCTGTTCACGAACTCCACCATGGCGTGGTACTCCAGCGGCGCCACCAGCCGGCCGTCGTCGCAGTTCGGCCAGTCCGGGCACCCCAGCCCCGACCCGGTGAGGCGGACGGCGCCGCCGCTCACCACGATGGCGGTGAGGCAACCCAGGGCGACCAGGGTCACCCGCCGGTAGCCGGCCGGCGAGAGGCGGACGCGTGACATCGGCGGGCCAGCGTACGGGACCAACTGGCCGCCAGACACCCCGGAAACCGCACCACTTCCCTACGCGGTTCGCTGGGGTGGGGGCTCGCTTTGTCGGCCGGGAAGGGGCGGCCGTACTGTGTGGCCCGATGGTCGTGCCCACCGCCCCTTTGCGTCAGCGGTCACGCCCGGCGGCCTATCTCGCGCTCACCAAGCCGCGCATCATCGAGCTGCTCCTGGTGACCACGGTGCCGACCATGGTGGTGGCCGAGCGGGGCATGCCGTCGCTGGCGCTGATCCTGGCCACCGTCGCCGGCGGCACGCTGGCGGCGGCCGGCGCCAACGCCGTCAACATGTACGTCGACCGGGACATCGACACGCTGATGCAGCGGACCCGCAACCGCCCGCTGGTCACCGGCGAGATCGAGCCGGCCCACGCGCTGGTGTTCGCGCTGGTCCTCGAAGTGGCCGCCTTCGTGGAGCTGTGGACGCTGGTCAACCTGCTCAGCGCCGTGCTTGCCCTCGGCGCCACCGCCTTCTACGTCTTCGTCTACACGCTGTGGCTGAAGCGGACCTCGACCAACAACATCGTGATCGGCGGGGCGGCCGGCGCCGTCCCGGTACTGGTCGGGTGGTCGGCGGTGACGGGCACCCTCGGCCTCGCGCCGCTCGTCCTCTTCGCCGTCATCGTCGTGTGGACGCCGCCGCACTTCTGGGCCCTGGCCATCCGCTACCGGGACGACTACACGGCCGCGGCCGTGCCCATGCTGCCGGCCGTGGCCTCGCTGGCCACCACCGCCCGCCGCATCATCGGCTACACCCTCGCCCTGTGGGCCTGCTCGCTCCTGTTCGCCCAGGTGGCCGCCATGGGGTTGGTCTACTGGGGTAGCGCGCTGGTGCTCGGCGGCGTGTTCGCGTTCCGGGCGCTGCGGCTGGCCGGCGACGCCACGCCGGCGCGGGCCATGAAGCTGTTCAGCTGGTCGATCACCTACGTCACGCTCCTCTTCGGCGCCATGGCCCTCGACCAGTTCGTTCGGGTGGGATGACGCCGTCGTGACGATGACCGAGGCCCCGCCGCAGGAGCCCGGAGCGACGATCGCCCCGCCCCGCCCGTCCACGATCTTCGCGACCAGCGACCACAAGCGCCTGGGCCTGGCCTTCCTCGGCGGCGCCCTGGCCTTCCTGCTCGTGGGTGGCGTCGTCGGCATGGTCCTGCGCGCCGAGCTGGTCAACGAGGGCGTGCAGTTCGCCGGTGGCAACTACCGGCGCCTGTTCGGCCTCCATGCCACCGTGTCGACGCTGCTGGTCATCGCGCCGGCCTGGATCGGCCTGGCCACCCACGTCGTACCACTGCAGACCGGGGCCGGGCGGGTCGCCTTCCCCCGGCTGACGGCGTTCGCCCTGTGGACGTTCCTGCTCGGCGGCGCCCTCACGCTGGTGGCCTATCTCGTCGGCCCCCCGGCCGGGTTCGGGCTGGCATCGGCCACCCCCATCGCCGGCACGCCCGGTGGCTCGCTGGACGAGGCGACGACGCTGATGATCGCCGGCGTGGCCATGGTGGCGGCGGCCACCCTCCTCGCGTCGCTGAACCTGGTCGTGACGATCCTCACGTTGCGGGCGCCGGGCATGACGCTGCGACGGGTCCCCATGTTCTCCTGGGCCTCGCTGCTCACCGGCCTGGTCACGCTGCTGGCCACGCCGGTGTTCCTGGCCGGCCTGACCTTGCTCTACCTGGACCAGCGCTTCGGCGGCACCCTCTTCGCGGGCGGGGGCGGGGGCCAGGCCATCTGGCAGCACACGCTCTGGCTGTTCGGCCGACCCGAGATCTACCTGCTGCTGCTGCCCGGCCTCGGCGCCGCATGCGACATCGTCGCCACCCACGCCGGGCGCCCGCTCCTCAGCCAGGATGCGGCCCGGGCCGCGCTCACGTGGTTCGCCTTCCTCAGCCTGGGTGCCTGGGCCGCCGGCCAGGGCGTGGTGGACGCGCTGGTGCTCCCCACCTACAGCCCGCTCACCGCCCTGGTGGCGGTGCCCGTCGGGCTGGTCGTGCTGGTGTGCCTCGGCACGCTGGCCAAGGGCCGCCCCCAGCTCCACGTCAGCCTGCTGTTCGTGGGCGGCTTCGTGCTCCTGGCGGGCTTCGGCGCGCTGCACGCCGCTATCGCCGGCGTGGTGGGCGTGGACGGCGAGGCGTGGGCCACCGGCCACCTGCACACCGTGGCTTTCGGCCCGGCGCTCCTGCTGCTGGCCGCCGCCCTCTACCACTGGGCGCCCAAGCTGTTCGGCCGGGCGTTGTCGGAGGCCATGGGCCGGCTCTGCTTCCTGGCCCTCCTCGGTGGGTTCCTTCTCATGGGCCTCGGGAGCTACCTGGCCGGCTACGACGGCGCCCCGGCCGGCCTGAGCGACTTCCCGTTCACCGGGAACGGCACCACCTACGGCGGCCTGGCCGCGCTGGGCGCCGCCCTGATCGTCGTGGCCGTCGTGGCCCTGGGTGCCGACGTCGTCCGGGCCGCCGCGCAGGCCGGCTTCAACCGGGCGGCCGACGACCCCTACGGCGGCCTCACGCTGGAGTGGGCGACGTCGTCGCCGCCGCCGCCGCACAGCTTCGACGTCGTGCCCGAGGTCCGCTCGGCGACGCCCCTGCTCGACCTGCGCCGCGCCGCCGCCGCCGACCAGGTGACCGGAGCGGGCCGTGACTAGCCCTGTCCTGGCCCTGCCCTCGGCCGGCGCCGACCGGCCCCGGAACCTGGTCCGCACCGGCGTGCTGCTCGGCGCCAGCAGCGCCACCATGTTCTTCGGCGGCCTCCTGGCCGCCTACCTCCACCTGCGCCGCACGATCGTGCCCTGGCCGCCCGAGGACCTGTCGATCGACCAGTACTTCGGCAACATGATGGTCCTCACGATGCTGCTGGGCATCGTGCCGGTCGAGTGGGCCTGCTACGCCCTGCGCCGGGGCCTGGTCCGCCAGGCCATGTCCGGCCTGGCGGTGACGATCGGCCTCGGCCTCGCCTTTCTGAACCTGCTGTCCTATGTGGCGGGCCACGTGGAGTTCGACGCGGCCAGCCACCCCTACGGGTTGGTCCTCACCGCCCTGGTCATGCTGCTCGGCCTCGCCGTGGGCGTGGGCGTCGCCATGCTCACCCTCACGCTGATCCGCACAGCCGGCCGCCAGCAGGGCCCGTCCGACGCCGAGCAGGCCCGGGTCACCGCCTGCTGGTGGCATTTCACGGTGGGCGCGTCCATCGCCGTCTGGTACGCGGTCGTCGTACTCAAGTAGGAGCCAGACCCGTGTTCAGTCTCGCCAGCAAGCTGTTGTTCGCCCTGACCGCCGTCGCCGTCGCGCTGGCCGTCGGGTACGGCTTCGACGTCGACGAGCGGGCCGGTGTCGCCATCTTCGTGTTCGTGGCGGTGGCCGCCGCCACGGCCGGCGTGGCTCTGGGCGGCGCCGCCGTTCCCGACCTCGCGCCCGAGGTCCTCCCCGACGCCCCGCCCCCGCAGTGGCAGGCCACCTCGCTGGCGCCCACGCCGCCCGGCACCGGTTTCACGCTGCTGGCCGCCGTCGCCGTCACCCTGCTGGCCGCCGGCGCGGCCGTGTCCTGGGAGCTGGCGGCGGGCGGCGCGGTGCTGTTGACCGTCGCCACCGGCGGCTGGCTGGCCGGCGTGTGGCGGCTCCACCCCAACTGGACACCGCGTGTCCAGTCGCGGGTGAGCATGCGGCTCCTGGTGCCGGTCGGGCTGCCCCTGGCCACCGTCGGCCTTGCCCTGCTGATCGCCGGCAGCGTGTCGCGCATCTTGCTGACGGTGTCCAAGAACGGCGCCGTGATGGTGGCCTTCGTGGTCGCCTCGGTCATCTTCGGGGCGTGCGCATGGGTCGCCTCGCGGCCGCGCCTGGCCTCCTCGGCGCTGGTCGCGCTGGGCGCGGTCGCCGCCACCTCGATGATCGGCGCCGGCATCGCCGGCGCGGTGGCCGGCGAGCGCGAGTTCCACCACGAAGAGGGTGAGGAGCCCATCGTGGTGGTGGCCGAGGAGGTGGCCTTCGACGTCAGCGAGATAACCGTCACGGCCGGCGAGCCGGTGGTGATGGAGTTCGAGAACCGCGACGACGTCTTCCACAACGTGGCCGTCTACGCAGGCGAGGGGCCCGAGGCGAAGCCGGTGTTCAACGGCGTGGGCTTCGCGGGTGAGGACGAGCGGACCTACACCTTCGACGCGCCGCCGGCCGGCCGGTACACCTTCGTCTGCGACTTCCACGTCAACATGAAGGGGACCTTCGTGTCGCTGCCCGAGTCGGCCGCCAAGCCGCCGGCGGGCGCCGCCGAGGAGCCGCACGGTGAGTGACGCCGGACGCTGGACCTCGGGCCGGCGCCGCCTGGTCCTCGTCGCGGCGGCGGGGATGCTCTTGGCCGCGTGCGGCGACGAGGAGCTGCCGCAGAACACCTTCGACCCCCAGGGCCCGGTGTCCCGGCAGCTCGACGACCTCATCAAGCCGGTCGGCATCATCGCCGGCGTCGTCTTCGTCCTGGTGATGACGCTGGTGATCTACAGCGCCGTGCGGTTCCGCCGCCGCAGCGAGGACGAGGCGCCGGTGCAGGTCCACGGCAACGCCAAGGCCGAGCTGGCGTGGACGGTCGCGCCGGCCGTGGTGCTGGCGGTGGTGGGTGTCTTCACGGTCGGCACGGTGTTCGAGATCAACGAGGTCCCGGCCGGTCCCGACGTGCTGGAGGTGACCGTCACCGGCCACCAGTGGTGGTGGGAGTACGAGTACCCGGGCGCCGGGGTCACCACGGCCAACGAGATGCACATCCCCGTCGGGCGCAAGGTGGCGGTGAAACTGTTGTCCGATGATGTCGTCCACTCGTTCTGGCCGCCCAAGCTGGCCGGCAAGGTCGACGTCATCCCCAACCGGGTGAACAACATGGTCATCGAGGCCGAGAAGCCGGGCATCTACTACGGCCAGTGCGCCGAGTTCTGCGGCCTGTCCCACGCCAACATGAAGCTGCGGGTGGTCGCCCAGAGCCAGGCCGACTTCGATGCGTGGCTTGCCTCCAACGCCCGCCCAGCCCGGCTGCCCGACGCCGAGCTGGACCCCGAGGCCGCCGCCGGTGCCGCGCTGTTCCGGGCCCGGGGCTGCGCCAGCTGCCACACGGTCAAGGGCTACGCGGCCGGCACCGTGGGCCCGGACCTGACCCACCTCCAGCAGCGGGAGACCTTCGCCGGCTCCATGTTCGACCTCGACGAGAAGAACCTTCGCCGGTGGCTGCGGGACCCACCCGCCGAGAAGCCGGGATCGCTCATGCCCGATCTGGACCTGAGCGAGGACGACATCAGCAGCCTGATCGCCTACCTGGACACCCTAGAGTGACGCCCGGAGACGCCATGACACCCCCCGCCGCACCCCGCGCCTCGCGCGCCCTCGGGACCTCCACCCCGTGACGACCGTCCTCGAGCCCACCGTCGGTCCGGTGCCGCCGGAGGCGGATGACCCGGGCCTCCTGCGCCGCCCCTCCGACCCGAGGGGCGTGTGGTCGTGGATCACCACCGTCGACCACAAGCGGATCGGCATCCTCTACGGCGTCACCGCCTTCGTGTTCTTCCTGCTGGGCGGCATCGAGGCGCTGCTGATCCGGCTCCAGCTGGCCAAGCCCAACGGCCAGGTGCTGTCGGCCGAGGCCTACAACCAGCTGTTCACCATGCACGGCACGACCATGGTCTTCCTGGTGATCATGCCGATGTCGGCCGCCTTCTTCAACTATCTGGTGCCCTTGCAGATCGGCGCCCGGGACGTCGCCTTCCCCCGGCTCAACGCGTTCAGCTACTGGCTGTTCCTGTTCGGTGGCCTGTTCCTGTACTCCAGCTTCTTCCTCGGTGGAGCGCCCAACGGTGGCTGGTTCGGCTACGCCCCGAACACCTCCATCACCTTCTCGCCGGGCCACAACATCGACTTCTGGATCTTCGGGCTCCAGTTGCTCGGCATCGCGTCGACGGCCGGCGCCGTCAACCTCATCGTCACGATGCTGAACATGCGGGCGCCGGGCATGACCCTCATGCGCATGCCGGTGTTCACGTGGATGACGTTGGTGTCGTCGTTCCTCATCCTGTTCGCCATGCCGATCATCACCGTGGCGCTGTTCCTGCTGATGTTCGACCGGAACTTCGGCGCCAACTTCTTCAACCCCGTCGCCGGGGGCGATCCGCTGCTGTGGCAGCACCTCTTCTGGCTGTTCGGCCATCCCGAGGTGTACATCCTCATCCTGCCGGCCATGGGCATGGTGTCGGAGATCCTGCCGGTGTTCGCCCGCAAGCCGCTGTTCGGTTATCCGGTCATCGTCTTCTCCGGCATCGCCATCGGCTTCATGGGCTGGGGCGTGTGGGTGCACCACATGTTCGCCACCGGGCTGGGGCCGGTGGCCATCTCCGCCTTCTCGATCTCCACCATGTTCATCGCCGTCCCGACCGGCGTGAAGATCTTCAACTGGGTCGCCACCATCTGGCGCGGTTCGCTCAGGCTGAACACGCCGATGCTCTTCGCCATGGGCTTCATCGCCATGTTCACCATCGGTGGGCTGTCCGGCGTCACCCACGCCGTCTCCCCCCACGACCGCCAGCAGACCGACACCTACTACGTGGTCGCCCATTTCCACTACGTGCTCTTCGGGGGCGCCCTGTTCGGGATCATGGCCGGCATCTACTACTGGTGGCCGAAGATCTTCGGCACGCTGCTCGACGACCGCATCGGCAAGTGGCACTTCTGGATCTGGTTGCTCGGGTTCAACCTCACCTTCGCCCCCATGCACCTGCTCGGGCTGCAGGGCATGCCGAGGCGCATCTACACCTACGACGACAGCCTCGGCCTCAAGGCGCTCAACATGGTGAGCACGGTGGGCTCGTTCGTCATTGCCGTGGCCGTGCTCATCTTCATGTACAACGTCTGGTACTCGACCAAGAAGCGCCGGGTGGTGGCCTCGAACGACCCCTGGGACGGCCGGACGCTGGAATGGACGATCCCGTCGCCCACGCCCCACTACAACTTCGCCGAGATCCCTCTTGTCCATTCGGTCGACGACTTCTGGCACCGCAAGTACACCGAGGACGAGAACGGCCGACCCGTGCGCGTCGAGTCGACCGATGTCGCCGCCGCCCTGCCGCCGGGCGACGAGCCCGATGCAGTCGGACACTCAGGGTACGGCGGCCATGGTGGCGGCCACGAAGACCCTCCTGGCATCCATCTCCCGTCGCCCAGCTACTACCCGATCCTGGCCGCGCTCTCGATGCCGGTCATGTCCTACGGCCTGCTGTACGGGCGGGACTCCGGGCAGAACTACCTGGTGGCCGTGGTGGGTGCCGTCGCCTTGTTCGCCGCCCTCTACGCGTGGGGCCTCGAGCCGTCGGCGGAACCTGCGGAGCCGGCCGAGGCCGAACCGGCGGAGGTGCCCGCCCCTGTGGGCGCGCCGGCCCCCGAGGCCCTGGACGCCGGCGGGGCACCCGTCGACGGCGCTCCGGGAGGCGGCGCCCCGGTCGATGGGAGTGGCCACTGATGGCCAGCCACACCGCCACCGTGGGCCACGAGCAGGAGGCCACCACCGAGCACTCCCACGGCCACGTCACCAACACCGGCTTGTCCAACGAGAAGCTGGCCATGTGGGTCTTCCTGGGTTCCGAGTGCCTGTTGTTCGGCGCCCTGATCTCGTCCTACTTCTTGTACCGCGGCCGCAGCACCACCGGGCCCGGGCCCGACGACCTCTTCGACATCCCCTTCACCTCCGTCAGTTCGTTCGTGCTGCTGATGAGCTCGCTGACCATGGTGCTGGCCCTGGCCGCCATCCAGCGGGCCGACTATCGCCGGCTGCGGATCTGGCTGATGGCGACCGCGCTGCTGGGCGCCACCTTCATCGCCGGCCAGGTCTACGAGTTCACCACGTTCATCCGTGAGGGCCTCACCATCCGGACCAACCTGTTCGGGAGCAGCTTCTTCGTGCTCACCGGCTTCCACGGGGTCCACGTCACCCTCGGGATCGTGATGCTGCTGTCGCTGTGGAACCTGTCGGTCCGGGGCCGCCTCACCCGGGAGCGAACCGAAGTGGTGGAGATCGTCGGTCTGTACTGGCACTTCGTCGACGTGGTCTGGATCGTGATCTTCACCGTCATCTACCTGATCCCGACATGAGCGGGGCGGAAACGCACGAGGCGGGGGAGCACGGCGCCCACCCGACCGATGCCCAGTACGTTCGCATCGCCGCCATTCTCGCCGTGGTCACCGGCATCGAGGTCGGGCTCTTTTACACGAGCTTCGCCGAGGTGGCCACCAACGTCGTGCTGCTGGTCCTGGCCGGCATCAAGTTCGCCATCGTGGCCGCCTACTTCATGCACCTCAAGTTCGACAACAAGATCCTGCGGCGATTGTTCGTCACCGGCTTCGTGCTGGCCTGCTTCTGCTATTTCGCGTACCTCCTGACCTTGGGCGTGTCGGTCTGATCGTGCTCGCGTCCGGCCGCGTCTCGCCCTGGGCGTGGCACGCCCACCCCGACGTGTGGCTCGTGGTCGTCGCCCTGGCGGTCGCCTACTGGTGGTCGGTGCGGGCACTCGGCCCGGCCTACGCGCCCCCCGGCCGACCGGCGGTGACCCGCCGGCAGGTGACGCAGTTCGCCCTCGGACTCCTGGCCCTGTGGGTGCACGCCGACTGGCCGGTGCACGACATCGGCGAGCAGTACCTGTTCAGCGTCCACATGGTCCAGCACATCGGCTTCATGCTCATCGCCGCGCCGTTGCTGATCCTCGGTACGCCGGCCTGGTTGGTGCGCCATCTTCTCGGCACCGGGCGGCGGCGCGCCCTGTTCGCACGCCTGACCCGGCCGTTGGCCGCGGGGCTCATCTTCAGCCTGGTCACCGTCTTGACCCATTGGCCGCTGGTCGTGAACGAGGCGCTGGAGTCGGAGCTGATCCACCTGCTCGTGCACCTGGGGATCCTCGTCAGTGCCGTGCTGATGTGGTTCCCGGTGCTGAACAGGGACCGGGCGTTGCCCACCATGTCGCCGCCGGCCCGGATGCTGTACGTCTTCCTCCAGTCGGTTATCCCGACCATCCCCGCCGCTTTCCTCACGTTCGCCGATACCGCCCTCTACCGCTTCTACGACGAGGTGGCCCGACCGTTCGCCATCTCGGCGGTGGAGGACCAGCAGCTGGCCGGCGCCCTCATGAAGGTTTACGCCGGGCTG
>Ga0187894_10004358_pt1 | contig 15230 bp, 14 predicted proteins | sample GBC1701081metaG_FD_136650 | JGI IMG/M metagenome (GOLD analysis project Ga0187894, IMG submission 136650) | White microbial mat communities from a lava cave in the Kipuka Kanohina Cave System on the Island of Hawaii, USA - GBC170108-1 metaG ... | reverse complement strand
TATTTCTCGGCCAACGGCTCGATGGACACCTGCATCTTCCTGCGCACCGCCCTGGTCAAGGACGGCACGATGTACGTGCAGGCCGGCGTCGGTGTGGTCGCCGACTCTGATCTCGAGGCCGAGTACCAGGAGAGCCTGCAGAAGGCGCGCGCGCTCGTCCGTGCCGCCGAGGAAGCCATCCGCTTCGCCAGCGGGCGGTGACTTTCGGACCGCGCGCGTCCACGCGCGCATCGGCGCACCAGCGCCGGCGACCTTGAGTTCGCCCTGCGGGCGAATGCGCGCGTGGACGCGCGCGGTCCGAAATAAGAACGACAAAGCGCCTTGCGGCGTGCGGCGTTTGCTCCCTACGCTTGCGTCGCGAACCATAGGGAGTCCGAGATGTCCGACTGGCAACAGCGCTACCAGCGTCTTGCGTTCGACCGGCCGCACCCGCGCGTGCTGCGCGTCACCATGAACCGGCCGGAGCGGCTGAACGCCACCGACGAGATCATGCATCGCGAGCTGGTCGACGTGTGGCGCGACATCGATGCCGACCAGACCGTCAACTGCGCCATCCTGCAGGGCGCCGGCGGCAAGGCGTTCTCGGCCGGCGGCGACTTCGACCTGATCGAGAAGAACATGTCCGACTTCAACCAGCTGATGAAGGTCTGGAAGGAGGCGCGCGACATCGTCTACAACGTCATCAACTGCTCCAAGCCCATCGTCAGCGCCATGCGCGGCCCGGCCGTCGGCGCCGGCCTCGTCGCCGGCATCCTCGCCGACGTCTCGATCGCCTCGAAGAAGGCGCGCATCATCGATGGCCACACGCGGCTGGGCGTCGCCGCCGGCGACCATGCCGTCATCATCTGGCCGCTGCTCTGCGGCATGGCCAAGGCCAAGTACTACCTGCTGCTGTGCGAGGCCGTGAACGGCGAGGAGGCCGAGCGCATCGGGCTGGTGAGCCTGTGCGTCGAGGACGAGGAACTCGAATCCAAGGCGGTCGAGGTCGCGACCAAGCTGGCCGAGGGGGCGCAGACCTCGATCCGCTTCACCAAGTACGCGCTGAACAACTGGCTGCGCATGATGGGGCCGAACTTCGACACCTCGCTGGCGCTGGAGATGCTGGGCTTCCTCGGCCCCGAGGTGAAGGAAGGCCTCGCCTCGCACCTGGAGAAGCGCAAGCCGCAGTTCCCGCCACATTCGCCGATTTAGGCCATAGTGCGGTCGTGTTCGATCGCATCACTTTTGACCCGCTTATCATGGGCGGCCGCGCCTGTATTCGCGGGATGCGCAGTCCGGTTTCGGTGATCGTCTCGCAGGCTGCGTACGGCGCCACGGTCGAGGACATCCTGGACGACTATCCCGATCTCGATCGGGAAGACGTCCAGGATGCATTGCGCTATGCCGCCTGGCTGACGCAGGAAGGGTGATCGCCTTCTGAGAGCCGTCACGTGCGCCTTTCATCAAATTCTCTGGCAGAAATACCAAAAATACCAGAAATTCATTTTCTCTTTGTTTGCAGTGAGTTAGTCATTACAGCCAGCAGGCCAGAAATTGGCAGAAATGGCCAGAAATTCGAACGTCGCGGTGCAAACGCCAGGTCATCACGCTCACAGGCGTCAACTTCAGCCGATTCACGGCGCTCCTCACCCTGAGGAGGCCGCGTGGCGGCCGTCTCGAAGGGTGGGGAATAGTCGCGGTCGTTCGAACGATTTTCGGACCGCCGGCGTGGTCCCCACCCTTCGAGACGCGCGCCTGCGGCGCGCTCCTCAGGGTGAGGAGGAAGGTGAACGACCAAAGGTAACGCGTTCGCCATCACGCTCCCGTCACTTCCTGGAGGACGGGATTGACGGCCCAGCGCGATGGCGGTCGGCCGCGACCATCGCGCTCAGCGTGGACCGGCTTCAACCAGCCGGCCGACACCAGCTGCTCCGCGACGCGTTCGGCTGCGGCCGCATTGCAGGTCCGGCCCAGCGCATCGCGACGCAGCTCCGTGCGGGAGACCTCGGTCCTCCTCTCTCGCCGGATCCATCGCAGAATCTTCTGGCTCTGGCTGTCGCGCGGGCTGCTGCCGGCCGTGCGGAACACGGCGCGCGCGTGCGGCCACAGATAGTCCCGCCACAGGCGGGCAGCGGCCTTGATCGTCCAGGCCGGGACCTGCGCCGGCTCCGCCGTGCCCTGCGGCTGTATCGCCCAGGCCAGGAAGGTCAGCGTGCCGGCCAGGCGCAGGACGGTGCCCGGGCCCTTCCCCCACCAGGCAGCGTCACGTCCGTCAAACTTGCCGGCTTCCGCATCGTGCATGCGCCTGAAGCCGTCGAACGAGGACACGGCCTCGGCCTCCAGCGGCACGATGCGCCTGGCTTCGGGCATGTCGTAGAGACGGGTCAATGCCTGGCGTTCCTCGGGCCTGGCGGCCTCCGCCATCTCCGACAGGGACTGGAACGAGGGACGCTCCGCCCACGCGAACAGGAAACGTGCGATGACGCGATCGTCGCCGGCGGCGAGCGCAGAGGCCATCATGTCGGGTTCGATCGTCCCCAGGATCGAGATGCCGGGGCATGGCAGGTTGAACGCCGGCTTGCCCTTGCGCTCGACGAGGAAGGGATGGCCGGACCAGGCCGACAGCCAGAACGCGCGCTCGCTGTCATCGCGCATGCGGTCGAGCCAGTCGCTGCGCTGGTCGCGCGGCAACAGGACTCCGCGCGCGCTGTTTCGCAACGCCTCAGCCATCGCCTCGATGGTCGCGTCGCTGGCGGTCAGCGGGCGCGGTGGCGGCGGGTCCGGCTCCGGCACGAAATCGGGCAATCGCGTGTTGTCCCGCAGGGCCCGGCGCAGCTCTTCCTTCGCGCGCTCCTTCTTTTCCTGGATTGTCTCCTCGTGCCGGCGGCAGGCTTCATAGTGCGCGATGGCATGCCGGCGCTCCATCGCGCGGACCATGTGCAGCGCTGTGTCCATGGCCGGCGTCTTGCCGGACGACGGCGGTCCGACGAGCGCGGTCCACAGGATGCACGGCTCCGACCACGACGGCACCGGAGCGATGCGCCTGATATGGCCGATCTGGCCCGCGGCCACGGCGATCAGGGACAGCGCGACATGGTCGACCGACGCGTTGGCGCCGTTCGCCGCGCGGGACGCCCACGGACGCCAGGCCTTCGGCAGCACGTCGAGCGGAAATGCCGGCAGATGGCCGCGCCAGTCGTCCAGCAGGCACAGATCCGGCTCGGGCCACTCGGGTGCGGCACTCGCCAAGGGTGCGTTGGACGCGGGGGCTGAAACGGATGGGTCGCGATGGACCGTTTGGGGGAGTGCTGTCTGGTCGAGCATTTTCGGGTTCCGTAGGTCAACCGCTCCGCGCTCCGGGCTTTGCCGCGGATGCGCCACGACCGTTCCCGCTGTGCGCGACCGGCGCCAAAGGAGTGGTCGTGGCTGCTTCAATAGCTAAATGTTCGAGATCAGTCAACAAAAAAGAGAACAAACCATAAACATAATTCCCCGGCTGCCGGTTCGCGGCAGCAGCGTCTCAGTTTGAATTGCGGCTTACGGCCCGAAGCGAGCTCACGGCAGGTCCGGGCAGATGTTCGCAAGGTGCCAGTAGCAGAGATCGGGTTCGGCGGTCAGGCGGCCAGGGCACCGTGAGCTATCCCGTATTGCGGGGCGCGGCGTGCTATTGTTTCGAACATTGAAAATATGGACCTCAGCCCCGGGGAGCGTTAGATGAGGCGACGCGATGTCTTCGCGCTCGTTGGTAGCGCGGCAGCCGCGTGGCCACTCGCGGCGCGCGCGCAGCAGGGTCCCCGGATAGCGCGCATCGGGGTGCTGATGAATGTCTCGGAGAATCATCCAACAGGACAGCCGTACGTTGCCCTGTTCCGGCAGCGGCTGCAGGAATTGGGCTGGGTAGACAGCCACAAGGCGCGGATCGACATCCGCTGGGCGGCGGGCGAGGCGGGCCGCTATCGCGAATACGCGGCGGAACTTGTCGCGCTCGCTCCAGACGCCGTCCTGGCCGCCACCACCGGTGCCGTGGTGGCGCTGCAACAGGCTTCCCGCACCGTGCCGATCGTGTTCGTCAACGTCATCGATCCAGTGGGCTCCGGCCTGGTCGCAACCATGGCGCGGCCGGGCGGCAGTGCCACCGGCTTTACTTTGTTCGAGTATGCGATCAGCGCGAAATGGCTGGAGCTACTGAAGGAGATCGCGCCTCGCGTGACGCGGATGGCGGTGCTGCGGGATGCCGCCGTAGCTGCGTGACGCCGGCGAGGTCGAGCACGCCATTGCGGCCTTTGCAAGGGCACCGAATGGCGGGTTGATTGTGACGGCAAGCGGCTTCGGCGCAAACCATCCCCAATTGATTGCCAGGCTTGCGGCTCGGCACAATCTGCCCGCGGTCTACCCTTTGCGCTACTTCGTGGACGCTGGCGGCCTGGTTTACTACGGGCCCGACCCGGCCGAAACGTATCGCCGCTCGGCCGAATACGTCGATCGCATCCTCAAGGGCGAAAAGCCTGTCGACCTGCCGGTGCAGAACCCTACCAAGTACGAGCTCGTGATCAACCTCAAGACCGCGAAGGCACTCGGCATCGACGTGCCGCCGACCCTGCTTGCGCGCGCCGACGAAGTGATCGAATAAGAGGGCGCCCCACTTTCCGCTTCGGGGCAAACCCGGCTGTAGGCGCGTGTCCGGGATGAGTCCAATCCTCCTGGGGACCCGAACATTGGCCGGCGCGCGGCAGGGAAGTCTCGTGTGTGCCAGATACTGACTCTTGCGGGATCCCCGCCGCTGACGAATACGATGGGGATGGTTGGTGTCGAGCGCTTGGCCGCGAGCGCAGCGGGTGGCCCCGAGGCGAAGATCACGGCGACCTGGCGCTGGGCGAGCATAGCAGCAAGTTCCGGCAATTCCCCTGCCCCGTCGTCGGCCGAGCGGTACTCGATCGTCACGTTCTGCCCATCGACAAAGCCTTCCGCGCCCAAACCCCTGCGGAACGCCGCGAGCCAAGGCAGGCGCGTATCGAGTGCGGGGCCGAGGAAGCCGACCACCGGAATGGTACGCTGCTGCGCAAACGCCGAGAGTGGCCACGCGACCGCCGCACCGCCCAGGAGCGTGATGAACTCGCGGCGCTGATCCAGCGAAACGCCCGCTGTGCCCCCGAAAGCGGACGCCCTTCCTTGCCTAGGTAGCGTCAGCCCGGTGCCAAGAGCGGACTTATGCATCGCAGCACTCACGTGCGCACGGTTGCATCACTCATTCGACCACTTCGTCGGCACGCAAGAGGACGCCTCTCGGCATGTCCAGGCCGAGTGCATTGGCAGTCTTTAGATTGACGACCGTTTTGAATGCCGTCGCCCTTTCCACCGGCAGGTCAGTCGGCTTGGCGCCCCTCAAAATCTTGTCCACGAACGTCGCGGCACGCCGGAACATGTCGGGAAAGTCCACCCCATAGGCCATGAGGCCGCCGGCGACAGCGTACTCAGGCCATCCGCTCGACGGAAGACGCTGCGGCAGCGCGAACAGGGCCAATGCCGGTCCGTTGGCGATTAGTCTCGCGTCTTCGAGAACTACGAAGGCCAAGATGCGCTTCGCTGCCATTGCCGCGAACGCCGCTTCGAACTCGGCGGGGCCGCGGGCGCCGAACGGATGAACCTCCAGCCCGAGCGCCCGGGCGGTAAGTTCGATCATGGGAAGGATTGGTTCGTTCATGGGATTTGCCGGATTCAACAGAAGCCCCACCTCGGTCAAGCCGGGCAAGGTTTCCTTGAACAGCTCGAACCGCTTTGCTGCGAGCTCCGGATTGAAGAACGTCAATCCGGTCACATTCCCACCAGGCCGCCCGAGGCTCACCACGAGCCCGGACGCTTCAGCATCACCGCTCGTCGCCATCACGATGGGGATCGTTGCTGTTGCATGCTTGGCGGCAACGACGCCGGGTGTCCCGTGGGTAACGATCACGCCGACATTGCGCCGAAGCACGTCGGCGAAGAGACCCGGTAGCCGTTCATATCGACCTTCCGCCCAACGGAACTCAATGACGAGATCGCGACCCTCCTGATAGCCCAGCTCACGCAGTCCTGCACGAAAGGCGTCCGCACCCCTGGGAGGGGCGTCGGGCGCGGTCAATCCAACGTACCCGATCCGTGAGACCCTTGTCGGCCGCTGCGCGCGTGCGACGAACGGCCAGAGGGCTACCGCGCCGCCAAGAATTGTGAGCTCGCGACGTTTCACGAGGAATTCCCCAGCCGCCGGCTCGAGAAAGGTAGCATCTTCATCGAAAGCCGCGCGGATTCAAACGTACCCGTCCCTTCGAACCACGGTCGCTGTCCGCACTCACGACGGCAACACAAGGCTCGGTCCCGCCCTCCCTACTTCGAACACCGCTGCACTGCTGCCCGCGCCAGCTTGTCGAGGCGGCCGCCGGCGGCCTCTTCGAAGCCGACTGTCGTCGACCCCGTCGAGACCTGTTTGATGTGGAAGGTGGCGATCGGCGGTTCGTACTCGCGACCCCGATACCAAAGGTTGACGATGGCTTCGGTCCGCGGCGGCAGGTCGACAGTCGGCCACGCCATGATCTGATCGGTGCGCATCTCCTTCATCAGGCAATTCGCAGCGACATCGTACGGCATACCTTGGTAGGTGGCTAAGGCGACTTGGTTGCCAGCCGTCTGCGCGGCAACGGCGAACGGTAAGACAAGGCTGGCAATAAACATCGACAGGCCGAAACGCATCGCGGACCTCCTCGTTCCTCGTCTTAGCCCGCGACGAGCTAGAACGTGGGCGCCACGTTCGCCCGACAGGTGACACTAGAGGCTGCGGAGGATCGCGACTGTTCCGTTTTGGACTCCAGGTTCGGCCCGTGTCCCTCTTCAGGACGGGCCGACAGTGCGGCGCATGGTGCCTCCTGGTGGTGAAAATCAACCGCTTGGGACCTGCGCTGGATAAGCGGCGGCCAATCCGAATCCTTCTCATGTCCGGTTGGCGAGCAAGTCCAGAAGTCCCGACGCGAGCCCTTCTTTCACCAGTCATCAGTTCAGATCACGCTGGTGACCATCGCCTGGTGGTACATGGTCCAGCCGATCTGGGCGTGCAGGCCGCTGGACCGGAAGGCCGTGATGTCCTTGAAATTGTCGCTCGAGACCTGCACCCAGCCCATGGGCGGATGGGCGAGCTGATGCTGCGTGTAGCATTTTGACACGGCGCCCGGCGAGGGTGTCAGCGCCTTCGCCTCGATGGTGATGAACGGGCTGTCGAAATCGATGACCTCCCTGATGAGGCCGGACGATTTCATGTCGTTGATGAACCGCCGCATGGACATGATGCCGGAGCTGAACGAGGCGACGCCGATTTTTGTCAGGTTCGGCAGACCGGTCGCGCCCGGCGTCCGATCGCGAATGGCGTCCATGATCCCGTTCAGGGTCACGACCGGCCTGTCGGTGAACATGTTGTGGCCGCCGCCCTGGAGCGCCGCCATGGTCGTAAAGGGAAAGATCATGGGGTAGCGTTTGCCGGCGGCGGCGAACTGCCCGCCCTGCATCGCAACATAGCGCTGCAGGCTGCCCGACCAGCCGCCCTTGAACTCGCGATAGTCGCCGTCGGCGGCATGTACCGTTCCGTTCTGCACCACGGTGGGATGGAAGTAGACCTGGGCCCGCGTAAAGTCGGAGACGCCTTTGGGTACGGCAGCGCCGACCCAGAACACCGAGCTACCCTTCTTCACCTCAAACAGGAACTCGTGGATGTCCGCTGAGGGCGAGACCGGCTGGAACCGGAAGCTTGACGGCGGCGACGACACCTGGTGCGGGATGACCGCAGGGTTGGTGACGCTGTGCGCCCCGCTCAGCGCCGCCGGATTCTTCTGCGTCACGACGATCGCGGCCGGCGTCGGCGGCGGTGGCGGCGGACCCTTGCCCTGTTGAGGACCGGACGGGCCGCCGGCCGGCCTGTTCGGCCGGTATTCGTAGGTGGTCATCTGGACCTCGCCGTGTGCAATCGTGGCACGCACGCCACGGCGCAACCGCGTCGGGCGGCAGGGAACGCCTGTTCTACGTGGATGCGCGGACCGGCACTCACCCGCGACTGGTACTCCGAAGCACTGCATGTGCGCATGGGTACACCTACCCATTTTTCGAGGTTGGCCATGCTACCGTCACCCCGGCTCCGCCCCGGGTGCGTTGCTTTCGATCGCGCAACCCTGGCGACCAACAGCGCTCTCCCGATGCGACCCGGGACATTCGCATATGGCTTGGTCTTGGTCGGGGCGCGCCACTCCAGTGGCGCATTTCAGGCGCGGCTTCGCCGCTGCCGACCCGGAGCGCAAGCGGAGGGCAAATCTCCCGGCGCCAAGCATGATCGACGCAGGGCGGCCATCGAGGCCGCCCTGCGTCGTGCGCCACTGGAGTGGCGCGCCCCGACCAAGGCCATATGCGAATGCCCTGCGGTGCGACCGGTGACCGCCGTAGGCTCAGCCACGCTCATGGACTTTGTGAGCGGTCACTGGCAATATGCTGACAAGTTTGTGACGACGGCTGCCTCGTCCATCGACGGCCGGCGGCGACAGGGGGAGATCGATGGAAGAGTTCGCGCTTTTCTCGTCCGGCATTTTCAAGTTCATCGGCTACCTGCTGGTCAGCCTGGCGCTGGCGGGGTCGTTCATCCTGGCCTTTACGCGGGTGACGCCGTACAACGAGATCGAGCTCGTGCAAAAGGGCAACCTGGCGGCCGCGCTGAACCTGGTGGGCGCGTTCATAGGCTTCTGCGTCCCTCTGGCGAGCACCGTGGCGCACAGCATGAGCATCCTCGACGTCATCATCTGGGCGATCGTGGCGTTCGTCGTGCAGCTCATCGCCCACTTCGCCTGCCGGTTTCTCGTGCCGGGGTTGGTACAGCTGATCGAGGAGAAGGGTAACGTGGCGGCCGGTGCCCTGGGCGGCGGCCTGGCGCTGGGCATCGGCATCCTGAACTCCGCCTGCCTCACCTACTGAGGTTTCGCCATGCTGGGTCGAGCCACCTCCCGGATCGCGCTTTCGGTGCTGGGCGTCGGCGCGCTGGGTGCCGGCACCGTGGCGATGACCGGCACGGGCACCAGCGCGCAGCGTTGCGCGGCCTACAGCTATCCGACAATCGAAGCCTGCCAGGTGCGGCACGCCGGCACGACGTGCCGGCAGAAGCCCCAGACCAAGCTGTGGCATCCCGACCGATGCGGCTCCGGCAGCAGCACGCGGTCGGGCTCGACCACCGGGACCGGGTCCAGCGGCGTCTGGTTGTGGGGCGGCGGCGGGCGCAGCACCACGACCACGACGTCGCCACGGTCGCCGACCACGACCACTGGCCCCAGCAGGCCGTCGACTCCGACCGTGGTCGGCCGCTCGCCGTCGTCGAGCGGCAGCACGTCCGGTACGACCAGCTCGCCCTCGACCAGCAGCCGCGGCGGCTTCGGCAGCACCGGCGGCTCGTCGGGGGGCTAGAGCATGGCACGTTCGGATCGACTCGCGCCCTCAGGCCTTCTCCCCGCGAAGGCGGGGAGAAGGTGCCCCGAAGGGGCGGATGAGGGGCTTCGCATCAGAAGACAGAGGACAGATGACAGAGGACGGAATGACCGCCGTCCCCTCGTTCTGTCGTCTGTCTTCCGTCTTCCGTCCACTGGTGCGAAGCCCCTCATCCGCCCTTCGGGCACCTTCTCCCCGCATTCGCGGGGAGAAGGCTAAAACCATGCAACGCGAAACCTCGCCGCCGCGTGCCGACTGGGAGCAGAAGCTCGAGTCGGTCGGGTTCACCTACCATCACCTCGACGGCAAGCCGTACTGGACCGAGGATTCGCGCTACCGCCTGCGCGTCAGCGAGGTCGACGCGCTGGAGGCGGCAACCGAAGAGCTGCACAAGATCTGCCTGCAGGCGGTCGATCATGTCGTGACCAACCAGCTCTGGGACCGGCTGGCGATCCCGCGCGCCTTCGGCGACTACATCACGGCGAGCTGGAAGCGCAGCGATCCGACGATGGTCGGGCGCTTCGACCTCGCCTATGACGGCTGGGATCCGCCCAAGCTGCTGGAATACAACGCCGACACGCCGACGGCGCTGCTCGAGATGGCCGTCGCGCAGTGGTTCTGGATGAAGGACGTCATCATCGGCGCCGACCAGTTCAACAGTGCGCACGAGAAGCTGATCGATGCCTGGAAGGCGCTGGGCAAGCTGATGCCGCCGGGCAAGGTGCTGCATTTCGCGCGCTCCGAGGAGGACCCGGAGGACTACGCGACATCGGAATACATGCGCGACACCTGCGTGCAGGCAGGCCTCGCCACCAGGACGCTGCGGGTCGAGGACATCGGCTGGAACGGCAAGACCTTCACCGACCTGGAGGAGCTGCCAATCAGCTTCATCCACAAGCTCTATCCGTGGGAATGGATGGTGCGCGAGGCCTTCGGCCAGCACATCCTCACCGACCAGACCGGCTTCCTCGAGCCGCCGTGGAAGATGATCCTGTCGAACAAGGGCATCCTGCCGATCCTGTGGCAGCTGTTCCCCAACCACCCCAACCTGATGCCCGCCTATTTCGACGAGATGGCGCCCGGGCTGGGCCTGCAGTACGTGCGCAAGCCGCTCTACAGCCGCGAGGGCAGCAACGTCAGCCTGATCGGACCGGGGCTGGGGCAGAAGACCGAAGGCCGGTACGGGCAGGAAGGCTACATCTACCAGGCCTACGCCAAGCTGCCGGTGAACGACGGGCAGCACGCGGTGGTCGGCTCATGGGTGATCGCCGGCCAGCCGGCCGGCATCGGCATCCGCGAGGACCCCTCGCCGATCACCCACAATTTCAGCCGCTTCGTGCCGCACTATTTTTGATCCTCCCCAACGAAGTTGGGGAGGTGGCCCGGAGGGCCGGAGGGAGCCCACGTGGTCTGCATAACGAGGACCGGGTCCCTGTAACAGAGACCACGTCGGCTCCCCATCCGGCCTTCGGCCACCTTCCCCACGCTGCGCGTGGGGAAGGAAGAGATTACGGAATCTCGTACACCGCCAGCTCACCCGACAGTCCCTGCACGGCGCGGCGCTGGGCCATGGGTGCCAGCCCGCTGGCCTTGAGCAGCGATGACGTTTCGGGATTGTCGACCACCGCGCCGGTGGCGAAGATCGCGCGCGAGTCGGCCAGGCCCTGCACGCGCGAGGCGATGTTCACGGTCTGCCCGAAATAGTCCTGCCGGTCGTTCAGCACCACGGCGAGGCATGGCCCCTCGTGGATGCCGATCTTGAGCGTCAGGTGGTCCTGGCGCTGGCGCTCGGCGCCCAGCTCCTGCATGGCCTCGCGCATGCGGATCGCCGCGGCCACGGCGCGGTCGGGCGTCGCGAACGTGGCCATCACCGCGTCGCCGATGGTCTTCACCACCGCACCGGCCTCGGCGGCAACGATCCTGTTGAGGATCTGGAAATGTGCCCGCACGAGGTCGTAGGCGACGAGGTCGCCGACCCGCTCGTAGAGCGAGGTCGAGCCCTTGAGGTCGGTGAACAGGAACGTGAGGCTGGTGATCTTCAGGCGCTGCTCGATGCTGAGCGTGTCCGTGCCGTAGAGGTCGCGGAAGGTCTGGTTGGTCAGCAGGCGCTTGGCCGTCAGGAAGGGCCGGCGCAAGCCGAGCACCCCGTGGAGCCTGTCGTCGGCGAACAGCAACGAGGGCAACACCCGCCTGCCGCTGCGATTCTCGAACGACAGGCGCAACGGCCCCGGCTGCAATGTCAGGGGTTCGGTCGGCGCCAGTACGTCGTTGAAGATGACCGACAGGTTCTGGCGCTCGCGCGTGGGCTCGCCCTTGATTTCGAGGAACTGCGTCGTGTGCGTCACCGGGTCGAACAGGATCTCCGACCCGGCCGGTACCTGCAGCGAGAGAAAAGCTTTCTCGCCGGGTGGCAGCTCGATCGAGTCGAGCGTGAAGTCCTGGACGCGCTTTTCGGCATCGTCAGGCAGATCGAGCCCCGAGCCCAGGAAGACCTGGCGCAGGTATTCGAAGGCAGGCAGCGTGTCGGGATCGTGGGCCGCGATCCGCCGCAGGCGCGGGCTCGCGGTGAAGGTCACCTCGACCAGGTCGTCCAGGGTCGGCTCGCTGCTCAAGGCGCAGAATGCGCAGTGGTACGCCTCGGCGTGGACGGACTTCAGCGTCGCGTTGGCGCCGAGCACGCCACCGCAGCTGGGGCACAGCACGTTCCACGACATTTCGAACATGCCGAGCCGGGCGGCGTGCAGGAAGGCGGCGATGACCCGTTCCGGGTTCAGGCCCCGCTTCTTTGCGAAATCGACCGCGTTGATGCGGCAGAGCTGATGGTCCGGCGCGTCGCGGACCAGGGTTTCCATCGCCGTCGCTACATCGGCGTCGACGGATTGGCGCAAGACGCTGAACAGGTTCTCTGCGTCGCTCATGGTGTCATCCCTGGATTAGGTGGGGACCATACGACATGTGCGCGATGGCGGAAATGCTGACAAATCCTGTCCCCGCAACCACCGATACTGGCGAAAGTCGGTCCTTGAGCTCTGTTGCATCGTCGGTGCAATGGCGACCTCCGATACCTGCCTTCATCCTCCTGCTTCCATCGCCGAGGGGACCGGGAGTCGCTGTCGCACAATGAAATGGCACTTCGGCCATATCTGGATATATCATGGAGGGAGGCCGACCATGAGCAACAGCGCGCAGAAAAGAGCGATCGACAACCATCGGTCCCGCCTGACGAAGCGCGGCGTCGTTCGCTTCGAGCTTCAGGCCCTTGATGCCGATCGCGACCTCATCCGCGCCCTGGCCCGGAAGCTCACCGAGGATGGGGCGAAAGCGGATCGGATTCGCCGAACTGTCCGACAGGCGATCGCCGGAGAGCCACCGCGCAAGGGCGGCATCGTCAAGGCGCTGCTTGCCTCGCCACTCGTCGGCTCGGAACTCGACCTCACCCGTGCCCGCGAGGAAGGGCGCAAGGTCGACATTTGATGCGCAATCCGGGACGCCAGGAGGCTGGCAGGTGACCATAGCTCGGACCGCACGCTGCAAGCCCTTTGCGCCTGGCTTGAGGGACTATTGGAAGCGATGTCGCCGTAGCGCTTCAGACAGATCGTCGATCATCAGGGCGACCCTGTCGGCAGTGTCGGGAAGGCGGAGCGTCGCGACGATCCGATCGTTCGGGCCGTGCGTCAGCCACTGCGTCGACGTGCTTTCGCCGCTTGGCGTCGCCACCACGACCTCGGCGATACGGTCGCCTTCGGGTTTCGACACCATGGCCGCGAACCGGAGCGTCACCTTGACGCCGGCAGCAGTCGTCAGGGGGATCTCGACCGCCTCAAACGCACCGACGGGCTGCCATGCCCGAATCCGGTCCGCCAGATCCTGCAGCGCCGAAGCGATCGCATGATCGCGCGACGAGCCGAAGGCCTCGTCGCGATGCGGCACCCGCAATGATGCCGCGACATCGCGCCCGAGACAGCCGATCCAGCGCGCATCCGATGCCAGGAACTCGTTGCGTCCGAAGGTCGGATCGAGCTTCGCAATGTCGTCATGCTCGTCGACGAGCGTGACCTCCCGGCCGTCGCGGAGCACGGCCCTGACGCCGCGCTGGACGTAGTCATCGCCGACGAACGACACGATGGCGGTGACGTCGGTTGTCTTCAGCGTGCGGCCCGGCAGCTTCATCTCCGCCCGCGTGCCCTCGACTCTCACATCGTCCTTCGACCACACCGTTGCGCCGTATTCGTCCGCGACCCACACGAACGCGCTGCTGCCATAGCAACCGCCGACACGCACGCCCCACTTCCTGAGATCCGCCGTCACCGCGTCGCGCCTCGCCTTCTCGATCCGTCCGTAGCCGATGCGCTTGCCGCCGTCGCTGCCCACCATGTACATCGCCAGCCCCGGCGGGTCCTGGGCGTAGTCCCATGCGGCCAGCTGGGGTCCCTGCGCAACCGGTGCCGGGACCCATTTCCTCTGCCCCGTCACGATGTAGAACCGCTCGAGCGAATCCTTTTCGCGCTGATCCTTTTGCTCGAGGTCCGCCAGGCGGGTAGGATCGGTGGGCTCGTCGAGGGAGTCGAGAATCTGCTGCGCGAGGCGCTTGCCGCGGGCTGCCATGTCTTCGGCGTCAGTCATTTGCGCCACTTCGTTCCGACGCCAAGTTCCTCCCCACGCCATGGCGTCGGGAGGTGCCCTTGGAGCGCCGGCTTCCAGCCGGCTCCGGCGCGAAGCGCCGGATTATGAGCCGGCTGGAAGCCGGCCCTCCCAGAAGCCATGAAAGGGATTACCTACCCTGCCCCTCCCGGCATCTTCACCGCGGCGTTGCGGCGCTCGGCCATGCTCTCCTCGAACGAGCGCGGATAGCGGTGCGGCAGGGTCGATACCTTGTCGAGCCGGGCGCGCGCCTCCTCCGCCAGCTTCCAGCCTGCCGCCGCCAATGTTTCGCGCAGCTGGTCGGTGTTGCGCGCGCCGACGATCGCCGAGGTGATGAACGGCTGGTCCAGCACCCAGCGCAACGCCACCTGCGCCGGCGACCGGTTGAGCTCGCGTGCCACGTCGAGCAGGGTGCCGAGCACCTCGTCGCAGTTGGCAACGAAGAAGCGGTCCGGCAGCGCCCAGCCCTCCTCCGAGCGCGAGCCCTTCACCTGCCGCTCGCCGGGCTTGTACTTGCCGGCCAGAAAGCCGCCGGCCATGGGCGACCACACGACCACGCCCAGCCCCTTCAGCTCGCAGACCGGCACGATCTCCTGCTCGATATCGCGCACCACCAGGCTGTACTGCGGTTGGTAGCAGTCGAAGCGGGTCCAGCCCTTGCTGTCGCTGATCCACAGGGCCTCCATCAGGCGCCACGCCTCGTAGTTGCTGCACGCCGTGTAGAGCACCTTGCCCTGGCGCACGAGGTCGTCCAAGGCCCACAGCATCTCCTCCAGCGGGGTTTGGACGTCGACGTGGTGGATGTAATAGAGGTCGATGTAGTCGGTCTTCATCCGCCGCAGGCTGTCCTCGACCGCGTGCTTGATGTGCAGGCGCGACATGCCCGAGTCGTTGGGCCCGACGCCCATGGGATTGAAGAACTTGGTGGCGATCACCGCCTCGCGCCGCCGGCTGCGGAGGATGTTGCCGAGCATCTCCTCGGCGACCCCGTTGTTGTAGCCGTCGGCGGTGTCGAAGAAGTTCACGCCGGCGTCCATCGCCGCCGCGACCATGCGGCCCGACTCGGCCTCGTCGGCGCCGCGGCCGAAGGTCATGGTGCCCAGGCAGATTTCCGAGACCTTGAGGCCGCT
>Ga0187894_10004356_pt1 | contig 15232 bp, 16 predicted proteins | sample GBC1701081metaG_FD_136650 | JGI IMG/M metagenome (GOLD analysis project Ga0187894, IMG submission 136650) | White microbial mat communities from a lava cave in the Kipuka Kanohina Cave System on the Island of Hawaii, USA - GBC170108-1 metaG ... | reverse complement strand
GTTGGTGGTTGGTGGTTGGCGCTTGAGCGCCAACCACCAACCACCAACCACCAACCACCAACCGCTATGAGTCGAATTACATCCATTGCGCACAATTTGCGCCTTATCTTCTCGCGTAAGATCACCGATCAGATGGGCGAAATCGAACGCCGCCTGAGCGAGCGCTCGGACAGGTATGAAAGAGCCGTTGACACACGGATCGCAGAGCGTTCCTCCGCGATGGAAGAGCGGCTCGAAGAGCGGCTCGCTGGCGTTCAGGAACAGCTTGGCGTCCGGCTGGACGAGCGGTTTGACGAGCGCGCGCGTTCGATGGATTTGCGACTCGACGAACGGTTCGAGAAGCTGGAACGTCACGCCGATGAGCGGTTCGAAGCCGTCGAGCGCCGGCTCGACGAGCGCCTGGAAGCGCACGAACGACGCACGGACAAATACCTGTTGCAGAGCCGCGTTGAGATCGTTGACCGCGCCGACGTGATATTGCAGCTCTTCGAACAGAGGCTGGATCAGCAGCGGCGCGAAATCCGGGCGATGCGCGAAGCGCTCGCCAGCGGCGCCGACGCCGCGAAAAACAGCGGCCAGTCCAACGGCTCATCGAACTCGGCGCCCAATTCCACACTCGACATGCCCGGCGTTTCCGCGCCAAATGACAAACAGACCCCGGCGGAGCAGATTCTCTCTTTCCGCAAGCTGGCTGAAAACGCCGGCTGGCCGGCGCCACAGAAACTCCAATCAACTGACTCCACGCTCTATCAACGCATCCTCGATTGGAAAGAGAGGGCGCACGATGGATTGAATAACTTCTCAGCCGACGAGCAGGACGTTGTTGATTACATCCTCAGCTTCATCGGCGACCCGGCCGAGCGCGAATACACGATGCAACACATGCGCCGTTTCATCGGCACGCTGCAACGAATCCCGCCGCCGCAGAGCTCGGCGGACCGGCTGCTGGAACTCGGCTCTCTGCTGCACCTGGCGCCCGCGATCAAAAAATTCTGCGGCTATCATGAAGTCTGTGGCGTCGATTTCTGGGAATCGGACAAGAAGACAGTCTATGAGACGGTGATGCAAAAGGACGGCCCCGAGGTTCACACCTTCGAGCTTCATAACTTCAATGTCGAACGCGATCCGTTTCCCTGGCCCGACAACCATTTTCGCATCGCGCTCTGCTGCGAGTTGCTGGAACATTTGCAGAGCGATCCGATGCGCATGCTCTGGGAATGCAACCGGGTGCTCGCGCCGGACGGCTTCCTGCTGCTGACGACGCCGAACATCGTCAGCGCCCGCTCGATCGAAGGCGTATTGATCGGGTGCGCGCCTTACCTGCTCTCGCAATACAATCGCAAGACCCCCATAGACCAACACAACCGCGAATACGCGCCTTACGAGGTCGGGCTGGCGCTGGCCGCCGCGGGCTTCACCGTCGTGGAGCTTGAAACCGAGGACGTCTGGATGCGCTCGAACCCGGCGATCATCGAGTTGCTTAAGGAGGTAAATTTGCCAACCGAAAATCGCGGCGACAACATCTTCGCGCTAGCCCGCAAAACGAGCGCGCCGATTGAGCGTTATCCGAAGGAACTCTACGTTGACTAACCGCAGAGACAAAAAGAGGGGGAGAGGGGGAGAAGGGGAGAAGGGGAGAAGGGAAGAAGGGGCGCCCGGGAGCAATGAGCAACCAGTTCCCATTGAGTGGGAGGACGACGAAATTGTAAACAGTGACCTTGCTTCACCCCTTCACCCCTTCACCCCTTCACCCCTTCACCCCTTCTTTCCGTCTCTTCCCCTCTCCGTCTCGGTTCCGGTCGAGGCCGAAAACCAACGCCTCGATCTGTTCCTCGCCTCGCGGTTCAGCGAAACGAGCCGTTCGGCGATTCAGCGCGCGATCAATGGCGGCGACATCACGGTCAACGGCAAAATGGTCAAGCCCAGCCACCGCATCAGCGTGGGCGAAGAGGTCACCGGCGAAATTCCCTCCGCGCCGGTCATTGACGCAGTCCCTGAAGACATCCCGCTCGACATCGTTTACGAAGACGGTGAGATCATCGTCGTCAACAAACCCGCTGGAATGGTTATGCACCCTGGCGCCGGCGTGACATCGGGGACGCTGGCGAACGGGCTGGTCTATTACTTCAACCAGATCTCACATCAACCTCCGCGACGCGGAGGCGTGTCGCGCCCCGGCATAGTGCATCGCCTGGATGTGGGCACTTCGGGATTGATCGTCGTGGCCAAGACGGACCGCGCGCACCTGAACCTGGCCGAGCAGTTCGAATCGCGCAAAGTTATGAAAAGTTACACCGCGCTGGTTTACGGAGTGGTAAAGGAAGATTCGGGAAAGATTGAAGCGCCGATTGGCCGTGACCCGCGCAACCGCGTAAAAATGGCTGTCGTGCGCAACGGAAGGCAGGCGTTGACCTTGTATCACGTGGACGAACGTTTCGACGAATTCACCCTGCTCGACCTGGAGATCAAAACCGGGCGGACTCATCAAATCCGCGTGCATCTGGCCCACATCAAACATCCTGTCGTGGCCGATTCGACTTATGACTCCGGCCGCGCGAACTCAATCAAAGACGCGAAGCTGCGCGCGGCGATTGCGAAACTGGACCGGCCTTTTCTGCACGCGGCGCGACTCGGCTTCGCGCATCCGGTAAGCGGAGAGAAGATGGAATTCGCCGCCCCGCTGCCGGATGAGTTACGCGCCTTTCTGGAGCAGGTTTCGGCCACTAAATGAGGGTCGATCAGAAAAGTTACACCGTGTTGATCTCAGTCACTTTCAAGCCTCGCTGCTTCGCCTCTTCCAGAAAATGACCGGTGACATCCTCTTCGCCGCGCGCCTGGCCATTCCACACGACCAGCGCGGAAAGCTGCTGCCTCAACTCTTCGGCCAACTCTTCGGCCTGATCCAAAATGTCGTGGTTTGCGGCAAAGTACGATTCTTCATCCTCATCGTAATCATCCACGGTCAGGTCGCCCTTGCCATCCACTTCGGCCAGGATGCGGTCGTAACGTTCGCCCCAATCGCCGGGACGATCAATAACCGATGACTGTTTGAACGTCACTTTGTCGTAAGGCAGAACAACACGGCGGCGGATGCCCAACTCTCCCGCCGCTTCCAAAGCCAAAATGTCCGCGCCGCAAGCCGCTGCGGAGACCAGCGTAGTCGCGTTTTCGGCCTTCAGAAAATCGCGTATCTCTTGTCGAACCCGTTCGACATTTTCGGGGGAAAACCTTTTTTCAACTGCGTCCGGCGCGTCCACGCGCCGGCCCGCAAAAGCTATAACCATCGTTAGTCCTCGATTCGTCTGTTGTCACTTTATGATCGGTCAATAAAACGGCGATACAAAACATCGCAATAAATCTTTACCGTTCCATTGCCAGTATACATCAACGACGCGACGCCTCTCTCCTTTTTCTCACGGCGTCAATATCCTCTACCGGTTCGATCCGGTCGGGCGAAGCTGGAGACGACAGCACCCCGCCTCTGACCTGCGGCGCGATCTCGACACGGCCCAGCAGAATCCGCTGCACTCTTCCCGGCAGAACATAACGCGCGGCTCTTTCGATCCGGCCAACCAGCGCCGCCAGATCGCCGCCGCCGTCCCAGTGTTCACTTAAGATGACGCCGTCGGCCCGGCTGAGCAAACGCAAGACGACCAGCGCGACCAGATAAAGGTCATCCACCTGACCGATGAACGGAACCACATCCGGGATGAAATCGAGCGGAGAGACGACGTAGACGATCGTTCCGACGAGCAAAACTTTTTCGGCCAGCGGCGCGCGCGGGTCTTTAAACAGCCGGTAAAGCAGCTTGAGAAAATTGGGGATGAGCATCAACGCTTCCTTCAAGATGCCCCGCGCCCGTTTGCGTTCGTTCCGCTGTTTGTCCTGCCGTTCTGCCATTCGTGTTTTTCGATCCTCCTCTTTCACATTGCACATTACTATCTATTTGCCGCGAGCCGCTTTCGATGTTTAAATGTCCCGCAATGACGCAGGGCATTTAAACATTCATCGTAAATTGATTCAATCAAGTTATGGCTCAAGAACACAGTTCCATCGAAGCTTTTCCAGAATCTTTAGAGCTGACCGACGACGATTCGGTGTTGCAAATCGTTTGGGATGACGGCCACACCAGCCGGCACCGGCTCGACGCGTTGCGCGCCGGTTGTTCGTGCGCCGTCTGCCAGGGACATCATCCGTCACAGAGTCTGAATTTAAAACCGGAGCGGTTTCCGGGCATCCGCATCACGGACATCGCTCCCGTGGGCCGTTACGCTTATCACATCGTCTGGAGCGACGGCCACGACACGGGCATCTACACGCTCAAGAGGTTGCGCGAGATGGAGAATAGCGCATGAATCCGATTAACCGCAGACAATTGCTCTCCGGGCTCGCCGCCGCGACTCTGGGCGTTCCGGCGTTCGCCCGCTCATTCCGAACCACAGCGAACGCGCAGGACCCGAACAGAGCTCCGCTGCCGTTGAAAGATTACGAGCCGCGCGGCATGCTCCACGTGACGGAGACAAAGGTCGAACGCGCGCGTTTTCCGGTCATCGATTTTCACACGCACCTGTCGTTCACAGACCGCAACGCGAAGCCTGAAAAATCGCTTTTCCGCGCGAAACGCGAAGAGATTCTGCCCGTGATGGATCGGAAGAACGTGCGCGCAATGGTCAACCTGACCGGCGGTTACGGCGCGGCGCTTGAAGAGAGCATCCGTTACTGGCAGACGCCGTCGCCAGACCGCTTCATAATCTTCACTGAGCCCTGGTTCAACAGGATCGTCGAGGCGAACTACCCGCAATTTCAGGCCGATCAGATCGAGAACGCGTCAAAGATTGGCGCGCGCGGGCTGAAGGTTTTGAAAACGCTGGGGCTGTACCTTCGCGAAAACGTCAATTCAGGGCCGCTGGTCAAAGTTGACGACAAACGGTTCGACCGGATGTGGGAGGCCTGCGGCGCGCGGAAGATGCCCGTGGCGATTCACACTTCCGACCCCGAAGCGTTCTTCCTGACGACCGACCGCTTTAATGAGCGTTACGAGGAGTTGAGCGCGCACCCCGACTGGTCTTTTCATGGAAAGGATTTTCCGAGCAACCGTGAGTTGCACGAAGCGCGGTTGCGCGTCGTCGCCCGCCATCCGAAGACGCAATTCGTCGCGCTGCACGTAGGCAACGCCGAAGACCTCGGTTGGGTCAGCGGATGGCTGGATCGCTATCCGAACCTGAGCGTCGAGATCGGCGCGCGTATCGGCGAACTGGGCCGACAGCCGCGCGCGGCCCGGAAATTCTTCAACCGCTATCAGGACCGAATTCTGTTCGGCACTGACGCCGTTCCATACGGCAAAGAGACGCCGCAGCAGATCTTCGGCGAGTCGCTTTACGAAATCTATTTCCGTTTCCTCGAAACCGAAGACGAGTATTTTGATTACGCGCCCGCGCCGGTCCCGCCGCAAGGACGATGGAAGATTTACGGGCTTGGATTGCCGGAGAGCATTTTGAAGAAGGTCTACTACGAAAATGCGGCTAGGCTGTTGGGGCTGAGAGGGTAAGGAGTTTGAGACTCGACATTTCTGGAAACAGCGCGCGTCCGGGAGTAAGATTGGTTTATGAGCACAAGGAGAGAGACAATCACGACGGACGGAAAGAGCAACGCCATTGTGGCTCGGAAATTTACCTCCGCCGACCTGGAGTTGATGCCGAATAACGGCGACCTTTACGAGATCATCGAAGGAGAACTCTACGTGTCACGCCAGCCAGGCTATGAGCATCAATACACTTGCAACCGAGTTGGCCGATTCCTGGATGAATGGAACGACATCACGAACTCCGGGGTTGTGCTGACGGCGCCTGGCCTGGTTTTCGCCGACGACGATGATGTCGCGCCCGACGTGGTGTGGATCACCAGAGAACGGCTAAAGAAATCAACGGATAAGGCCGGACATTTGCATCTGGCGCCGGAACTGGTGATCGAAGTCCTCTCTCCCGGCAAGCTCAATGAATACCGAGACCGCCAATCCAAACTCGCTCTCTATTCACGGCGCGGCGTGCAGGAGTATTGGATTGTAGACTGGATCAGTCATCAGGTTGAGGTCCATCGCCGCCGCCGCAACCGGTTGAAACTCGTCAAGACGTTCCGCGCTCACGATCAACTCGAAACCCCGTTGCTTCCCGGTTTCTCCTGCAAAGTTTCGCTGTTGTTCTTTTAGTCTCCGCCTCTTGCGTCCGCGATCTACTCCCTGAACCTTACCTGCGCGCGATAACGCGCCAGCAACTCCTCCAAAAAGCCTTCGTAGTTGAAATTCGCGGGATCGTAATGAGGCCGTATCTTTTCGAGCAGCGGCATCGCGATGCGCCACGCCAACCACAGTCGCGGATGTTCGGGAATGTCGTAACGGCGACGCAGGAAAGTTTCAACGGCCAGGATTTCGGAAGGGGACACGGCGCGTACGTCGCCCTGGAACTCCACCTGCGGAGCGACACGGCGATGCGCGGTGTCAATCACTTCGCTTTCGAACACCTCATCGAATTTCGGCGCTTCAGCCGCGCGTTCTTTGACGACGACTGTGTTCGCCACGTAATCGCCCAGCCGTTTCGCGCGCGCGCTGGCGAAGACCGAGACGATTCCCACCGAATAGAACGGCGGAATAACCATGTCGGCGAATCGGATCAGATTGCGCGTCAATGCGGCGAAAAAATTAATCGGGCGTCCGTCTTCCTGAATCACGCGCAGTTTCAGCCACCGTTTGCCTGGCGTCTGGCCGCTCCAGATCGTCTCGAAAAAGATGAAATATCCGAAGAAGATCACGAAGCCGGCAATGATCATCCCGGCTACAACCCAGAGGCTGATCCCTTGCGCGTCGCCGAAGATCATGCTCTCCGCGGCGCGCAGGCCGGCGCTCAGACTCCGAGCGATGACGTAGATGAGAATGAACGAAGATAATTGAATGGCGTGATCAATCGCGCAGGCGAGGAAGCGGTTGCCAATCGTGGCGAGCGCGAAATTGAGTTCGACGTGTTCGGGAGTTTCAATGACTAAGATTTCGTCGATCATTCGTATTTCTCGTAGAAGAGCAGGCTGTCGTAGTCAATGATGGCTATAACGGAGCTTTCGGAGCCAGCCATTGCGACCAAGGAGATTACGGGGCAAATCCGGATGCTTGGCGAAGTAGACAATGCTTTGAACGGCGATGCCCAGAGTTTTGCTTGGGAATACCCGCTTCAATATCGAGCCCTAACTCCTCTCCGACTTCGCGGCTGAAAACACAACATTCAGCGCCCGTGTCCACTTTGGCAAAAGTTGAGAAGAGCTTTCGCCTCTCACCGACCGGCAACAATCGAATCTGACCGAGTAAGCCCTCAACCCTAATCTCTGACATAACCGAGTCTCCTTTACTAAACTTCTGATTGAAGATGCCACGTCAGGATCTGTATCGGCTCTAAGTATACATGGGATTTCTAAAATACGCCGCCTGATCATACGCGCCCCTGGCTGGGATTCCCATCGCTCATTAGCGCGTTTTGCCTTCGGGTTTGGGCAAATTGAGTTTGGGGATGCCGAGCTGGCCTTCAAGCTGGCGGACTTTGTCCAGGTCAATCGGGCCGATGATGTTGACGAAAGTGAGCTGCCTCGGATCGGCGGCGATGATGGCCAATCCGACGATGTCGTCCCCTTGAAGTTTCAAATGAACGTCTACGTTGTCTCCACCGCGGCGGGAGGCCACGCCAACGATCTTGTCCCATCCGGGCTGACGCAGTTGCGAACGGATGGATTCAAGATCGCTCGATGAATATTCACCGGGTTTGTCGAACTCGAAGACCCGCACGTAAACGCCTTTCAAGCTGGAGACGATCTCTTTGACCTTCGCTTCGGTTGGATTGTCGTTGGAAAGAAACTTGGCCGCGAGCCGCAACAACCTTTCGTCGAGCGAGACCTCGACGACCTCCGCCGCTTTGTCCGCGAGTTTGTTGAGGTGATCAATTTGCAGCTTTGCGCTCTGGGCGTCCTGCGCCCGCGCCGTTGCTACGCAAAACGCCGTCAGCAGGATCAGAACGACCATCCTGTTCGCAGCCATCAACCGTGACCTCATAAAGACTCTTTTCATCTCTCCCGACTGAATCACCGCGTATTTCTCCTCTGTCGCCCAACGCTCGATCTGCCGCAGCGCGTGAGATGAAACTCTCTTTCCAGCAGGGTCATTTCATCGATGTCCATCGGGCCGACGATGTTGATGACGCATATTTTTCTCGGCTCGGTCGAGATGGCCGCGAACCCGGCGATCTCGTCGTTGCGCGGCATGAAGAAGACCTCGTCGCCGGCGCCGTTCCGATTGCGCACTTCGACAATCCGCTCCCAGCCCGGCGAGCGCAATTGCGCGCGGATCGCATCAATGTCGGCGTCGGAGTATTCACCATCTTGCGCGAATTCAAAGCCCCGGACATAAATGCCCTTCAACTTCGACAGCAATCCTTTGATCTTCGATTGGTCGGATTGGCTGAGCGAGACGAGCTCCCTCAGGAACTGAACCTGCACGTCGTTCATCGTGATCTCGACGCTCTCAATCGCTCTGGCCGCGAGCTTGTCCAGATGGTTGATCTGTAATCGCGCGTCTTGCGCGGGCGTCGCGGGCGCCGCGCAATAAAGCAGGAGCGCCAGCAGCGCGGACGATCCGCCTGTTGCGACCGATTTTGTATTCATCTTTTCTCTCCTCCGGATCAGTATCGCGAGCGGTAGCGAGCGTTGCTTCAGTAAGCGATCTGCTGCGCGAGACACGCTCGCTACCGCTCGCGGTACTGATCCGATCATCTGTCGTAATAGCCCCGGCGCGTTTTCGCCACTGCGCCGTCCCGGTTGAGCTTCACACCAATCTTCCGGAACTCGCCGTTGTGTTTCAGCTTGTCTGGCGAATAGGCCAGGCTATAGAGCGTATGCAATTCGCTGGCGACGCGCTTGTACGCGCTTTCAAGCTCTTCCTCGCGTTGCGCGCTGAAAATCTCGCCGCCCGTCTGCTCGGCCAGCGAGTCGAGCTGTTTGCGGGCGATCTTGCGGTTATCATTGCCGCCCATCAAACTGCCCCCGCCGCCGAACAGCAGGCCGATCTTGTTGTAATGGTTCTGGCCGCTGAAATAGATGGGATAGATCGTCACGTCCTCTTCGGAAGCGCGCTCCAACAGTTCGTCAAACGTGTGCGCGGTCTCTTTATCGCCAATCAGCGACTCGTCTTCGCCGTCCGTCAGCACGACGATGGCTTTGCGCGCGTCGCTGATCTTGTCCAGATCGTCCAGCGCCTGCCATACCGAATCGTAAAAGGCCGTGCCGCCACCGATTTTCTTGATCTGCTCCACCTCTTTCTTCAGCGCGATCTTGTCCGTGGTGAAATCGGTGAGCGGGCGGTATTTGCGCGTGAACGCGACCAACGAAATCTTATCCTGCGGCGGAAGCGTATCAATGAACTTGCGCGCGGCTTCCATCATCGCGCCGCGTTTCTTTTGCGTGCTGCCGCTCAGATCGAGCAGCATCAGGACATTGACCGGGGCGTTGACCGGTTTGAAATGCGAGACATCCTGTTTGACGGCGTCTTCGTAAATGGCGAAGTCTTCGAGTTTCAGGTCAGTCAACGGCTGTCCCGCCTTGTCCACCGCTTTGACGTTCAGATTGACCAGGCGCGTCTCGATGCGAATGGTATCGTGCCCGGGCAGATTCGATTTCACTTCAGTTATTGCAGGCGCAGTCGTGGAGGAAGAGCTTTCCGCTTTCACACCGCCTGGCAGAGGCGGATTGTTCTCATCGTTGGCCGTAGCGCTCAACGGCGGCCTGGGCTTTGCGTCGGCAGGTTGAGCGTCTGCTGTCTGGGCTGGCGGCGTTGTCTGCAATGAATCAACGCTCGAAGGATTGCCCGAAGGATTGCTCGAAGGATTGCCCGAAGGATTGCCCGAAGGATTGCCCGAAGGATTGCCCGAAGGATTGCCCGAAGGATTGCCCGAAGGATTGCCCGAAGGATTGGATGCTGCGCGGCGCGCCGGGCGGTTCATCGCGACGGCGCCCGGGTTATTGCCGCGGATTGATTTGCCGAGCGAGATGCCCATTATTTTCGGATTTTCGAGAAAGCGGGCCGCCGCGTCGGGATTGAATTTGACTTGGAGCACGACGGCTTCACGGTTTTCCAACACCGCCAGCGCGAACTCAACGTCTTTGCCTGAACTTTTGACGTAGATGAATGTATGGCTGGCGCCGTCGCGTTTCGAGTTGATCTGAACCAGCGGCTGCCAGTCTTTGTTGTAAGACTCGCGCATCACCATGTCGAAAGAGGCCGCGCCCGGCCGGGCGGAAAAATCCTGATCTTCGAAGACGGCCAGTTTGAATCCCTTCACGCCGGCGGGGCGAATCAGTTTGACCGCGAAGTTGGCAAAACCGAGCATCGGAATGCGGGTCTTCTTCGCGCGGTAATTGGTTTCGATATGTTTGACCACGTCCTTGAAGCCTTTGCCTTTCGCCCGCGCGACCAGCGAAGGCGAAACAAGCAACGCGATCATTATTGTGAACAGCGCAGCTCTTCTGACGAAACTAGCTAACCGGGTCATGGTGTCACCTCCCTTGACGGTGAAGGGGTGAGGGGGTGAAGGGGTGAGGGAGGAGTCTTTCACCCCTTCACCCCCTCACCCCTTCACCCTTTCAACCTTCTCAATTGGTTACTCTACGGGTCTTCTTCGCCCCGCCGAAATCGAGGGCGAAATCCTTCGGGATTCCGAACTGGCCGCGCAAATTGTTGATCTTTTCCGGGTCGAGAGGGCCGACGACGTTGACGACCATGATCTGTTTCGGCTCGGAGATCAGCACGCCGATGCCTTCGATTACGGCGTCGTTGTTGATCATCAGGAAGACCTCGACGTTTTCGCCGCCGCGTTTGCTGCGCACGCCGACGATGCGGTCCCAGCCGGGAGCGGCGAGTTGTTGGCGAATCGCTTCGACATCGGCCTCGCCGTATTCGCCGTCTTTGTCGAACTCCACGCCTTTGACATAAACGCCCTTGAGCGCCTGGATGATCTCTTTGACCGCGGCCTCATCCACTCTGTCGCTCCTCAGAAACTTGGACGCCACTTGCAGCAACGAGCCTTCGACCCTGACGTCAATCGTCTCGACGGCTCTGGGGAAGAGCTTGTCCAGATGGTCAATCTGCAAGCGGGCGTTCTGCGCGTAAACCGGCGGCGCGGCGCAGACGGCCGCGAGCAGCGCGATTGAAATAAGTTTGAGCATAATCGGTTTCATAAGTTTCCCTCCGTGGTGGTGAAGTTATTATTTCGATTCGCCTTCGTGGATGGCGGTCTCGTAAACCTTCTTCTGGGCGACGTTGAGTTTGGCGCTGGCGATGCGCATCGCCAGCATAACCTGTTCTTTCGCCCGTTCGCCTTCAGCGATTTCAGCCAGCCGCCGTCGCTCATTTTCGAGGCTCCGGCGCCAGCCGAAACCGGCGATGAGCAACACGACAACCACCGCGCCCGCCATCGCCCATTTCATCTGTGGCGGCTGAAAAAACCCCGCGAGCTTTCTCAGCCAGTCTGTTTTCTCCCTCGGCTTCTCCTGCTTTTGTAATTCGGCGATGCGCGCCAACACGCGATCGGTGAAATCGGGCGATGGTTCTTCGCGGCGAAGCGCCAGTCTCAATTCATCATCAAACCGGTTCATACTTTGATCTCTCCCAAAGTGCGAGTGACTTTCTCTCTCAAAATCGTCAGCGAGCGCCGCAGATGGCTTTTGACCGTGTTGAGCGGCATCTCCAAAAGCTCGGCGATCTCGGTCGGATCGAGGTCTTCCTGATAACGCAGCGTGACGACCAAGCGCGGCTTTTCGGGCAGCGTGGCCACGATCCGGCGCAGCGTCGCGGTCATCAGCGAATCCTGGAAACAGGGGGGCGCGACGGGTTCGGGCGCGTCGTCAACGCTGACGGTCTTCATCTTGTATTTCTTGCGCGCGTGGTCAATGCAGCGATGGCTCGTCACACGGCGCAGCCAGAATTTCAAATGCGCGGGCGATTCGATCGACCCCAGATTCTGGTAGAGGTGAATGAACACCTCTTGCGCCAGATCTTCGGCCGCGGCCCGGTCGCGTGAAAAATAATGAGCGAGAGAAAAGACCATCGCCTGATGCTCGCGCACCAAGTCGGCGAAGGCCGTATGATCACCATCTTTCGCGCGCGACAGGGTGTCGTCCGCTCGCTGCATTCCGACCTCTTTCCTCTCGATCAATTGATCTGTTCGCTTTTCACTTGCCATTACGCACGGTTAGTGGCCGACGAGTGCAAAAATATTCAGCTTTAATCATAACAATCCGCAATCGGCGTCATGTTGACGAATTTGTAAACCGTGTGTTAGGTTTGCCGTCCTGTTGACCTCCCCGCCAATATTGGCTTTTCCGCACGGGGACAGAAGCTTTTCCAGAGGTTCGACGAACTTTGTCAGACATTCAAATGAGCCAGTTGAAGAAGACCTCACTCAACGATGCGCATCGGCAGTTGGGCGGACGGATGATTGATTTCGGCGGATGGGATATGCCTGTCCAGTACACAGCCGGAACAATCGAAGAGCATTTGGCCGTGCGCACGGCGGCCGGCATCTTCGATGTCAGCCACATGGGCGAGATCGAAATCCGCGGGCCGCAGGCGTTGGACCTCATCCAGCGACTGACCACCAACGACGCCGGCAACCTTAACGACGGACAGGCGCAATATTCCGCGCTCACTTACCCCGAAGGCACGTTCGTTGACGACATTCTGGTTCACCGCTTTGCCCCGGATCATTATTTCCTCTGCGTCAACGCTTCAAACACCGACAAAGATTTCGATTGGATTAACAGCTACACCGCCGATTTTGACGCTCAGGCAACGAACGTCAGCGCCAATTACACGCAGTTGGCGATTCAGGGGCCGAAGGCCCTGGAAGTCCTGCAACCGTTGACCGGCGTTGACCTCGCGGCGATCAAATACTACTGGTTCACGCGCGGCAGTGTTGACGGCGTTCCGGCGATCATCGCGCGAACCGGCTACACTGGCGAAGACGGGATTGAGATTTACTTTGATCCGAACGAATCGGAGCGTATCTGGAATAAGATTCTTGAATCGGGCAAACCACGGGGCATTCTGCCCTGCGGCCTGGCGGCGCGCAACACGCTTCGGCTCGAAGCCAAGATGGCGCTTTACGGCAACGACATTGACAACACGACGACCGTGCTCGAAGCCGACCTGGGCTGGATTTGCAAATTGAACAAGGGCGACTTCATCGGACGTGACCGCCTCGTCCAACAGAAAGAGAAAGGCGTGACGCGCAAGCTCGTCGGTTTTGAAGTGACAGATAAAGGAATCGCCCGCGATCACTATCTTATATTCATCAACGGCCGGGAGGCCGGCGTGGTCACATCGGGCAGCCACGCGCCGTATCTGAAAAAGAGCATCGGCCTTGGTTATCTGCCGATCGAACATACCGGCATAGGAACAGAGTTTGAAGTTGATGTGCGCGGGCGAAGGCTCGCGGCGCAAGTTGCGCAAACACCGTTTTATAAGAGAAGCAGGTAGTTGGCGTCTGGTGGTTGGTTTTTGGCCGCCACCCACCAGGCGCCAACTACCAACCACCTCACGAAGGAGAACCAGAATGGCTGCTTACCCTGATGACCTTCATTACACCAAAGATCACGAATGGATCCGCATCGCCGGCGACATCGGCGCGGTCGGCATCACAGACTTCGCGCAGGAGCAGTTGGGTGACATCGTTCACGTCCAGTTGCCGCGCGCGGGAGAGAAGTTCGACGCGCACGCCACTTTCGGCGAAGTCGAATCGGTGAAGACTTTCAGCGAACTCTACATCCCCGTCTCCGGCGAGGTCGCGGAGATCAACGAGGCCCTGGCCGACGCGCCGGAACTGGTCAACAGCTCGCCATACGGCGACGGATGGATGATCAAGATCAAGATCAGCAAGACGAGCGAAGTTGACAGCCTGCTGTCGTCCACCGAGTACGAAGATTTCGTGGAATCACAGAAAGAGGAGTAAGTAAGAGTGGGGAGTGGGGGAGTGGGGAATGGGGAGTAGGAAGTAGGGAGTGGGGAGTCTGCAATTAAGACTCCCATTCCCCATTCCCTACTCCCTATTCCCCACTCCCCCGCTTCCCCACTCCCAGAAACACGATGCGTTATATTCCGAATTCGGCCGAAGAGCGTGACGCGATGCTGCGCGAAATGGGCCGCAAATCCGTCGCCGATCTTTTTCGTGGAATCCCCAACCAGCTTAAGCTCAAACGCCCTCTCAGCCTGCCTGCGGCGCTTTCCGAAACCGATACGCTCAATTTCTTCCGCAACCTGGCCGAGCGTAACACCACACGCAACACGGGCGAGAAGATGGCCTCGTTCCTGGGCGCGGGCGCTTACGATCATTTCATTCCGACCATCATCGATACGCTGATTTCGCGCTCGGAGTTTTACACTTCCTACACGCCCTACCAGCCGGAGATCAGCCAGGGCACGTTGCAGGCGATCTTCGAGTTCCAGACGATGATCTGCGAGTTGACGGGCATGGAGGTCTCGAACGCCTCGCTCTACGACGGTTCGACCGCGGCCGCCGAAGCCGTGCTGATGGCCGAGCGCGTGATGCGCCGATCGAAGGTCGCGCTCGCGGGCAACTTGCATCCCGAATACCGCCAGGTCGTTGACACCTACATCCGCAACGCGGGCATTGACGAGATCACATTGCCGTTCGACGAAAAAACGGGCGCATTGAACTCCGACGCGCTGAATTCATTGGACTCCGATGTCGCCGCCGTCATCGTGCAGTCGCCGAACTTTTTCGGCGGCGTTGAGGATTTGCAGAAGCTGTCCGAAGCGACGCATCGCGCCGGCGCGTTGTTCGTCGTCGTGGTCGCCGAAGGATTGAGTCTGGGACTGCTACAAGCTCCTGGCCGCGCCGGAGCCGACATCGTCTGCGGAGAAGCGCAGTCGTTCGGCATTCCGTTGTCATTCGGCGGATCGTATTGTGGATTCTTCGCCACGACTGAGAAATTAATGCGGCAGATTCCGGGGCGACTGGTTGGCCAGGCGTCTGACGCTGAAGGCCGCGGCGGTTTCGTATTGACGCTGGCGACGCGCGAACAACACATCCGCCGCGAGAAGGCGACGTCCAACATCTGCACCAACCAGGGGCTGTACGCGTTGATGGCCACGATCTACCTTTCGACGATGGGCCGCCGCGGCGTGCGC
>Ga0187894_10004355_pt1 | contig 15233 bp, 11 predicted proteins | sample GBC1701081metaG_FD_136650 | JGI IMG/M metagenome (GOLD analysis project Ga0187894, IMG submission 136650) | White microbial mat communities from a lava cave in the Kipuka Kanohina Cave System on the Island of Hawaii, USA - GBC170108-1 metaG ... | reverse complement strand
TCGTCAACTACGTGGACTATTCGCATACGACGAAATGCCAGGATCCGCAGGGTAAGCCAGCCTACTGCGGACCATCGGGGTTTCCCGGCACAGTCCCACGGCTGTTCCGCAACCTGGGTGCGTCAGGCGGCGGGATTAGGTTTGAGGACGTCACGGTGCAGGCCGGCTTGGCCAAGCTGGCCGGCCCAGGCCTGGGCGTGGTGTGCGCGGACGCTAACGGCGATCGCTGGCCCGATTTGCTCATTGCCAATGACGGACACGTGAACTGGCTGCTCATCAACCGGCGTGACGGTACCTTCACTGAAGAAGCGGCCACGCGCGGGATCGCCTACAACGAAATGGGTGTCGTGCAGGCCAACATGGGCATCGCGCTTGGCGACGCGGATGGTGACGGCCTCTTCGATATCCTCGTCACTCATCTCAGCACCGAGACACACGCGCTCTGGAAACAAGGCCCGCGTGGATATTTTCAGGATCGAACGGCGCCTTCGCGGGTGGCAGCTTCGGCCTGGCGCGGCACGGGCTTTGGCACGGTGTTCACCGATCTCGACAACAACGGCGCGCCGGATTTGATCGTGGTCAACGGCGGCATCAAGCGGCTTACCATCGATCCCGCACCGCTGGGCCAAGCCAACCGCGATCCGTTCTGGAACGGCTACGAGCAGCGCAGTCAAATTTTCGCCAATGACGGCAAAGGCGCTTTCGCCGATATCTCCGAAGCCAATCTGGCCTTCAGCGGCACCGCCGCGGTCGCGCGCGGGTTGGCCGTGGGCGATCTGGACAACGACGGCGGGTCGGACTTGATCGTCACGCGAATCGCCGCACCCGCGCGGATCTATCGCAATATCGCCACGCGTGGACACTGGCTGACGGTGCGCGTGGTGGAGCCGGCCCTTGGCGGTCGCGACGCCTACGGTGCGGAAATCGCGATCACGGCGGCTGGGCGCCGCCAAACTTCCTGGGTAAACCCCTCGCAAAGCTACCTGTGCAGCAACGATCCTCGCGTCCACTTTGGGTTGGGCTCCGCGGCCAAAGTGGACTCCGTGAGCGTAATCTGGCCCGATGGAAGCGAGCAGCAATTCCCTGGCGTGGCCGCGGATCAATTCATCACGTTGCGCAAAGGCTCCGGTCAGCGCGTTGCTGCCGCAAATCCCGGGAATGGGCCATGAAACGAAAAGGCCCTCGCAAATCCTTTCCGCCGGCGAGCCGTGTCCCGCGCCGCTGGCGAAGGTGGCTTGCAGCGGGCTTCGCCATTAGCTTCGCCGGCCTCGTGGTGTTTCAACTGTTCAGGACCAAGCCGCCGCCACCGCCAATTGTGAACACGACGGAGTTCGACCGCGTAATTGCCGAAGCCATCGCGCAGGCGCGCAAGGACATCCTGATCTCACCCCGTTCAGACAAAGCGCGCGGCCACATGGGCATGGTGTTGCTGGCTCACGAAGTCCGCTCGCCGGCGCGGGTGTGTTTCGAGCAAGCTGCCGCCCTCGCGCCACATGAACCGCGCTGGCCCTATTTTCTTGGGCTGGCGCAACTGGTGGACAACCCGATGGCGGCCGCGACGAATCTGGATCGAGCCGTTCGCCTCTTCCCCGAAAACGAATCCGCCCCGCGCCTGAGACTGGCGGAAGTATTGTTGAATCTGGGCCGCATGGAAGAAGCCGAAGCCCATTACCGGCGCGTTTGGCCGCGCGATACCAATTCCGCGCTGGCCGGTCTGGGCTTGGGGAAAGTGGCGGTCGCGCAAGATCGCGCGGCGGAAGCGATCAACTTCCTGAACGCGGCCGTGGACCACCCTTCGACGCGAAAGGCCGCATACCGTCTGCTACTGAACATGGATCAGAAACTCGGACGAACCAATCAGGCGGAACAACTCGCCCGGCGCCTGGCTGAACTGCCGAATGACCAACCCTGGCCCGATCCCTTTTTTGCCGAAATCGAGCAACTCAAAACCGGAGAGAAGGCTTGGATCGATCTTGGAGACGAATGGATCAAAACCGGACGCGTGCCCGAAGCCGTGCGCCTGTTGGAGCAAACGGTTCGGACATACCCAAACTCGGATCGCGCGCTTTTTTTTCTGGGCCGGGCTTATTTGCGCCTGGGGAATACCGCCGGAGCTGAGGCCGCCCTGACGCGCGCGGTGGAACTGGCGCCTGATTCCGTCGAAGCACAGATGCAGCTCGGCGTCACGCGGCTGAGTCAAGGCCGCGCCCGGGCCGCCCAGCCTTGTTTCCGGGCCGCCCTTCAAGCCAAACCCAACTTGAGCCAGGCTTGGTTTAATCTGGGTCTCAGCCTGGGCGTGGACGTCAATCGAGCCGAGAGCATTGCTGCGTTTCGTGAAGCCATTCGGTTGAAGCCTAATTTGATTGAGGCTTATCTCGGCTTGGCCGTGGCCCTCCAAACGGACGGCCAAAAGCAAGCCGCCGCCGGGGAACTGCGCCGTGCCCTGGAGCTTCAACCCGAAGAGCCGCTTCGACAAAAATTACTCGCTCAACTGAAACTCGCGGAACAGCCGTAGCGTGACCGAATCTCAATGACAGGTTTGTCTCTGAGGGGTCTCGGACAACCTGCGCCAGCTGCCTGGGTAATCAACTTGGAACCATTGAGCCAAACGTCTGAAGGCGCAGAAAATGATTGATGCCCAAAAAGAGATTGTCCCGCGGCTTCAAGGCGCAATACTTCCGGGCCAGTGATCGCAATTAGTTTTATGCGCCGGTGGGCCTTCATCTCGTTGGGGCCCTTCGTCCTGGTGGCGTCTCCTCTGGCTGGCGCGACAAACCGGGCGACGGAGTTGGCATTGGTCGATCCCGCTGCCGTCACCGAACGTGGAATCGGCGAGTGGCGCAGCGAGGGTTTCAAAGGCTTGGTGGTGGTGCTCGACGAACGGTTCAGTGAGAAGGAGTACGAGGCGGTTGCGAGCCAGGCTGGCAGCTTCAAACTGTTTTACTGGATCGAAGTAGGGAGGAATCCGGCGATGGCGGAAAGGCACCCGCATTGGATGGCTTCGATCGGAATGCATGATGACTGGCGGAGGCGATTCTCCGGAATCCCGCCATTGAAAGAGGGACAAGTGGCCAAAGCTTTTCCTTGGCTGGCTCTTGGTTATCGAGAAGTGTTCCAGGCGCAACTGCAACGAATCGACGCGTTGCTAAAGCGAGTTCCGGATGGTTACGAGGGGTTGTTGTTGAATGATCTCCAAAGTGGACCCAGCTCGTGCGGTTGCGGGAATCTCCAGTGCCGCTGGGCCACTGATTATCATGTGCCAGCCACAGGCACGAGGATCGGCGGTGATGATGTGGCCGCCAGGTTTATTTCGGCAGTGCGGCAACGCGCGCCGCGGAAGCAAGTCGTCCCGGTGTGGCTGATCGAGTGTGAGGACGAAGACTTGCCCGCTGACCAAAGGCCGGCTCGTGACACCACCGGCTACTGCGGCAGTGTGGGCTGCGCGGTCGGCCTGTGCCCAAAGGAATTTACCAAACAATGGTCGGCGTTATGGTCCGATCACCATGATCCGGTGGCGGTACTCGCGTTGCCGAACGAATTTGAGCGCGGTGGTTCGCACCATGATCAAGGCCCTGGCTGGCTGGATCGAGTCGCGGCTTATTTGAAAACAGTTCCTCCCCGGCATGGTGGTTCGCCCGCGGTGCAAGAATGTCTATGGTTGGTCGTGAGCGGCCGCCACCGTGCCGAGGAAGCGGCACTGCGGCGCAAGGCCCAGGAAAAACTCGTGAGTGCCGTCGTCGTGGCGCGCATTCGCCTTGATCAATCCTACGAGCCCAGGATCATTTCCGTGAAACAAGCCAAGTGAGTTCCGCCGCGAGCGAGCTGATGACGCAGGTCGAGGAAGCCATCCTCAGCCGGCGGCTTATTCGGCGAGGCGAATCGATGCTATTGGCCGTGTCGGGAGGACTGGACTCGATGGCACTGCTCCACGTTTTGGATCAATTGAAGTCCAAGCATCAATGGAAGATCACGGTCGCTCACTTTAATCATCAGCTCCGTGGCCGCAGCAGCGACGCCGATGAAGCTCTCGTGAGGCGCTGGTCGGCGCGACTGCGGTACCCCTGCATCGTCGGGCGCGGCGGTGTGAAAGAGTTCGCGCAACAAAACCGGCTTTCCATTGAAATGGCCGCGCGCAAGCTCCGCCACGAGTTTCTGGCCCGAAGCGCGCGCCAACTGCGCCTCAAAACCATCGTGCTTGCCCACCATGCCGACGATCAGGTCGAGTTGTTCTTCGTGCGGTTGCTGCGCGGTGCCGGCTCGGAGGGATTGGCCGGAATGAGTTGGCAAAGTCCATCGTCCGCCGATTCACGTCTCCGAATCGTGCGCCCGTTGCTGGCTCAACCTAAATCCGCTTTGGTTCGATTCGCTGAGGAGTCGAGAATTTCCTTTCGCGAGGATGCGAGCAATGCGTTGCCGGACATGCTGCGCAACCGTGTTCGCGGCGAATTGATTCCCTTGTTGACCCGCCGTTACCAGCCAGCGCTGGCCAAGGTCATTCTGCGTCAAATGGACATTCTCGGCGCGGAAGCCGAATGGTTAGGCGCGGAAGCCGCCAAGTGGCTGCAACGCCGCCAGCCCTCGTTCGATCGCCTGTCGGCGGCTTGGCAACGTCAATGCCTGCGTCTGCAACTCATCGCGCTGGGTATGCGTGCCGATTTCGACATCATCGAACGGCTGCGGCTGGCTTCCGGCGCATCCATCACGTTGGAATCCAGTGTCAGAATATGGCGAGACTCACGCGGCCAAGTTCACAAGGAATCGGCAACGAAGAGTGAAGATTGCTTCCAGCGCGACCAGATCCTGGTTGACCTTATGGCCGGGCCGATCGACGTGGTTTTTGGAAGTGTGAAGTTTCGCTGGCGCTTGAAAAAATCTGGCATCACCGCGTTACCCCGACTTTCTTCCGGCCGCGAATGGTTCGACGCGGATCGCATTGGGCGGATCGTGCATCTCAGGCACTGGCGGCCCGGGGACCGCTTTCAACCGATCGGTTTGAAGCGGTCAACCAAGCTCCAAGACTTATTCACCAACGCAAAAATTCCGCGGGCGCGGCGGCGTGACTTGGTTGTAGCCACCACGGCGGCGGGCGAAATCTGGTGGGTGGAAGCGCTGCGGATCGGCGAACAATTCAAGCTGACTTCGAAGACGGAGCGCCGTCTTTGTTGGACGTGGCGGCGTTTACCACAAACAGCCTAGTCGCCGTAAAGCCTCTGCGCGCGGAGATAGCCTCGTCCACGAGAGGCTAGCGTTGAGTGTCCGCGCTTCGTCAGAACTTCACGGTGAAAAGGTAAATCCCTCGAGGCTGTTTGGAATGCAGGTCGATGCTGACATTGTCAAAGCCGTCGCCGTACTCCAGCGGTGCGAACGGATTGATCAGTTGCCAGGGATTGTCCGCCTCCCTGATCATTGGCAAGACGCCTCCATACTGCACGTTGACACCGAAGATGCGGTTGATCGTACGCGTTTGAAACTGCACGTAGTGGTCAATCTGCTCCGGTGACAGACCTGGATGCCCAATGAGCACATCGGTTTGATTCGTTTGGGTTTGGCCTCCGGCCAGTGCGGTCATACTCAAGAGGAACACAGCGATTCTTTTCATACAACTGTCCCTTTCTATACAAAGCCTGAACGGACGCGCAGCAATGTCAACTGCCGGAAGTGTCCGTACAAGTCGCGGATTTCACCTCGGCTGGGCCGCTGTTACGCGATTGTAACGCCGCTGCCGCCCGGCTATGATAGGCTCGTCTTCTCGATTATGGCTGATCCGAATTTCACTCCCGCTCATTTCAACAACCGCGAGTTGAGTTGGCTGGAATTCAATCAACGCGTCCTTAACGAGGCCCTCGACCCGCTAACGCCTTTGCTCGAACGAGTGAAGTTTTTCTGCATCACCAGTTCAAACCTCGATGAGTTCTTCGAAGTGCGCGTGGCCGGGATCAAGCAGCAAATGGAGAGCGAGGTCGTCGAACAAAGCATCGATGGATTGACGGCCACGGAAACGTTTCGCGCGGTGACCAAACGAGTCCGCCGCATGGTGGAGCAACAATACGCCTGCTGGCGGGAAGAGCTGGTGCCGGCTCTCGCCAAACACGGAATCCATTTCTTGAACTTCAGAGAAATCGATCCGACCGACCTCGCCTGGCTGGCCAACTACTACCACTCACAAGTGCGGCCAGTGCTCACTCCATTGAGCATCGATCCGGCGCATCCGTTTCCGCAACTGCTTAACAAATCTCTCAACATGATTGTGCAGTTGGAAATGGCGCAAGCCGGCCAGCTGCTCCGTCATCTGGCTGTCGTGCAAGTGCCCCGGGTACTGCCCAGGCTGGTGCAGTTGCCCCGCGACGACGGGCGGCAAGACTACGTGTTTATGGGACACTTGATTGGCCATCACCTCGCCGACCTTTTTCCCGGCACGCGGATTCTCGGCTACTGGCATTTTCGCGTGACCCGCAACAGCGAGCTTTACATTGACGAGGAAGAGGCTTCCAACTTACTCAAAGCGGTCGAAAAGGAACTGCACAATCGCCGCAAAGGCGATGCCGTGCGTCTGGAGACCGAAGCGAATTGTCCCACCCCCATCTGCAACGCGCTCCTCGGCACTCTCCGCTTGACCGAAGACGACTTGTATCTCATCGACGGTCCGCTGAACGGCACGCGGCTCATGGCCATTTATCAGGGTGATCATTCACCAGAACTTCGTGATCCGCCGTTTGTCGGGCCAGTTGCGGCCACGCTGCGCGACCAAATGGATTTGTTTGCCGCCATTCGTGAGCGCGACATCCTGCTGCATCATCCGTACGAGAACTTCAATACCGTGGTGAGTTTCTTGGAACAGGCCGCGGACGATCCTCGCGTACTAGCCATCAAGCAGACGCTCTATCGCACGGGCGGCGACTCGCGCATCGTCGGAGCGCTGATGAACGCGGTCCAACAAGGCAAGCAGGTGACAGCAGTGGTCGAATTGCGCGCTCGCTTCGATGAAGCCAACAACATTCTGTGGGCGCGCCAACTTGAGGAAGCCGGCGTGCATGTCGTGTACGGGCTGGTGGGCTATAAGATTCACGCAAAAGTGTGTCTCGTCGTCCGCCGCGATGATGACGGTATCCGGCGCTACGTGCAGCTTGGGACGGGCAACTACAATCCGACCACGGCCCGGCTCTATACCGATCTCAGCCTTTTAACCTGCCGCAATGATTTTGGAGAAGACGCAACGAATCTTTTTAACCTGCTCACGGGCATCTGCCAATTTCAGCCCACGCGCCGTTTTCTCGTCGCGCCGTTTCAACTGCACGACCGGGTGCTCGCCTTGATCCGCCGGGAGGCGGAAAACGCAGGCCGCGGTTTGCCCGCTCGCATCATCGCCAAAATGAACTCATTGGTGGACGGGGAAATGATCGAAGCGCTTTACCGTGCCTCGCAAGCTGGCGTGAAGATCGATCTGATCGTGCGCGGTATTTGTTGCCTGCGCCCCCAAGTGCCGGGCATTAGCGACAACATCACCGTTCGCAGCATCGTGGATCGATTCTTGGAGCACAGCCGCATCTTCTACTTTGAAAATGCCTGCCAATCGGAAGTCTTCGTCGGCAGCGCCGATTGGATGCCGCGCAATTTTTACCGCCGGATCGAAATCGTGTTTCCTATTGAAGACGGAAACTTGCGAGAGAGAATCATCAGTGAGGTCCTTGGCCTGTCGCTGGAGGATAATGGCAAAGCTCACATCCTTCAAGCCGACGGTTCTTACCAGCAATTGACGCCGAAACGCGGCGGCGCGCCACGACGAAGCCAGGCTGATTTCATCGCCCGCGCACTCGGCAACGACTCGCTGGTCAAACCCAAGAAGAAGGCCCGTTCTAGATTTCCGAAAATGAAGCTGGCTCAAAGCCCGTTTGTGCTGAAAAGAACGGAAGGCGCTTAATCACCAACCCGCGCTCCAGCAAGCGATGGGCTTTGCGTGGGGCCCGCGACCGAAGAACGATAACGTCTTGATGCCAGTGATTGATGCAGAAAGGGTCCTGTGCCAGGCCAGATCGGTCAGCTTGAAAGCCTCACGGTTTCTTCAGCGAAGCAAGATATTCAACCAAGTCCACCAACTCCTGAACCGAGATCGCCTGTTGCAAGCCGGCAGGCATAATAGAGAGTTTTGTCTTCTGGCGTCCCTGTACGTCGCTTTTCTTGTAACGAGTGATAAGGCCTCCCACGGCTTTAATGGCGATCTCATCCGCAGTCTCGCTGGCGAGCAAGCCATAGGCTTCGTCGCCGGACTTGAGTTGCACTTGCCAAGCTTCGTAGCCAAAGGAGATCCCCGTGCTCGGATCTAGGATAGCTTCGTAAAGCGCGTCCTTGCCCAGCTTGGTGCCGATCTCCGAAAGGTCCGGACCAAAATCGACACCTTCGCCTTTGACGCGATGGCAGGTCGCACAACCGGCCTCAACGCGGTTGAAGACCTTGGCGCCATTGGCTGTGTCGCCCTGACGTTTCAATAGTTCGGCGATTGGCGGCAAGGGCGCGGCATCTTGGCCCTGTAGCGACGGTAACACCTTTGCGGCTTCGGCCTGAACCTCCTCCCAACGCGCGCGGCTCAGTTCCAAGCTGGCAGTGAAACGTAGTTCATCCGGAAGTTGATCCGTCTTGGCCAAGTCCAAGATGGCCTTCGCTCCATCGACCGTTTGCGCCAGAGAGCGCACGGCTTGTCTGCGCAGGGCCGGATCGCGAGTCGCGTCCGTTACCACGGGCAACAGCAGTCCGCCGGTCAGCTTATCGCTGCTGCCGCCAAGGGCCTCGGCAATTTTGACGGCGGCAGCGGTGTTGGTGTGTTCGAGACCCGCGCGCAACTGGACGGCGTCTCCACTGGCCAGCAGAAGGCGAACCGATTCGACGGCGGCGTCACTGGAAGGATGATTCAGTACCACTTCCAACAAACCGGCATTCTGGCCCTGGAGTCTAAACTGCTGGACCAGCCTCACAAAATTCGGCGTGCCGCGCGATTTTTCGAGCAATTTGAAAACGGTTTCCTTGAGCTTCGCGTTTTGATTGAGGTCAACGCCCTGCAATCGGCCCAAGGCTTCGATGGCTGTGGTGATGCGATCTGCATCAACCTCCGCCGAGACTGAGGGACTCAATCCGGCAAAGGCTAGACTCGCCGCCAAAAGAAATCGAAACTGCATCCGAACGATTCTCCGAAAAGCGCGGGCCGATACAAGCGGCGAATCAAATCTCGTCGGTCCCGCCTAATTGAAACTCGCTCGAATCCGGCCGGCTGCATTCCGACTTATTTTCCGTCCAGCCCTTTCAGGTAGGCAAGAATCAGTTCCGGCAAGTCATTGCTGTAGCCGCCCTCCAGCAAACTCATCACGGGCACGCCCAACGCACGCAGCTGCTGGCCGAGCCAATGATAGTCCTCTGCTTCCAGTGTTTCCTGCGCGAGCGGGTCGCGCGCGTAGGCGTCGAATCCGGCAGACACCGCTACTAGCTCCGGTTTGAACTTTTTTAAGTCGCCGAGCGCGCGCCCGAGCACGTTGCGGTATTCCTCGCGCGGAGTGCGCGGTGCTACGGGATAGTTGAAACAATTGTTCCCGACGTCCTTCGTGCCTGTGCCGGGATAACAGGGATGCTGATGGATGGAGTAAAAGGCCGCTTGAGAATGGTTCAACAATATGGCTTCGGTGCCATTCCCATGATGCACGTCGAAGTCAAACACGGCCGCCCGCTTCGTGCCCGTCGCCAGGGCCTCAAGCACCGCGATGGCTACCGAATTGAAGTAGCAAAAGCCCATCGCCCGGTCACCGGTGGCATGATGCCCCGGTGGACGCAACAGGCTGAAAACGGTTTCGCCTTTGTGCGCTAATTTGAGCGCTGCGAGCGCACCACCCACTGACCGTTGCGCATGATCGAAGATGTTCGGATGGGCGGGCGTGTCCCCATCGAAATCGTCCGCCGCCGTCCGCACGCGAGCGATGTGTTCTTTGTTATGCGCGCGCTCAATCACCACAGCCTCGACTGGAATTGGCGCGGCCCAGACAATGTCAATTTCCTTTTGGTTGCGCAGCCGTTCCAAGGTGCGGCTGATTCGGGCCGGGCGTTCGGGATGGCCTGGAGACGAGTAACCGGTGCAGCGTTCGTCGGTAACGATCTTCATGCCCTTAGTCTGGAGCGAGGTCGCGAGGGTCTGGCAATGGCAAAACGTGCCGGCTGGAAAAGTTTTAGGCGGGCTTTGGCGCACACACAGAGATTTATTCGCCAAAGCCCGCCATTCTCCTCACGCGAGGAGAACATCCTTAAAATTCAAACCGCCCAGCGCAACTCGCGACGGATGCCGCCCCAGTGCCAGGCGAACTTGTGATCGCGCCACGCGCAGACCAGATGCAGCCAGATTCGCCCCGCCCGGCTTTCGGCCAGTTCTGACTGAGTCTGCTGTGACGAATCAAACCACATACGATTCATATACGAACCAGGATGCATCGTCTTTCGCAGCTTCGTCAGAATTTCCGCTGTTCGCATGGTGTTCATCCGGTTCGAAAACGTTCACAGGCTCAAACTGGGCAGGGAGTATGCCAAAGCGGGGTCAAAAGGTTCTTGGAAAGGGCTTCAATAATGGCGCAGGGGGAGCGAAGGCTCCTGCAATCATTCAACAAGAGCGCAAACCCCAATCCGTGTCCGTGCCAAACGGCCACACGGGCAACTACGGTAATAATCGCTGCGGCTAAGCCATTGCGGCTTCTTCCAACCGCGATTTGACCTTGAGTTCTGTTTCTGTCTCCAAGTAGCGGATGCGCTTGTTGATGTCGGTATTGATGGAGTGATAAGGCTGCGTGAGGTTGCCCGGGGCGAACAAGGTCTGGCGCATGTGTTCCATATCGTCCTCGCCGATAGCGTCTGTGAAAATAGGCAAAAGATAGTCGATGCCGATGCGGGAAGGCTTCATCAACACCGGATCGTAGAGTGACGGATGCATGCGGCGCGCGTGGATCAGCCCCCACCGATCGCGGAAGCGGTTCGCGTCATAGCCCTCCACATGAAAACCGCGCGAAGCGTTGTATTGAAGGATGGACACGGCGTTGTTGCGGCCTTCGGCCAGCAGTTCCACGGCTTTGGCCCCAAGCTGTGCGGCGTAGAACCGGTCGAACAAAATCGGCCGTCCGCCGCGTTGGGTATGGCCGACTTTACGTGTGAAGATCGCCTCGCGGGCCGATTCACCACGCCGATAGAGTTGAAAGTAGCGGTCGCCGATCATTTGAATCAGTTTCGTGCGCAATGCTTCCGCCGCTCCGGAGAGCGCCACATTGCCGGCTGGATCGCTGGATTTCGTCTCCGCGCCGAGTTCACGGCCTTGTTCATCCACAACGCCTTCGCCGCAAACGATGACGACATTCTTTTGCAGATCGTAAATCTGTTTCACGCTCTCCACAAGGTGCTCCAGGTCGAGCGCGTGTTCAGGCACGAGAATAAGGTCGGGTCGGCCGTAGGCCGAACCGAGGGCGATGTAGCCGGAATGCCGGCCCATCACTTCGATGATGGCAATGCGCCGGTGGCTTTCCGCCGTGGTGCGCAGACGTTCGACGCCGCTGGCGGAAACGAACACCGCCGTGGCGTAACCGGGGGTCACATAGTTCACGATGTGTTGGAGATCGAAGACCGCGCGTGAGGGCGAGTGTTTGTAGCGATAGCCGTGCTTGACTGCGGGATCGTTGACGCGCGCCCATTCGTCCGGTTCGCTGGCGTAGTTCAAGCCCAGGTCGTTGTCGATCGTTTTGGGTGCGAGCACCGTCGGCAGGCGTTCGGCCAGCGGTTGCAGGCCGTTCAACGTGCCATCGCCGCCAACGCAAATCAGCCCTTCGATGCCCAGTTTGTTTAACCGGCCGGCAATCATGTCCAATTCGTCCTTCTTGGCGGGGTCAACAAAATCGCGTGAGGATCCAATGAGCGTGCCACCCTTGGTCGGATCGATTTCGGGAATTTCCTGGTAAAGCGGATTCAGATGCACATGCGGCACGCGCGAATTGAAGAGGCTGTTGAAGCCCTTGATGAAACCGTAGATCTCCACCTTGCGATGGTTGGCGCGGACCACGGCGCCTCGAATGGTCGCGTTTAACGCCGGCGTGTCACCGCCAGCGGTCAGGATGCCGATGCGTTTCATATTAAACGAATTGTTTCGCTAATGCGGGCGCAGCCTGTGTGCCATTCCTGTCAATTGGCCCGCACGGCGGCGATTTTGGGCGAAAGTGGCGCAGTTAGAACAGAAAAACAACACGTGCCCTCGGTGGCTCTGCATCCGCGTCTCAATCACCTTTAAGCCGATTTGCGCGGACTGAGCAAAAAGCAACTGTGCTTTCACTCCGTGTTGCGCGTTCTCTTCGTCAATTCAGGGCGGTGACACTGACTTCGACGATCATGGTCTTTTGCGGTGTGCCTTTGTAATTGCCTTTGATCGGTGCCACATCCGCGTAATCACGACCAACGGCGACCCTCACATGACGCTCGTCCGCTAGCTGGTTGTTGGTTGGATCCAGCGCCCGCCAGCCAATCTCCGGCAAAAATACCTCGACCCACGCGTGCGAAGCTTGCGCCCCCTGAAGCTGGTCCTCCGGGCCATTGTAAAGGTAACCGCTGACGTAGCGCGCCGGGATCTTCAGCGAGCGGCACATGCCGATCATAACGTGCGCGAAGTCTTGGCAGACACCGCGCCGCTGGGCGATGGCTTCACTCATGGGCGTGTTCACCGTAGTCGAGTCCGGCAGGTAAACGAAATTTTTGTGGATGAAACGCATGATGGCGTTGACGGCGCTCCAAGCTTCGGTTTCACCGACCGTGGCGTCCATGGCCAGCCGCCACACGTCGGGCCCAAGGGAGACATAATGGCTGCCCAGCAGGAACTCGTAGCACCGCTCCATCTGCGCGCACTCTGCCAACCGGCTCATTGGGAAACCGACGTCCGCCGGCCCGACTTGCAAGGCGGATGTCGTGACGATGGAATTGCTTTCCACCAGCAAGGTATCGTGCGGCTCAGGAAGCTCGAAGAAATGCACGTAGTTCAGGTTGAAATCGTGGTAGTGGGAGAGCCGCGCCGTGGGCAGGACTTTAAGGATGAAAGAGTGGCAAACCTGTCCGTCCGCTGAAGTGGGCTGCAAGCGAACTTCGTTGAAACTTTCCATGACCGGCTGGGCATAGGCATAGCGCGTCCGGTGAGTGATCTGCAATTTCATCTCAGAACGCCGCCAGCGTGCCGCTGTTCCGCTCGCAGCGCAAGCGCGGGTCAGACCACGTCCACGTCCACTCCTACGCGCACCTGGTGCTCGCCACCGCCCAGGATCACGCCGGTAACCGGACTGACATCGCTGAAGTCACGCCCGTACGCCATGACGATGTGTTCCACGTCGGGCACCAGATTGTTGGTCGGATCGAAATCGACCCAGCCAAAACCCGGACAAAAGACCGACGCCCAGGCATGGGAATAGTCCGCGCCGATGAGCCGCTCCTTGCCTTCGGGCGGACGCGTGCGCAGATAGCCGCTGACGTAACGCGCCGGCAAGCCCAGCGAACGCAACCCGCCAATGGCCAAGTGGGCGAAATCTTGGCAAACACCGTGGCGCTTCTCCAGCACTTGCTCTAACGGCGTCGAAACGGTCGTGGCCTTGGCGTCAAACCGGAATTCACGATGGATGCGGCCGTTGAGATCCAGCACGGCTTCCAACAGCGGTCGTCCGGCGGGAAAACTCTCCCCGGCGAACCGCGCCAACGCGGGCGAACGGCGCACCAGCGGCGAATCAAAAACGTATTGGCACGGTTCCAATAGCGCTCGCGCCACTGGATCACGGAATCGGGCCGCGACCGTCTCCCAGGGCGGAGTGCGGGAGGGCTCAGGCTTCAGCCACGGGCTGACGATTACGCGGCTTTCGGCGGTGATCTCCAGCCGGCTGTGCTGGCCCTGGATGCTGAAAAAGCAAACATGGTTGCCAAAGTAATCCATGCGCTCGGTGCGGACGGCGGGCGCGGGGTTGATGTCTAGCATCGTGCGCTCGCACTGCTGCGTGTCCACCGCGCGTGGCTGGAGCCGCGCCGAATGATGCGATACCGACACCGGCTCAACATATTCGTAAACCGTGCGATGGCGGATAAGGTAGGTCATCTCATCCTTTCGCGTCCGGTTTTCGCACGACGGTTGTATCGCCCAGCGCGCCGGGCTCGCCGGACGCGCGCGACATCGTGGCGTGAGAGAAATAACTGTCCGCCAGTGCGTCTGAGAGCAGGTTCATCGAGTGGCCGGCTTCGCTCACCGCTTGGCCGAGTGCCGTTGCGTTCCATTGGCCGCCGGCTCCGGCCAATTCCAGCGGGTCGGCCAGTCGAAGCCGGGTCACGCATTCTAACAAGATGCGTTGTCCGGAACTAAACCGTGCTCCAGAAGACTCGCGGGGAAGCCGCTCGAAATGCTGAGTCAGTTGTTGCAACTGAAAGAGCAGCGAGCGCGGATTGCTTTCGTCCAGCAGCAAAAGGTCAAACACCGCGGCTAGTTGCGGCACGAGCGTGTAGCGCGAGCGATAAGTGATGGTGCTGTCAGTCACTTCCAGCAAAGCTTCCAGCAGGCTTGGGTTGTCCACGTTAGCGGAGCGTAAAGCCGCTTGCAGCAGCGCGCACAAATGCGCCGCCCGTTCCACGCGATGTCCCATGTCGAGAAAGCGCCAGCCTTGGGCGCGCGTCATGTTTTCCATCGCCAGGCCGTGAAACGCGGCGAGCTCGAGCAACAGGCAGTTGAGCGCGGCTAGGGCGTCACCCAGCGGAGTAGCGCTCGGCATTGACGGCCCGGTCAGCACTTCGCCGAGCTGGCTCAAGACCCGCCAGGTGTCTGACGAAATCCGGTCGCGCAGCAGGGCGCCGATCCGTTCCACGTGAACCACGCTGCTGCGAACGCTGGCCGGTTGCTCCGGGTCGTAAATGGCGTCGAGGATTTCTTTCTCCAGCAATTCTTGTCGGGCGTGCAGGCCGGCTTCTTCATCCAAGCCGGAGATCAATCCTAATCCAGCCAGCGCCCGCAAAAGCGGCAGCAGCAGCGGCGTTTCGCTCATGCCGCTTTCCGGTGAGAGACGGTAAAGCACACCGCGCAATAAGCGCCCGGATGCGTCTGCTCGCTCGGAATACCGGCCTAACCAAAACAAATGATTGGCGACGCGGCTGGAGAGATTGTTGCCGACGCGGCGCAATTCCACACGCTGGCTGGACGCGGGCAGCAGTGTGAACGT
>Ga0187894_10004354_pt1 | contig 15234 bp, 18 predicted proteins | sample GBC1701081metaG_FD_136650 | JGI IMG/M metagenome (GOLD analysis project Ga0187894, IMG submission 136650) | White microbial mat communities from a lava cave in the Kipuka Kanohina Cave System on the Island of Hawaii, USA - GBC170108-1 metaG ... | reverse complement strand
TCATCGCCAAGGCAACCTGTGACATTGCGCCAGGCGCCTGGGTGCACACGCACAACACGGCGCCGGATTTTAGCGGGCGCGAGTACGAATACGCGACGCGCACGCCCGGCGCCGAGTTCTTCCTGCCGGAACAGGTACCTACCTTCATGGGCTACCAGCGCGAGAATGGCGACGTCGGCACGCGCAATTACATCGCCGTCATCGCCACTTCAAATTGATTGCGGCGGGCGGCATTCGCGGCTTCAAGCTGCATCCGCCGCTGCAACAGTTCCACGCGAACACGCTGCTCAAACACAAAGTGCTGTTCGGCTCCGATTATCCGCTGCTTGCGCCAGATCGCTGGCTAGCAGATTTCGAGAAGATCGCCATCCGCGACGAAGTCCGCCCGTTGATCCTCAAGGAAAATGCGCTGCGGCTGTTTGGGTTGAGCTAATGGAACCTCGTTTACGCAGCAAAGTTGATCTCTTGCATTCAAAAGATGCTGAAGCCCGCTACGCGGCGTTTCAGGAATTGCTCGCACTAGCGAAAAACCCTGTGGATTGGGCTTATGAAGTGTGGGATGAGCTAAAAGAAATGACGCGCAAGGGCGATAACCATCAACGCACGATCGCTGTGCAATGGTTGTGCGAACTGGCGCAAAGCGATCCGAAAAACAAAATTGGGAGATTGGTCAATGAGCGAGCAATTCAAGGGGCAAGTGGCGATCATCACCGGCGCGGCTTCGGGCCTGGGGCTGGCCATTGCCAAAAAGCTTCACGCCGAGGGCATCCGCGTGGCGATGCTTGATTTGAACCAAGACGCGACGCAAGCGGCCTCGCAGGAAGTGGGCGAGAACGCCGCCGCCTTCCCAGCGGATATTACCGACGAAGCGCAGGTGGGCAGTTGCATCGCGCAGATCGGCCAGCGTTTTGGCCGGATCGACATCCTCGTCAACAGCGCGGGTGTGACGGGGCGGACCAACGTCAAAAGCCATGAGGTTGAGTTGGCCGATTTCCGCCGGGTCTTTGAGGTAAATGTGGTCGGCTCGTTCATCGTCTCACCCGGCGCCAGCTTCACCACCGGATTCACTTTCGACCTGACTGGCGGCCGGGCGACTTACTGACTGCCTACGGCGCTGACGCAATCATGCCCCAGCGCCGGTCCCCCGCTTTGATTCTCTTGGTCACGGTCATGTCTGCCACGTCCGCGATCGACGCGCTGAAAGGTTTAAAGTTCAAGGTTGCTGCGAAGCTTGATGATGTCACGTTGAGGCGGAGCGCCGAAAAGCTTCTTGTACTCGCGGCTAAAATACGATGGGTCTTCATATCCGACACGGAACCCCGCGCTCGCCGCATCCAGGTCTTCGCCGAGCATCAGCCGGCGCGCTTCCTGGAGTCGTATTTGTTTCTGAAACTGCAAAGGGCTCATCGCCGTGACGGACTTGAAGTGATGATGGAAGCCGGAAACGCTCATTCCGAGTTCCTGTGCGATATCCTCCATTCTGAGCGGCTGGTCAAAGTTTTCGCGCAGAAACCCGATCGCCTTGGAGATGCGGCGAGTGTCTCCTCCTGAAGCCAGGAGATGGCTGAGCCGCGCGCCATGCCCTCCCGCCAAAAGCCGGAAAACGATCTCTCTGATGATGAGCGGCGCGAGAAACTTGCGCTCATCCCGCGCGTCGAGCAGCCGGACCAATCTAACCATCGAGTCGAGCATATCGGCGTTGATCGAGCTGACGTCTATCGCTTTTACGCTCGCGGCGCCTTTTTTCGGTTCGATACCGGATTCCATCATGACCAAGGCGACGAGGGACGGATCGAGGTTCAGCCGGCAACCGAGATAAGGTCGTTCTTTCGACGCTTCTTCTACCTGGAAGACGACCGGCAAATCGACCGTAAAGATTAAGTAATGTCCCGGATCGTACCGGAATAATTCCTCGCCTAAAAGTACTCGCTTGCCGCCCTGGACAACAAAGCAGAAGGCAGGCTGGTAGACGGATGGCGCCGATTCCGTCGGTTTAGATGAACGACCGAGGAAAAAGCCGGGGAATGCCTCCAATGATCCGTCTTCGGAAATGGCGCGCGCCATCCGCTCGACAAGTTCCTCTCTGTTGCTTTGCATCCTTTGCTTCTCAAGTTTCGCTTCTCTTTGGTTCATAAATTCATCCTAGCCTCTTTGGTTCCTATTAGCACGCCTCAAGCAGAGTTTTTGCAGGATTGTACAATCATTCGAGAGTATCGTCTTACCGCCCTCTATCCCGGAGCCCTTAGAATCAAACTCGATCAGTAGCAAACAAAGGAGGAACAATGCAGAAGCGCAAACTTGGAAATAGCGACTTGGAAGTTTCGGCTCTTGGGCTCGGCTGCATGGGAATGAGCTTTGGCTACGGCCCGGCGGCAGACAAGCAGGAAATGATCTCTCTAGTCCGGACGGCCGTCGAACGCGGCGTCACCTTCTTCGATACCGCTGAAGTTTACGGCCCGTTCACGAATGAAGAACTCGTCGGCGAGGCCCTCGCTCCCATCCGTGAGCAAGTCGTAATCGCCACCAAGTTCGGGTTCAAACCTGCCGCCAACGGCGAGGGGAGGTGGAGTGAGTTGGATAGCCGGCCGGGACACATCAAAGAGGTCGCCGAAGCTTCGCTCAAGCGACTCAAGACGGATGTGATTGATCTATTTTATCAGCACCGCGTTGACCCGAACGTGCCGATTGAAGATGTAGCGGGAGCCGTGAAGGAACTCATTCAGGAAGGCAAGGTCAAGCACTTCGGTTTGTCGGAAGCAGGGGCGCAAACGATACGTCGCGCGCACGCCGTTCAGCCCGTGACGGCGCTCCAGAGCGAATACTCGCTGTGGTGGAGAGAACCTGAAGCAGAAGTTTTGCCGACTCTCGAAGAACTCGGCATCGGCTTCGTTCCCTTCAGTCCGCTGGGGAAAGGCTTCCTGACTGGAAAGATTGACGAAAACACGACGTTCGACAGTACGGATTTTCGCAACATTGTCCCGCGCTTTACGCCCGAAGCGCGGAAGGCCAACCAGGCAATGGTTGATCTGCTGGGCAAGATCGCGGAACAGAAAAAGGCGGCGCCTGCTCAAATCGCGCTCGCGTGGCTACTGGCGCAAAAGCCGTGGATTGTTCCCATTCCAGGCACCACGAAACTGCATCGCCTTGAGGAGAACCTCGGCGCGGCTGCCGTTGAACTGACGCCCGATGACCTCAACAAGATTGAGAGCGCCGCCGCCAAGATTACGGTGCAAGGAGCGCGCTACCCGGAAAATCTGCAGCGATTGGTCGGTCGCTGAGCGGCAAAACGAGTATGAGCATGAGTAAATCGATGACCGCGTGGACGAACGACGAGATCAACAAGATCGGAACAGCAGAAGAACTGGAGATCGCGTCACTCCGACGCGATGGCTCGCTGCGAAACCTGGTGACGATTTGGGTCGTCCGCCTAGGCGACGACCTCTACGTCCGATCTGTCAAGGGGCGCGCCTCCGCCTGGTTCCGCGGCGCCCAGACGCGCCACGAAGGTCGGATCCGGGCTGGCGGCGTCGAGAAAGACGGCGCCTTCGTGGAGGAAACCGACCCCGGCATAAATGACCAGATTGACGCCGCCTACTGCACGAAGTACCGCCGCTACGCCGCAAGCATCATCAGGAGCATCGTCAGTCCTGAGGCGCGAGCCGCGACGATTAAGCTCGTGCCGCGCTCAAACGGGGACTCATCAGGAGGAACCTTATGATGCGTAATCGCGCCACAGCCTGCCGCTCGTGGCCGTCTAGTCGTAATGCAAAACAGGATGCGTTTTATCACTGATGCCGTCGGATGGTTCCCACCATTATTGACTGAATCAAAAGGACGAAAATGAAACTACTCGCCGCGACAGTAATATTGCTTTCTCTGTTCGCTTCGATATCCGCCCAGGCAAATCAGGCTGGAGCCGCCTCAAGGTCTGGCGCGGCGTCAGTCCAGGATTCGCAGACAATCAAGATCACGCGGAGCGGCTCGCAGCCCTCCCGTAAGGGGCCAGCCGAAAACTTCACTGGTTCCGTCCGCATTGATACTCAGTTCCAGGCGACTGCTCCGGGACGCGCCTTTGGCGCCCGCGTCACGTTCACGCCCGGCGCTCGGACGGCGTGGCACTCCCATCCGCTGGGCCAGACCTTGATCGTGACGGCGGGCGTTGGCCGGGTACAGCGCTGGGGCGGCCACGTCGAGGAGATCCGGCAAGGAGATGTGGTCTGGATTCCGCCCGGTCAAAAACACTGGCACGGAGCCTCGCCGAACACCGCAATGTCGCACATCGCCATTGTGGAACAGCTTGACGGCAAGACCACCGACTGGATGGAAAAGGTCAGCGACACGCAGTACGGCGCGCCAGTCCAAACTCGACGATAGGCGTCCGCTGCGCCCGCACGCTCCGGCCCGGCGTCAGTGCGCAACCCACGCCGGCTCAAAGATTGATCGGCGACTTCTCACCCAAACCTAAAGCTTTGAGGAGGAAATTTATGATCAGGCTGAAAGTGAATAACAAGACCCATCAGTTTAACGGCGACCCGGACATCCACAAAGCCGCTGAACTCACGGCTTCAAATGCGACCCAACCAGCCAAAACAGACACGAAGGCTTCAGGCGCAGGAACAAACCGATTATCCCGCAAAGGCGGCAACAAATAAGGAGAGAGGCTATGAAGTTATTATTTTCGTTTGTGTTGTTTTGCGCTTTCGCTTTGCTGACGATTCCGGTGGGCAACACTGCGCCCTCAGCCGATTGGCCGCAGTGGCGTGGCCCGCTGCGCAATGGTCTATCGAGTGAGACCGGGCTGCTCAAGCAATGGCCCGAAAAAGGCCCTGCTGTGACTTGGTCGATCACGAATCTCGGCGAAGGCTACGGCTCCCCATCCCTCAGAGGGGATCGCATTTATGTGCAGGGAACGAGCGGGGCGGCGGGCGAGGCCAAGAGCGCTGTCTTCTGTTTGAACCGCGCCGATGGCAAGACGATCTGGTCAGTCGCGTTCGGGGCGAAGGTAGATCAGGATAAGGGAAACGGCCCACGCGCCACCCCGACGCTGGATGGAGACAGGCTTTATGCGCTGACCGAAAACGGCGATCTAGCTTGTTTGCGCGAGCGCGACGGCTCGCGCGTGTGGAGCAAAAACATTCTGAAAGAGTTTGGCGGCAGCAATCCCAAATGGCTGATTAGCGAATCGCCGCTGGTGGACGGCAATCGTTTGATCGTTTCACCCGGTGGCGCCAACGCGGGCATCGTGGCGCTGGACAAAATGACCGGCGCCGAGATCTGGCGCACGAAAGAGTTGAGCGATCAGGCGGGCTATGCCTCTTGCATCATCGCGGAGGTGGGCGGCGTGCGCAACTACATCAACTTCACGTCAACCGCGGCGGTCGGCGTGCGCGCCAGCGATGGCAAGCTGATGTGGCGCTACGCCAACGTCGCCAATCGCGTCGCCAATTGCACGACGCCGATCTTCGCCGATAACAAAGTTTTCTTCTCTTCGGCATACGGCACGGGCGGAGCCTTGCTCAACCTGACGGCGCAGAACGGCGAGGTCAAAGCGGAAGAAGCCTACTTCACGAAAGAGATGCAGAACCATCACGGTGGAATGGTTTTGGCGCATGGCTATCTCTACGGCTTCTCCAATGCGATTCTGACTTGCATCGAATTCAACACGGGCAAGGTGATGTGGAAAGATCGCAGCGTCGGCAAAGGCTCAATCACTTACGCGGACGGGATGTTGTATCTGCTCGGCGAGAAACAGATGGTCGGGCTGGCCGAAGCCAATCCCAATGCCTATGTCGAGAAAGGGCGCTTCCCGATCAATGACCGGGGCTGGGATAGCTGGGCGCACCCGGTAGTCATCGGCGGCAAGCTTTATATCCGCAATCAGAATGAGCTGACTTGCTACGACGTGAAAGCGAAATAAGGAGGATTCATGGCAAAGACAAATCTCAATCGTCGCGCTTTTCTTCGCGTCTCTGCGCTGGCAGGCGGCGGGTTCATGCTCGGCCTGTATCCAAAGGGCTGCGGCGCTGGCACAAGGCGGTCGTACGGCGGCCCCTGCATTGCTTCCGGCAGATTTCGTCAGTATCGCCGCTAACGGCATCGTCAGCATCACGTCGAGAAATCCTGAGACCGGACAACATTCGCTCAATATGCTGGCGATGCTGATCGCCGATGAACTGGATGTGGATTGGAAGAATGTCAAAGTCATTCGCCCCGATGCCGATAACAAATACGGCGTACAGTTCACGGGCGGCAGCACGGCTACGCCGACGAATTGGGACCCGATGCGTCAGATAGGCGCGGCTGCGCGACAAATGCTCATTGCCTCTGCCGCACAAACCTGGGGCGTAGCGGCATCCGAATGCTCTACCGCTTCCGGACGTGTGTTGCACAAGGCGTCCAATCATTCGCTAGGGTATGGCGAACTGGCTGCTAAAGCCGCAACGATGCCCGTGCCGGATTTCAGAACGCTTAAGCTGAAGGACCCGAAAGATTACAAAATCATCGGCACGACGACGAATGATGTCGAGAACAAAGACATCGTGACGGGCAAGCCAATCTTCGGGATTGATGTGACCGTGCCGGGAATGCTGTACGCGGTGTTTCAAAAAACGCCCGTGTTCGGCGGCAAAGCCGCCAGCGCGAACCTCGACGCGATCAGAGCCATGAAAGGCGTCAAGCACGCCTTCATCGTTGAAGGCAAACCGAATTCCAGCAATTTCCCCAACTACCTGAACGACGACACGGGACTGGAAGCCGGCGTGGCTATCGTCGCCGACAGTTGGTGGGCGGCAAACTCGGCGCGTGAAAAGCTAGAAGTGAAATGGGACGAAGGCAAATGGGGGACGCTGAACAGCGTGGATATTGCCAAAAAAGCCGACGAACTTTTCAAACAACCAGCCGGGCGCACGCTGCACCGGCGACATTGGCTTTCCAGACGCTGACTTGTTTGGAAATTAGATCGAGCGCCCACACGCCATTCGGCGCGCCGCCACAATTCCCTTCGGTAACGACGTAGGCGACGTTGTCAACCACGATCAGCCCGTTGGCATTAGCGTTCGGCGGCAGGAAGTTCACGGGCGGCTCGTAATCAGCGCCGTTCGAGAGGTGCATTGAGTGCAGTCTGCCGTCACTTGAGAGTGCGTATCAGCCTGTCAACGGACGGTTGCCGAAAGGACACGTTGCACCTCCTCCCATGTTGGGCCGAGCGGCAAATGTTCTCCCCGGAAAAGGCAAGGCAAGGCCAGCGCATCCGCCAACCCCGGCGTTGACCAGCCACGGCTTTCGGTGTAGCGCAAGAAAACACGCAGTGAGTCCATGTGTTTGCGGAATGAAATTCTGCTCCAGCCTGCCTGTGCGGCTTCCTGCTGCAAAGTTCGTTCAATATCCGCCATCGTGAGATCGCCTAAACTGCGTGGCGGAGCGCAACACGCGCGCAGCAACGCTGCCAGGCCGTAGCGCAGATCGCGTATTGTCGCAGGCGACAACCCGCGCTCGCGCTCCAGATAGTTGATGAATTCAGCCAGCCGAGCGGCTTCAGGACAAGGCGGCGGCGCAGGCGGTTGCCAGCGGTCCAGGAAGGTCAGCCAGTGCCTGGCCACTATCAGAAACAAGCGCTTGCCACTGAGGCCATCTTTGGTGCGATGACGACGCGTCGTCGCACGCGTATGCCAGCGGTGCGCGGCAGCGTCCAGTTCCGCACTGCTAACCATGCGGTCTGGCTCTAGCGGCAACTCCTTGACGATGGCGAGCAATGCCCGTGTACTTGAAAATTTGGTAAAACATAGTCGGTTCTCCTTCAGAAAATTGAACAACTCGCCGACTATGCCGCAGGAAATTATGTGGCGTAGGAACACCAACCGAATCGCTGAGATCGAGTACGCAATCCGCTACAACACATAACGAACTTAGCTACATAAACGCGATTATGTGGTCAGCCACATAACCGCTTCAACACGCGCTTCAACCTCTTCACCAACATCCCGGGGCTGTCCAAATCTGGCAGCAGGTCCTCGACGTCAAGTCGGCGGCCGAATTGAACCTGCCCCGGCCGAGACTGAAAGGGGGAAGGCCACAGGTCGTCACGGTTCCCGCCAGCGACGAGTTGAAGGAGTATACGCAGGAACTCGCCAGGCGCGTCGAGAAGATCAAGTCGAGGCGCGTGCCTCCCTACCTCGATAACATGCTCAAGGTCACGAGCGACGGGCGGAAAGCGGCCCTCGACATCCGCCTCGTCAAGCCTGACGCGCCACGCCCGGCTCAATCGAAGGTCATGGCCCTGGTGGAGAACATCGTGAGGATCTATCACGAGACTCAACGTGATCGCGGCGTTCAATTGGCGTTCTTGGATTTATCGACGCCTCGACGAGGAAATGAAGGGCGTCGTGTTTACAGACGGCTGTGACTGGAAGCATCTGGTGGCAGTTACTTTTTAGCCACCAGATGCTTCCAGAACTTCACTGCCAGCGGATGCTTCCATTGCAATCAACACTTTTCAGCCTTATCCGCAGTGGCGATTTCATCCAATAATTCCTCGTGGTACTTGCGCGCCCATTTTGACCTCAGCATATTTTTGCAAATCAGAACATGAGCGACAACGCCCCGGACAAACAATGCGAATCGTTCTCATCGTCCAACACGAAGTCGCGAGGACGTCTACGTAACCGTAAAACGAAGGCAGCGTTCTGACGTTTATGTGAGCGCCTCAGCCAGCCGCCGAATGCCCTCTCGAATCTCACGTTCGCATAGGGGCGCATACCCGAGAACAACGCCCGTGCGCCTTGGAGGTTTTATATAGAATGGATCTACGGCGTACAATCCCACACCGGCCTTTTCGGCTTTGCGGACCACATCCTTGATCATTCCGCCACTCCTCCCTTTCAGCCAGACAAGAAGATGGAGCCCGGCGTTCGCGCCGCAAACCTCTGCGCGTTCGGCGAACTCCTTGCGTACGGCGGCCACTAATGCATTTCGCCGCGCGGCATTTGAGGAGTTGGTGCGACGGAGATGACGATCGAAGTGACCCATGCTGATGAAGTCTGCGAGAGTAAGTTGTTCCAGCGTTGCCGTTCCAGTGTCTCCAATCGCCTTTGCGGCCGTCACCGGCTCTACCAACGATTCGGGCAGGACGAGATACGCCAGCCTCAAAGCTGGAAACAGAATTTTAGAGAACGTTCCCAGGTAAATAGCGCGGCCTTCCCGGTCGAGTCCGGTCAGCGCCTGAAGCGGTGGTCCGTCATAGCGATATTCACTGTCGTAGTCATCCTCAACAATGAATGCCCCTACACGGGAGGCCCAATCCAGAAGCTCAAGACGTCGCGCAATTGGGAGGACTACGCCGGTCGGAAACTGATGAGATGGAGTGACGTATGCAAGCCGGATAGGGCGTCTTCCTGTCGTCGGTTTTGGGATCCGAATCCCATGATCGTCAACCGGCGAGGGAACCAACTCAGCTCCCGCAGACATGAATGCGCACCGCGCGCCGGTGTAATGAGGGTCCTCCATCAGCACGCGGTCTCCAGGATTCAATAGAACTCGGCTGATCAAATCCAAAGCCTGTTGCGTTCCGTTGACAATCACAATTCTCTCCGGGCTTGCATCAACTCCACGCAGGCGTCGGAGGCGAGTGGCGATGGCTTCCCTGATCTCCCAGCGGCCCTGCGGCGGGCCGTAATCGAGATCCCGCAGGCTGGCACGGCGGGCGCGTGAGCCGAGCAGCCGGCGCCAAAGCGCATACGGCAGATCGCCAAACGCCGCACGACCGGGCCGAAAATCGTAACGCATGTGCGGCGGCGTTAGCTCCCAGGTGAGGGTTGGCAATCCCAGGCTCCTGGCTCCTGCTCGGGAGGTTTTTAGGATTCTCTCTCCCGCGATCGCGATTCGCGCGCCGGCGCGCTGGGACGGGCGTTTTTGCAAGCCAGGCGGCGCCGAGGGCCGCAAAGCAGGGCGCTCCGGTGGTAGAACAGGCGCCACAACTGTTCCCGCCGCGCCCAGACGTGTCTCAAGATACCCTTCCGCAAGCAGTTGCTCGTAAGCCGATACCGCGGTGTTTCGCGATACTTTCAGAAGGTCCGCAAGGGCGCGGGTTGAAGGAACCCGTTCGCCCGGCGCCAGGACCCCGCTCAGGATTTCGTTGCGAAAGGCGCGATAGATCTGCTGATGAAGCGGTCCGGTTCCGTCGAGTTGCAACATAATGGACCCATTCGACCATAAAAAGCTTGGTACGAAAAGCTCCATGAACCCGTCAGCGAATGGCCCTAATAAAATAACAAAAAATGGATCTTGAGCATACCTAGGAATTCGTTGAAAAATGATCGTGCGGCGTGATCTCGGGGGACCCCGCGAATGCGTTACTTGAGCATATACAGCAGGGGGTCAGCTCGCATCTCGAAATTATCTCTGAAAAACCTGACAGGAGATGCCCGGTTTTGCCCGGTAGCCTGGGCGCGGTATGGAGCGGCGTGAGCCAGTTGTTCGGCGATGCGTCGAGACTGGCGCCGGACGTGATCTCGTGAGGCGCGGGGAGGCGCCGATAATGCACGGAATGAAGTGGTTTGCCGCGTTACTCTGGTTGAGCATTGCGGTCAGTGCGGCCGATCCGGATTGGCCGCAGTTCCGCGGGCCGGATCTGAATCCGGTCGGGCTGAGCAAGGCGCTTCCCGACCGCTGGTCGAAGACCGAGAACGTCGAGTGGGTCGCGACGATTCCGGGGCGCGGGTGGTCGTCGCCGATCGTCACGGGCGGCAAGGTCTTCGTGACGACCGCAGTGACGGAGGGCAAGTCGAAACCGCCTCAGATCGGCACCACATACGGCAATGACTATAGCGCCGAGCTGAAGAAGAAAGGCCTCAAGGACGAAGAGGTGGAAGCCAAAATTATAGAGCGCGATATCGAGTTGCCGAATGAAGTCATGCTGCACTACTGGCTCTATTGCCTGGATCTGAAGTCCGGCGCCGTCGACTGGAAGTATGAGATCTACGGCGGGCGCCCTCCGGGCGGACGCCATCGCAAGGCTAGCTTTACCTCCGAGACACCAATCACCGACGGCCAGGCAGTTTACGTATACGTCGGGAACCTCGGGCTGTGGGCGTTTGACCTGAAGGGCAAGCTGCTGTGGAACGAGAAGCTGGAAGCGTATCCCACCTACGGGGAATGTGGAACCGGGGGATCGCCGGCGCTGGCCGGGAACCAGATCATCATTCTCAACGACAACGAGAAACAGCCCTTCATCGCTTCCCACGACAAGCGAACGGGCAAGCGGTTGTGGCGGACGGATCGGAGTGTGGGGAATCATGTGCGAAAAACGAGCTGGAGTACGCCATTCGTTTGGAAAAACGCGCTCCGCACGGAGATCGTCGCGGTTGGTCCGGGAACTGCGATGAGCTATGACCTCGGAGGAAAAGAACTGTGGCGCCTGTCGGGAATGTCCTCCATCGCAATACCGAGTCCCTTTGCCTACGATGGATGGCTGTATGTGAACGGCGGGGTCAAGGGGACGATGTTCGCCGTGAAGCCGGGCGCATCTGGCGACATTTCGTTGAAGGATGCCGCGGAGCGGTCCAACGAGTATATCGCCTGGTCCGATACGAAAGGCGGAAGCTACCTCCCCACGCCGGTTGCGTACGACGGCGGTCTATACGTACTCAACGAAGTGGGCATCCTGACCCGATTCGACGCGAAGACGGGCAAACAGAGTTACAAGAGCCGGCTGGCAAGCGATGGCGGCAGCGGGGCATTCACCTCCTCGCCGTGGGCGTACAACGGCAAGATCTTTTGCCTGGACGAGGAAGGCGCGACGTACGTCGTGAAAGCCGGCGCAACGTTCGAGGCGCTGCGCGTCAATTCGCAGGACGAAATGGCGCTGGCCACGCCAGCGATCGCCGGCGACCGGCTACTGCTCCGAACCGAGACCAAGCTCTATTCGATTCGCGGGAAATAGATTCGCCGGTTGCGGCTGCGCGCCCCTGCGCTAGACTAGAGCTTTGTCTTCATGAAAGAGCTGCTGGAGAGTTTGGACGACGAGAAGGCCTTTTCAGCTATCGTGGGTGGCCGGCAGGTTAACACGGTCCTGAGCTTGATCAGTAGACCTGCAGGCACTTGCCCTGCGCTATAGGATCTTCTACGGGCCGGGCGCCGGAATCGCGAAGGATGGCTCGATTGTTGATCTCGTCCGCAAGCGCAGGATGCCGATCGTCGGCGACGGTGCGGGCATCTGGTCGTTCATCCACAAATTGCAGCACGCCGTCCGAGCGCTCTTCGATCAGCTTGGCGATTTCATATCCGTGACGCGGCCGGTCTTCGACCAGCGCCAGGATCAACATTTCCGTACCGCCGCGTTTGACTTCTTTATCCAACATAGCGGGCATCTCTATATATTGAGCTGCCACATATAGCTTCACAACTATAAAATGTCAATCGTTTGAAGCGCTTTTCTCTGTGAAGCGATAAGTTCAGCCAATCTGCGAGAAGAGAGGCGGGGCGAGCAATTCAATGCCGCGGCGCGGTTCATTTTCGCGCATCCAATCAATTCGGACGACGCCCTTACTGGTTGCAGCGCCGGTTACGCGCGATGTTTTCCAGCCCCGTCCACCGGCGCATTCTTCCCAGCGACAGGACCCGGCGGCCGAGACGACTGTGGATCATTGCGAAATAGAGAGATCGCTATGGAATACCTACCGTAATCGGCGGAATCATGGCGGCGGCAGGCGCAGGGCTGGGCGTCGGCGCAGGGATGCGTCTGCTACCCATTGCGCTGCGCGCTCATCGAGATCTGCGGGAGTGGAAGCGGAGCGATAGTGACGGATCATACATCTGCGCCTGGGAAGCGAAGCTCGCGTCGACGATGCTCGCGCACGACACGCAAGTCGAGGCGCGATGCGACGAGCTGGCGCGAATGCTCGCGGTGGATAAGCCGCCGGGTACGGTCATCCGGTTCCGGTTCTCGTCGGGTCCCGATCCGGGATGCGCTATCGACCCAGATCAACCGCCGACCGCCCTTTTTCCGTGAGCCGCTTCTGACGTTCCTGGTAATCGGGAATAACCCGTTCAACAAGCCGCCAGAAAGCGGCGTTGTGTCTTCGCAATTTGAGGTGAACAAGTTCGTGGACGACGATGTAATCAATGATTTCCGGCGCCAACAGCATCGTCTGCCAGTGGAAGTTCAGCCGGCCTGAAGAACTACATGACCCCCAGCGAAAGCCAAGGTCGCGAATGGTTACGCCGGAAGGCTTGACGTCCACACGCGGCGCAAATCGCTGCACACGTGGGAGCAGCCACAAACGAGCCTCCGCCGTGTACCATTCCCTGAAGAGCGTTTCCGCCTGTGGGCGCGCATCACGGCGCAACATGAACCACTCTCCGTTCAAAAGTAGAGGAAGCTTTTGTTCAGTCGAGTCCGTCAACATCAACCGATAGCACTGACCGAGATAATAGAAACCCTCTCCATCAACATAACTCTTCGGACGTGGCGGCCGGAACAACAATCGCTTTTCCGCGAGTTTCGTCTGCGCCCAGAGTAACCGCTCCTGCGCGACATGCCGGATTTCCTCCAAGGAGCAGTTCGCCGGAGCGCGCAAAATCATATCCCCGTTGCGGTCAACGATGATGCTGATGGTTTTGCGCCGCTCGCTGCGATGTAAAGTGAAGACCAGATCTTTGACTGTAAGTTGTTCCATCACTTCGTTAGCCGTTCGTTCAGCGCTTTCGACAGTTCGACTAGACGATCCGCGACCGCCTCTTGGCGATCAAGACTGACAGCGCGATGGTCATCAAGCAGCGATGCAATCCTCCGCTGTAGTTCTGTTCGGCTCTGCAAACTTCGCCAAAAATCCACACGCCCCAGATGCCGGCGCAACAGATCGACAATATGCGCGGTCAACCCCGCCAGATTCGCGCGTTGTTCCGCAAGCAACTCTCGCTCCTTCTGAGCCTCTTCAACCAGGATGTCATAAAAACGCGCTTCCAGTTCGATGTCCAGGCCGAATTCATTCGGCTGGCGTCCGCGTTCAATCTCCTCGCGAAGTTCCTGAAGCGCTTGCAGACGCGCCTGCCAGTTGTCCGCGAACTGGCGCAATATATCCTGCAGCCGCTCGCTCATTTTCTTATAGAAGATGGGATCTTTCTGCAGATGCCGGGTGATGTGGTATCGCAGCGCATGTTCCATCTCCGACGCTTTGGAGCGGTCTGATTCGTGACCTTCGACAACTTCGTCAAACTTCGGGTCGGTGATCGAGACCGGAGGAATCTCGACGCGAATACCGCGCGCCTCGACATACTCATCAATCAACCGGCGAACTTTCTCGCCGACGCCCATCAGATTGATCTCTTCGTCGCGGTAAAGCCGCGCCGCGACACGATTGATCAGGCCGAGTTGTTTGGCGTCCGCGACGTAAGCAAGTCCTTCAGGTCGCGGCAGGATGACGTTCAGACTGCGGAGAAACTTTTTCAGCTTGACCATGAAATCGGCCCTGATCCCCACCAATTCAAGCAGTTCCACGCAAGCCTGCGCGTCGCTTAACTCCAGACCACGCTCCGTGAAAACGGCGCGTGCGCGACGATGACGATCAGCCAGCAGAGGCAATTCGTCTTTCAAATTCATCAGCGCGCCAACCACATCTTCGAGCGAATACAACGCAAGAGCTTCCTTCAGACGTTTTGCCACGCCGTGATAATCCACCACCAGCCCGCGCGCTTTGTCGCGATGCGTGCGATTTACGCGGGCGATGGTTTGCAACAACTCGTGCGGCTGATTCATCGCGCGGTCAAGATAAAGCACGCCTTCCACCGGGGCGTCGAATCCGGTCAGCAGCATACTGGCGACGCAGAGGAACGCGAGACCGTCCTGTTTGCTCGCATCCTGATTCACCAGATCGCGCTTGAATCGTTCTATCAATCTCTGATGCCTCGTCGTGGCGTTCCACGGCTCATACATTCCAGGGTCGTTGTTCACGCCGGAAATCACCGCCCCGAACTCCAGCCGTTCGATCAGCGGCAATTGTTCATAAGCTCGCTTCAAGAACGCCAGGTGTTCATCAGCGCCGGAAGCGCCGGAACCGCCGGAACCATTGGACCCGTTCTTTTTCAGCAGCGCCGGATCGAGCGCGTTAAGTTCCGCAAGCAACTTTCTCTTTGCTTCGACAAAGGCTTGCTGATAGCGCACCGCCGCGTCGCGATCCCGCGTGACGACTTGGGCTTTCAACCCTTCGGGCATTGCGGTGCTGACATAATGGCGCAGCATGT
>Ga0187894_10004353_pt1 | contig 15235 bp, 12 predicted proteins | sample GBC1701081metaG_FD_136650 | JGI IMG/M metagenome (GOLD analysis project Ga0187894, IMG submission 136650) | White microbial mat communities from a lava cave in the Kipuka Kanohina Cave System on the Island of Hawaii, USA - GBC170108-1 metaG ... | reverse complement strand
GGCGGGAACAGAAAGGCTGTATCACGATCGATCGGGCGGAAGTTGCTCATCTCGCTGCCTTGCCGAAGAAAGGTGACATGATTATCTCGCATCCACCCTCGTTAAGCCCGACAGGCTGCTAGGCCCTCTTGTTTCCGCCAGTCGGCGCCGCTGCCGAAGAAGTAGGGTTCAGGGGGATCCTGCAGGGAAACCTCGAGACTTCGCTCGGTACGCGCGCTGCCTTCCTGGTCGCCGGCACGCTATTTGTCGCAGCGCATGCGGTGAATCCGGGATTCGTAGCACATCTCGGGCATTATGTTGGAATTGCGTTCGCCGCCGGTGCAGTGGCGACCCGCACGCAGTCGGTCGCACCGGGAATATGGATCCACGCTCTCGCGAATACCTGGAGAGTGCGGGGAATTGGAACGCTGCTAAAGCGCGCGGCGCGAGTACTCCGATGCAGAGCGTACTATGAGCGACACGGCGCGTAGCGTTCTACTCGGCACTCTGGCAGCGATCGTCCTGGCTCCGATCATCCTTGCCGTTTGGCAGGCGTTGTCGCCGCCCTGTGCTTCGAGAACCGCTCGTCTCAGTACGGAGGCCTGGCAACGAAACGCGGTGATTGCCAGGCAGTCGCTGTTCGTCGCAGTCGGTATTCCAACGTTGCTCGCCGCTCCGGTGCTGGAGGCCTTCGACGAGTCGATGCGCCTGCTCGTCGTCATAACCTTTCCAAGCCTCACCCTCGCCGCGCCTCTGCTTTGGGTCTGCGCACGAAACGTCAGGCGCGGAAGGGAGGGACTGAAGGAGTTTGGAACCTACTTGGAAGCGAAAGAAGGAATCAGCTTTCGTAGTTGGATGTACTTTTCGGGCATCGCAGGCACGATCGGGATCCTAGGGTACGTTGTGCTCCTCCTGGGAGCGCACAAGTAGTGCTGTCGGCACAGCTGTTCATTGGCACATCGATTCTACGAACTCCATGAGATACATCCGTAGTGTTGCGCACGTTGCGCTGGTCGTCATCCTCCTTCCCTTGACGAGCGCCCCGAGCGAGGAAAGAGACGATGCTTCATGTACGACGGCCCGAACGAGCTCAGGCGGGTATCAGCGGTACTTGAGTCCCGTGCCGGTGTTGAAGACCACGACGCTGTCGCGGTCGCGTACGAATCCTTCCGCCCGCAACTTGTCGAGCGATGCCCAGGCCGCGCCGCCTTCCGGGCACACGTCGATGCCCGAGAGCGCCGCGAGCGCGTTTGCGCCGCTCTGCGCTTCCTCGTCCGTGATGGTCACGGCGGTGCCGCGCGAGTCGTGCAGCGCCTGCACGCAGATGAAGCCGCCGATGGGTGACGGCACGCGCAGTCCGTAGGCGGTGGTTTTCGGATCGGGCCACGCCTCGGTGCGTTGCCTCCCCTCGTGAAATGCCTTCGCCACGGGCGCGCAGCCGGCAGACTGCACCGATACGAAACGAGGCTGGCGGCCCGGCGCTACCCACCCGAGGCGCTGCATCTCGCGGAAGGCCTTCCACATGCCGACCAGGCCGGTGCCGCCACCCGTGGGATAGAGGACGACGTCCGGCACGTTCCCCGCCATCTGTTCGACGAGCTCGTACGCCATCGTCTTCTTGCCCTCGATGCGAAAGGGCTCGCGCAGCGTCGAGATGTCCGTCGCGTCCTTCGGTCCCTGCTCGCGCAGAAACTTTCCGGCGTCGGCGATCGTGCCGCGCACGCGATGAACGGTTGCGCCGTACAGTGCACATTCGTCGAAGAACGGCTTGGGCGTGTCGTCCGGCATGGCCACGGTTACGGGCAATCCCGCGCGCGCACCGTACGCGGCGAGCGCGCCCGCGGCGTTGCCGGCTGACGGCGCGGAGAGTCCGCGCGCCCCCAGATGCTTCGCCATCGACACGGCGAGCGCCATGCCGCGCGCCTTGAACGAGCCGGTGGGATTGCGCGCTTCGTCCTTCACCCAGACGTTCGGCGCCACGGCGAGCAGAGGCGTGAATCCCTCGGCGAGCGAAACGCCGTCCTCTTCGGCAAGCGGCAGCACTTCGCGATAGCGCCACAGCGTCGGCGTGCGCCCGGCGAGGTCGCGCAGCGTGACGCGCACCGACGAGAGGTCGTAGTCGACGCGCAGCGGCATGCCGCAGACGCTGCAGACGCCGAGCAGGGTGCGAGGATCGTGCGACTGGTCGCACGCGAAGCAACGGATGCCCGCGAGCTGGGGCGAGAGGCGCAGGGTCATGCAGATACTTTACGGTATCCGCAGCTCCACGGCATCGATGACCCAGAGGGGTTCAACGCCTCCGGTCGCAAATGTCAGGCACAGGTCGTGCGTGCCCACGCGCGGTGCGAGTGGCACGCGCAGGCGCGTCAGCAGCGGATTGCGCAGGGCTGAAGTCAGCGCCACGCGCGCAAGCAGCTCGCCGTCGCAGCGATCGAGGCGGATTTCGAGCGCACCGTCCGGCAGGGAGGCCGGACGCTTCCACCACGTTCTTCTCGTCTTTCCAGAGCTGGAAGTTGTAGGGAATCTGGCCGACGGTCACGTCGATCGCGGTCGCGCGGTCGAGCGGCGCGCGCTCGTAGATCCAGCACGGGTCCATGATGTCGACGAGGAACACCGGACGATCTTCCCCGGCCGGCGCATCGTCCTCGAGGTGCAGCGCGAGCTTGTTGCTGCACACGCGCAACTCTTCGTCGCGCTTCGCCCGCGAGGGAGGCTGCGCTCGCGCGGTTTCCTGGCGCGGCGTGAGCGCGCTGGCGGCGTAGCGAATGCCGGCCGCGTCGTAGCGCAGGAGTTGCGGCTGCAGCCGGCGCAGGAAGTCGTCGAAGTTGCGTCGCTGCGATAACGACCAGGTCATCTCCGCGAGCGCGGCGATGCGCGGAAAGGCTGCGTGCTCGACGCGCGCGGGGGTGCGCATGTGCTCCGTCCAGAGATTCGCCTGCGCACCGAGCACGTGGTGCGCGTGGCTCGGCGGAATCTCCGCGGGCACGGGCTCGAAGGCGTATACGTCCGCCAGCGTGACGATATTCGGACGGCCCGGCGGTTCGTCAGGCAGATCGCTCTGCAGGTGATCGAAGTAGAGCACCGGATGCGGCGCCATCACGACGTCGTGTCCCTGGCGCGCGGCCTCGATGCCGCCGGCCGCACCGCGCCACGACATCACGGTCGCGTTGGGCGCGAGTCCGCCTTCGAGGATTTCATCCCAGCCGATGAGGCTGCGACCGCGCGCGCCGAGAAATTTCTCGATCCGCCGGATGAACCAGCTCTGCAGCTCGAGCTCCGACTCCACGCCCAGCTCGCGCATGCGCGCCTGCACGCGCGCACTCGCCTGCCAGCGATCCTTCGCGGCCTCGTCGCCGCCGACGTGCACGTACTTTCCGGGAAACAGGTCGAGCACTTCGCCGAGCACGTCCTCCAGAAACACGAACGTGCTCTCCTCGACGTTGAACAGCTGCGTGTGGATACCCCAGTCCGGAGACACGGGCGGGGGCGACGTGTCCGCCGCGAAACTGCCATCCGCGCGCAAGCCATCGACTCCCAGCCGGGGATACGCGGCGATCGCCGCCTGCGCGTGCCCGGGCATCTCGATCTCCGGCACCACCGTGATGAACCGGTCGGCGGCGTAGCGCACGATGTCGCGCACTTCCTGCTGCGTGTAGAAGCCCCCCGATACGCACCGGCCGGCCCGCCGCGTCCAGGCCGGCCGCGCCGGCGGGCGTGCGCCACGCACCGACTTCCGTGAGCCGCGGATACTTGCGGATCTCGAGCCGCCATCCCTGGTCGTCGGTGAGGTGCCAGTGAAACGTGTTGAGCTTGTGCAGCGCCATCTGGTCGAGGAGCCGGCGGATGAAATCGGGCGGCGCGTAGTGCCGCGCGACATCGAGCATCAAGCCGCGCCAGCGAAAGCGCGGTGCGTCTTCGATGTCCAGAACCGGGAGGTCGATGGCGTCGGCGCGGGCCGGCTCGGCGGTGAGCAGTTGCAGCAGCGTGACGGCGCCGTAGAAGAGGCCGCGAGGGTGACGGGCGGAAACGACTATCCGCTGAGGGGATATCGCTAGCGAATAGCCTTCCCCGTCGGAGTCACCCTCGGCGGCCAGGAGCTGGAAGCGAATGCCGGCTTGCTGGGTCGCTTGCGAAGCCGTGGGCTTCGCGAGCTCCAGACCATGCAACTCGGCGAGCAGATCGACGAAGTACCGGGCGATACGCGCCGCTTCGCTGCTGGAACTGGATTCGACGAGCATCCCGCGCCGTACTGTGAATACACCGCCCGCCGTGGACATCACCGCCGGAATGGGAACGAGTGCCGGCGAAAGGCTGACCGTATCGCCGCTGCTGGCCGGCGCGGCCGCGGCTACGAAACCAGCGAGGCCCGCGGCAAAACCCGAAACCACGCGGGAGCTCAGGCGCGAAGGCATGACGTGCGAGTCCACTGGCAGGTGACACAAATCACCCGGGACCTATTCGCCGCCTTCGAGATACCAGCGCGCTGCGCCGAGCACGCCGAGGTTGCCGTGCTCGATCAGCTTCACGGGCACTTGCTCGAGCAGCGTGCGCATTGCTCCTTTGTCGGTGAAGCGCTGCATGAATGTGCTGGCAAGCACGAAGTCCTTGAGCTGCGGCAGGATGCCGCCGGCGACGTACACACCGCCGTGAGCGCCGTAGAGCAGGACCAGGTCGCCCGCGACACTGCCAGTGATGCCGCAAAAGAGCTCGAACGCTTCGCGCGCCGCGGGATCGGAGCCCGCGACCGCGGCCGCGGTGACGTCTTCCGGTGTGCGCTGCTTCACTGCAGCGCCGCGCAGGTTGGCCAGCGCCGTGTAGAGATTGAGAAGCCCCGGGCCGGAAACCACGCGCTCGTTCGACACGTGGTCGAACCGCTTGCGCAGCAACTGCAGGATCTCGACTTCCAGATCGGTTGTCGGAGCGAACGCCGCCTGCCCTGCTTCCGTGGCCAGCACGCGATGGCCGTCGCCCTTCGCAAGCAAGACGGCAGCGCCGAGTCCCGTGCCCGGACCGAGCAGAACCTGCGGACCGTGGGCTGCGAGCGGTGTCCCCGGGCTCAGCACCGTAATGTCGCGCGAGTCAACATAGGGCGCGCCATACGCGATGGCTGCAAAATCGTTGATCAGCGAAACGTCGTCGAACTGCAGCTCCTGTTGCAGCTCGCGTGCCGCTACCGGCCACGGAAGGTTGGCGTGGATGACGGTACCGTTGACGGCAAATCCGGCGCTGGCGATGGCGCAATGGCGCACCGGCGCTCCACCCAGGCCCGCGAGAAAGTCGCGAAAGATGGCGGCGAGACTGGGATACTCGGTGCAGCGATAAGTCTTGAAGGGCATCAGCGCGATGGACGCGCCTGCACCCTGGTCGCCGGACACCAGCCCGAGTCTCGCGTAGGTACCACCGATGTCGGCCGCAACCAGCGGCAGACGCCGAGCAGCGTGCCGCTGCGAGCCGAGGCGGCTGACGACTTGAGCCACAGTCAGGTCACTCCATCGTTCGATCGCGTCGCCAGGGGGCGGTGCGCGGCAGCCGGCGTGCGCAACGTCGATATCCTATGGTATTTGACAACGATATCAATGTATTTCTGTGTCCCGAGACATTTCGTCTCTGCGATGCTGACTATCGACGTTAAATCCGTGACTTACATCAGGCAAAGCGCTGGTACCCGTGCATGACAACGTTAGCGGAATGCGTGGTAGGAAGGGAAGTCGCGCGGTGCTCATCGCGTCAACGACGTGAGCGAAGTGGTGGCAATGATCGGCTCGGCCTTGGACGCGAACCCCTGCGCGTAGATCCGCCTGAGCAGGTCGCGGTGCTTTGGCAGCGATGCGACGGCGCGCTCGGAGGCCTGGCGCACACGCCCGATCACGGCGCGGGCGAAGTCAGCGCGCGGATAGGTGCCGCGTGCGCGCGCGAGATCGGTCTTGAATTCCATCCCGTAGAGCACGAACTGATAGTTGATCGGGGCAAACGTCTCGTAGTCGAAGACGAAGTCGAAGCGACCAGGCGGTCGATAGCGCCACATCTCCAGCTGCGCCAGCAGGCTGTCGGTTGCCGTGCGGGCATTGGCGTTGTCGCGCCAGAAATCGCTGTCCGTGCGCTGCGTGAGGTAGTAGTGCATCTTGACGAAATCGACGATTCGCTCGTAGCGGCGCGTCATGAGCATGCTGTAGCGGTCGGCCGCCGGCTCGAAACTTCCGCCCCGCGGGAAGAAGGCTGCGAGCATGTACGCGGCGGCCTCGATGAGCAGGATACCGGTGGATTCGAGCGGCTCGAGGAAGCCACCGGCGAGGCCGACGGCGACGCAATTCTTCACCCAGTGGCGCTCTCGCCATCCGATGTTGAGCTTGATGATGCGCGAGTTCAGCCCGCCTCCAGCTCCCCGGAGGTAGTCGCGAAGCACTCGCTCGGCGCGCTCGTCGTCCGTGTAGCGGCTCGAATAGACATAGCCGGTGCCGCGCCGCGAATCCAGGCCGATGTCCCAGGTCCAGCCCGCTTCGTGAGCGGTGGCGATGGTGTAGGGAGGGATCGGCGCATCGTCGGTCTGATAGGGCACATTCAGCGCCACGGCGCGATCGACGAACAGCACGTCGTTCTTGTTCAGGAAGGGCACGCGCAGAGTCTGGCCGATGAGCTGGCTGCGAAACCCGGTGCAGTCCACGTACAGATCTGCGGTGAGCTCGCCATGCTCTGCCGTCGTCACTGATCTGATCGAACCGTCTTCGCTCGTATTGACCGCAGTGACGTTGCCCAGGAGGTGGCGCACGCCCAGCGACTTGCCGACGTCCCGCAGGAACGTGGCGAACCTGGCTGCATCGAGGTGGTACGCGTACTGCATCGGCCCCTGATAGGGGGCATCGGTGATGCGCTTCGGCCCCAAGCCCGCGTCGCAGACCTTGCCTTGCAGGGTCGTGGCATCGACCAGCGAAACGCCGTCGCCGGCTTCGCCGAGCAGCCAGTACGGGAGCAGCTCGACGCCCTCTTCCTGGCGCGGCACCGCGAAGGGATGCAGGTAATGACTGTGGTGCCCGTCCTGCGGCGCGCGAACCCAGTCGACGAAGCGAATGCCTTGCTTGAAAGCCCCCGAGCTCCCGCGCATGAACTCCGCTTCGCCCACGCCCATCGCCATCAGCGTTTTCAGAATGGTGGGGAACGTGCCCTCGCCGACGCCGACGATGCCGATCTCGCTCGACTCGATCAGGGTTACGCGCACGCCGTCGGGCCGATTCGCGCCGAGTTGTTTGGCCACGTAGGTGGCAGTGATCCAGCCGGCGGTGCCGCCGCCGACGATGAGGATTGAGTCGTTGTTGGCCATCGGTCAGCTCACCGCCGCCGCCGCGGCCTTGGGTGCGAAGAAAGCATTCGCGGTGAGCCGGCCCACGCGCGGATCGGCGCTGAGCGTGCACGCGCCGATCTCGCCGGCGTGCAGCAGCTGACTGCGATACATCAGGATGCGGTCGAAGCGCACGTCGAAACGTGCGATCTGCTCGAAGCGCTGATCGCTGCCGCTGAAATAGGCGGCCGGCGGCGAACCGTAGCGCTCGGTGTCGTGCTCCAGTGCGGCGAGGTAACGCGCCTGGCGTTCGGCGTCGATGCGCTCGAAATCAGTGCCGCGGTGGCGATAGAAAGCCGTGCCGCCGTTGGTCGCATCGCAGAGATAGTGGAGCACCGCCACCTGGTGGGGATCGACGGTGTCGAAGTGTGGCAGCCGCTGCAGCACGTTGAGTTGCTCCGGTTCGAGCGTGACCAGCGAAAACGAACAATCGGCGCGCAGCGGCATGGCCGGCGAAAGCTCGAAGACGTCTTGCAGGAAAGGCCGGACCACCGCGAACAGGCTCGCCATGTACTGCTGCGGCACCGGCGCGCGCACACCCGGATAGAAATTGGCGCCCGGCGCAACGGCGCGAAACCTGACCCGCCGCGCGGCGTAGTTGACGACCGAGCGCGGCTCGTGCAGCGCGCCGTCGATGACCACGACCGGCTGCTGCTCGCGGCCGATGCGCACGATCTCGTGCCGTGCCTGCGGGTTCAGCGTGAATTCGTACATGGCAATCCCGGTCGGCGCGGGACGGGTCGGCAAGAGCCGGCCGGCGGCCGCGGACGTCACCATGATTGCAGCGATCGTTGTCGAAAGGTAGGTGGCCCTGCCGAGCACGGCAGGGCCACCCGATCGATCGGTCAGAGACCGAAGTTCATGCGAGCGCCGAGGTAATACGTCCGATCGTTGTCGTAGAACCTGCCCGGCCGGCCCGGGTTGTTGTCGTAGTACTGGAACAGCTCGTAGTCGGTCAGGTTGAGCAGATCCGCCGTGAGCTGGATGTTGTCCGTCACGTTGAAGCTGAAGGAGGCATCCAGCGACTCGATGTCGTCCGAGTGCAGCGGCCGGCCACGATCGAGACCGACGAAGAAGTCCGAGCGCTTGTTGTACGAGAGGCGCGCGCCGAACCGCGGATTCTCGTAGTACACGGTGAGGTTGCCCGTGTGCTCCGAGTTGCCCGCGATCGGCTCGCCACCCGCGGTCTCGGCGTCGGAGTAGGTGTAGTTCACCTGCGCGCCGAAACCACCCCAGATGGGCTGCTGATAAGCGATCTCGACGCCCTGGTTCCTGCCGCCGGAACCGTTCACCGGACGATCGATGGTGAAGATGCAGTTGTACAGGCCCGGAGTCGTGGTCGACTGGCAGTCCGCTTCCGGATCGTCGAGCCGGCCGTCGTTCGGGTCGGGGATATCCACCGGCAGGCGCTCCGGCCCGGCACCCGTCACCAGGTAGGACTGCAGGTCCTTGTAGAAGAACTGCAAGGACAGCAGCGACTCGGGTCCGAAGTACCACTCGGTGGTCACGTCGAACTGATCGGCGCGATACGGATCGAGCAGCGGATTGCCGCCGGTTCCGGTCAGTGTCAACGCGGTGGTCGACGTGATGGTCGGGGCCAGACTGTTGTAGTCAGGCCTTGCCATGACGCGCGCCGCCGCGAAGCGCAGGACCAGGTCTTCCGACAGGTCGAACGAAATGTTGAAGCTCGGCAGGATGTCCGAGTAGTCGTTCTTGATGCTGAGCGGTGTGATCAGGCCGAACGGATTGGCGATCGCGCCGGGAGTTCCCGCGGGCACGCCCACGTTCCAGCCGATCGATTCCTGGTCGGTCATCACGGCGCGCACGCCGACGTTGCCGCGCCAGTCCTCGCCGCCGAACGTCGCCATCGCGTAGCCGCCGATCGCTTCTTCCGCCACGGTGAAGCTTTCCAGCGGACCCAGGTGATAGATGAAGAAGCGGGTCCAGCCGGGAGCGCCGCTGGGCAGCGGATCGGTGTGCTCCGGATTGTTCGGATCGAAGGTCACGAATTCCTGCGCCCGGTAGATCGCCGTGATGGCGTCCGGATTCATCTGCCGATAGTTGCGCAGAACTCCGGAGCCGCCGATATCGCTAAGGAAGTCGCTGGGCGTCAGACCGCCGGCCACGTCGTCGAGGCCGCAGGGTCCGCCGCCGCAGGCGGTCGCGCCGAACAGCGGCCGCGTCTGGCCGTAGGTCACGCCGACCACGCGCTCGTGATCCGTGTACTTGAGGCCGAACTGCAACCCGTTGAACGGACCCCGGTCGATCGCCACCTTCAGGTCGGTGTACGCGTAGAACTCTTCGTCGTCGTTCAGGATCTGGTTGTGCGAAGTCCAGCCGAGGACCGGCGCCGCCGCATCGGTCTCGTCGATCGTGAATTCCACCTGCGGCACGCCGTTGGTGAAGTCCCAGGTGAAACCGCTGTCCGTGTTCACTTCCCAGAACGGCTGGTTCTCGGTCTCGCCCTTGGCGTCCGTGAACCCGATCTCGCCGTGCCACGACATCTTGTCGTTCATGGCGAAGTTCACGTCGAGATCGATGGAACGCGCTTCGGTCCGCGCTTCGCGCACGATGCCGTCGAACACCATGCCGTCGGTCGCGGTGGTGGCGAAAGTGCCGCCCGCCAGCGTGCCGTCCGGGGTCACGGTGATGTCGGTGGGCACCTCGCCGGCGCCGAACTTGTTCACGAACCACGCGAGGTAGTTCTGGTTGAAGTTGTCGGCGGTGAGCTCGGTGTACAGGCCGGTGAGATTGAAATCGAGCCGGTCGTTCGGTCGGAACTGAACGCCGAAGTTTGCGCCCTGCCGGGTCCGCTCCTGCTGGAACAGTGCCGAGCCGATGAGGTCCGGGGTGGCCACGGTCTCGCCGCCGATCACCCGGTCGGAGTAGTTGAGCACCTCGATGCCGTCGCGGCGGATGTGCCGCTCCTGATACAGGCCGGCAACCAGTATGCCGACCGACTCCGAATCGTTCTTCCAGCTGAACAGCGCGGAAGCCTGCGGATCGGTTTCGTCCGCGAGCGCCGTGTGCACGCCCTGCGTCGACACCGAGAGCGTCATCGGCTCGAGGTCGAGCGGATTACGCGTCTTGACGTTGATGGTGCCGCCGATGCCGCCTTCCTCGATATCCGCACGCGAGCTCTTGAACACCTGCAGCTCGCCGACGATGTCGGAGGGCAGCATGAGGTAGTTGAAGCTGCGCGTCGCGGCGAGCTGGTCGAGGATGAACCAGTCGCTGGTGGCGATCGCGTGGCTGTTGAGCTGGGTGAGGTTGAGATTGGGCGCGGTGCCGCGAATCGTCACGCGCTCGCCTTCGCCGTAGTCGCGCGACAGCGCGATGCCGGTCAGGCGCTGCAGCGACTCTGCGACGTTCTTGTCGGGAAACTTGCCGATGTCTTCGGCCGTGATTGCCTCGACGACCGTGTCGGCGTTGCGTTTGGTGTCGAGCGACGCCTTGAAGCTGGCGCGAATGCCGCGCACCACCACTTCCTCGAGCACGCCGCCTTCGGTTTCCTGCGCCAGCACGGTCCCGGCCAGCGACAGGCCGGCCAGCACGCTGGCCGATCCGTAGAGGATCCTTCGGACCTCACGGGAGATCGACTTTCTGGAACTCATTAGCTTGCCCCCTTGGTTTCGCTTCGAATCGGTATTCGCGTGCGGGGTTGCGTGCCGTGAACGGGATGCACAGGGCGCGCGCGCAGCGATGGCGTGCAGGACTGCACAGTCGGACATGGATTCGCGGATCGCGCTCGCCACCCTTCCCCCTGCGACTTTGCGCTCGGGTGCTATCGTATTGAGTACGACAACGATGTCAAGTACGACGCATCAGATGCGGAGCCGCGTTGTCCGCAGCGCGCAACGCCGCGCCCTGCCGACGTTGCCAGTGGCTCACAAAAGTCGTGTATTTATTTGATAAATCAATATTTTATGGAATCCAGTCACGCGCGAACCAGCCTGAGGCTCCGCCGCGGCGCAGCCGATGACAACGTTGATAATCCTGGCGCATTCAACTCACAATACCGGCCGGCGGGCCCGAGACGCATACTCCCGGTCCCACCGGCGCCTCCAGCCAACACAATCATTCAAAGGAGCGGCCCGATGACGACCACGCCCGACCACAGCAGCGCCGGACAGCTCGCGTCGATCGCCACGATCGGCGTGCTGTTCTTCATTTTCGGGTTCGTCACCTGGATCAACGGGCCGCTGATCACGTTCGTGAAGCTCGCCTTCGATCTCGACACCGACGCCAAGGCGTTCCTGGTCACGACGGCCTTCTACATGGCGTATTTCTTCTTCGCGCTGCCGGCATCGTGGGTGCTCGAGCGCACCGGCATGAAGAAAGGCATGGCACTCGGGCTGGCCGTCATGGCGCTCGGCAGTTTCGTGTTCGGCACTTTCGCCACCCATCGCAACTATCCGCTCGCGCTGGTCGGCCTGTTCGTGATCGGCTCGGGCCTCTCGCTGCTGCAGACGGCTTCCAATCCCTACATCAGCATTCTCGGGCCGATCGACACCGCGGCGCGCCGCATCAGTTTCATGGGCATTTGCAACAAGGCGGCCGGCATCCTCAGCCCCATCGTGCTCGGTCTGTTCGTGCTGCAGGGCCTCGATCAGCTCGAGGCGCGCGTCGCAGCCGCCGGCGAGGGCGCGTTGCGAGACGCGATCCTCAACGAGTTCGCCGCCAAGGTGTACGCGCCCTACATGGTCATGGCAGGAGTGCTGTTGCTGCTGGGCGTGTGGATCGCGCGCTCGCGCCTGCCCGAGCTGAAGGCCGCGGACGTAAATCCGCAGCCCGTCGGCGAGCATCCCGGCGACGTGCGCGCCGGCGTGCTGCAGTTCCCGCACCTGCTGCTCGGTGCTCTGTGCATCTTCGTCTATGTCGGCGTCGAGGTGCTCGCGGGAGATGCGATCGGCACCTACGGCCGCAGCTTCGGCATCCCGGCCGACGAAGCCAAGTATTTTACGGCACTGACGCTCACCTGCATGCTCGTGGGCTATGTCGTCGGCATTCTGACAATTCCGCGTTGGGTGTCGCAGGAGCAGGCGCTCGCGCTGTCAGCGGTACTGGGCGTGGTCTTCGCTATTGCAGCGTACGGGACCGAGGGCTACGTGTCGGTAGGATTCGTGGCGGCGCTCGGCCTGGCGAACGCACTGATGTGGCCCGCGATCTTTCCTCTCGCCATCCGCAATCTCGGACGCTTCACCGAAAGGGGATCGGCGCTGCTCATCATGGGCATCGCCGGCGGCGCCATCCTGCCGAACGTATTCGCTGCCGCCAAGGACAGCTACGATTTCCAGGCGGTGTTTCTGGCCATCACGCTGCCCTGTTATCTCTACATCCTCTACTACGCCAGGCGAGGTTATCGTGCCGGCATGCGCACACCCGCCGCGAAACGCAACTCCGCGCTCGACGCGGGTCCGGCCTGACCCTCAGGTGCGCCGGCCGGGACCGTGCCCGGCCGGACCGCGCCCGGCCGGAAAGCGGCCCCGAAGGATTCCGGGTTCGCCCGGAACCTGATAAAACGCTGAGGGCGCGTTTGTCGCCAGAAGGGTGACGGTGCACAAAGCGACGATCAAAGACGTAGCGAAACGCTCCCGGGTTTCGCTCAAGACCGTCTCACGGGTGATCAACAACGAGCCGGCCGTCAGCGAGAAGACCCGCAAGCGCGTCCAGGACGCGATCGCCGAGCTCAACTATCACCCGGACATCTCGGCTCGCAACCTGCGCAGCGCCAAGTCCTACGCAATCGGCCTGGCATACGACAACCCCAATCCGTACTACGTCATCGCCGTGCAGAGCGGCGTGCTGTCCGCGTGCCGCGAGACCGGCATCGGCCTGCAGATCCATCCCTGCGACGCCGCCTCGCCCACCATCGCGCAGGAGCTGCGCGACCTCGCACGGCGCGGGCGCCTCGCCGGGATAATCCTGGCGCCGCCGATGTCCGAACGCGTCGAGCTGATCGAATACCTCAAGCGCAACAACGTGAACTTCGTGCGGCTGATCTCGGCGGCCGAGGATCCGCGCGACGGCTTCCCGTGCGTATTCGTCGACGACCGCGATGCCGCGTACGCGATCACCGAGCACCTGATCCAGCTCGGGCACCAGCGCATCGGCTTCCTGTGGGGCGGCACCGCGCACCTGTCCAGCTTCGAGCGCTTCAAGGGCTACGAGATGGCGTTGCGCCACTACGGCATCGCGCCCGACCAGAGCCTGGTGGTGCCCGGCGACTACTCATTCGACGACGGCTTTCGCGGCGCACGCAAGCTGCTGGCGCTCGAACGGCGTCCCACCGCGATCTTCGGTTCCAACGACGAGATCGCCGCGGGGGCGTTCGCCGCCGCCAAGTCCGTCAACCTGGACGTACCCAACGATCTGTCCATCGCGGGTTTCGAGGACAGCCCCTTTTCCAAGCAATGCTGGCCTGCGCTGACCACCGCGAAGCAGGATACGGAAGAGATCGCACGCTATGCAGCGATGCTGCTGATCTCGGATCTCAAGCCGAACACCGTCGCCACGCATCGTCACGTCGCGGAGAACAAAGGCTTCAGTCCGCAGCTCGTGGTGCGCGGATCGACGGCACGCGCGCCTTCCGGCAGCGCTCCGGCCGGCGGTTGAGATGCGACTGCTGCGCCGGCGACTGCGGCGGCAGCAACGCCTGCGTCGGCAGCGCGAGCGCAACCCCCAGCGAAGATCAGGCGGGTCGCGGGGTGCGTACGGCTGCGCTGAACGCTTTCCACATCGACTCGTCCATGGCATACGCGTGGAAGAGAGAAACTCCGTCGGCACCAGCGGCGAGCGCATGCTCGACGATGCGCGTGAGGCCCGGCGCCACTACAGCCGGCGCGAACAGGCCGGCGTAGTACGGTTGGCGAACGGTGGCCACTCCCTCGCGCGTCTGCTCGCCCACCCACTCCGCGCCGGCCTCGTAGAAGCTGTGATAGAGCATCGGCATGAATGCGTCGAGCTGCCATCGTCCCCAGTCCTGGCGGACCATCTGCCGCGCGAGCGTGGGACCGGGGAAAACCGCGGCGGAGATCGCCTTGCGCGCAGCGTGCGCGGCGGGCACCAGGTGCTCGTTGACGAGCGCCGTCACGCTGTCGAGACGGTATTGCAACCAGCGACGATCGGTCGAAGGGTCAGCCAGTTCCAGCGGATCGACGCCGTGCGCCTCGCGAAACCGGTCGCGACTCAGGCGCGTGTAGCCGTAGTCGAACTGCGGATGCACGCGATCCTGCACGAGGCCGTACTTCGCCCACAGGCCTCTGGGCAAGATCGCGTCGGGATGACGGATGTAGTCGAGGTGCACGCCGGCGAGGCCGTCGATGGCGGCGAGCTCGGCGACAACAGCGCGTAACCACGTCCGCACCTCGGGGTTCGCGGGATCGAGGAAGCGGTAATAGTCGACGTAGGCCGGTTTCTCCAGTGCCGACTGGCCGAGTGCGTTGACGTTGTACCAGTCCGGATGCGAGCGCATGACGTCCTCGACCATGCACGGCATGCACCACATCCAGGCGTGAACCTCCAACCCGGCTGCGCGCGCGAGCGGGAGCAGCATCTCCAGCCGCTCGGCCTTCACCGGCAGGCGGGCGCTGCTCCAGTACGCGTGGCGCCCGTCGTAAACTTCGGCAATCACGCCGTCGATGCCCGACTCGCGCATCCGTGCGAAATCCTTCTGCCACTGCGCTCGCGGCAGATCCGGCTGCGTGGTGAGCCAGACCCAGTTGCGGCGCGGATGACGCGCGCGATTCGCTACTACGCTCGCTTCCGCGGCGCCGCGCACCGTGCCGCCGTTGTCGGAGCCGATCGCACCGGCAGCAACGCTCGCACCCGCGGCCGCGATGCCAGCGCCAACTCCCTGCAGGAAGCGTCGCCGTGTCGTTCGCATGGTTGCTAGCTCCTGGCGAGCCGAAGCGCCGCTGCGGT
>Ga0187894_10004352_pt1 | contig 15236 bp, 14 predicted proteins | sample GBC1701081metaG_FD_136650 | JGI IMG/M metagenome (GOLD analysis project Ga0187894, IMG submission 136650) | White microbial mat communities from a lava cave in the Kipuka Kanohina Cave System on the Island of Hawaii, USA - GBC170108-1 metaG ... | reverse complement strand
CACGGACACCTCAGCACGAACCCAGGCGTTTCTCACGCCGGACGACGCGCCCGCTTCCGCCGACGCTGTGCTTTATCTCATGCGCCACCTCCACGCCAGCGACGTGCGATTCTTGGAATCGTTCCATGACGACAGCGTGGCGCCCTCGACGCCGGTCAACGCGATTGCCGTGCTCTGTCGGGCGGATGAGATCGGGGCCGCCCGGATCGACGCGCTGTTCTCCGCCAAGCGGATCGCCAAGCGCTATCGCACTGACCCTCGGGTACGCCCGCTGTGCCAAACCGTGGTGCCGGTGGCGGGTCTGCTTGCCCAGGCCGGGGTGACGTTGCGGGAAACCGAGTACGCAGCGTTAGCTCGGCTCGCTGCCGCGCCACGGGAGGAGTCCGAGGCGCTGGTGTTGTCCGTCGACCGCTTCACTAACGCCGAGACTCCGATCCCCCTAACGCCCGGAGAACGCACAGCACTGCTCGGGCGGTTCGGGCTATTCGGAGTGCGGCTCGCGTCAACGCTGATCCGCCAAGGCGCCCAGGACGCTACCCAGCTCGCCACCGAGCTCGTCCGGCGCAGCGGGCTCGACGAACTTCGCAACGTGCTGACGACCCAATTCACCGAACGCCGCGATCTGCTGAAGGCCCGTTCCGCCCTGCTCGCGCTGGATCAGCTCTTCCGGCGCGAACCCCGCCCGGAGACCGCGACGCTGGCCGCCGAGGTTGAGCGGATCCTCGCCGGCGCCCACGAGCTCGCCGAACTCCGCCTGCTCAACGCGCTTCGGCAAGGCGCGATCGGATATCCCCGCGCCCAACTGGAGGAGGCGGAGCGGCTCCTCGGCGCGGTCGGCGCCAGCCCGGCAGCGCGACTGAGACTTCCGGCTGAGGCCACCACCGCCGAGCTGCGGTCCGCCGCCCTGGATGCCCTGGACCGGTGGCAACGCAGCGCCGAGAGCCCGCTGTCACCCCGTGCCGTCGCCGACGCCTCCCGGGTGCTAGTCCGCAGCTGCGAAGGCATACTCGCCCGCCTTGCCGATTGAATTATTTCTACCCTAGATGAGTGGCGCCATAGTGAGTTCTCCTAGGAAGAGAGGGACGTATGACAGCAATCACCGTGAGCCTGCCCGCAAGAGGCTGTTCCCGCTCATCCAGGCAGTGAATGAGAACCATACGCCGGTAGAGATCGTCTCCAAGCATGGCAATGCGGTGTTGGTGGCCAAAGAGGACTGGCCGCGAGATACCACTACGAGCGGTAAAGATGGTCAGAAGAGGTTCCTGGGCCGGGGAGGATCACCCGGAGTTTTGCGAGGAGTTCGGTACGAGTGGTGGCACTCAGACGCTGGCGGATCCGGGCGATGTGATGCTCGACAGTCTTAGCGGAGATGAAGAGCTTCGCTCCGATGTCTTTGTAGGTCAAGCCGGCGAGCACGAATGAGGCGACCTCCCGTTCGCGCTCCGAGAGTATGGTGTCCTGGGACGACTCGGCAGCCACCGCGGCCGGAGCCTGAACAGATCGGGCATAGTTGAGCAGCGCGCGCCGAGTCGCCGAGTCATTGGCACGGATCGCTCCCTGACCCGCCAGCCTCGCCGCGTCCCAGGCTAACCCAGCGTCCTGCAACCCGCGCGCGGCCGCGGAGATCGACGCGGCATCGATGTCCGCTGCCAGCACTCGGGTCCAGCTCTGCGCGGCAGTAGCCAATGTCTGGGCGAAACTGTTTGCGGTAGCGATCTCGCTCAACACGGCGGCCTGCGGAAGTGCCGCGGCATGGTCATCAGTGACGATCGCGACCTGTAGCAGATACCACCGCAGGGACGCCGCCCACAGCGGCGGTTGGCCGAGCCGTTCGAGCAAGCTCTCGGCGTCGTCGAGGAACGGCCGCGCCCAGCCGAAATCTCTCAGCCGCGCGGCGCCGACCGCTAACTCACCCAACGGTTGAAGCACGAATAGGTTCGCTGGATGACGCATCAACGCCTCGCGCCCTCGCCGCCACGCGACCCCGAGCCCATCCAGATCGGTGTGCCGCCGGGCGATGCCCAGCTCGATCGCGGCGGCGTAGAGCTCGTCGCGCGGCTCCAACCGTCCTTGAAACGGGGTGGCTGCTTCGAGCAGAGTCCGCGCCAATGGAAGCTGGCCGCGCCGTAGCGCTGTCCACCCCTGAAGGAGCCGATGCCGGGGCGCCATGAGCGGCTCACCGACCGCGGCCGTAGTCGCTCGCTCTAGCACGGAATCGGCGATGTCAAAATCGCCACTGTGATGAGCAACGATGGCGGCGAGGGTTGCCGGGGTATCAGGCAGGAGAACCGGACCGGAGGACTCCAGCAGGGACGATGCCTGCACCAGCGCGGACAGCGCCGCGGTCGGGGAACCCGCCACCGTTTGAGAAATCCCTTGCGCGGTCAGCGTAACAGCGTCGGCCAGCAGCGAGAGGGCGCCCGGAGGCTGTCGCTCCCCCGCGACGAGTGCCTGCTGCCCCTTGTGGAGGCTACCGGTGCCGATCAGCCCGGGAACCGCTAACAGACGCGAGAACGCAGCCTCGGCGTTGCCGGACTGCTCGGCAAGCGACCAGTGAAGCATGGCGCTGCGATCCAGCAAGCCGCGGTGGGCCAGAACAGCCGCCGCCACCCAGACACTTGAGACGTGATCAGGATCTCTAGAGTCGGCAACTGCTTGGTTCACCAGCTTCAACGCGGCATCCAGATCGCCCGCGATCGCCACGGTCTCGGCGCGCGCCGAGACCGAACCGGACGGCTGCCCATTTCGCGATTCCGCCCCTTCAGATGATCCTTGTACCACCTACTCCGCCCCCTTCGCCCGCGTGGGCGTGTCGCTATGAACAATACGTGGCGTCCCGGTCCAGTGCCAGCTCACATCACTGCAAGTCACCGGCATTCCAGAGCGGGGAATCAAGGACCAGTCGCTCATACTGATGTATGAGAGCGCCCGGCACTAGGGCGTTGGATCAGACAGCTGGTCATGTCGTTGCGACCAAACAAACAGAGCTAAGCCAGCATAACAAGGCCGCAGGTCATCCACATATTAGATAGATACCTGGATCACCGGCTGATGCCCTCCGAGGAACCCCCCTACCCCCACAGACAGCCAGACGACACTCGGGAGCACCCGAACCTGACAGTTCCATTGCCGGAGGCTGTTAGGAAGAAAATTTTGGCCCAGGACCGTACCGGACGCTGGCGCCGCCTCGCGCGCTGTCAACCTTCACGAGCACACCACGATTGCGTAGGCTAGTCAATATGTTGCGCGAAGTATAGACATTCACGTCGAACAGTCGTTGTAGCGTGCGGTTGGTCACGAATCCGTACTCTTGGATATGCTCCATCACCTTCTGCTCAGCCTCATCGACCCCAGACCGCTGATATGTGACCGCACGAGACAGTCGAGTAAGCGCTTCCGAACGTAGCTGGTACCGGGGAACTGGCCTATAAGAGGTTCGGCGGGTGACTTCGATCAGGCCACGGTCTGACAACCGCGACAACACCGATTGCGCCTCCGGGACGCTCCGCTGCACAATGCTAGCCAGCTGTCGCGCGTCAATACCACGGTGACGGCGCAGCAACGACAGGGCGAGCAAGGCGTCGACGTCCCGGCTCACGGTCTCAGGCAGGTCATTGATAAACCGTACGAACGCATCATTCCCAGCGCCACCCGATACCAGGACGCGCACCAGCGTTCCGGAATCGTCGAAGGAGGGGGGTTCTTTCCCACTTCGGAGTAGCTCTCGATAAACTCGGTCCACCCCCTGACCAGTTCGTTCGGCCAATTGAAGAGTAGCGATGACTTCAGTCAGCAACCGATTCCGGGGTGTCGAGGGATAGGTCAGGATGTTATCCGGCGTTACGCCAGCCACGAGACCACCCGGACTTGTCATGGTCAGTTGATCAAGAGTGTGCTCGATATCCACCGTGCCGTTGGTTTCGTAGGAACGATGGATGAGGCCATTCACCACGAGCTCACGCACTGCGTCAAGCGGATAGTCACTGAGCTGAAGCTGAACACCACCAGCAAGATTGAGCGGGTGCACCTGACGGCGGCTATCAACCAAGTCCATCAGCGTCTCTACTGCCCAGAGCAGAGGTCGTCGTCCCCGTTGCCGATACGTGGCCTCGCTGCCGGTGGTGGGACGGAATTGATAGGAGTAACCATAGTTGGGAATAGTTTCCTCGATCGCGGCTTCCGTTCCGAGGATCACGACAGCCGCATTGGTCAGTTTGCCCTCAGGTCGCCTGAGCCGCAGTGCGACCAGCAAACGTTCATCGTCTTGATCCGCCAACTCAGTCTTCCCAGCCCGGACCAAAAGCCGTCGCAGTCGGTCGAGCTCAGCAGTTGATAGGTCGCGGATTTTAACTTCAACAGGCTCCGCTGACCAGTCGATCTGTCCCCGGGCGATAAGCACTTCACGCTGCTGGTCAGGAGTGAACGGCTGGCACTCGCGGTCAAGGCGACGGGTGGCGGTTCCTCTGGTGTTCGCATAGACGCCTACGCCAGCGGGAACCCCGACTACAATGAGACGGCGCCCAATAAGCTCTCGCTCTTGTGCGAAACATGTCAGCTGGGGCCGTGTTCGATCAAAGATTCCCTTGCGGACCACTTCGAGACTATAGGCAGGCGGAACATTGGTGAGCGCATCATCCAACCGGGTAGCCTTATCGTTCACCCCCAGCACAATCCATCCTCCTGTCGCGTTAGCAAAACAGACGACAGCGTCAGCCAGCATCTCCAGCGATGACTTAAGATCGCCCTTTGGCTGTTTGAAGTCAAGGTTTTCATGTTCGAGCTCACACGCGGCGACACCGAGAGCAAGGGCTGCTAGCGCTTCGTCAACCTGCTTTGAATCCATGAACTGATTGTAACTGATAAACCGTCGTAAGCGACGGTTTATCAGTTGGCATCAGTTCGTATCAGTCGCGCGGACCGACGCGGCTTGGCAGAACTCGACGACTACTCCGTCACCGACTACCGACGGAGAAGAAAATTCACACGCCCAGCATCAGAGCGAGGATAGGCTAAGTATGAGCTTTTTTCATCGTGAATCCGAGCATGCCCATGAAACCCGTGATCAGCAGCCAGGCAAGGCCCTGGCAAGTTGAGTTGAGATATGACAAACCCCTTCCCGCAGCGCCTCCGGCCGGTAATCAAAGGGCGCTGCCGCCGCGGCGGGTAGATCCGGATCTTCCCGCTCCCAATCGGCGGCTCGCCACCATCGGTTAGTCTGCGACAGCCGTGCTTGGATATCTCCAGTCTTCACCTTGCTACGGATACTTTTTGTCAACTTCCTGGGATTATTTGGGCTTAGGTTTAGTTGGTGTGGAGGGGGTGAGGGCGGCTTTCACTTCAGCGCGCAAGGCAGGCAGCTTTTGGTAAAGCTGGGCACCCGGGCAGAGGGTGCGGCCAGCATCTCGGTGGCCAGCAATGACCGGTAGCTGTGTCGGACGAGTCGACGGCGATGCGCCGACGGGCAGGAAAGAAGCCGTGCCCAGCGGGTCGCTCTGATTCAGTCCGAGCTTCCACGTGAGGACCTGTTGTAAGCCGCGAAGCAGCGCCTTGGGTGGCGGAGTTTTTTCGTACGTGCCGAGGGCCGCTACCCCAAAAGAATCAGTGTTGAACCCACTGGCATGGGCGCCCACGACCGGTTTGTCCATCCCACCCGCTCGCCCTTCGAAGATTTGACCGAACCGATCCACCAGGAAGTTGTACCCGATGTCATCCCAGCCTCGGCTACGCACGTGGTAGGTATAGATGGCCCGAACCATCGCGGCCGACTCGGCCGGCTGATAGTCGGTGCTGGAGGCAGTGTGGTGGACAAAAGCCGCTTTGATGATTTTCCCGTACTTAGGGCAACACCGGCGGATTGACTCGTCAGCCCCCCACCTAGCTCGCGGAATGATTGCTGGCTTTGCGCCCTCCTCACGCGTGGCAGCGGCAGACTGGAGCGGAAGCACTGAGACGTCGGCAGTGGACAGTCCAGGGTCGATGAGTTCGATCCGCAGGTCAGTGGGGAGCTCTGGTTGCGATGGAAGCACCCGCACCTGGACCCCGTCCGAGAGACCAGCGTAGAGAGGTTGGGTTCCCTGGCGCACGTCGTCGCCAGCGGACTCCTCGGCGCGAGGATCCGGGGCATCCATGGTCTCCGTGGTCAAGGTCTGCCACTCGGTCCAGATGTTCTGAGTACGGGTCCGCACCGAGATCAAGGGTGGTGAGGGAACAGCAGATTTCGCCCAGGTGACGCCCACCAGCCGGAAAGGCCGGGTTGGTAATGGTCCGGAGTCAGTTGACCGCAGCGGAAGACTGGACAGTTGCGCCCGCTCCGATCGTGACAGGAAATCGGCAGGTCTCACTGCCGGAATTGCCATCACGATGCAGGCCAGCAGAGCCAGCAGCACCGTCGCGGTATATCGACGCACGGAAAAGCTCCCAAATTCGGGGCATCCGCGACATTATCAAGCTTTTTGTCCTATATCGAGTATCTTGGACGATTTTCTACCCCGCTGAGAGCGATCGGCGCGCTCATCCGCGCCTCGGCGCAGCACTACATATCCCTCTTTCTTGAACATCGTTTCGTATCCCTGTCGCTGTAACGCGAGAACCTGTGCCCGCTGGGTTTGCAGGACCTGATGCTTTGTAAGCTTCTGTTGTCTCGATGTAAATCCCACGTGAAGCTTCGGCTTACCGTCAGTAAATGGAAAAGTTTCGTTCGCAGTGTCAGCGATCACCCACTCCGCGCCTTGCAGGGTGTGGTCCAGCATCGTCAATTGCGCGGTCTGTGCGGTCACATGTGGCGCCAGGTTGTTGGTAGCCTGCACGCTCGCCCCCGCCGGAATCTGAGCCACCGCGGCGGCGCCAGCTTTTTCTCGCGACGAGGAATGCCAAGGGCTCAACACCAAATTCCGGAATGGGAACCAGCCACATAACGCGACAGCGCCGATCACCACGGCCCCGGCCCAGCGTTGAGGGGTGATACGCCAGCGACTAAAACGACGCGACAACCAAGGATACAGCCGGCTGAACCCATCCACCGCGGCAAGTGTCAAGATGGGGATCAGAAACGCATCGTAATGGTAGGTGGTTTCCCAGACCCGGAAGTTGGAGGAGAGCATCCGTTCGGCGAACAATGGAAGGGCCAGCAACACAAGCGGCGACCCAGCGAGAAAAATCCCAACGGAGCCAGCAACCACAGCAAAGTGCGCCACTTTACGGCCGGGGTGACGATCAACTGCACCGTCTCGAGGGGATGAGCCGCCACATAGGCCAGGGCATGCGGCACATCCGAACCGAGCGCATCGTACCTCCAGTAAAAGTCAGCTCGACCCCCAAAAGCCGGAATGGCCACATTGATAGCGAGGTAAGCAGCCAGTAACCCACCGAGGGCCATCCCGAGCCCAAGGCGCCGGCGGCTTTGAAAGAACAACACCACGCCGAAAGCGGCCACGATGATAGGGTTCCGGGCAGGGTCAAATACTGGTCTATTATTGGCAACGAGTGACGACGAGAAAGGTGACGGCGACCCGAACGGGCGCCATCGCCGAACCGCTAGCAAGCCAATCCGCATCCAGACAAAGGGGTACAGCGCCAGCGTGGAAGAAGAGGTCGGCGCGAGTGGACGAAGCACTCGATCGGCAGCGCGCCGCGCCCGGCGTCAAGAGCGCAGACGCAAAATCCTGCTCATCGTTGCGGCCACCATGGCGACCCTCACGGTCGCCGGAAGCGCCTCGGCCTTGGTCTTTTACCGCAAGCTCAACGGCAACCTCACCGTCGAACGCATCGCTGCCAAACTCAGCAGAGACCGGCCACGCGCCGGATCCGCCAACGCCGCTGGTCAACGTCCGTTGAACGTCTTGGCCATCGGATCTGACACTAGGGAAGGCCAGAACGGGTTCGGTAACGAGCCAGGCCAACGGGCGGATGTCACGCTTGCGGTGCACCTGTCGGCTAACCGGAACCGGGCTGAGATCATCAGCTTTCCCCGGGATGCGATCGTCCAGATCCCAGAATGCGTGCGGAATGACGGCACGCCCTCCCAGCCGCATATCGGGTTGTTCAACTCTGCCTTCGCGATCGGGGGAACCGCGTGTGTCCAAAACACGGTTGAGTCGCTGACCGGGGTCCGCATTGATCACCACGTGGTGGCCGACTTCCAAGGATTTCAAGGCATGGTCGACGCCATTGGCGGCGTCGAAGTGTGCCTCCCCAAGGCGGTCCACGACAAAGACAGCAAGCTCGAGCTGCCTGCCGGCCGGCAGCTGGTGAGGGGAGATCAAGCCCTGGCTTTCGCCCGAACTCGGCATGGAATTGGGGACGGAAGTGACACGCAGCGTATCGAACGACAGAAAGCGCTCATGGGCGCGATCGTGACCAAAGTCAAAAGCAGCGGTGTGCTGCTTAACCCGGCCACACTCTATGGGCTGCTCAACGCAGCCACCAAGTCACTAACCACCGATCCCGAATTAGCCTCTGTCAAAAAACTCGCCGCGCTGGCACAAAGCGTCAAAGGGATGCCTGCTGAGGCCATCACCTTTGTGACCGTGCCTACGATGCCCGATCCAGAAAACCCGAATCGGGTACGGTGGGTCCAGCCCGACGCCGATGCCTTATTTCAGTCCATCAGAGAAGATCAACCATTCGGAAAATCCCCCGACGCGGCCCCGCAAGCGCCTACCCTGTCGCCCGCGGCGGTTCGGGTTGATGTCTTGAATGGCACGGGCGTCGACGGCCAAGCCCACGGCATCGCGGATGAACTGATCGGGCTCGGTTTCACGGTGACAGACGTGAGGAACGCGGACAGCCACAATTACTCCACCACGATCGTGACCTATCCTTCTGGCGAGCAGGAAGCCGCGCGTACCCTTGCCAGCGTCATACCAGGCGTCACAGCTGTGCCCGGCAGTTCCAGCGCCGGCAGAGTGGCGCTGATCATCGGTTCCAATTTCCCGGGAATTCCCCAGACCGGACAGAGCGCCAGCACTCTCAAGACAACGCCAGCCGCCTTCCCCGCGCCGCCAACCCGCACCGCGGCGCAAGACAGCTGCTCGTAACACACCGCTAGCAGATATTCCTCAAGCCTTGTACTATCTAATGTAGGTACATCGGTGAGGAGGGTCGTTATGGTTACGGTGGGAATTCGAGAGCTCGCTGAACGCGCGAGCGCCGTGGTGGCCAACGTCGAGCGCACTGGCCAGCCGACGCTCATCACTCGCCGGGGACAACCGGTAGCTGTGCTCATCACAGTGAACGAGGACGACTTCTATGACTACGTGCTTGCTCACGCGCCAGAGTATGTTCGCGGCATGCGAGAGGCTGAAGCAGAGATCGTCAGCGGAGTGCGCGGCATACCGCTGAACGAGGCTCTCGCGGAGATGAGCCACCACAGTGCGTGAGGTTAATCTTCGTCCTCGCGCGGTTCGAGATTTGCGGCGTATTGGACGGGGTCCAGAGCAAGAGCGAGTAGCCGTTGCGTTGCGTGAGCTTACCGAGGACACGAGCAACCTCGACATCAAGGCGCTGACCGGCGCCACACCCTGGCTGAGGATGCGGGTAGGAGACTACCGCGTTCTTGACCTCGCGACGGACGAAGGATACGAGATCGAGCGCATTGTGCACCGCCGGGAGCTTGATCGAGCTGTGGGAACCTTATCCACCGCGGGATAATTACTCTGCGGTGGCATTTCTCGCCTCGCCAGTCGCGGCATGCCAGTGCGCGGCGAGATCATCGATAGGATCCATCAGCAGGCTGGTCACCGGAAGTTCACCGAGCAGAATCTCGTCAAAATTCGGAGTGGTCTCCGTGATGACGCCCCGCAATTCAGCCAGCCGGTTGCGGTAGCCAGTCAGCACCTGGCGCATGACGTTGGCAGACAGGCGCTCGTGGTAGTCGACGTGGAGCACGGTGAGGCCGATGGTCTGGCCGTCGGCGATCTCGGGAACCAGAATGATGACGCGCCCATCGCCGCGTCCGCGCGTTGTCAGCACCTGACGTTCCAGAGCGACGAGTTGCTTGGCCCCGCGCAGGCGCGGATCATGCTCGGTGCGTGAGGTCAGGGAGGTGGCGATGCCACCCTTGCTCAGGACGGTGATGGCAGCCGCGTCCTCAGCCGGATCGCCCTTCAGGCGGTACCGCGTGAATCCGGTAATGCGCGCCACCGCTGGATCCAGCGCAGCCAGGGTTTTCACCGTGGAGTATCCGAGGCGCCGGCGATCCGCGCCCGCGTCTACAACAGCCCGGGCCAGAGACGTGGTGAACAGCGGCTCCTCTGCTCGAGAAATGCCTACCGTGACCGTTTTCGCCTGATGTTTGATGGCATCGATAGGCCGGGTCAGCTCGTCGATGCCGGCGGTAAGGGTGACCACCAAGTCGTCCAGCACAGCGCTGGGAGTAGCGAGCTGGCCGGATTCCGGTTGATAATCCTCTACCGCCAGCCGGCCGGTCGCGTAGTTGAACAGCGCCGCGATACGGGTAGCGGTGCTCACGCGCAGCGCGCTGTCATAGCGCCCGGCGCGTACCCGGCGGAAAAAGTTCGCTGCGGCTGGCTCGAGGTGGACCCGCAGCCGATCCAGCAGAGTATCAACGCTGCCGCCAGCCGAGGTCACCTGTTCGATAGCTGCCCGGGCCTCCCGCAGCGGCGCTGCCTGAGCGTGGATAGCCAACGCGGCTTCATAGCCGAACAGGTGCCCGGCCATGGTGGCCAACACATAGGCATATCCGGGGTGCACCGCGGGAACCGGAATGACCCCAGCCGCGGCGCCGAACCGGGTTTCGGATTCGGTGGCGATGACAATCGGGGCGCTCTTATGGGCCCGGAAGATCGCCACTTCTTTGGCTACGTCATCCGCCACCGAATCCGCGAGCCCAGCCGCGCAGACCAGGGTCAGCGGCTCGGAAGACAGGTCAATGTGCTTCTTGTCCTCGATCGCGTCACAGGCAATCGAGGAGTAACACAGCTCAGAGAGCTTGATGCGGATTTCCTCGGCGGCGATCCGGTTTCGCCCGCTGCCCGCGATCGCCCAGTGCCGCCGGGCCGGCGCGTGTTGCCGGGCGAGCGCGCGAATGTGATCCCGCTGCGCGAGCACCTGGACCATGGCCTCGGGCAGCTGCTGGAGCGCGGCTAGCTGCTCGGCTCGATGGCTGGAATCGCCGACGCCGGTGGCGTCGGCGAGCGCGTGCGCCAGCAACACGCCCGCGGCAACCTGGGCGTAGAAGGCCTTAGTGGAGGCCACGCTCATCTCCACATCCCGGCCGTCGGAGGTGTATAGGACGCCGTGAGCCTTGTGGGTGAGATCGCTGCCACGCCGATTGACAATCGCCACGATCGCAGCGCCGCGAGCCCGCAGCAGGTCCACGGTGCGATTGGTGTCCGTGGTCGTGCCTGATTGGCTAACGGCCACTACCAGCGCGTCGGACATGTCGTCGTCCAGCCCAAACCCCGACACCTCGGTGGCCAACAGTGCCCTCGCATGCAGGGCACTGCCACGGAGCGCGTCATTAATAGAGGCGGCCACGCTCATGCCAGCGACCGCGGCCGTGCCTTGGCCCATGACCAGGATGCGCCGGATCTCTTCACGCCCCAGCCGGTTACGCAGCTCGTCGGGAATGGTGTGCGCTCCTAGCTGGACCGCGAGTCGGCCATTCGTCTGGCGAATTCTGCCCCGCAATGTCTTGCGGAAGGATCGTGGCGCTTCGGAGATCTCCTTGAGCAGATAGTGCGGATGCTCGCCCCGGTCAATGTCCCGGGTAGTCATCTCAGCGGATGTCAGATCGGTTTCGCGAACGGGCAGATCTTCGCCCGAGTATCCGAAGCGCCGGATTCCCGACAGAGTTCCGGCCCGCTGGCGGTCCAGGACGATGATCTGTCCCCGGGTATCGCCGTGCTGATCCGGCGCGGATGTGACCTCTCCATCCATGCGCAGATAGCGGGAGCTTTCCTCCACCAGCCCGTAGGGCTCGCTGGCCACAATGTACTGATCCTCAGCCAGCCCCACGTAGAGCGCCTGTCCGCTGCCCCGCACCGCGAGCAGCAGTCTCGTCGGTTCGGCGGCAACGCCAGCCGCAATCGCCACCGAACCCGCAAACTCAGCAACCGTATGCCGGAAGGCCTCCTCGGCCGGCTCCCCAGACACCAGCCGGCGGGATAACAGCACCGGGATCACCTTGGCATCCGTGGTGGTCTCGGCCGGCAAGCGCAAGCCGTGCCGCTCCACTAAGGCAGCGTAATTATCCACATCCCCATTCAGCGCGGCGATGGCGTACGGGCCGTCCGTCCGGCTCGCTTCCTCGGAGTTGAGCGGGTGGGCGTTGGCCTCGTTGATCACACCCATGCTGGCCCACCGCGTGTGCCCAACCACTGCCGCCTGAGCGCTTCGTGCCGCCACAGCGCGGCGCAACAGCTCATCGCTGGCGATGGCCGCCCGTAGCCGGCGGCCATTGTCTCCCAACTCACCCACCTCGCTCGCAGCCTTATAGACAAAGCTGAGCTGACCCAGCGGGGTTCGCACCGCTTGTGACGTGAACAGCGCGTCGTGAACGCGCTCGTCGAGCAGCGCCGCGATCTCCGGATCTGCCAGATCCAAGTTGTGTCCGGTGACCAACACGTGCAGGCCAGCCGAGTCCCGCCCCCGCACCTCCAGCCGATCCAAGGCCGACAGCGCGGTGTAGATGGCGCCGAACACGTCGATCGCGGCGTCACTCGGACGGGGTCCGGCCAGTTCTCGGATCGCCGCGGCAGCCCGTAGCCGATCTCGGTGAATCGCCCACACCGCGTCCTTCAGCCGCGTCAACGCCGCGTTGGTCGCTTCCAGCTGGTCCGCTGAAGCATCCGCCGCCCAGCTTTCCACGTCCGACTCGATCTCCCGCACCAGGGAATCGAACTTCCCAGTTCGTTTCTCGACCTGAGCCGTGATCGCTGGGTCGCCGAGCAGGCAGCGCAACCCCGCGGATCCTCGCAGCAACGTGTCTAGGCCGGCAAGCTCGTCAGCGGCTAAGTTCAGGTCCTGAGCCATCCGCGGGCCAGCCTGGCGGGAGCGGCTCGCAACTGTCCAGGCTTGCTCCCACGCTCGTAGCACCTCAGCGCAGCCAGGCGGGGTCCGGTCCGATGGCCGGCGCAGAACAGCAATAATGCCGCACATAGCCGCTTCCTTCCCCTACTCTTCAACGATGCCATGGATGTGCGTCTTGCCAGACAGCATCGCATGGCGAACACGAGATTCCGAAACAGCGAGTGTGTCGTTGCCAGTTATCCACAGGAAGTCGATGTGATCTTTGACGAGCAGTATTGAAAATGATCAACTGTGGGGATGCTGGAGCCAATTGAACCTCATCTTCGTGATGAGTAGCCGCCTGCGGATGCCACGGGTGTGGCACGCGGTGGACCATTGACCGCTGAGAAGTTCGTCGAGCACGCGCTGCGCCAGCAACGCGAATACAGCTTCGAGGGCCGTCCCATGGCTTCGATCAGTGTCGATTTAACCATCGGCGAGTGGACCCATGAGGTGATTTTGCGTCGCCGCCTCTGGTCACGTTCCACCTTCGCGGTTGTCTCCGCTGGGATGCTGCGCGCCTGTGTTTATCATCTCCTGCCGACCTATAGCGTTCCTCATTGCGACATCGTGCTCCCTGAGGTGACGATCGAGGCAGCAGCCGGCTTGCTTGCGCTCTTTCCGCCGTCAAGGACAATCCTTACACCAGGAGGAGACGGTGAACCTCAGCAGCCAGAACCCAAGCCATGCCATTCAGGTTGATATTCCCTGTGACATTCAGCAGGTGGATGAAACCGGCTATGTGTGGGTGTTCCTCGATGAGGCTGCCGAACCAAGCCGGATTTTCGAGAACGCCATCGTGGTCTCCGGCGACGCGACCGACCCAGTATTCGCCCGAGTCGTCGCGCTCACACCTCGACCCAGTGGCGTAAAAGTCCATCTGGACGTCTTGCCCGGCGACCCACTGGAATATGCCGAAGCAATGCAGCGAACCCACCTCCTCCCCGCTTAAACTCCTGCCTGCCGCTGTCGTCTAGCCATCCCATAACTGTTATTCAACGACAGTAGAATTCCGATCCTGATCTACCATCGAGCCATGCCGGCTATCTGTATCTTTGGCGACAGCATCGCGTGGGGTCACAATCCCTTCCACCCCGCCGCCTCCGGCCACGCCACCATCCTCCACCGCGTCCGCGCAGCCCTCGGGGTGTAGCTTCCGGTCACCACAGAAACCTAGATCAGCGGCAGGGTCATCGACGCTGTTGTAGTATGCCCTTTTTCTATCGCTCAGACGATCCCGAACCTCCTCAGCGATAGCTACGTCGTCAATGTCAGTCACTTCTTTCCTCGCACGCCGTATCAGCCAAGCTGTCCGCCCCTTAAACAACGGTGACGGAAATTCCCAGTTCCGGGGCACGCGCTAAGCGTTTATCCGCAGTGACAAGCCTCGCGTCCAGGTGGCGGGCTAGCGCCACGTACAGCGCATCCCGCAGAGCAATGTTGTGGCGTAATGCCCACGCATCGTGGACTAACAGCGCCGCGGGAAACCGCATGATCGGCGCGGTTACCAAGTGCCGAAGTGCCGGTTCAACAACCGACTCGGCAATATCTCCAGCTCGCGACATTCTCCCCAACGCGGACAGAACCTCGGCGTCGAGGTGACTCGGCGCTATCAAGCGGGACGCTCTCCGCAGCGCCGTATCAACACGCCATCCCGCAGCGGTCCGCAGCACCAGCTCAACTGCTGCGGACGCGTCAACGATGACGCGCACCGGCAAGCTCATCATCGTCGGCATCCCGGGCACGGCGCACTGCTTCCGCGCCGGAAATCGGGAGAGCAACCGGGACTAGCGCATTCAGCCCATTCAGCCATTCGTCGATCGTCGGGAGCGCGCAATGCTCCGTGAGCACCCCAATCGTGTACTGCCGCAGGCTCATGCCTTTTTGCGCTGCCCGCAAAGCCAAGGTGGCGTGCACTTGATCGGGCACGTCTCGTACATTCAAACTTATCGACATATTTCTATGGTAGCACTTTGCATCCACGAGGAAAGTCCCCACCCCGCACAGCCTCTAGGCAGCCATCGGCTACCGCGATTCTGTGACAATCTCACCGAACGCATCCTCCCCTGCGACCATCGGATGACGTGTGACTGAATTGGTCCCTGAGATCGTCAATGTATCCTCGAGCACATCAAGTGCCAGATCGATCCGCTTGAACGAGAGGGCAGCCTCACATGGGACGACAACCAGCTGCTGTTGTCGCATTT
>Ga0187894_10004351_pt1 | contig 15242 bp, 12 predicted proteins | sample GBC1701081metaG_FD_136650 | JGI IMG/M metagenome (GOLD analysis project Ga0187894, IMG submission 136650) | White microbial mat communities from a lava cave in the Kipuka Kanohina Cave System on the Island of Hawaii, USA - GBC170108-1 metaG ... | reverse complement strand
TCTTTCTTATCCTCTTTCTTGTCCTCTTTCTTGTTTTCGCCTTCCTCTTCTTCGGTTCCCAGGTATTCCTCGATCTCCTCTGCCTGAGTCTGCTCAACGATCTTGTCCTTGACCTTGTCGTCAATCTTCTTTGCGGTTTCAGGGTCTACGCGACCCGTCTCCTTAAGACCGTTTTCTTTCTGAAACTTCTTTACCCCTTCCTCGACACCTTTGCCGAACTTGCCATCTATTTTCCCCACATTGAACCCGAGCGCAGTCAGACAGTTTTGCAGGGTTTCGACGTAAGAGTTGAGCTTCGGCTGGTCTTCCTTTTCCAGAACGACAGGCCTCAGCTTTCCGTCTCGAAGTTCTAGTTTTAATTGCATGTTTGTCGCTCCTGGTATTGGTTGCGCTCTGACGCAACCACGTCGAGTCTTCGGACGACGCTTTTCAAAAGTTTGTGAGTAGTCATCTTGCTCTGCTGTAGGTCTTTGGCTTTGCAGAGCAACAATTCAGTCCGCGATAGAGGTTGTGGAATGCAGACACTGAATAGCTAAAAGCCGGTAGCTATTTCAAAATAGTGTCAACTCTTCAAAGCTCAAGTTTCGTTACTTGGAAATGGCGAGGAGATACATTCGCATAATTTTACTTCCTTTGGTCAGGAGGCGCTTGAGGAGGACCGTTCTCTTACGAGGTTAATCCAACGAGGAAGACAAGAGTGAAGTACTCATCATTCGTTCCAGTTCGACATTTAATCTAAGCCTCTCACCGAGCTTTGTCAATAATCTTTAGGGGGTGACATGGGGGTGACACAATCTCCGTGGGGTGATTGGGCATTTGTTTCTCGTGAGAACCCGCATCGGTGCAGTTTATACGGAGACGATGTAGATGCCCTTACCGGGCTTAGAGCGCCTTTCGCAACTGTTGAAAGAAAGTGAGCGTTTCTGTCGTCGGAGTCAGAAACAAGTTGCGAAGACTTAAATTGATTAACTCTTAACTCGTTCACTGAATTGCGTGGCGGCTCAGTGCGTCTAACGGAGCGGCAACCATGCCTTCTTTGGCGACCTTGTCTGATGAGGTAGTGATGCAGTTTGGTCATGCTCTTTCCTGGGACCGCAGGCGTCTCGCCTGCATTTTCACGGCAGCGTCCAATTCGTTATCTTGGCGAGACGCCTGCGGTCCCAGGAAAGAGGCGTCCTAAGTTTCAAACTGCATCACTACCGTCTGATGAAGTGCTATTGACAGTGCTGATAGGCCGGTGCTAGCAATTTCGTGTCGTTCACGAAACGTTCCTCAGGCGCTGATGAATCTCATTCTGAATAACGGAAAAGCAGGACACAAGTACGATGAGACGACGATTTAACCCGGCACCTCTTGAACCGTGGCTGGAAGGGTGCTCACCCATGGCTTTCTAAGCAAAGAGGAGGAGTGGAATGAAAACACAACGAGTCGCGATAGGGCTGACGGTTGTCAACCTCGCGCTCCTGATATTTCTCCTGGCGCAGACTCGTTATGCGGGCGCACAAAATGTGCCACCGGTGCTTCGAGGTAGCGGCCTTGAAATCGTGGATGCTCGAGGCCAAGTGCGCGCACAAATCTTAGTGCACGGGCCGGAGACGGTGAATGGGAAAACATATCCCGAGACCGTGTTGTTTCGCATGGCTAATGCACAGCGGGCGCCGCTGATGAAACTTACAGTGTCTGAGGAGGGGACGGCGTTTGGTCTTTCCGACGATTCCCAACTTGGAGGCATTGAACTTCGTGCCAATCGGAACAAAGGGAACTTCGTGAAAGTCGTGAACCGCGACGGGCGCGAACAGACGATCAAGCCCTAATATCCGCTTGATTTCCACCGCCGCCGAACGAATTAAGAATTCGTCACAACTCGTTGGACCGGAGCGGCGGGACCGTGTTGCGCGTCAAACTTAGTGCGGCGGTGAAGTGGTGAAGCAAGAATCGCCAACAAATAGCAAAAGCTGGCATGCGAAGGATCTTGCGCAAACGCTGGAAGAGTCTAAGGTTCGTCTTGAGATTCCAGCTGGTGCTTCTGGTAACCAGGGGCAGCGCCGGCGAGCTCACCCGACCGGAACGAGGGATAGCGTCAACGGATTGACGGCAAAGCTCAGTCGCCTATAAGTGACTTTGCGTTAGCGGCTTAGTAGAACGACCCGCCTGAAGATTTTCAAGCAGCGCTCGAAAAGACACCTCTTCCCTCACTCTAACTCATCCACACCAACCCTAAAAGGAGGGCATATGAGATTAACGATGACACTTACCATCGCTTGTTTGTTCGTGTTCTGCGTTGCCGGTTTGCCGTGGGAGCAATCGGTGCGTGCCGTTAGGCTTGCAGAACAACCGAATCATAGCTCCCTGCCAGTGCGCGCTCGCGCGATTGTCAGTGGACCCAACGGCATCTCGGGCGAGGTGCTTTTTTTACAAGGGCCTTGTCCCGGTTGTCCAACACCAGCGCCGGGAGCACCGACAGATCATTTCAGAAACTTTCCTGAACCGGGCGTTTTAATTGTTGCCCGCATCAATGGGCCGGTTACAGCGCTGACACCCGGAGCACATGGAGTGCATATCCACGAGGTCGGTATTTGTGAAGCGCCTGGCTTCACCACTGCTGGCAGCCATCTCGATCTCGGGCCGGCTGGAAGCAATCTTCCAGTTGATGCGAACCATCCGTATCACACGGGCGACATTCCCAATCTCATCGTCAGTTCCAACGGGCGTGGTTTCCTGTCTCACATTTCCAGCCGGATTACACTCTCGCCCGGTCCACTTTCGATTTTTGATGCCAATGGCAGCGCGGTCATTGTCCATCTCAACCCCGATCGCGGAGAGACAGGAGTGACTGGCGCATCGGGAGGTGCGCGCATTGCCTGCGGAGTGATCCAACTCGTCCCCGATGATGATGACGACTTTAACGTCGGAAGATAACCCGGCTACTTACGGATGACAGTCGCAGAATAGCCTCAACCGCGGCGACCAGTCGCGGTTGAGGCTTTCTGATCGCAATTCCTTCTCCCCTATTCTTCAAGACTGATAATGGAAACAGTTGGGAAGTGAATTGGTACATGTGCTTCTCAAGACTCTAGACCCGCAACGAGCCTCGGAACCCCCTGGCGGCGTAGTAAGATTCCGCGCCGTTGTGACCCAGGAAGACATGGTTGTAGCGGCGATCACAACAGAGGGCGCCGCCGAGTTCTCTAATGTCAGCAGGCGTCTTTACCCAGCTCGACGTTTTCGTATCGAACTCGCCAAGCTCCTGCAATTGCCGATACTGTTCTTCCGTTAGGATCTCTATGCCCATGGCGGTTGCCATATCCACAGCGCTGTCTTTGGGTTTGTGTTCCTTCCTTTTCTCAAGCGCTTCACGATCGTAACAAACACTTCTGCGGCCCTTGGGACTCTCTGCTGAACAATCATAAAAAACGTATTCGCCCGTCTTCTTATCTTGGCCAACAACGTCCGGTTCGCCGCCCGTTCTTTCCATTTCACTGAGCGACCACAATTTTTCAGGATTAGCTTCCAGCTTTGCCTGTACCCTGGCCCATTCAAGACCCTTATGCCGGTTCATGTTTTTCTCAAAACGGGCTTTCAGTACGTTGAGTAGTTCTTCACGTTCGTTTGCTTTCAGGTCTTTTGCTTTTTGCATTTTTGTTTTGTCCTTTACGCGCCTTCCCTATAAAACCAAAGGCAGAGTTCGGTCAAGTCGTTTATTTGCTATTAACTATTCCGAGCTTGAGGCGTAACATTGGCGCATGCGGATGGTGATGCTCCTGATGGCGATGGTGTTATTGCTGGTCGAGTTGGGCGGCGTAACCCGACACACGCGAACGACTGGCGCGGTCTCATCCGCAGTGGCTTCGGCTTCCTCGGCGTCGAAGGTCAAAGTCGATTTCGATACTCAGGTGAAACCCATCCTTCAATCGAAATGCATGCCCTGTCACTTCAACGGCGGACAGATGTATGACCGCTTGCCGTTCGATAAACCCGCCAAGATCAGAAAGCTTGGCGCCAGACTATTCACGAGAATCAAAGAGGAAAACGACCGGCGGTTAATCGAAGACTTTCTCATGCAAACGCCCTAAAAATTAGTGGACCATCGCAAACTTCTAACCGTTCTTGGAATAGTCGTAGTTTTCGTATTGATGGCGCTTCTTTTGTCAGCAGAAGGGCGGATGTTCTTCTGTGCTTGCGGTGAGTTCAAGCTTTGGGCCGGCGATACGTGCAGCTCCAGTAACTCACAACAACTCTTCGATCCCTACAGCTTCACTCATATACTGCACGGCTTTCTGCTGTTCTGGCTGCTCATGCTACTGCCGCGCAAGCTCGCGCCGAGCTGGCAGTTTTTGTTGGCCTTGGCGCTCGAAGCGGCGTGGGAAGTTTTCGAAAACACGAAGTTCGTGATCGACCATTACCGCACTGAAACCGCGGCGCTCGGTTACGAAGGCGATACGATCGTGAATTCGTTTGGCGATCTTGCGTGCGCGCTCGTCGGGTTTCTCGTCGCGCGGAAACTCGGATTACGTTGGTCGCTGGTTGTCTTTGTCGTGCTGGAAGTAGTTTTATTGGTCTGGATTAAAGACAGTCTATTGCTGCAACTGTTGATGCTGATTCGGTCGGTTGATTCAATCAAGTTGTGGCAGATGTGCCGCTAGTTGAGCAGGCGACTGTCCAGATCGCGCAGCGCCAGCCGATTCTTCTCGCGCAACTCAAACATACTTGGACCAACCTGCATCTGCACTGACTGTGAAACTGCGATCTTCTTGAAAGTGGCGTAGGGAATCGTCGCTTCGAGAGTTTCAACTTTCGTGTCCCACGTGCCCGGCTTCGCGTTGTTCGCGATCTGCATCCGGCCGAGTCTTAACGTTTCACTGTCGATCACCACTGACAAGTCGCGCTGATGGGGTGGATGCAGGTGAACCCAGTCTTTATTCTCGAAAAAGATCTGCAACTTCACTTGCTTAACATAATTCAGTTGCGTGCCGGGACAGTGCACGCTGATTTCCATGCTGACGCACGCATCCTTGAACTTGTCTTTGAAACCATCACAAGTCACCTTCATCTTCTTCAGACGCAGTACGGTTTCGTAATTAAATCCGTCGTACTTCGTTTCGATCTTGCCGCCATGATTGACGGGTTTTACACCGTTCGCAGCGGGTGATTGGACCTGCGACAGGATTGCAGTAGGATGAGTCAGCACGAAGCCACAGAGTAAAGCGAGAATGAGTTTCCTCATGAGATAGTTCTCCAGGCGCCAGGAAGTAATTGTTTTGAACTACAGAGGTGAACTTGGGACAGAACCTGCGGGAAGGTTCTCAAGAAAAATAGCGAAGCCCGGCGCACCGTGTCAATAAACTATTTCGGCGCACGGCGGCATCGTTAAGAGGACATTATGAAAACTTCTTTTTCGGACAGTGCTTTGACGGATCTAATCGAGCCTTTACGGCAGGCGAACGAAGCGTTTGCGCGCCACTATCCCGGGGAAACCGGGCGTCGCCAGCCGGTCCACACCGTCTACGGCGGCGCACATCTTTTCAAGGCCGACTCCGCCCGGCGGCTCGGTTCGCTGGCGCAACGCGCTCTCGATCAGTTTGCTCCCGACTTTCTCACTTTCGCTCGCGCACTCAACATTCGTGGCGCCGATCAGTTGCCGGAGGCGATGGACGATGCCGCCGAACTGGTTACAGATCTCGAGAAAGGCCCCGAGACGGCGCGTCGTGAGAACAACTCAGCATGGCTGGCCCACACGATCTACAACCGCGTGAGCGAGAAGTTGCGGCGCGAGCCCGTCGAAGACTTTCGCATCGATTTTGAAGACGGCTACGGCAATCGCCCCGACAACGAGGAAGACAGTCACGCTGCTTCAGCAGCGGCCGAGGTGGTGAAGGGATTCAAGGAAGGAACGCTGCCGCCGTTCATCGGCATTCGGATCAAGCCATTCAATGAAGAACTACGCGCGCGCAGCCTTCGGACGCTCGATATCTTCGTTTCGACATTGCTGGATCAGAACAACGGCCGGTTGCCAAACAACTTCGTCGTGACGTTGCCGAAAATCACGATTCCGCAACAGGTCGCCACGCTCGCGGCGCTACTCGATCGTTTGGAGAAACAAACCGGACTCGCAGCCGGCAGTCTGAAGTTTGAAATGATGATCGAAACCACGCAGTCGATCATCAACAGCAAAGGGCAGATCATTCTCCCGCTTTTGTTAGGCGCCGCGGAAGGGCGTTGCATAGCGGCGCACTTCGGCACTTACGATTACACCGCCGGCTGCAACATCACTGCGGCCCACCAGCACATGATGCATCCTGCCTGCGACTTCGCGAAGAGCATGATGCAGGTTTCGTTTGCCGGCACGGGCATCTGGTTGTCAGACGGCGCGACGAACATCATGCCGGTCGCGCCGCACCGGTTTGTGGAAGGTGGCCCACAGCTCACGCCGGAGCAGATCGAAGAGAACCGGGAAGTGGTCCACCGCGCGTGGAAGTTGCACTTCGACCACATCCAACACTCGCTGATCAACGGTTTCTATCAAGGCTGGGATCTTCATCCCGCGCAACTCCCGACGCGCTACGCGGCGGTTTATGCGTTCTTCCTTGAGAGCCTGGCGCCTGCGTCGGAGCGTTTGAAAAACTTCGTCGAGAAAGCTGCAAAGGCGACGCTCGTCGGCGACGTTTTTGACGACGCAGCCACGGGCCAGGGACTATTGAACTACTTCCTGCGTGCCATCAACTCAGGCGCGCTGACCGAAGCGGAAGCGCTGAAACTCTCCGGACTAACATTGAGCGAATTGCGCTCAGCATCCTTTGTCAAAATTCTCAAAAACAGGCAGGCCCTATAGTATGAACGCGATCATGATTCCCAGGATAGTTGTTTCCCTAACTCTAACCCTTGCGCTAATGACAACTCTTACCGCACAAGATCGAAAATCCGCCAGTGGCGAGCCGGAGCTCGCGAAAAAGATCGCGCGTTTCGCTCCGACAACCCTGACCGCCGATATCTTGAAACTGCCGGCGAAAGATCGCCAGGCGTTGGCTAAGATCGTCGCCGCCGCGAAACTGCTCGATCCGCTGTTTCTGCGACAAGTCTGGTCCGGCAACGACGCGCTCGAGCAAAAACTATGGGCGGACAAGACGCCCGCCGGCCGTCAAAGGCTCCACTATTTCTATATCAACGATGGTCCATGGTCGCGACTCGACAACAACGAGCCGTTCATCGACGGCGTGCCGACAGAGAAACCGCCGCAAGCCAATTACTATCCCGACGACATGACGAAAGAGGAGTTCAACGCGTGGGTGGAAACTCTTTCCGATGCCGACAAACAGACGGCCACCGGTTTCTTCTATCTCATCCGCCGCGGCGCCGACAAGAAACTGACTCTCGTGCCGTACAGCCAGGCGTATAAGGAATATCTCGAACCGGCCGCGCGCTTGCTGCGTGAAGCGGCCGCATTGACCACGAATGCAACCCTCAAAAACTTCCTGCACAAACGCGCAGACGCTTTCGGTTCTGACGACTATTACGAAAGCGACGTCGCGTGGATGGACCTCGACTCGCCAATCGACGTCACGATTGGACCTTACGAAACTTACGAAGACGAGTTGTTCAGTTACAAAGCAGCGTTTGAAGCTTACATCACGATCCGCGACGACGCTGAGACGGCGAAGCTCGCGAAGTTCAGCGGCCACCTGCAAGAGCTCGAAAACAACTTGCCCATCGATCCTCGTTATCGCAATCCAAAGCTCGGCGCGGCCTCGCCGATCCGCGTGGTTAACGAAGTGTTCGGTTCGGGCGAAGGCAACAGCGGCGTGCAAACCGCGGCGTTCAACCTGCCGAACGATGAGCGCGTCGTGAAAGAGAAAGGCTCGAAGCGCGTCATGCTGAAGAACGTGCAGGACGCGAAGTTCAACAAGACGCTGATTCCGATCTCGCGCGTGGTCCTGGATCCGAGCGAGCAGTCGGCGCTTTCGTTTGACTCGTTCTTCACCCACATCCTTTGCCACGAGCTGATGCACGGCCTCGGACCGCACAACATCACCATCAACGGTCAGGAAACCACGGTGCGTAAACAGCTGAAGGAGCTGTATTCGTCGATCGAAGAGGCGAAGGCCGACATGACGGGACTGTGGGCGCTCCAGTACATGATCGATCGGGGCATCATCGAGAAGAGCATGGAGCGAACGCTCTACACGACCTATCTGGCGAGCATGTTTCGTTCAGTGCGATTTGGCATCACTGAAGCCCACGGCCGGGGTGTGGCGTTGCAGTTCAACTACCTGACCGACGAAGGCGCGATTAAGTTCAACGAAGCGAAGGGAACGTTCAGTATCGATCACGCAAAGATCAAAGACGGCGTGCGCAAACTCACGCACGATCTGCTGACACTCGAAGCAGAAGGGTCTTACGACGGCGCGAAGGCGATGTTGGACAAGTACGCGGTGCTCAGACCATCGATGCAGCAGGCGCTCGACCGGCTGAAAGACGTGCCGGTCGACATCGAGCCAATCTTTCCTCTGGCAAAGTAGGACAGGCATTCTTGCCTGTAGCTGTTCGTTGCGGGAAGTGTGACAGGCAGGAATGCCTGTCCTACGGCTTTATAGATCTCTGAATTGTTTTTTGAAGAAAGTCGCGATCTTCCAGGCATCAATCGCTTTCCACGGCAGTTCGCCGGTCGTGTAGTGGCCGCAAGGCAGCCAAACAATGTCGAGTGGTAACTCATGACGGCGCGCTTCAGCGATCGCGTCCAGCGAGAGATCAAGCGGAAACGTCAGGTCGTAACGCGCCACGATGAAACGCATCGGTCTGTGACCCATCTTTTTCAACCGCGGCATAAACGGTAACGGACTTATCGGTGTCCAGTACGTGCGCAACTCGTCGAGCGTCAGATGATCCGCGAAACCGGCGCGCACGTGACTGGTCGATAGTCCGTGCCAGACAACATCGGCGTAATAACCCGAGACGTGATTGAAAGCGCCGGCTTTCAGATCCGGTTCGTGCGCAAAAGCGAGAAACGCAATGCACGAACCGACGCTCGTACCCAGGATTCCGATCTGTTCGAACCCCTCGTTTTTCAACCAGCGCACGGCCGCGCGCGTGTCCAGCACCGCCTGACGAGTAGATTGAATCGTGCGCCCGATGTTTGAGCAAACGAGATGATCGGCGCGCTCGAGCTCTGCCGGTTTTCGCTCCAGGTGATACGGAAGCGTGAGCCGCAACGCCGCCATGCCGATCATGTTGAAGATGCGGCAGGCCTCGACGTGGCTTTGCGGTTGGGCGTTCCACTGCGGCAGCACCACGATAGCCTTGCGCGATCGCTTTCCGTTCTTGGGCTTCGCCGGAAAATATCTGGCGCGGGCAGTGTTGTTCTCAAGCGACAGCGTTTCCACGGCGCTAGTCCAGGTCAACTGGTCACCGCCAAGCCGGTAGTCTGAAATCTCCGGCAAAGCATAGAACTTGCCGCTGTCCTGCATCACACGCGTGGTGTGTTCGGCGAACACGTGGCGCGGATCGTCGCCGTTGACGTGGTCGAGCACGTACGGCAGACCCCATTCAAACGGGCGCACGACGCGATTGTTGTCACGTTGGTGAAAGGCGCGTTCGCGCCGGTAAATGTAGTTTTGCCAGAGCGGCATAAGCCGCCGATACTAAGACAACTGGTACGTAAAAGTAAAAAGGGCCGTCGCCAATAAGTAAAAGCGGACGGCCCTCGTCTTTCGCGTGCGGGCACCGCGCCTTAGTTACACGTCGAAAGTTTAAAAGAGTGGATGAACGTACTCCAGTTGAAGTTTCCGTTTGCGGGTTGAAATTGAGACGTGAAGACCATCGTGCAACCGTCAACCGGATCGACGCTGATGGTGCTGTAATCGCCCCAGCGCGATAGGGTTGGCGTTTGGATACCGAGTCCGACTAAAGCAGACGTCTCATTGCCCATCGTGCCCAACGGATCGGCAGGTCCGCGGTAGGCGTAGCGAATGCTCGGCACGATTGTCGAGGCGTTTGAGATGTTGTAACCAACAGCGATGCCGCCGGTCTTATCCATCGCAGCGCTGCCCATCCAGCGGAAGTCGTTCGTCGGTGCGAACGTACCCTGCTGGCGAATCACGGGAGTCGCGCTCGCCATCGTTTGACCGGTTGCGTTCGTGAATTCATACCAACGAATGCCCACGCCCGTCCCGCTAGTGACGGAGTGGTTGATCACCAATGCTTCGCGCGTACCGAGGTTTCGATAGCTCGCCCGATACATCAAGCGGTCAGCCAGCGAGTCGAGGCGTTGCGTTGTGCCTGGTTGCGGAATGCAAACACCGCCGCCACAGGCGCGGGTAAAGGCCGCCACACCGAGATTTGTTGGTCCAGTCAAGGTTCCGGTGCCGGCGGTCCAATTTACAGAGAAGCGCCAGAAATTGACTGCTGAAGTGGTCATGCTCAAGAGCAGGTTTGGAGTGCCTGCGGGTGGCAGCGTCGTCCCTTCGAGATCTGACGGTTCGAGACTGTGGTGTGCCGTGCTCGTGTTGACGCAGATCTGACGCGCCGTGCCGCCGACGAGCATCTGGGCGCGTTCGAAAGCGCACACTCTGTTGCCTCTGAACTGGCTTCCATTCCGGAAGATGTTGTAGGTGATGTAGTAGGCGTCCGGCCACACACCCATCTTCGGATAGTCGTTGAAGTCTCTGTTGTACGAGAACGCATAGCGAAAGTAAGTGCCCGTTGGATCGGGACTGGTTGAGACCGCCACGCACTGAGTGAATGGGATTGCAGAAACGGCAAATTGCGTCAAGATCCAACGGTTGGCGAGTTGATCGTATTGCACGATCGGATCGCCGTCGTTGTCAGTCTGACAGCGCCCGCCGAAGCCCTGCCAAACTACGTTGCCCTGTTTTGGGAAACCGGGAACGAGGTTGAAACCGGTGATCTCATTGCTGGCGTTTCTGGTAAGCGTGTAGATCGCGTAGCGCAGGTTTACCCATTGAACATAGTGATTGGGTCCGACGTCGCCGGTTGTATCAGGCGGCGCAACGCGCAAAGCAGGGTCAACGGGAGTGCCGACAACTGAAGCTTTTGGATCGGCGAAGGCTGAGGGCAGCCCGATGCTCCTGGTTGCCAGAGGATCTTCGCGTTCTTCATTGCTGTTACCGACGGGCTGCGGCCGTCCGGGTTCGAAATCCTTGCCACCGCGCGCGGGTTTTTCCTTCTTCTCAAAGGTGTCAAACATTTCGCGCAGCGGTTTTGGGGTCTTGTCCTTATGGATGGGAAAGCTGACCTCCGCTCGACGTTCTTCAACGACCTCGCTTTGACCATGGACCACGAAGGGCAAAGAGGACACGGCACACAGAATGAAAATCATTAGCACTGCGTGAAGCTTCTTCATTTTTTCCTCCAACTCAGGGCTAGGATCGTGAGGTACTTAAGGCGATAGTAATTGGGAGTGGGAAGACTACAGCCTCATCTCGCAAAGCTAATCTGAAAAACGAGAAACCCTCCCAAAAAGAGGGTAATAGCTGGGATGGCGACGCAGTATATCACCGCTCGCTACCAAATACGAGACTTTATAGTAGGTCCGTCAAACCCCAACAAACAAAACGCCGGTACTGGTTTCAGTTTGAATACGCCGAAGGCGTTGGCTAATTTTAGCCCAATGGTTGGCACAACCTTGGGTCAGCAAGAAAGAAGGGAGGACGAACGCTGAAAGCGTTGGCGAAGATGACGCGCCAAGGTTCGCCAACGCTTTCAGCGTTGACCTGGGTGGCGTTGACCTTGACCCAGGGTTGAAGCAACCCTGAGCTGAAATTAGCGAACGCCTTCGGCGTTTAAGGGTCAGAAACCCGTCCTCTTGCAAATCAAGCGCTGCCTAGCTCTTCTCAAACAGGCGGCGGATGATTTGGGGTAGGAGGAGGGAGGAGTTGAGTGGTGAGCCGGTGGTGAAACGGCGCGCGAAGCTGCGAAAGAGATTAGCGGCGCCGGCGGTGTAGCGAAACCACCAGACGTCCGGCAGCCACGGGATTCGATTCAGGTGAACGTGTCGGTGCGTCACCAGCTCGAGCATTCCCAAGCGGCCGTGCGTTCGCCCGTACCCGCTTTGCTTCACGCCGCCCCACGGTGTCTGCGCGATCGCGTGCGTGTAGACAACTTCATTAATCATCACAGTTCCGGCGTCGATTCGTTCCGCCAACCGGCGTCCGCGAGCCATGTCGCTGGTAAAGACAGCGGCAGTTAACCCGTAGGAACTGTCATTCGCCAGCCGCACCGCTTCGTCATCGTTCTTAAACGTCATGATCGGCAACACTGGCCCAAACGTCTCTTCACGCATGATCTCCATCGAGTGGTCCACATTCGTGACAACGGTCGCCTCGTGAAACCATCCGCCAGTGTTCTCGACACGATGCCCGCCAGTTTCGATGTGCGCGCCGCGCTCAACCGCGTCCCGAATGTGATTCTCAACAATGCGTAACTGCCGCTCGTTCGTCATGGCGCCGAGATCGACTGGCGTGTCTGCGGGTGGACCAAGCTTGAGCTTGCGCGTCTCGTTAACCACGAGCTCCGTAAACTCCTTCGCGATCGATTCGTGAACGTAGAGGCGTTCGATCGACGCGCACGCCTGTCCCGCATTACAAAAACCGCCCCACACCGCCGCACGCGCAGCATTCGCGAGGTTCGCGTCGTCGAGCACGATCATCGGATCTTTGCCACCGAGTTCGAGCACAACCGGGGTCAAATGTTTAGCAGCCGTTTCCGCGACGCGTTTGCCGGTCGCGACACTGCCGGTGAACATGATCTTATCCACACCCGCATCGACGAGCGCCGCGCCCGTAGATCCGTCGCCGGTAATGATCTTCAGCAGTCCTTCCGGCAACCGCGCTTGTTGAAAAACCTCTCCAATCTTCAACGCGGTGAGGGGCGTCAGTTCACTCGGCTTCAGCACTACCGCATTGCCCGCCATCAACGCCATCACGACCTCATCAAGCGGCGTCGCCCACGGAAAATTCCACGGCGAGATGATGCCGACAACGCCGAGTGGTTTGTAAACGATGTACGATGAGCGGCCCATCAATCCATACTGGCCGATGGCGATCTTTTGCCTCATCAACACACGCTCGGTGTTGCGTGCGAAGTAGTGCATCAGATCGAGCGTCGGCACGATCTCCATCGACATTGCTTCCGCCGGCGGTTTACCGGTTTCGCGCGAGATCAACGAGGCAATCTCATCGACCTGAGCGAGCACGATCTCGCGGGCCCCTAAAACAAACTGCGCACGCGCGCGAAACGAGAGCTGCGACCACGCCTGCTGTGCCTGACGCGCCTGCTTCACCGCCGCCGAAACCTCGGCTGCATTCATCAACGGCACGCGCCCATTTTCACGGCCGGTCGACGGGTCAACGGAGACGATCTCGCGCGTCTCCGTCTGAGTTTGCGTCGATGAAAGACTTTGAATGCTCATCAGGTACAATGTAGGTCCAAATTATTCCAGCCACAAGAGGAAGACCCTGATGATCAGATCTCAGCTCGCGGAGTTTAAGCGTCGTATGCAGCCAAACTCCGTCGCTATCATTCCGGCCGCGCGCGAAGCGACGCGTTCCAACGACACGCACTATCGGTTTCGCCAGGACTCCGACTTCTTTTATCTGACGGGTTTCGAAGAGCCCGAAGCGATCGCGATAATCAAACCGGGCGAGACGCACGAGTACGTTCTGTTCGTGCGGCCACGCGATCCCGAGCGAGAGATTTGGGACGGCCGCCGCGCGGGTGTCGAAGGCGCGAAGAGCGAGTTTGGCGCGGAAGAGGCGCTTCCGGTCGAAGAATTTAACAGTAAGCTTCCTGAGATTCTCAACAACGCCGAAATACTCTATTACCGTCTCGGTGCGCAACACGATCTCGACGACAAGATCATTCGCGAAATCTCGCGCATGCGCGCGTTGAATCGCAAACCGATTCACCCGCCACAGACGATCATCGATCCCGCAACGATCATTCACGAGTTGCGCGTCATCAAAAGTCCGGAAGAGTTAGAGATCATGCAGACCGCCGCGGACATTGCTGCCGAAGCTCATTGCGAGGCGATGAGAGCCGTGCGCCCGGGCATGCAGGAGTTTGAAGTCGAGGCACTGATCGAACAGATCTTTCGCCGCCGCGGCGCCGCTGGACCCGCGTACACGTCGATTGTCGGCGCTGGTCCAAACGCGACCGTGCTCCACTACATCAACAACGACGGCGAACTGCGCGATGGCGAGTTGCTGCTGGTGGACGCGGGCGCCGAATACAAAGGCTACGCCTCAGACATCACGCGCACGTTTCCGATCAACGGCCGTTACTCAAAAGCGCAACGCGAGATTTACGATCTCGTGCTGAAGGCGCAGATGTCGTGCGTCGAGATGGTCCGTCCGGGCGTCACGCACGATCAATTGAAGCAGCATTCGATTGAAGTGTTAACGGAAGGAATGGTGGAGTTGGGCTTGTTGGAAGGCGATCCGGAACAGCTAATCAAAGACAAGAAGTACGAAAAGTTTTACATGCACGGTCTCGGTCACATGCTCGGCATCGACGTGCACGACGTCGGCCGTTACTACTACGGCAAGGAGTCGCGCGCGCTCGAACCGGGCGTCGTGATGACGGTCGAACCGGGAATCTACGTTGCGCCCGACACTGAAGGGGTGCCGGAGAAGTATCTGGGCATCGGCGTGCGCATCGAGGACGACGTGCTGTGCACGAACAATGGCCCAGGAGTATTGACGAGCAAGGTGCCGAAACAGGCGGAAGAGATCGAAGCGCTCATGGCGCGCTAGAGCAATCCACCGATTACACAGATTCCTCAGTCTCCACAGATCGCGCGGAACCCCGGCCTGCTTTGAAACTCTGCGTAATCTGTGGATGGCGATCTAAGTTGAAAGCTCGGCCACAATCTCGCGCATGGCCCGGCGGGCTTCTTCCACCTCTTCCGGTTTGAAAGAGATCGCGCCGACGACCGCGTGGCCGCCACCGCCGTAGCGTTCGCAGATCTTGGCGATGTTGTGGGTGCGAGGCTTGGGCGCCCACGGATTCGAGCCAACGGAAATCTTGGTCCGTTGCGGTCCGCGCGTGAGCGCGATGGAGTAGGTAGTCTGCGGGTACAGGTAATACGGAATGAACTTATTGAAACCTTCGTAGCCCTCGTCGACCAGATCAAACTGCACCACGCCGTCCGCAAAGATCGCTTTTCTTTTGACTGCTTCCAGCGTGTCCAAATGCTGTTGCAGTATCGGCTGAAAACGGCGCTGCACTTCCGC
>Ga0187894_10004350_pt1 | contig 15243 bp, 13 predicted proteins | sample GBC1701081metaG_FD_136650 | JGI IMG/M metagenome (GOLD analysis project Ga0187894, IMG submission 136650) | White microbial mat communities from a lava cave in the Kipuka Kanohina Cave System on the Island of Hawaii, USA - GBC170108-1 metaG ... | reverse complement strand
GTCCGACGCCTCGCGGAACGCGACCACGTACTCGCCGACGCCGTACGCGAGCCGCCCGGCCCCGAGCGCCACGCCGGGCGAGATCGCGTCCTTCTCCTCGCGCTTCCACGCGACCTCCGGCGTCGCCACGGGCCCGCGGTTCTTCGTGACGCCCGTGTTCAGCGGGTCGCCGCGCGCGCTCGGCCACTCGTCGCCGGCGAAGGCTGACGTCGCGAGAACGAAGAGAAGAAGCCCGCGCACGCGCGGAGGATATCGCGCGAACGCGGGCCTTGAAAGCAGGGGGGCTGGGGGGCCCGGCGTCGGCGGGCGAGGCTAGCCCGCCGACTCGGCTATCCGTGGGCGGCCTGCTCCTTCTCGCGCCGCTCCTCGCGCTTCTGGTTCCGGTACCACTCGGCCCACGCCCTCGCGTCGGTGCCGAAGTCCTTGTCGGTCAGCTCCCGGAGCGCGCCCGCATACGCCCTGCTCTCGTAGACGTCGTACGTGCCCGTGTGCGAGAGCGCGCGGAAGTTGAGCGTCAGGCCGTCCTGGATGACGCCGATCACGGGGTCCGCGATGAACGCGGTCTGCGCGACCTCGACGTCGAAGTCCTGGATGTAGCTGATCTGGTTCACCTGGGTGATGTAGACGCTCTGGCCGCTGCCGCCGACGACCTGGTAGCGCGCGATGAGCGGGCCGACCGCGCCGGCGTCGCCAAGCGTGCCGAGGGCCGTCGCCGCGTTCACGCGCACGGGGGTGAACGCCGAGCCGAGCGCCTGCACGAACGGCCCGATCTTGCCCTCCGCGTCCGTCGCCTTGATCGCAAGGGTGGCCGCGAGGCGGACCTCCTCGTCCGTGTCGAAGATCGCGCGCTGGTAGAGCGCCGGCAGCGCCTCCTTGTCGTTCAGGGCCCCGAGGCCCCCGATCGCCCGCAGCCGGACGTCCTTCTTGTCGATCCGCGCCGCGATCGAGAGCGGCCGCAGCCTGTGCTTGGCGTCGAGCCGCTCGATCTCCGCCATCGCGCGTGCGCGCACGGCCTCGTCCGCGTTCCACGCCCGCTTGAGCGCCTCGTCCGCGGACTTCCGCGCCTCGCGCTCGGCCTTCGCGGCGATCTCGTCCTTCGCGAAGAGCGCGTACTCCTCGGGCGTCACCCAGCGTCCCTCGAACTCCTGGAACCCCTTGGCGCGCATCGCGTCCTTCCCCTGGACCCAACGGCCACGCACAAGCTCGAAGCCGAGCGCGCGCCGCGCCGCGCGGTGGTCCGGGTCGATCAGCACGACGGCCCGGTTATGGAACTTCGCCTCCGCGTCGAGCCCGTTTTCCGAGCACCAGAGCGCGAGCCGGTAGTGGGCGTCGGCGTTCTGCGCCTCGACCGCCGCGGCCTTCGCCGCGTACTCGTCGCGCGCGCCGCCGCCTGCGGCGACCACGCCAAGAAGGAGCGCGAGGGCGCAAGGGATTCGCTTCATCCGTCGTTGACCTCCGCCGATTCTAACGGAGGCCCGGTGCCCCCGGTTACGGCAGCCCGGTTTGTCGAGCAAAATCGTCGCGGCCGCGGCGCCGGTCCCGGGGCGTCCACCGAACGCGACGGAACCCGCCCGGAACGCCGCGTGCTCCCTCCGGGGCAGGATGCGCGCGCTGCTCGTCTGGCTCGTCATGGCCAGCACGGCCGCCTCGCTGGATCGACATCCGTGGACGGGGGCCACGGAGGCGGAGGACGGCTGCTTCGTCGTCGAGACGAACACCTTCCCCGAGGTGGCGAAGGAGATCGCCGCGCACCTCCGGCGCGCGCAGGTCTTCTACGAGGACCGGTTCGGCGCGCTTGCGGATACGCGCCGCCGGATGCGGGTCGTGCTCTTCCGCACGCGCGACGAGTACTTGAAACTGGGTGAGGGGGTCTCGGGGGCCGTCGGGCACTTCGACGGCGCGCTCGACCGGTGCGCGCTCGTCTGGGACGGCACGCTCGGCGAGACCGGCTGGCCCGTCGCGGTCCACGAGGCGGCCCACCACTACCTTCGCCGCCGCCACCCCGAGGCGCGCCCGCCGAGCTGGTACGGCGAGGGCATCGCCTGCTGGTTCGAGGGGCTCATGGACCCGACCGCGGAGGAGAAGGTCGCGCGGCTCCGCGTGCGGGCCGCCCAGGCCGCGCTCGAGAGCGGCGAGGCGCGGCTCGAGGTCCTCCTCGCGATGCGCGCGCACGTGCGCACGGGGCGGCTCGTCCTCGACGCGGGCGAGGCGGACGCGCCGGGCCTCCCGCCGACCCGCTTCTACGGCCTCGCGTGGAGCCTCGTGCACTTCCTCGCGACGGACCCCGGAACCAAGGACCGGTTCCGCCGCTTCGAGCTGCGGCTCTTCGCCGCGCGGCCGCTCCCCGGAACCGAGGAGGTCCTCGCGCGGACGCTGCTCGCGGAGGAGTGCGGCGACCTCCGTGAGCTCGAGCGGAAGTGGCAGGAGCATGTGCGTCGGCTGCCCGAGCCGGGCCTCGCGCCCATGGCCCCGGTCTACGCGTGGGAGCTCGAGTCGAGAAACCCCTATGTGCGCTACGGCGCTCTCCGGCGTCTCGGGAACGGGCCGCTGCCCGACGACCTGCGGCCGGGCGCGCTCGCCTGCCTTCGCGACGACGACATCTCGGTCCGCGCCGCCGCGTGCCGGGCGTTCGGCGGCTCGATGGGCGAGGACGCCGTGGCCCCGATGATCGAGGCGCTCGACCTCGGCGACGCGGAGATGAAGGAGACGGCGTTGCGCGCGCTCGCGTTCCCGGGCGCGTCGGCCGCGGTGCCGCGCCTCCTCGAGGAGCGCGAGGACCGCCTCGGCGCGCTCCGCGCTCTCGCGACGATCGGCGACCCCCGCTCGAACCACCTGCTCGCGTCCGCGCTCGAGGATCCTCTCCTCCCCGAGGGCCTCCGCGCCCGGTGCGCCGAGACGCTCGCGAAGTTCAGGGACTCCGCGCCGCGCCTCGAGGCCGCGCTCGCGGACGCGTCGCCCGCCGTCCGCACGGCCGCGCGCAAGGGCCTCGACCGGGTGGCGTCAGCCCCCCCGCCCCCCCTTGCTCCCGGAAGGCTCCGGCGGCTCCTCGCGATCCTCGAGGACGCGTCGGCCGACCGTCGCGACGCGTGCAAGGAAGTCGGCCGCGCCGGCGCGCAGGAGGCGGTGCCTCTCCTGAAGCGCCTCTGCCGCGCGCACGAGGACGACGCGTTGCGCCTCGAGGCCGCGCGGGCGCTCGTCGCGATCACCGGCGAGACGCGCGGCTTCGAGTCGGGCCAGGGCGCGAGCGCCCGCGAAGCGGCCTACCGCGCGTGGGCCGAGGAGGAGTAGCTCACCGCCGCGGGCGGTGCCGGTCGATGTCGGGGACGAGTTCGAACGGCCCGCCACCCGGGAGCCGGTAGATCTCGAAGTCCGCGTCGAGCGTGAAGACGCGACGCGTGCCGAGATCCGCGGCGAGCACGACGAGCGTGGCGTCTGCGTAGTCCATCGGCACGTCGGCGTACTTGTGAAGGAGCTCCCGGCAGCGGCGGAGCGCCGCGGTGTCCGAGGGCACGAGCGCGACGCCCCCGGCGAGGAAGAAATCGACGCACGCCTCGCGCCCGCCCCGGAGGCGTGAGAGCAGGTGCGTCGCCTCCGTCAGCACCGCCTCCGTGCTCACGACCGGGCGGGTCCACCTGTCGTAGCACTCCACGCAAGCCGCGTGATGAGGCTCGGTGCGGTCGAGCAACGAGACCAGCGCTCCCGTGTCAAGCAGCAGCTCACCGGCCACGCTTCAGTGACTCCAGAATGTGCTCGCGGTGCCGCTCGGCAAGATCGGGGATGCCAGAGGCGAGTGAGCCGATGAGCCCGCGGACCCGGTCGGCGGGGCGCTCCCCCCGCTGCACCTCGATCCGGAGGTACTCGCCGAGTGCGAGCCGAACGATGTCCGATGTCCTGCGCCGAGTGCGGCGCTTCGCGCGCTCAAGCGCCTTGCCGAGCCGGTCCGGAAGCCTGACGGTGATCTGCAGCATTGCATTGCATTGTAGTGCATAGCACAACATGGGCAAGGACGAGGCTGCCGGCCGTGCCGGCGCCCGACGAGGTCCCTGCCGGACCGCGGGCCGCGCCGGGCGATGGGCTACAATCCGCGCCCTTGGCCGAACTGGTGGACTCCCCCGCCGCGCTCGAGCGGGCACTCGCCATCCTCCGCGACCAGCCGGCCCTCGCGCTCGACACCGAGACGGACGCCTTCTTCGCCTACCGCGGCAAGATCTGCCTGTTCCAGATCTCGGTGCCCGGCCGCGACTTCCTCGTCGATCCCCTCCAGGGCCTCGACCTGGGGCCGTTCGGCGCGCTGCTCAGCGACCCCGCGCGCGAGGTCGTCCTCCACGCCGCCGAGAACGACGTGATCCTCATGCGGCACCAGTTCGGCTGGCGGATCGCGAGGCTCTTCGACACGCAGGTCGCGTGCTTCGTGCTCGGCTGGAAGCCCTACTCGCTCGCGGGCATCCTCGAGGTGCGCTTCGGCGTGAAGCTCGACAAGTCCCAGCAGCGAAGCGACTGGCGGCAGAGGCCCCTCTCGGGGGAGCAGCTCGCCTACGCGGCCGAGGACACGTGCCATCTGCTGGACCTCGCCCGCGAGCTGAAGGAGGGGGCCACGGGGGCCGGGCGCACGGAGGAGATCGAATCCGAGTGCGCGCGGATCGCGGCGCGCGAGTGGACGCCGGAGCCGTTCGACCCCGAGGGGTTCCGGAGGATCGACCGCGAGCTGCGGGGCGTGCCGCAGCGGATCCTCCGCGACCTCTTCCTCTTCCGCGAGAGCGAGGCGGAGAAGCGGGACCGTGCGCCGTACCGGATCGCGCCCGACTCGGCGCTCCTCGCGCTGGCCACCGGCCGCAACGATCCGCCGCGCGGCGTGCCGCCGAGCTTCTGGCACCGGTACAAGGACGACATCAGGAGGATCGTGGAGGAGGCGCGCCGCGCGGGCCCCCTCCCCCCGCGCCCCCCTCCCCCGCGCGCCGAGGGAGGGCCGCTGCCGCCGCAGGCGCGCGAGCGGTTCGAGCGGCTGCGGCGCTGGCGGGCGGCCGCCGCGGAGCAGCGCGGCGTCGAGACCTACGTGGTCGCGAAGAACGAGCTGCTCCTGAAGATCGCGCTCGCGGACCCGGCGACGCTCGACGCGATGCGGGAGCACATGGAGCCGTTCCGGCTGCGCGAGTACGGCGAGGCGATGCTCGCCGCGATGCACGGCGCCCGCTAGAATGCGCGCATGGCGCACGAACTCCCTCCCCTCCCGTACGCGTTGGACGCGCTCGAGCCGACGATCGACGCGAAGACGATGGAGATCCACCACGGCAAGCACCACGCGGCGTATGTCACGAACCTCAACAAGGCGCTCGAGAGCCAGCCGAAGCTCGCGGCGAAGACGCTCGACCAGCTCATCGGCGACCTGAACGCCGTCCCGGAGAACATCCGCGGCCCCGTCCGCAACAACGGCGGCGGCCACTGGAACCACTCGCTCTTCTGGACGCTCATGGGCCCGAAGAAGGGCGGCGCGCCGAAGGGCCGCATCGCGGACGCGATCTCGTCGGCCTTCGGCAGCTTCGACAAGTTCAAGGAGCAGTTCGCGGCGGCCGCGATGGGCCGGTTCGGCTCGGGCTGGGCGTGGCTCGGCCAGAAGGACGACAAGAGCCTCTGCATCACCTCCACGCCGAACCAGGACAACCCGCTCATGAAGGGCGTCGTGGACGTGGCGTGCAAACCGCTCCTCGGCCTCGATGTCTGGGAGCACGCGTACTACCTCAAGTACCAGAACAAGCGCGCGGACTACGTCGCGGCGTTCTGGAACGTCGTGGACTGGGACGCGGTCGGCCAGCGCCTCGGGAAGTAGCGGGTCGCGCGTGGTCCACGCCCGCGTCCTCGGGATCGCCCAGGACGCGGGCGTTCCCCATATCGGCTGCGCGTGCCCGCGGTGCGAGAGGTTCCGGGACGCGCCGCTCTTCCCGGCGTGCCTCGGCCTCGTGGGCGAGCGCACGTACCTGATCGACGCGACGCCCGCGCTGCCCGCGCAGGCGCGGATGCTGCCTTCGTTCCCGGTCGCGATCCTCCTCACGCACGCGCACATGGGGCACGTCGCGGGGCTCTGGCAGCTCGGCGAGGAGGCGTTGGGGGCCCGGGGGATCGCGGTGCACGCGCCGCCGGGCGTGTGCGCGTTCCTCGACGGCAACGACCCGTGGCGACGGATGGTGCGGCGCGGCAACCTCGTGCTCTCGGCCGACGCGCCTGGGACACGGGTCGCTCTCGAGGACGGGCTCTGCGCGACGTCGTTCGCCGTCAACCACCGCGGCGGCGAGACCGTGGGCTACGTCGTCGAGGGGCCGTCGCGGCGGTTGCTCTACCTGCCGGACATCGATCGCTGGGATCTCGACCTCCACGAGCTGCTCGCGCCGTGCGACCTCGCGCTGCTCGACGGGACGTTCTACAGCAGGGACGAGATCGGGCGGCAGGAGGACGTGCCGCATCCGCCGATCGAGGAGACCTTCGACGTCCTGACCGCGGAGGAGACCGCGAAGGTGCGGTTCTTCCACCTGAACCACACGAACCCGGTGCTCGACCCGCAGGGTCCGGGCGTGCTCGTCGCCGTCCAAGGCGACACGATCCCGCTGTAGGCCCCCGAAGCCCCCCCCAGTTAGACTTCCGGCATGTACGCCAACGCCGTGCGCGATCAGCTCCGGGACGAGCTCCAGGCCATCCGCGACGAGGGTCGGTACAAGGACGAGCGCGTGATCGTGACGCCGCAGGGCGCGAGGATCCGCGTGCAGGGCGGCCGCGAGGTCCTGAACTTCTGCGCGAACAACTACCTCGGGCTCTCGTCGCACCCGCGGATCGTCGCGGCGGCGAAGAAGGCGCTCGACGACCACGGCTACGGGATGAGCTCGGTGCGGTTCATCTGCGGGACGCAGGATCTGCACAAGGAGCTCGAGCGTGCGGCCGCGTCGTTCCTCGGCATGGAGGACTCGATCCTCTACGTCGCGTGCTGGGACGCGAACGGCGGGCTCTTCGAGACGCTGCTGGGCGAAGGGGACGCGATCGTCTCCGACGCGCTCAACCACGCGTCGATCATCGACGGGATCCGGCTGTCGAAGGCGGCGCGGTTCCGGTACGCGAACGCGGACGTGGGCGATCTCGAGGCGAAGCTCAAGGAGGCACGCGCGGGCGGGGCGCGACGGCTCCTGATCGCGACCGACGGCGTGTTCTCGATGGACGGGAACATCGCGCCCTTGAAGGAGATCTGCGAACTCGCGGGACGGTACGAGGCGATGGTGATGGTGGACGACTCGCACGCGACCGGGTTCATCGGCGCGACCGGGCGTGGGACGTGGGAGCACTGCGGCGTCGCGGGGAAGGTGGACATCATCACGTCCACGCTCGGCAAGGCGCTCGGGGGGGCCGCGGGGGGGTTCACGGCGAGCCGGAAGGAGATCGTGGAGGTGCTGAGGAACCGTTCCCGGCCGTACCTCTTCTCGAACACGCTGCCGCCGCCGGTCGCCGCGGGCGCGCTCGAGGCGTTCAAGCTGCTCTCGACCTCGGGCGACCTCGTGCAGAAACTCAAGGACAACACGAAGCGGTTCCGCGAGGGCATCACGAAGGCCGGCTTCGACGTGAAGCCCGGCGTGACGCCGATCGTCCCGATCATGCTCTACGACGAGCGCAAGGCGCACGACATGGCCCGCGCGCTCCTCGAGAAGGGCATCTACGTGATCGGGTTCAGCTACCCGGTCGTGCCGAAGGGCCAGGCGAGGATCCGCGTGCAGCTCTCGGCGGCACACTCGTTCGACGACATCGACCGCTGCGTCGCCGCGTTTCAAACGGTAACCTTTACGAGTTCCGGCGACACAAACCGCTGAAGGCAAACGGGTTACAGCAGCTGGGTGCGGCACGCGTGCCGCAGTCGCTTGGCGGGCTTGGCCGCTCGATCGCGGGCCGTCGCGGCGTTCGCTACGCCGATGCTGCAGCGACGGTGGCGGCGTCGAGCCCAGCGGCCTTGAGGAGGCGTTCTAGCTCGGCACGCTCCTCCGCCGGGGAGCCGAAGACGAGTTCCGACTTCGAGAGGACCTCCATCACGTCGTCGAGGCGCTTGTCCTTCTGGAACCGGAGAAGCTCGGCGCGAAGTGCCTCCCGAGAGTGTCCGAAGGGGAGGTCGGGACGGCGGCAGAGCGGCAACGGGGCGTCCAAGCCGGAGTCCCACCACGGCGCGGAGCTGCGCGCGTAGTCCTCGGGCCGCGCGACCATCACCTGGCGCACGGGATTCCGGTGGTCGTAGGCGATGGCGACCACGAGTGTGGTCGTGTCGACGAGCTTGCGCCGGTAGTGTTTTCCGTCCCAGAAGTGCCCATTCAGGTCGAGGGAACGCTGGATCCGTTTCGCCACGCCGAGCTTGAAGTGCTGCAGGCACTGGCCGATCAACGTCGACTTCGGGTGACCGGACGGGTAGGGGCGGAAGTGGCGGCACTTGGTCCGCCGCCCGGTCAGCTGATGATACGCGGCGGACGGCGGGCTGCGGAGCACGGCGTGGAAGTGGTTCGACATGAGCACGAAGGCGAGCGGGTCGATCGAGAACCGCTCGAGCGCGCGGTCGAAGCAGTCCACGAAGGTGCGGAACGCGTGCTCGGTGACGAGGTGCCAAGTCTGCCAGTTGACTCGCGAGGACACGTGCCAGACGGTGTCGGGTGCGTCGGTTCGGTCGCAATGTCGCATGTGGACCTCCGAAAGAACGTCGGAGGTCGGTGTCACGGATTTGCGGCACCGGTGCCGCACCCTCGTCGCGCAAACCATTGCGCGAGAACGACTTGCGTCTTAACGGAGTGTAAGAGATACGAATTCAGAGGTGGCGGGGGTCACGTCGATAGCGGCCTCGGCCGCCCGATCGCCCAACGACGCGCGGATGTACATGCGCCCCTCGAAGAGACGCTCGATCTTCAGCTGGCCGTTCGCGTCGGTCTTGCCGCCGGCCTTGCGGGAGAAGCCACTCTCCGTCGCGAGGGTGATGTCGGCACCTGCGACCGGTGCGCCGGTCGCGTCGCGCACTTCGACGACGAGCGTCGACTCCTTGCCGCCGCGCAGATCGAGGTCCTTCGGCGGCGTCGTGGGCCCGAGCTCGATCTCCTTCACGACGACGAGCTCGCCTTCCGCGCGGGACACGAACCGGTAGAGGCCCGGGCCGAAGTCCGAGAGGGTCTGCGTCCCCTCCGCGAGCTTCAGCGCGACGACGGGCGGCGCCTTGCCGCGGACCGCGAAGATCGCGACCGCCGCGCCCGGCGACGCCACGAGCTTCAGCGTGCCGCCCCGCGCGAGGGTCGCGACGATCCGCGCGCCCGCGGCCGGCACGGCGACCACCTGCGACGATTCGAGGGAGCCCGGGGCGCTCACGCGCACGTCGTAGGATCCCGGGGCAAGCCCCTCGAACACCGCGGGCGCCGCGGACGCCCGGCGTGCGACCGGCGGATCGAACCGGGCCAGGACCTCGACGGTGAAGAGCGCCGCGCCCGCGACCTCCACCTCGAGCCTCGCCTCGCCGAAGCGCGACGTGGCGACGAGGTCGAGCGACGCGCCCGGCCTCGCCTCGACCGCGAGCGGGAAGTGGCGCTCGGCAACGGCCTCGACGAGCAACGGCTTCGCCGGGAGCCGGTCGAAAGCGAACCGGCCCTCGCCGTCGGTCACCACCTCGCGCCCTCCGCACCGCACCCGCACCCCCGCGAGCGGGAATCCGGCGTCGCTCCGCAGCGCGCCCGCGAACGGCAGGTGGTCCTTCACCTCGAGCAGGTACGGCCCCCCGCGCCCCCCCTCCTCCACCGTGCCGAGCGGCACGCCGAGCGACGCGCCGGTCGCGTCGGTCGCCGAGAGACGCACGGCCGCGAGCGGCACGCCGGCGAGCAGGAACCGCCCCTGGGCGTCGGAGTACGCGAACGCGACCTCGGCGCCGCCCGCGTCGAGCGCGCTCGCGCGGGCCCCGGTGACGGGGGCCCCCTCGCGGACCACGCGTCCCGCCGCGCCGACGCCGCGCGAGAGCGAGAGCGTGACCTCGTCGCCCGCGGCGCCCGCGTCGAGCCGCACGGAGGCCTCGAGGAAGCCCGGCGCCTGCGCGCCGAGGCGCACGAGCCCTCTCGGCACGGCGTCGAACGCGAAGCTCCCGTCCTCGTCGCTGTTCGCGACGAAGGCGACGTCGCCTGCGAGCGTGACCCTCGCGCCGGGGACGCCGCGATCCGCGCCGTCGGCCACGCGGCCACGCAGCGGCTCCGCCTTCGCGAGCGCGACGTCGCCGGCGCGCACGGCCGTGACGACGTAGCCCGGGGCGACGACGAAGAGAGGGGGTACGGGGGCCCCGGGATCGACCGCGACCGCGAACGCGCCCGCGGCGTCCGCCTCCGCGACGACCCGGTCGCGCCAGAAGATCCGTGCGCCCGCCACGCCCTCCCCGCCGCCGAGCGCGACGACGCGGCCCCGCACGAACGCGGCGCGCGGCAGGACGAGCTTCGGCCCGCCCCCGCGCGCCGAGAGGCCGACGTGGTCGCGGTAGGCGACGAGGTCCGGCGGCGCGGCGAACCGCCGGAGGACGAACGAGCCGTCCTCGACCGCGGTCGTCTCCTCGACGACGCCGCCGGCCATGCCGCGCACGATCGCGCCGGGCACGGGCGCGCCGTCCGGGTCCACGACGGTCCCGCGGACCTCCTGCGCCGGCCGCGCGACGAGCCGCGCCTCCCGCGCGCCCGCCGCGACCTCCACGGCGGCCGTCGCGAGCCCCGGCCCCAGCGCGACGAGCCGCAGCGGCCCGAACGCGTGGTCGCGCCGCGCGAGGTCCGACCGGCGCAGCACGAGCAGGAACCGCCCGTCGGCCCCCGACGCCCCCTCACCCAGAAAACGGTCCGGATCGAGCGCGTCCCACGCCTCGACCCTCACCCCGGAGAGCGGCTCCCCGCGAAGGCCGACGACCGTGCCGTCCGCCGACAGCTCGATCGGGTCCTCCTCCTGCGCCAGCACGGCCCCGCAGAGCACGAGCAATACGAGCCGCATCGGGGGGATCGTACACTGGGCGCGTGATCCGGGCCTTCCTGCCGACCTCCGCCGAGGAGATGCGCGCCCGCGGATGGGCGCAGGCGGACGTCGTCTTCGTGACGGGCGACGCGTACGTGGACCACCCGTCCTTCGCGATGGCGATCCTCGGCCGGGTCCTCGAGTCGCACGGCTTCAAGGTCGCGATCCTCCCGCAGCCGGACTGGCGGTCGGCGGACGCGTGGCGCGCGCTCGGGCCGCCGCGCCTCTTCTACGCCGTCTCCGCCGGCAACATGGACTCGATGATCAACCACTACACGGCGAACCGGAAGCGTCGCAACGACGACGCCTACTCGCCGGGCGGCCGCGCGGGGCTGAGGCCCGACCGCGCGACCGCGGTCTACGCGCAGCGGTGCCGCGAGGCGTTCCCGGGCGTGCCGGTGGTGGCGGGCGGCGTCGAGGCGTCGCTCCGCCGGATCGCGCACTACGACTACTGGTCCGACACGGTGAAGCCGTCGATGCTCGTGCTCTCGAAGGCGGACCTGCTCGTGTACGGGATGGGCGAGCGCGCGATCGTCGAGCTCGCCCGGGAGGGTGTGAGGGGGTCGCGGGGGCAGAGGGGGGTCTGCTACCTGCTCGGTCGCAACGAGAGCCCGCCCGACGACGTGATCGAGCTGCCGTCTTACGAAGAGGTGAAGGCGGACAAGCTCGCCTTTGCGCGCGCGACGCGCCTCCTCCACCACGAGACGAACCCCTTGAACGCGCGGCGGCTCATCCAGCGCCACGGCGACCGCGTGCTGGTCATCAACCCGCCGTCGCTCCCGCTCTCGCAGGCGGAGATGGACGGCGCGTACGACCTGCCGTACCTCCGCCGCCCGCACCCGCGGTACCAGGAGTCGGTCCCCGCGCACGGGATGATCAAGGACTCGGTGACGATCATGCGCGGCTGCTTCGGCGGCTGCACGTTCTGCTCGATCACGATGCACGAGGGGCGGATCATCCAGAGCCGGAGCGAGGCGTCGGTGCTGCGCGAGGTGGAGCAGGTCGCGGCGGAGCCGGGGTTCAAGGGGACGATCAGCGATCTCGGCGGCCCGACCGCGAACATGTACGAGATGCGGTGCACGCGGCCCGACGTGGAGGCGATCTGCCGGCGGCTCTCGTGCGTCCACCCGACGGTGTGCAAGCTGCTCGGCACGAGCCATAAGCCGACGATCGACCTCCTGCGCAAGGCGCGGGCGGTCAAGGGGGTGAAGCGCGTGCTCGTGGCGAGCGGGATCCGGATGGACCTCGCGAACCGGGATCCGGAGTACGTGGAAGAGATCGCGAAGCACCACACGGGCGGCCACCTGAAGGTCGCGCCCGAGCACACGAGCGAGAAGGTGCTCGATCTCATGAAGAAGCCGTCGAAGGAGTCGTGCGACAAGTTCGCGCGGACGTTCGACGCGGCGTCGAAGCGCGCGGGGAAGGAGCAGTACCTCGTCCCCTACTTCATCGCGAGCCACCCGGGCTCGACGGTGGACGACATGATCGACCTCGCGATCTTCCTGAAGCAGCGCGGCTACCGCCCGCGCCAGGTGCAGGACTTCATCCCCGCGCCGATGGACGTGGCGACGTGCATGTTCCACACGGGGCTCGACCCGATGACGATGAAGCCGGTCGATACCGCGGTGAAGCTGCGCGACCGCAAGGTCCAGCGCGCGCTCCTCCAGTACTTCAAGCCGGAGAACTGGTTCGCGGTGCGCAAGGCGCTCCTCGACCGCGGGCGGAAGGACCTGATCGGAAGCGGCCCGCTCGCGCTGATCGCCGCGACCCCGCCGAAAGAGGCGGTCGAGGCGCGGCGGAAACAGGCCGGCGAGACCTACGTCCACGCCGAGGACGCGGGCGTCTCACGCACCGTCGGCTACCGCCCCGGCCGCAAGGGCCACGCGCGGCGCCGCCGGCCGCGCCGATGAGGTGTTCGGGCGCACGGGTTGCTCAGGCCTCGGCCAGCGCCCGGTCCAGAAGGTCCGTCACGGCCAGATCGGCGGCCCAACGGCGAAGGTACGCGAGATCGAGCGCGCCGCGATGGATGCGCAGGAGGCCGAGGACGTCGCCCCACTGCCTCTCCGAGACGCGTCCGCCACCCTGATACCACTCGAGCTTCGACAGGACCACGTCCTCCGGTGTCGCTGCGTCGATCTCGAGATCCTCGATCCGCCCGCGCACGCGGCGGGCGAGGGCGCTCGCGTCGTACGGTCGCGACTTCGCCACGAATACGTCGACCTTCACCATCGAGCCCTGGTGAATCAGGTTGAAGGAGGACCGGTGCCGGACCGCGGCGCGTATCATCTGCTCGTCGGCGTAGTAGGCCTCGCCGAGAGCTTCGACGAGCGGACGCGCGTGACGCTCCTCGATCCGCGCCACGAGGTCCGCGTCGAGCGTGGTCCTCGGAACCCCGTGCATCGACGAGGCGACGGAGCCGGCGACCATGTACGGGACACCCATCCGCTCCAGCGCCTCGACGAAGGGGCGCAGCGCGACGCGGATCTCCCCCGGATCCGTCACGGGCGATCGAACACCCTCTTCGCCTAAGTCCTCGCCGTAGTTCAGCGCAACCCAGAGCCTCTGGATCTCGCGTTCGGTAAGGTCCGGGTGCAAGCGGCGCAACGCGGCGCGCGACGCGTCGATCGCCGTGCGCGACATCGCCATGGCGGCCGCGACGCGGCCCTCCGGGCCTGCGGCGCGCAAGAGCTCGATCTGCCGCTCCGCGATCGACGGGTGCGTGTCGCTCGTCACGGGCGTCATTGTAGGCCCCTCCCCCGCGGGCCCCCTCACCCCCACGCCGTGGTACGATGGGCGAGAAGGTCGGCGGCGTGCCTCGCCCCGACGCCGCCGCCCGTTTCACGGAGGTGCAGCCATGCACACCGAAGCGGAAGCGAAACCCCGGACCGCCGACGAAGCCTACCGGCCTGTCGTGGTGCTGCGCGACTCGCTCGTCACCGGGCTCCTCGGCGCCATGACGATCATGATCTGGTTCCTGTTCCTCGACACCCTCGCCGGTCGGCCCCTCCACACGCCCACCGTGCTCGGGAGCGTCGTCCTCGGGACCGACGCGGGATCCCTTGGGAACCTCCCGGTCTCCATCCCCGTCGTCCTCTTCTACACGGTGGTCCACGCCCTCGCGTTCTGCGTCGTCGGGTATGTGGCGGCCTGGCTCTTCGCCTTGGCGGAGCACCACCCGCCCTGGATCTTCGGCCTGCTGCTCTTCTTCATCCTCTTCTTCTGCGGGTTCCTCGCCGTCCCCGTCGTGATCAAGCCCGCGGTGCTCGAGGTCGTCACGATCCCGAAGATCCTCGCCGGCAACCTGCTCGCGGCCGTCGCGATGGGCGGCTACCTGTGGCGGCGCCACCCGCTGGACCTGCGGCAGCTTCTCTGACGGCGGGGCGCCCCCGAGGCCCCCTTACTTCCGCCGCCAGCGCGTGCCCTGCGGCGTGTCCAGGAGCTCGATCCCCCTGCGCAGCAGCTCGTCGCGCACGGCGTCGGCCTTCTTGAAGTCGCGCGCCTTCCGCGCGGCCTCGCGGTCGGCCATCAGCCGCTCGATCTCCGCGTCCGGCGCCTCCACGACCTCTTCGAGGATCGCGAAGACCGTGTCCGCCTCGCGCAGGAACGCGATGGCCTCGCGCGCGCCCGCGCCCGTGCGGTTCACGGTCGTCATGAGCTCGTGGAGGACGGCCAAGGCCTCGGAGGTGTTCACGTCGTCCTCGAGCGCCGCGCGGAACCTCGTCCGCGCGCCTTCCACGACCTTCGAGTCAGGGGGGCCCGGGGGGCGCTCCTGGTGCACGAAGTTGTTGAACCGCTTGCGGATCTCCTTCGCCTCGTCGAGCAGCTCCGTGCGGAAGGGCAGCGGCGCGCGGTAGTGCTGCTTCAACAGGAAGAGCCGGATGTCCCCGCCCGCATAGCCCTGCTCGACCAGCTCCGGGACCGTGTAGATCTTCCCCGCGCGCTTGGCCATCTTCTCGCCGCCGAGCGTGAGCCAGCCGCAATGCGCCCAGTGGCGGACGAACGGCTTCCCCGTCACCGACTCGCTCTGCGCGATCTCGCACTCGTGGTGCGGGAAGATGTTGTCGGGGCCGCCCGTGTGGAGATCGAACGTGTCTCCCAGGTACTTCCGGGACATCGCGGAGCACTCGATGTGCCAGCCCGGGAAGCCGCGCCCCCACGGCGAGTCCCACTGCATCAGATGCTTGGGATCGCGCTTCCAGAGGGCGAAGTCGTGCGGGC
>Ga0187894_10004348_pt1 | contig 15246 bp, 11 predicted proteins | sample GBC1701081metaG_FD_136650 | JGI IMG/M metagenome (GOLD analysis project Ga0187894, IMG submission 136650) | White microbial mat communities from a lava cave in the Kipuka Kanohina Cave System on the Island of Hawaii, USA - GBC170108-1 metaG ... | reverse complement strand
TAATACAGGTTTTAGCCAAGCTAAGCTTGCATTTGGGAAACCAAGTTGAAGACGGAAGAGTACAGACAGGATACCTCCAAGCAATGCCCAGAAAATTCCTGTAATCAGAAATTGTTTCGCAATTATTTTATGATCCTGACTAAAAACATAATGAGTCCAGAAATTACCTTCATGATGCTCTTCGTGTCCGTGATCATCGTGGTGAACTTCCTGGTGTGCGTGAACGGTTGTTGCCATGTTTTTTAAAATCTTAATTAGACCCTACTGTAGTTGCCTGTACGGCTATCACTCCTGCTTGCACCGGTAATCCTGCTTTAATCATGGCGGACTCCCGTAATCCTGCCGGTACATTCTTCAGGTAGTCAGGGTTTTGTTTTAACCATGTCTCCTGTGAAAGTTTCCAACGTTCATAATCTTCTTCGGTATCAACGACTACCGGGAAACGCATTGAAAAGTGACCCCGGCCACAAATTTCCGTACAGGCCATTTCATAATTGAAAGCCTGGTTGCTGAGTTCATCGCGCATTTCCTGTGTGGTTTTGGTTGCCGTGAATTTAAAATGAGTAGGCATCCCGGGAACAGCATCCATTTTCACTCTGAAGTGCGGAAGAAATACGCTGTGTAGTACATCTTTCGCACGAATTTTCAACAGTATTTCCTTATTCACCGGAAGGTGAAGTGCCAGTGATTTAAAGTCATCGTAGGTCTTATTATCGGTTAGGTCAAGACCAAACTCATTACCCACATTATCGATCAATTTAAAATTGACTTTTCCTAACTCCTTATCCTTGCCGGGATACCGGGCAGTCCACGCCCATTGTTGTCCGATCAGCTCAATTACTTCCGCATCTTTCGAAGCAGGCGATGTAATATCATTCCAGGTGCGAAGGCCGGTAAAAATCAAAACAGGCAACACAATGGCGGGAATGATGGTGCATGCCAGTGCGAGGTAATGATTGTCGGGGAGAAATTTTGCTCGTTGACCTTCTCTGTATTGATACTTATAAATGAAAACGAACATGATGATGCTGATAATTGTAAAAGCAATCACCGTGATACCCATCGTAATCCAAAACATAGCATCTGTCTGTACCCCATGCTCAGATGCAACCGGAAGTGTATAGCTGCCAAAGTGTGAGTAGGAATACCAGAAGAATCCACCTAAACTGACAATCATAAACACAAGAAAAAGTGTGGCGTTTAAACCGTTAGCTGAGTCAACCCGCTGCTCCTTCTCTCCTTTAGCAACTCGTACGAGACTGCTTACCCTGAAAATCAAATACAGGATTGCCAGAACTAATATTAAACCAAGAACTATAATCGAATTCATCATAACGCTTCTTAATTAAATATGGTGATGAAGACTTTCTTCTAACATCGGGTGATTCTTACCATACAATGGCATCTTCGACAAGCTATTCAGTACCACCCACAGGAACACGGCCATAAAAATCAACCCTGTACCAATCTCCAGGAAACCAAGTCCGGCATCATGCTTCATCACGCCAGGTGTGACCATGTTGTAGAAATCGAACCAGTGACCCACAATTACAATCGGGCAAACTACTTTTAACATCGCCATATGGCGCTTGGCATCCCTTGTCATCAGTAACAAGAATGGCAATACAAAGTTTAGAATAAGATTCGTGAAAAATATCCAGCTATACGGGCTAGTCGTCATTCGCTCAATGAAGTACACTGTTTCTTCCGGAATGTTAGCGTAATAAATCAACAAGAACTGGCTAAACCAGATGTACGTCCAGAAAATTGAGAATGCAAATACGAATTTACCCAAGTCATGCAAATGATTTGCATTCACGATCTTTAAGTATCCGGCATCCTTCAAGAACACCACTACCAGCGCGGTAAAAGCTAAACCTGTTACCCACCAACTGGCAAACATATACCAGCCAAACATGGTGCTGAACCAGTGCGTGTCAATGCTCATGATCCAATCCCACGCGGCAACAGAAGAACTTACAGCAAAGAAAATTATGAAATAGGCTGATAAACTTCTTGCTTTTTTCCAGTGGCTGGTGCCTCCATTAATATCCTCCGCAAGCATTTCCTTTCTAATCCAGATGAAGAAGAGGTACCACATTCCAAAAAATATTACGATGCGGGCAATAAAAAAGATCGGGAAGCTTCCATTCTCAAATGGCCAATAGAAGAACGCACCCTTTCCATTAATAATTGAATCGAATTCGGCTCCGCCTTTTTCAAATAATCCGGCATGTGACCAGTGGAATAAATCTCCTTTTACAAAGAACCAGAGACCAAGCATAATTACGCCTGCGACTGGAATCCAACTACCCATGGCTAGTGGAATTCTTTTGAGACCAGAAGACCATCCTGCTTGTGCAGCAAATTGAATAGCCACAAAAAACAAACCTATAATACCAAATCCTGTAAAAAAGACATTATTCATCCAAAGCGTAGTACGCAAACGTTTTAACCAAGTAGGGCTTTCGTGATGCTCACCTTCCGCGGCAGCTTCATGGGCCGGTTCCGCAGCCGTTTCATGCTGAATGCTGGCCACCATTTTTTGAGCCTCAACTGCTGCATGGCCTTCACCATGTGATTCACCGCTACCGGCTGAGTTCATTGCGAAAAATAAACCTAGCGCAAAAAGAACAACACCCGCTACCAACAGGTATATAATTTTCTTTTTGGTCTCTGGCCTAAAAATGTATCGCTCTTCTTGTAGGTGTACTTCAGCTGCCATTGGATAGTTATTCGTTTATCGGTTGATCAGTGTCCCGATAGCTATCGGGATTATTTTGTTTTCTGTAATGCTTTTACATAGCGAGCAATCTTCCAGCGATCTTCCACCCCAACTTGCGACCCGTGTGATTGCATCAGGCCTTTACCCATCGTGATCACGTGAAAAATATGTCCCTCGGTAATATCCTTAAAGGCATCACCTTTCAAATTGGCAACACCTGCATATGAACTATGTTCAACACCATCAATCTTAACCCCTGTTGCCACTTTACCTTCTCCATCACCCTTCGCACCGTGACAATGGTCGCAATAGATTTCATATAAAATTTTTCCTTCCGCAAGGATTGCAGTGTTTTGCGCAGTATCAAGCGGGCTCACTAACCTTCTTGAAGCTATCTCAATACTATCTTTCGGAATACGGTATGGGAGAAACCCATTCTTATTTCTGCTCACCGTGTGGGCGGGGGGCATGCGCATATTCATGTGATGCGGGTTAATCCAAAGGGAATTATAAAATTCGGCATGTTTTCCATTCCCATCTTCATTACTATACTCAATTGATGTTAGCCAACGACCTGCCTCTTTATCAGTTATCTGTGAATAGGGTTCATAGGCTACTGAGTGGTACATGTTAGGTGCATACTCCACTCCCTGATTGTCGCCTCCTGCACACGCGGTTAAGAGAACCCCAATAGCTATTGGGACTGTAAAACCGATGAACAAACTCTTCATAAACTTCATATTCAAAACCGTAAGTAGTTTAATCAAAACTTTTTTCATTTACTTCCGAAGCACCGCTGTCTTTCAAAATACGCTTTAATTCATCTTTGCTCTTGCCCTTGTTAACAGCCAGGTCAACCGCCATCACATGCTTGTCATCGGTGCTGCGAATATCAAACTGGCGAGGCCACTTGTAAGGCTTCAGGTCACTCACGATCATGAATGTGCCTACCATACCCAGCGCAGAAAGCAATACCGTTAATTCAAATGTAACTGGAATGAAGGGAGGAAGGGAAGCATGGTTTTTGCCTCCAATGATCATCGGCCAGTCGTAGCCAAGCATCCAAATCTGCATGAGCAGGGCAAGTGATGTTCCTGTCAGGCCGAATAAAAACGCGGCAATCGGGAGTCGGGATTTTTTAAGACCCAATGCATCATCAATGCCGTGTACCGGAAATGGAGAATACACTTCCTGAATTTTTATGCCGCCATCGCGTACTTTTTTGATGCCTTTGAGCAATACGTCTTCATCGTCAAAAACACCAACAACAAAATGCTTATCTGCGTCCATATTATGATTTTTCAGAAGTTGCTCTGATAATACTTTTTACTTCAGCCATGTTAATTACCGGGAAGAATTTTGCAAACAGGAAGAATGCCGTGAAGAAAATTCCGAAGGTGAAAAGGTATTGGCCTATATCATACATTGTTGGGTAAAACATCGTCCAGCTTGACGGGATGTAATCACGATGAAGCGATGTTACGATAATCACAAAACGCTCGAACCACATACCGATGTTCACAACAATGGATAATACCATGGTAGCAACCAGGCTCGTCCTGATTTTCTTGATCCAGAAAAGCTGCGGAGAAATTACGTTACACGTCATCATGGACCAGTAAGCCCATGCATACGGGCCAGACACGCGGTTGTAGAATGCATAGCCTTCGTACTCTACGCCTGAGTACCAGGCAATGAATAATTCAGTAATGTAAGCAATACCTACAATCGATCCGGTAACGATGATGATGATGTTCATCAATTCAACGTGACCAATCGTAATGTAATCTTCAAGATGAAATACTTTCCGCGTTACTAACAAAAGGGTTAACACCATGGCAAATCCTGAGAAGATGGCACCCGCAACGAAATAAGGCGGGAAGATGGTGGTATGCCAACCTGGAATTACCGATGTGGCAAAGTCCATCGATACAATGGTGTGAACGGAAAGCACGAGTGGTGTAGAAAGACCAGCGAGGATCAATGCCACAGATTCGTAACGCATCCAGGTTTTAGCGCCTCCCTCCCAGCCAAAGCTCAAGGCATTATATACTTGTGCCCTGATTTTATTTCCTTGTACTACAGCACGGTCGCGAATTACCGCAAAATCGGGGATAAGACCCAAATACCAGAATACAAGTGACACCGTGAAGTATGTAGAAATAGCGAACACATCCCACAAAAGTGGTGAGTTAAAGTTTACCCAAAGTGAACCGAACGCATTTGGTAATGGAAGCGCCCAATAAAACCCTAACCATAAACGCCCCATGTGAAAGGCGGGGAAGCTGGCAGCACAAATAACCGCGAAAATTGTCATCGCTTCTGCTGCGCGGTTAATTGACATTCTCCAACGCTGGCGGAACAGCAACAAGATGGCGGAAATTAATGTACCTGCGTGACCAATACCCACCCACCATACGAAGTTTGTGATATCCCATGCCCAGCCAACTGTTTTATTCAATCCCCACATTCCGATTCCATGCCATAACAACATGGTACAGCAATACGCACCCCATAACAGCAATACCAACGATACTGCCATGGCCATTAACCACAACTTGCCGGGTTTGCCTTCTACCTGGCGGCTAATATCATGCGATACATCCTTTACGGTTTTACCACCGGTTACTAATGGATCGCGAAGTGCTGAAGTTACCTGCATTATAGTTGTTCGTTAATCGTTTTCAGTTATTCGCTATTATTATCTGTATCCGATAACGGATAAAACAGATAACTTTTGTTTATGCTTTTGCCTCTTCTTTATTTCTCACTTTCGATAAGTACCAGATGTTTGGCTTCACACCGATTTCCTCCAGTACCTGGTAGGCCCGTGGATTGTCGGTAATCTTATCTATACCATGAGGATTTTTCTCATCCATTGGCCTTATCTTCAACAATTTAGAAATCTTGCTTTCGGCATCGTTCACATCGCCAAATACAATAGCACCTGTTGAACAAGCTGCCTGGCATGCAGTAGTAACCTCACCATCTTTCAACGGCCTTCTCTCCTTCTTCGCTCCTAACTTGCCATTCTGAATACGCTGTACGCAGAAAGAACATTTCTCCATTACCCCGCGCGAACGCACCGTAACATCCGGGTTCAATACCATCTTACCCAAATCGGTATTCATGGCTGGGTTTACATTTTCGAACTGGCTGTTGTCATGATACTTGAACCAATTGAAACGTCTTACTTTATATGGACAGTTGTTAGCACAATAGCGAGTGCCGATACAACGGTTATAGGTCATTTGATTAAGACCTTCTGAGCTATGTGTTGTGGCAGCAACAGGGCAAACTGTTTCGCAAGGTGCATTATTACAATGCTGACATAACATCGGCTGGAATACAACTTCAGGATTGTCTGCTGCATTTTCGGCCGCTCTCCAATCATCGGCAGGTGCATCGCTGCTGTAGTAGCGGTCGATGCGCAACCAGTGCATCTCTCTTCTGTTTATCACTTCATCGCGACCCACCAGCGACACGTTGTTCTCAACATTACAAGCCACCACACAAGCACCGCAACCGATACAGGTGTTGAGGTCGATGGCCATTCCCCAATGGTGATTCTTATAATCGTGACCTTTCCATAATGAAAGTGCGCCAGGGTCTACTTTATGTTTCGGATCTTTCCAGGTTGAAACCTTAGGATCGTAAGAACGTTGCCAGTCTTTTTGTTGGAAGTCAGCCAACACAGTTTCCTGAACTACTGTTTGACGCCCCATGTAGGTTTGGTGCGTTTGGGTAGTAGCAACCTGGTAATATTCGTCTGTAAGTTCAATGGTAGCAACTCCATTAAAGCTCCATGAACCGTTCACTACCGTGGCAAATGGATATGCATTTGCTCCAATATTATCGGCTACTTTTCCGGCTTTTGTACGACCGTATCCCAACGGAATACCAATTGTGCCTTGTGTTTGGCCGGGCTGAACCAATGCAGGAAGTTTTACTGTCTTACCATTGGCAGTAACATTCGCATATACTGTTTTAGCTTCTTTGAAATTAATCTTGGCCGCATCTTTAGGAGAGATGGTTACATAATGATCCCACACAGCTTTCGTGATAGGATCAGGCAATTCCTGAAGAAGAGGATTATTTGATTGAGAACCGTTTCCTACGGTACCATTTTCATACACCACCAGTTCAAAACCACTTTCTGATTTATAGTTAGCGGCAATAGAACTTGCAGCGGCACTCACATCACCGGCAAAACTTAGTGAAGAAGATTCAACCGGTAATTCAAGTATGCCATCATACAAACACTTATCCCACCACGACTGGAGGTTGCCTCCCTTAAAAAACCGGCTTCTCCAGTTATTTTTTACAAATTCAAAATAATCAACATTGGTTTCACCTGCCCAAATCATAAAGCTCTCCTGAGCGGCACGCGATTTGAAAATCGGGGTGATAGCAGGCTGCGCAAGACTGAAATGATTTTTCTTGGGTTCGGCATCATTCCATGCTTCTAAGTAATGATGATCGGGGGCAAGGAAATCGGTAAGGGAAGCGGTTTCATCCTCTTTATAAGAGGTGGCAATCTTTACTCCTACTTTCTTCAGACCAGAAGCCAATGTCTCACCCATCGGATGATCGTACACAGGATTACAATTGAAGAAAATTACGGCAGCCACACTTCCCGCTTCTGCCTCTTTAATGAAGTTGGTCATTGCTTCGTCATTTCCCTGACGATAGTTTACAGGCAGGCTTGTCAGGATAGTGGTTCCATAACTTCCGAGCATGCTGTTAATTCCATTAACCAATACCTGAACCGCCTTGTCGTTCGATCCAGCCACTACTAAAGACTTGCCACGGTTAGCCCAAAGTTCTTCCGCGGCTTTCGCCAGGTGTGTTTTATCAACTCCGCCAGACACCGCAGCACTTCCGGCTTTTGCCGCAATCAGATTATAAAGTTGAGCTACAACTGCGCCTTCTTCAGAGGGTTTGATTTGTGATCGGTAGTCGGCATTCGCGCCTGTCAATGAAAGGATGGACTCAAATTGATAGTGACGCGACATCTCTTTCTTCTCTTCTCCTACTTCGCGAGTCCAGGCATATTGTTTCGTATTTTCGATTGGAGAAATCCACGCGTTCAGGAAATCTGCTGCCACACTTACAATCACGCTGGCTTTGCTGAAATCATACGATGGGATCATTCCTGTTCCGAAAGATTCTTCGTTTGCTTTCCAGATGCCATAGCCTGATACCTGATCGTACACAACATGCTGTGTATTGGGGTATTTCGCTTTAAAAACCTCCATTGATGCTTTCGTGCTTGGGCTCAAGATCGTATTGCTGACAATCACGATTTTACCTCCGCTGATATTCAGATTGGTGAGCTTGTCCATTACTTGTTTATCAAGCTCTTCCCATGTCGTTTTATTTCCAGCAGCCTTCGGTCCGCGCAGACGGGCGTTATCATATAAGGAGAGTACAGAGGCTTCAACCTGTGCTGAGGTTCCTCCCTTTGTTACGCTTGATAATGTATTACCATCAATCTTGATTGGACGACCTTCACGCACTTTAACCACAATGCTGCAATAGTCACCACCGTTGGTATAGGTAGAGGCATAATAATTTGCAATACTTGGGTCGACATCCAGCGGCTTGTTTACGTACGGCAATGCTTTACGAACAGGTGCTTCACAGGCAGCTAATGCAACAGCCGATACACCGAAGCCCATCATCTTCAGGAAATCTCTGCGAGAATGACTTAAGTCTTCTTCCGGGCCCGGAGCAAACTCATTGTTTGCGTGCTTAACATACTCAGGGTCGTTGGTAAGTTGCTCGAGACCTTTCCAGTATATCTTCGTTGATTCTTTCATATTCAGATTTATCGCGAAGCGTTAGTCGTAATTAATTCTTTCTTAATAATGACATTTTGCACATTCAAGGCCGCCAATGTCTTCTACCTTCATCTTGGTCTCTTTTCCGTTGGCTTGATTGTGCAACTCTTGAAGTTTATCGTAATAGGCATTGCCTTTTGTATTAACATCTGTTTTACGGTGACAATCGATGCACCATCCCATCGTTAGTAAAGAATATTGTTTTACCACATCCATCGTTTCAATGGGCCCGTGACAAGTTTGACACTCAACGCCAGCCACATTCACGTGCTGTGAGTGATTGAAATAGGCTAAGTCGGGGAGGTTGTGGATACGCACCCACTCAATCGGTTTTTGATTGGGGCCGAAGGTTAAGGTTTCGGCATTCCAATCGGCCGCTGCCCATATTTTTTGAATCTGGAGTGATTCCGTTTTTACTGCGCGGTGACAGTTCATACAAATATTGACGGAGGGAATCGTAGCACTCTTGCCCTTCATCACACCTGTATGGCAATACTTACAATCAATTTCATAATCACCGGCATGTAGTTTGTGAGAAAAAGCAATGGGTTGTTTAGGGGCATAACCCTGCTGAACACCAACAGAATACAATCCGTTGATTACCGCTTTGAACCCGAGTGAGCCCACCACAAACAGTACAATAAATATGAACCCGCTGCTCCTCGAAATGGAGGCGACTGTTATGGGTGAGTGAACTACTTCTTTATCTTCTTCACTTAATGGTTTTTGGTCGAGGAAACGTTTGAGGGCTGAAACGAGAAAACCCAGAATGACAACCAATAATACTAAAATCAGCACCATCCCGATCAGGATGACATTCATGTATGTTGAAGAAACCGCGGCACCATCACCCCCGCCTGTACCTGGGCCTGGAGTTGGAACAACTGCAACCTCAGGTCCTTTTATGGTTTCAGCTTTCACGTAGGCGAGGATATGCATGATCTGCTCATCACTGAAGGAGGAGAATGAGGTCATAAGACCTTTCTTATATTTTTCGTAAACCTGAACAGCATATGGATCGCCACTGGCAACTACCTTTGATGAGTTCCTCACCCACGCCTTTATCCAATCAATTGAAGGAACCCGGTCGTACACACCTGCGAGTGCCGGGCCTACTGATTCAGCATGAATTTTATGACACGATTTACAGTTGCCATTGAAAAGCGTACCACCTGCCGTGATTGAAGCTGCGTCTTCCGGAATGTCTTGAGTATGTGCCGTGAAACTGACTAATGTTAAGAGGAAAACAACTGATACAAACTTGCTGAGGGAGTGAGTAAAATGTTTTATCATGATAGTTAGGTATCCAGTTTACATCAAGTGCCACAAATCTACTATCGTAAGCGGTTTTTTCAAATTTATTTTATTGCATCCAACAATTATTTAAAAGCGATTTTCGAGCTTACACGAAAGCAAATCAAGGTACTCAAGAAGTACGATTCTGAATGTTCATAACTTAATTTAGAATTAATTTAAATAGAATGCAAAAACTAAGAATATGAGCCCCTTTGAGTATGTAAGCGTCCTTATTTCAATCATTTATGGACTGGGAATTACACTTGTATTAACCGGTGTAGCAGAACTCATCAGCCGATGGAAAACGATTGTACCATTTCTGCCTTACTTTATTTGGATAGCCCTGGTGTTTGTACTTCACATATACGAGTGGTGGGAACATTATGCATTGAGGTCAATTTCCTCCTGGAGTTTACCCTTATTCCTCTTTGTCATACTCTACCCTATATTGCTTTTCATTCTTGCTAATCTTCTTTTCCCAACGAAGTGGTCGAAAAAAGGAATTGACCTGAAAGAGTTTTACTTTGCCACATACAGTAAGTTTTTTCTCGGTACGATCTTTCTTGCAGCGCTTGCCATCATTCAAAACGTATTTTTGGAGGGGTATAAGTTGCAGGATCAATTTGTTCAAATTATCGTGCTGGCAGTATTTTCATCCCTCTTGATCTGGCGAACAAAAAATGTGGTAATCCACACCCTGATTGCATGTATCATGCTGTTGTTTATGTTAGCGAGTGTTATCTATACCAGCGATACGCTTTTAGTCCAATGAAAAATATGTTAGTAACACTTCCGATGGTTTTGTTCCTCGCATGCGAGGCACAAGACATCAATCCGCCAAAGCCCGGTACTCCATCTACCAATTCAGACTACGAGAGCATCGGAATAACCGGTGATAAAAATGATGTTACCGTTCCTACTGAATTCGGAATTGCATTGGTGGGGGGAAGCACGGATGTAGACGAAGCCCTTCAGTGGATGATTGGTAAGGCAACCGGAGGTGATGTGGTAATCATTCGCGCGTCTGGTTCAACCGGCTATAATGAGTATATCTATGGATTGGGACCTGTAAACTCTGTCGAGACTTTGTTGATTGATTCACGTGCTAAAGCTATAAATGAAAATGTAGGAAAGAGAATAAGAGAAGCGGAGATGCTTTTTATTGCGGGTGGCGACCAGGCAAACTATGTTAATTTTTGGAAGGACACACCTGTTTCGGAAGCGATTCAATATTTAATACGTGTAAAGAAAATACCGATTGGGGGAACGAGTGCGGGATGTGCCGTGCTCAGCGATGTTATTTTCGATGCCCTTCACGATACCGTGATTTCACCAGACGCACTAAGTAATCCGTACGACAGCCGTGTTAGTTTATCCAAAAGTTTCATGAGCACTCCATTCCTTGAAAATACCATTGCCGATCAGCATTACTCACAACGTGAACGCGAAGGAAGGCACGTAACGTTTATGGCGCGTATGATAAATGACTTTGGGGTTACCAACCCAAAAGGGATTGGAGTTGACGAACGCACAGCGGTGTGTGTTGGTCAGGATGGGAATGCAAAAGTATTTGGAACTAATAAGGCGTATTTTATTACGACAACAACACCACCTGAAACATGCACGGCCAATACCCCGCTTACGTGGGATCAAGGTGATCATGCTTTGCAGGTATATATCTTTCAAGGTTCATCCGTTGGAACTCCGGCATTTAATCTTCAAGCGTGGCCATCACAAACACCCGATGAATATTGGTTTGTTGAAAACGGTGAATTAAAGAGAACCGTAAATTAACACCCTGTTTCTTTAACCATATCATTTTTTCACCGAAACGGTAAAAATCATACTTGTATTAATCTCAGCATGCTCCGTGATTCTCGTCTCAAAATCCACTTTACAGAAAATGCCCGACACAATAAAATTAAAAAAACCGTTAATTATTACATGAAGGCATACATGATGGGATTCGTGGTTAAATTTATAAAAGGGTACGCTTCACCATGTTCAAAAATTATCTTGTCTCTGCTGTTCGATACTTTCGTAAACGCCTCATCAATTCACTGATTTTATTTTTTTGCCTAACAGCAGGTATCACTTCGTTCATCTTCATTTCCCTTTTTGTCGTTCATGAAAGAAGCTATGACCGTTTTCATAAAAAAAGTAATCGAATTTTTCGGCTGCAGCAAAATCACTACAGTAAGCGTGAACTTACGAATGCATCGGCCAGCGCCAATTACGGAATTGGACAGGATATGGCAACGGACTTTCCGGAAATTGAAAGGTATGCACTTGTTTTTAAGAATATTTCACTCCTTAGAAAGGGTGACGAGGTTTTTAAAGAAGATCAATCAGCATATGTTTCAAAAGATTTTTTTAAGATTTTTTCGTTCAAACTCCTGCAAGGAAACGATTCATTAGTATTAAGCAGGCCATACACCATTGCATTGTCAAAAACATTAGCCCGTAAAATTTTCAAAGATGAATATCCAATTGGTAAAACACTGAACTTTAAAGGCCGGTACGATGCAGAAGTAACAGGCGTGTTTGAAGATATGCCGGAAAATAGTCACATGAATTTTCACGTTCTCTTGCCTGTTGAAACGTGGAAAACTTTTGCAAACCCTGCCGTGCTTCAAAACCCCTGGCGGTGGGATGGTTTTTTGACTTACATTTTACTGCGAGAACCAACTCACCGGTCGATCGTAGAAGAAAAAATACCTGATCTGATTGAAAGAAAAACCGGAGCATGGTACCGGGAAACGGACCAGAAAATTGAAATTTCTCTGCAGCCACTCCTCGACATCCATTTAAACTCAAATTTTAACGATGAGCTTAGTCATAATGGCAACCAGCAAATTGTCTTCTTTCTCTCCGTTATTGCGGTACTTGTCCTGCTTATTGCCTGGATCAATTATGTGAGTATTGCCACCGTACGCTCATTGGACCGGGCTAAAGAAGTTGGAATACGCAAAGTGTTAGGAGGAATACGACCACAGTTGATCGGACAATTTCTCACAGAAGCATTTATCGTAAATTTTTTTTCGCTGCTGTTAGCATTGTTGATAGTGTACCTCGCATTTCCCAATTTCTCCAACCTGTTTGAAAGAAACTTCTCCACCGATTTTTTTTTAAACCCTTTATTTTTGGCCTTCGTCAGTATGCTGCTCCTGTTGAGTACCTTGCTCACCGGAATGTATCCGGCTTTTTTTCTCTCGGCCATCCAGGCTGCAGAAATCCTGAAAGGAAAATTCAGTTCAACCAACAGGGGAAATGTATTGCGGAGGCTGACGGTTTTTATCCCGTTTACGGCTACGGTTATTCTTCTCATTGGACTCTTTTCAATCTATTTGCAGATTGAGTATTTAAAGACACGAGAGTTGGGGTTTGACCCTCGTAACAAGCTTGTTGTTCGTGACTCTGAAGTTTATGACTCGCTTTACAACCATCGGGTAGAGGTATTTAAAACAAAACTTCTCCAAATTCCGGGAGTTGAAAATCTTACCTACCTCTCTCACCTTCCGGGCCAGCACATTGATTTTTACAATGATGTTAAACGCCTCGGTGCCGATAAAAACGATATGAACGAGTACCGGTTTCTCAGAGTAGATGAGCATTTTGTGGATGCACTCAATTTAAAATTGCTTGCCGGAAATTCATTTACATCAACAAGCCAGGTAAGGAAGGAAATTATGCTTAATGAACGCGCAGCCAGGTTGCTGGGATTTAAGTCTCCTGAAGATGCACTTGACCAAAAAGCCTGTTACAACCAGGATACCGTTACCATTAAAGCAGTTATCCAAGATTACCATCATGAAGCGCCAAAGGCAAAAATTCCGCCTACCTACTATGAATATTTTCCGAATGGCGGCTTCTATTATCTGCTTCCTATAAGTAATACCAGTGTTCAGGTTGTGAATGACGTTAAAAAGTTGTTTGAAGAAATTTTTCCGGGCCAACCTTTCAACTATTTTTTTCTGGATCAACAATACGATTCACAGTACCATACGGATGAAAAATTTCAGAAAATAGTTTTTATATTTTTGTTTATACTCCTGATCATTACGTGTTCCGGATTATTCAGCCTGTCTTCCTATGCAGCTCAGTCAAGAACGAAAGAAATTGGCATTCGCAAAGTCATGGGTGCTTCCGTAAAGGAAGTTGTTTTTATTATGTTACGTGAATACACCTATATTATTTTAACTGCTGTAATCGTTGGAGTTCCTGTGGCGTATTTTACCATTCACAATTGGCTTGAATCATTTTCGATGCGTATTGAATTGCGTTGGTGGATGTTTGTGCTTCCGGTGGTGATTGTATTAGTAATTGCCCTGATGAGTGTAATCGTTCAAACCTTGCGGGCAGCATATGCAAATCCTGCCAACACGTTAAAACACGAGTAAGCTATTATTTCCAGCCTTCTTCAATTCCCAATCCAAACAAAGCGAAGTCATACTTGACGGGATCGTCCGGGTCAAACTTTTTTAAGTTACGCGTTAACTCCAACGCAGTTTGCCAATCGGTTTGTTTTCGTTTGATCAGTTTTAGCTTCCGAGCCACGCGATCAACATGCAAATCACACGGGCAAACCAGTTGGCGCGGTGATATCTTTTTCCAGATCCCAAAATCCACTCCCTTATTATCCTGACGCACCATCCAGCGGAGATACATTACCAACCTTTTGCATGTTGACTTTCTTTCGGGGGTTGCAATATGTTTTCTTGTTCGGTGAGGGTGATCCAGTTCAAAAAACTTGTTGTGGAATTTAATCAGGCCCCTTTCAACCGTCTCATCCTTGGGGCTGCTGTAAAATGCCGACTCAAGCGAATCATACTCTATATAGTAGTGTCGTAATGATTCTACAAAATAGAGTAGATCGGTGGCGTTGAATGTGCGGTGTTTAAAATCAAGGAGTCGCTTTAAATCCTTCTCAGTATGATGAAGAATAAATTCATGCGGATCACTATCCATCAAGGTCATTAACTCCTTGCACTTGCGAACGATAGTTTTGCGTTGTCCCCACGCCAATGTTGCCGCAAAGAAACCGGCAATTTCAATGTCTTGTTTCTTTTTAAACAAATGCGGAATAGAGATTGGATCGTTTTCTATAAAACCAGGCCGATTGTATTGTTCTGTTTTTTGATCCAGAAATTCTTTCAGGTCCTCCGCTTGCTTCATGGAGCAAGGTTAGCGCTTTCTCCATAGTTGAACAACCACCGACTTCGAAATCGGAGTTTGGCTTCCTCGTGCATAGTGATTGTACGGAATTACTTCATTTGCTTCCGGAAAATATGTGGCAATGTTTTGTGCCGGAATTTCATACGGCACGATCACAAAATCTTCAGCTTTTCTTTCAACACCATCGTATTTACTTACTATGTCAAC
>Ga0187894_10004347_pt1 | contig 15248 bp, 9 predicted proteins | sample GBC1701081metaG_FD_136650 | JGI IMG/M metagenome (GOLD analysis project Ga0187894, IMG submission 136650) | White microbial mat communities from a lava cave in the Kipuka Kanohina Cave System on the Island of Hawaii, USA - GBC170108-1 metaG ... | reverse complement strand
CAGCCGATTGATTCAGAGGCTTAAACCGCCGTTTGAAAGCACGGCGGCGGCGGCAACGCCCTACATCTCCCTCTAAATCCCAAAGCGGATTATAGAGGGAGTCTTGGGCTAAATCTGGATAAAACCAACCACAAATTCAATCTACTTCATAAACATCTTCGACGCGCCCGTTTATTGTGGCTAATGCTGCCAGTGTAAGAAACAGAACTGCATTTGCAGTAACGTGCAGGGTGAAATCAAAAAAGCTGTGTACAAGTACGCCGACGCATCCTGCTATTGCTCCTACACTTACGCCGCGACGGAAGATGTCGTGTGTTTGTCTTTGGCGTTTTAGTGCCGTGTAAAAAAGCGTAAAGAGAAAGAACAAACCCAACGCTCCGCCGATTAACCCTGCGTCTGTAAGAACTTGTAAGTAATCGTTGTGTGTTTGTTCAAGACGCATGGTTCCGTTTTGCGGGTCGTGTGGTGTGTAGGCAGTTCCGAATGCTCCGAGACCTGCGCCTATAACGGGGCGTTCGCGGATTACGTCCAAGATAATTGTCCAAGAGTTAATGCGGTTGCCCGTAGGGTCTTTTATATTTGAAGCCTCTTCAAATTTTGTCAGCGACGATTCGCCCCCGATGAAAATTACTACAATAATAATTCCCGCCAATAAAGCCGCGCCCGCGCCCAAACGGATTAAAAGATTGCCCGCTCTTTCTGAAGTAAAAGCCGACAGAACAATTAGAAAAAATATCTCGGCAATCAGGCTTACGAATCCGCCGCGTGAACCGCTCATCAGAAGTGCGACGCCCATCAATCCCGTCACAATCACATAGAAAATCCGTTTCTCGCGTTCAACTGCGCCCGAAAATAATAAGCCTAACGGAATGGCTATTGTCATTTCCATATAGCTTGCGAAGATGTGACGATTGGTAAATGGTCCGAAAGGAAAATCGGATTGCGGGCGAAAAATTCCGTAGATGTGCGTGGGGCTTATTGCCGATTGTGCAATTGCCAAAAAGACCAAGCCGAGACCGAAGAAAAGAATCAGATAAGTTACAAGACGCAAACGGTGCGGTGTGTTTACAAAAGCCAACACAGCCGCAAAAAAGACAAACAAGCCAAATAAACGCACCAGAACTATCTTTGTCGAAAACGGGTCGAGTGAAATTGTGTTGACCGCGCCTTTTATGTTTGCGGTCTCAGGCAAAAAGCCGAAAGGAATTATTTGAATCAGCCCGACGATTATTAGTCCAAGCAAAGGAATTTGTAAGAGGCTTTTGCTAAAGCGGAAAGTTCTGCTCACGAAAGCGTCGGTCGCCCAACAGAAGATTATAAAAGCCGCCAGCAGTTGAAAAACAACCAACGCCCAATTATGCACGGCACCATAAGCAAGGGCGGAAAAAACAATTGTTACGCAAAGCGTTATGAAAACAATGGAATCGGCGCGTGTGCTTTCCGATTCATCAACAGAGAAAGACATTTTTTCCTTTTCGCGTATCAATCCGCAACGGCTGTAAAATTTTCAGAGCGGGTTACTTCTAACACATTACACTGACGCTTCAAAAATCTGTTTGAAGCGTTATGGAAAGTAAAGTTAAGCAGAAAAGAAACTGTCTTTAAGATTGCCGTTGTCAAATCAGATGTGTAAGATGGCGACAAAAGGGAGTCTCGCTCCTTATGATTATCAACCCGCAACCCTCAGGTGTAAGAGGAGGTAATCCGATGTCGTAGCAGAAATGCCAATCAACTTACAGACAATCCGCACAAATAGAGTTTGAAAACCAATTGACGACATCGTAAAACAAAACGTAGAAGATGAAGATTCGGACGAAATAAGGTTTTAAGCAGTTAATAATGAAAGACGCAAATAATATCAATAACGCACTTGAGGTTTTGAACAAGGGAATTAAAGACGCTCTCGAAGCGAACCCCGAAGCAAACGGATTTCCGCCTTTGCCGGGTTACGGATACGGCTCAAACTCATACAGAGACGACGGGACCGCTTTAAGAAACTATCTTCGCGCTGTGCGTAAACGTCTGTGGCTGATTGTCAGCCTTGTTGTTTTGGTTACTTCGCTGACGCTTCTTTATGTTGCGCGTCAACCCGATATTTACGAGGCTCGCGTGCGTGTTCAGATTGATTCAGAGAATGCAAACCCTGCCAAAGGCGTCTCAAAAAACAGTCAGATTATCTTTAGCAATCCGCTTCAGGAATTGACCTACATGAACACGCAGATTGACAACCTCTCAAGTCCGGGTCTGCTCCGTCGTGTTGTAAAGACTCTTGATTTGGAACACAACGATTCTTTCATACGCTCAAAAGCTTTACAGAATCGTTCGACCTGGCAAAGCCTGAAAAGAATGTTTGGTTACGGCGGCAAACCGGTAGAAGAACAGCAAGGTGTCGCAACCAATGACCCTCTTATTCCCGGTTCTGTTGCGCCCGCCGTTGCACAGGAAGATTTAGAGGAAGCAAAGCGTTTAGAACCATATGTGGGGATGATTGCGGGACGCCTTACCGTTAAAAAAGTTCCGGATACGCGAATCATCACGCTGAGTTATTCACACTACGAACCGCGCATAGCAGCAAAAGTTGTCAACGCAGTTGCGGACACTTTTGTTTATACAAATATTGAAAAACGAAACGAAACGAACACAAGCGCGGGAGCTTTCCTGCAAAAGCGTATTGCGGATTTGCAGACACAGATTCGCAGAGACGAAGAGCGGTTACAGAATTACGCAAAAAGCCATCAGATTCTTTCGCTCGATGCAAGTCAGAACACCGTTGTTGAACGTCTTGTTGTTCTTAACCGCCAGTTGTTAGAGGCGGAAAACGAAAGAAAACTTGCCGAAGCTTCATATCGTGCGGCGCAGGCACCCGGAGCAACAGAGGCTCTTTCGGAAGAATCCGCAACAGCTTCAAAACAGATAGCCGACCTCGAAGGAAAACTTACGGAACTTCGCACAAAAGAAGCGCAGCTTTTGGAAGAGTACACACCTAAATACCCTGAGGTTCAAGCCGTTCAGCAACAGATAAAAGTTTTGGAAAAACAGATTCAGGATATACGCGGGCGTGCAAAAAATGTAACAAAGACAAATCTCGAAACGCGCTACAAACAAACACTTGCGCGTGAACAGGCTCTGCGCGATGAATTCAATAAGCAACGCGGCGAAACCTTAACGCAAAACGAAGCGGCTATTAACTACCGCATCATCCAGCAGGAAATCGCCACGAACAAAAATTTGCTTGACGGGATGTTGCAGCGTGCAAAAGAAAATGATGCGGAACTTGCCGGTTCATACAACAACATTCACGTCAACGAATATGCTGTTGTGCCAAGTAACCCAAGCGGACCGCGCCGTCTGTTCTATGCCGTCATAGCATTTTTCTTTGCTCTTCTTTCAGGCATATTTTTAGCTATCTTTCTTGATTATCTGGACGACAGCATCCGTTCGGCAGAAGATGTCGAAAGATATTTAAGATTACCTGTTTTGGGGGCTATTCCGTCAGCAGGAAAGACTAAGCAAAGACGTTTTCTCCCGTCTTCGACATCTTTGAAACGTACAAACAATAAAAATGACCGTTCAAACTCAATTATCAAAAACGAAGTGCGCTCAACATTGGTCGAGGCTTATCATCACTTACGCACATCATTGATGCTTGCGATGCCCGATGGTGCGCCCAAGACAATGCTGATTACATCGAGTGTTCCGGCAGAAGGCAAAACCACCACGACAATAAACACCGCCATAAGATTGGCAAAAACAGGCGCAAATGTTCTGGTAATTGATGCGGATATGCGCCGCCCCTGCATTCACACCGTTTTCAACATGAGCAACAGAAACGGGCTGAGTACGATTTTGGCGAGCAAGATGAACGAAGCCGAGATGCTTAATATAGTTGAGAAAGATGAGGAAACGGGCGTTTATATTTTGCCTGCAGGACCTGTCCCGCCAAACCCTGCTGATTTAGTCGTGTCAAACCAGATGCACCGATTGCTCGGCGTTATGGAAAAAAGTTTTACGCACGTCATTATTGACTCGCCACCGATTGCTTCATTCACGGATGGTGTTCTGATTTCAACTCTTGTTGACGGTGTTTTGCTTGTTGTGCATAGCGGCAAGAGTTCGCGCAACATCGTTCGCCGTAGCCGCCAGATGTTGATGGACGCAAAGGCAAAAGTTTTCGGCGTGGTCTTGAATAATGTCGAACTGCAAAAACACGATTACTATTATTATCAGAACTACTATCACAAGTATTACAACGGCAGTTCAAGTGAGCCTCAAGAGTCTTAACAAAGTATGCGTTCGTTTATTTCCCGAACACTTTTTACCAACCTAATCATTGCCACATTCGGGTTGGCAAACTCCGTCTTGTTATCACGCTGGTTAGGTCCTGCGGGGCGCGGAGAAGTAGCCGCCGCAATGCTGTGGCCCGTCCTCTTGGTCTATCTGAGCAGTTTCGGCTTAATTCAGTCGTGTATGTACTTTTCGGCACTGCCAAATTCAGAGCCGCAAAAAGTCTGGGGCAATGCTTCGTTAATGGGCGTGATTCAAAGCGTAATTGCCGTGTGTATAGGTTTTTTCCTCATGCCTTTGCTTTTGAAAAGCCAAACCTCGGATGTGATATACGCTTCGCGGATGTTTTTGATAATGATTCCTTTAGGTATTCTTACGCAATATGGTGTAAGTATTTTGCAAGGACGCCTTCAAATCAGGCTGTTTAATTTAATGCGTGTGATAATTCCCGTAGGTTATCTGACAGGAACTCTGACCTTCTTTTTGACAGGGCAATTAACGGTAATCAACATTATCTTTTTGCATATTTTTTTGAACGCCATAAGCTTGTTTGCAATTTTGTTTTCGATTGTAAAAATCGGTCTTGGCTTAAAACTTCAAACAGATGTCCCATTGGCAAAGAGTATGTTGAAATACGGCTTAAAAGTTAATCTTGGGAATATCACGGGTCTTGCAAATTTAAGCATGGACCAGGTTTTGATGGCGGCGTTTCTCGCTCCCGTCAATCTTGGCATTTATGTGGTTGCAGTAAGTTCCGCTACGGTTTTGCAAATGCTTCCTCAATCCGTACAGATGGTTTTGAGTCCGAGCATTGCACAGAGAGAGTCATCAGAAGAGCGTATTGATATTCTCAAAAGAGTCTTTCGTTATTACTGGATGATTAGTCTTTTGGCTTGTCTCGGGCTTGCCCCGATAATTTATTTGGGTGTTCCGGTTGTTTTCGGTGCGGGTTTCAAGGATGCCACATTGCCCGCCGAAATTTTGCTTTTAGGGATATTCTTTGTCGGCGCAAAAGAAGTTCTATCAAACGGGGCGCAGGCTTTAGGCGACCCCATGTTAGGCAGCAAAGCACAGCTAATCGGTTTTTTTGTAACTGTTGTTTTGCTTTGTGTTTTGCTTCCGACAATGGGTATCATCGGTGCTGCGATTACAACAACAGCAGGGTACATGGTTCAATTTGCAGTCGTCGTTTTAGGCTTGAGTCGAAACCATCATATATCGGCTTCGGAACTGTTTCGTTTTAGTCTAAAGGATGTAAGCGAATCCTTATCCATGCTTGGCTTTAACAAAAGACCAAAGCAATTTTCCGAAAGCATTGAACGAATAAACAGCTAGACAATGATAATCGAGTACGCACTATTTATAGATATTCTTGTTCTTGTAATTTGCTCGGTTCTTCTCTTGCGTTTTGGTGAACTCAGCCATTCACATCCGGCGGTTTGTTATCTGATTTTTCACCTTATCACAGTTACTTTCAGACTTTTATCAATTGCAAATGGTTCACCCACCTTATACGAGTGGTATTTTTTGCCATACCTTTATTTTGAGCCTGTAACTCATGCTGAAATTATCAAGGCTTCTTTGATGATTGACGCAACATTAGCGGCAATGACGGTCGGGTGGCTTCGTGCCGCCATAGTGGAAAAGAAACCTAAGACGAAAGAACTTTTACGCACTCCGCAAATAACACTGTCTTTGAATCATGTTTGGGTTGTTGCTTCGGTTTCTTTCTTGATAGGTATTGTTGGTCTTTATCTATTCGGATACATCCCGTTTATCGGCAAAAGCGAAGTGGACTTAGGAGAGTGGGAAAGTTCAAGCTGGCTTCAAATCACAATGACTTGGTCGGGTTTGGCATTATTGGCACTGATTTATTCTTACGGATTTCGCTGGTGGCTTATTTCGCCAATGCTCGTTTATCTGCTGATAATGAGTGTGCAAGGCTATCATCGCTTCCGGGTAATAATCCCCGTTATTTTGCTAATTCAGATTTATTTAGACCGCCAAAGAAGGAAATGGCCATCGCTCATTCCGGCTGTAGTTGCATGTTTACTTGTTTTGGTATTCTTTCCACTAAAGAACATTGGACGAAGTGTTCAGGTTGGAACTACTACTGATGAAATTGTGCTCGAGTCTTCAGCTGACCTTACAAAAGCATTAAAGGGTCAACATGGTGATACCCAATTATTAGACCAAACAGCCTGTGCAGTTTCACTGATTGACCGTGCGGGAAAATTCTATTACGGAAGCACTTATTTACCGTTATTTGTTGCACCCGTTCCAAGACAATTGTGGGAAGAAAAACCCAGTCAGGCAGACCATATGAAGGAGTTTTCAACACCACAACGCCCCATGTTTGAAATGGGAATGGTCACAGGCTTCGTAGGAGATATTTACCTTAACTTTTGGTATATAGGAGTTGTTTTAATACCTTTCTTTGTCGCTTACGGTTTGGGGAGATTTTATTTCAAAGCCTACCGTAGTAACTACTTTTCGGTTTTTCGATTTGCCTATCTTCTTGTAGCCTGTAATTTGATTCAGATTTATCGCGACGGTTTAATGTCAATCATAGTTTTTACGTTTGTTAACATGATGCCTCTGACCATTATCGTAATCTTGCATTGGGTCTTTCCTGTAAATCGTCAAAACGATTTTTCGATAAAAACATTTGTGCCAACTTTGCAAGGTAAGAGGTCGAGTTAATGGTGTCCGTCACTGTCTGGATGAATATGCCATCTTTTTATCAGGCGGACCTTTTTAATGATTTGGTTTCATCCGATGAAATTGATTTACAGATAATCTACGCAAGAAAGCTTTCAAGTGACAGAGTTGAATTAGGCTGGCAACAAAAAGATGAAGGCTGTAAAACCAAAACTCTGTCAGGCTCTTTACCCTTAAAAACCATCTTTCAACTTGTATGGGCGGGTCGCAAACGTACACACATAGTAAACGGGATTTGGGCTGAGCCTAAGTTCATAACTGCTTTGCTTTTTCTTTTATTTTTTAACTGTTCTTTCATTATCTATTCGGAAGCACCTGAGAAGGGGCAATATCGCTCTTCAATAAAACTATTATTTCAAAAGCTGTTTGGAAGGTTGGTTGCACGACGAGCCAAAGGTTTACTTGCCGTTTCGCATTTCGCTTCTGAGTTTTACGAAAAAATCGGTTTCTCTCAAAAACAGATTTATCCTTTTGGTTATTTTCGCAGTGGGCAAAACGGGTTTGAGAAAAGCAAAAACCAGGGAAACACAGAAATCATTTTCATCGGTCAGCTTATTCGCCGCAAAGGCGTGGATATTTTGCTTGAGGCAATCGCGCCGCTCTTTAATGAATATGAAAATTTGTACTTAATTATCATCGGTGATGGGGAAGAGAAAACCGCTCTGAAAGAGTTTGTAAGCGAAAAAAAGATTGATAAACGAATTGCTTGGGAAGGGGTTGTTCAATCAAAAGAAATTCTTTCGCGTTTAGAAAAAGCTTATATTTTAATTCTGCCGTCGCGTTGGGATGGTTGGGGGATGGTCATTAACGAAGCCTTTTCCATTGGCGTTCCCGTTATTGTTTCAGACCAATGTGGTGCGGCTGATTTAGTTAAACCAAACATCAACGGATATGTTTTCAAAAGCGAGGACGTGAAAGATTTACGGCGATGTTTGCGTGAATCTCTTGATTTGAAAGATAGATTGAAAGACTTAAAACAGAACGCTTTTGAAACATCAAAAACAATTTCATCACAAGCCGCCGCGCCGTATTTAATTGAATGTTTGAAACACGCAACAGGGCAAATAGAAAAACGCCCGCCGCCGCCATGGATACAATAAAGACGGAAACAAAATTCAACCCGTTAAAGATATGTTTTATTGCAGATGCGCGAAGCCCGATTGCGTGTAATTGGATTGAGTTTTTTATCGGGCGCGGACACGATGTTCATGTTATTTCAACTTACCCGCATGACGGCACACTGAAAGGCGCACGAATTTACACAGTCCTACATGGCTTTTCATCGCTTTCGCGTGCATCAAACGTCGGTAGGGGGAATAAAGTAACAAAGAATTCGCCTCTTAAATCTTTCGCTTCAACTTTTGCTAAAAAAATTCCTTCAAACATTTCTCAATTGTTTAATCTTTGGGTTACGCCCTTAGAACTTTTTCGACAGGTGAAAAAAATAAAAACTATCCTGAGTGAAATTTCGCCGGACATCGTTCATGCGCTAAGAATTCCTTACGAAGGAATCCTGGCGCAAAAATCTATGCCCCCCAATATCCCGCTTTTAATCTCTGTGTGGGGAAACGATTTCACGTTCTGGGCAAGCCGAAATCCTTTAATTGCTAAACAGACAAAACGTGTAATGCTTAGAACCGAAGCATTGCATTGTGATTGTCAGAGAGATTTGAATTTGGCTAAAAATAAATGGGGTTTTGGCAAAGAGAAATTTGGATTTGTTTTGCCGGGCGCGGGCGGAATTCAAACGGATTTATTTTGTGCGGCAGAGGCAGATTCAAACATTCGTGACGAATTACAAATACCACCGGACGCCCCTGTTGTGATTAACCCTCGCGGGATTCGCGGCTATGTCAGAAACGATATTTTCTTTAAGTCCATTCCGCTTGTTCTGAAAGAAATCTCTGAAACAATTTTTATCTGTACAGGTATGAAGGGAAATCCTCTTGCGGAAAAATGGGTCACTGAATTTAAGTTAGAAAAGAATGTTCGACTTCTTCCGATGGTTTCGCGCAAGAGGATGGCGGAACTTTTTCGCCTCTCTGAAATAACAGTTTCGCCAAGCCTTCACGACGGCACACCAAATACTTTGCTTGAAGCAATGGCTTGCGGATGTTTTCCGGTTGCGGGTGACATTGAATCTGTACGCGAATGGATAAACGATGAAGAAAACGGACTGCTTTGCGACCCGACGAATGCGGATTATTTAGCAACGGCGGTTGTGCGTGCATTACGCGATAAAGAGTTAAAAGCCAAAGCCAAAGAAAAAAATCTTCGACTGATAGCCGAACGCGCCGACTATAAAAAAGTAATGCCGCAAGCCGAAGAGTTTTATTATGAAATCGTGAACTCTGGTTTTGGAGTCCTGTGATAAGTCACAGCTTTGTGTTGTGACGACTTATCGTCACAGTTGTTAAAGTAAGAATGGATGAAAAGAGACGGGACGAGCCACGTTAAAGAAAAGCTACGACAAGTCGTAGCACTCCAAATTTCTCATCCACATCTCGACACACATCAGCGAGAAAATCAGATAAGAAGCATCAACTTCTGAACGCTCGTTTTTTTCGATTAACTTTCTGACGGCAAGCGGTTCAAACAATCCGCGCATCCGTAAAGATTTTTCGGAAAGAACGTCGCGCACCATCTCTTTCAAATCGTTTTTTATCCATTGGCGAAGCGGCGCACCGAATCCTGTTTTCGGGCGGTCAATAATTTCGGCGGGCAAATCTTTTCGCATAGCATCTTTGAAAGCGGCTTTGAGACGTTTGCCCGCAAGTTTTTCATCCGTTGGAAGATGAACTGCAAACTCAACCAAATCCAAATCGAGCAAAGGAACGCGGGTTTCAATCCCGTGCAACATACTCATCTTGTCCGTGTAGTTAAGATTGTGGTCGGGCAAAAAATGTTTTGCTTCGAGATAGAGCATTCTGTTGAGAGGGTCGCGTTCATTCGGGATTCGGGCAAGTGTTTCTCTAAGAGGTGAAAACGTGTCGTAATCTGCCAGATCAGTTGATAATTCTTTTGAATAAAGAGCGCGGCGGGTTTTATCTGTTGACCAAAGAAAATAAGAAAGAAGGCGGTCTTCATCGGACAAATCGGCATAGTTGAAATACTTCTGCGTTCGCCTTGTCAGAGAGCTTCCCACGCTTATATCGGAAACGCTTGCACGTAAAAGGCTTCGCGCAGGACGCGGCAACCAACTCCAGAACTTTTCCAACTTCAAAGCGAGATGACGACGATAACCCGAAAAAATATCATCGCCGCCCGCACCCGAAAGTAAAACTTTGTAACCGTCTGCGCGTGCTTGTTCGGCAATCAAAGCGACGTTGATACAAGCGGGGTCCGCCTGCGGCTCGTCCAAGATGTAAACCATCTTTTCAATGAAAGATACTACATCGGGTTTGACATGAACTTCGCATAAATCGGCATCCAGATGTTTCGCTGCAATTCGCGCAAACTGTAAATCCGAAGGGTTTTCATCCGTCTGTTTTTCGTCGTCAAAAGCGATTGTGTAACAGCGCGGGCGTTCGACTCCTGCGCGGCGCATCATAGCAACGATACTGCTCGAATCAAGACCGCCAGAAAGAAATGCACCGACGGGAACGTCGCTTACAAGCTGACGGTTTACAGCTTGAGAAACAAGTTCACGCAGTTGTTCCAGATGTTCTGTGTGCGTTCCACTTAATCGTGTTCCGTCGTAAGGCAAATCATAAAAGCATTCGCGTTTGATTACGCGCCCCTTCTCTAAAACAAGGCGATAGCCCGGCTCTAATTTTTTTACAGAGCGCAACATGGTGTGTGGTGCGGTTGACCAGATAAAACTAAGATGTTGATGAACGGTTTTGTAATCCAACTCGCGTGAGATTTCCGTGTGAACCAGAAGCGATTTCAACTCGGATGCAAAGACAACTCCCTCTTTCAGTTCGCTGTAATAAAGAGGCTTGATGCCGAAATGGTCACGGGCAATCAGCATTCGTTTACGTCGTGCGTCCCACAATGCCAAAGCAAAAATTCCGTTCAGACGTTTTACACAGTCGTCGCCTTCTAAGTCGTAAAGATGAATTATTGTTTCCGTATCGCTTTTGGTGCGAAAGCTGTAGCCTTTTGATTCCAACTCTTTGCGGAGTTCCCGATAGTTATAAATCTCGCCGTTAAAAATTATTTGAAGCGAACCGTCCGCATTTGTCATCGGCTGTTTTGCATCAGAACTTAAATCAATGATTGAAAGGCGACGATGACCGAACGCAACGCCATGTTCTGTGTCTGTCCAGAAATCTTCGTCGTCAGGTCCGCGGTGCGCTATCAGACGATTCATCGCGTAGATTCGTTCAAGTGGAAAGTTGCCGAAAAAGCCTGTGATGCCGCACATAGAATAAAAAGGTTATAACGCGGCTCAAATGGAAAAAGCAAAGTTCCGTTAAACAGAAATTATTCGTGTCTTGCGTTGTTAAAGCTAATACTGCAATATCCATTTTAGTTTCTAAAGACTTCATCAAATCTGTGGCGCGATTGCTGGAAAAAATTCAACAGGGACGACAACTATGGCGTTATATGGGAACTGAGTGGTTAGCTTACCGCTTGAGTTATGCTGTTGTTTCGCGCACAGGAAAATTTCAAAGACAATTACCCGTTAAAACATGGGATGAACAGCCGCTTGAAAATTTTTTGGTAGAAAAAAAAGAGTCAAAAGCTTATCTGGAATATCGCCGCGCACAAGCACCACAGTTTTTTTTCAATCCGCAAAACTTTGAAAGCTTCAAAATTTTTTTCTTAGAGTGGGACAAGGGCGCAATTACGCCTCAACAGCAATGTGATGAAATAGAGAAAGGAAACTTCACATATTTTTCAAAGACAAAAGCACATCTAGGTTTTCCACCCGACTGGCATTTGAATCCGTTTACAAATTTTCATGCGCCGACACATTTGCATTGGAGCGAGATTAAAGATTTCGCAAACGGCGATATAAAAATCATCTGGGAGCCAAACCGTTGCGCTTTTGTTTACACTCTTGTTCGCGCATTTTGGCGCACGGGTGATGAGCGATATGCAGAGATGTTCTGGCGGCTTATAGAAAGCTGGCGCGAGGAGAATCCGCCGCAATCGGGAACAAATTGGAAGTGCGGACAAGAAACAAGTTTTCGCGTTATGGCTTGGTGTTTCGGGCTTTACGGTTTTCTTTATGCGAACGCGACAACCGTAGAGCGTGTCAATATGTTGGCGCAGATGATTGCGGTTTCAGCCGAACGAATATCAGCAAACTTGCGTTACGCTGTGAGCCAAAAAAATAATCACGGCATCAGCGAAGGGCTAGGACTTTTCACAATCGGCGTTTTGTTTCCCGAATTTCGCAAAGCAAAGGAATGGCGCGAAACGGGGAAGAAAGTTTTGGAACAGCTTGGCAAAGAATTAATTTACACTGATGGTTCTTTTACACAACACTCGACAAATTATCACCGTTTGATGCTGCATGATTATCTGTGGTGTTTGCGTCTTGGCGAACTAAACGGCGAAGATTTCAGCGATGAATTAAAGCGGCGAATAGGCGCGGGGTGCAATTGGCTTTATCAACTTCAAGACGAAGAAACAGGGCATGTGCCAAATTACGGACATAACGACGGGGCTTTGATTTTACCGCTTGATAATTGCGATTACACGGATTTCAGACCTGTAATTCAAGCCGTTCATTATTTGATTCATCGTGAGCGTTGTTATGAAAACGGGGAGTGGGATGAAGGTCTGTTTTGGCTTTTCGGAAAAGAAAGCCTTGATTCAAAAATAAATCCACCGCAAAGAAAAGATTTCAAGGCGAGAGTTGGCGGTTATTACACTTTAAGAAGCGAAAACGGTTTTGCGTTTATTCGTTGTGTTGAGTTTCGACACAGACCCGCACAGGCGGATAATCTTCATTTTGATTTGTGGTGGCGCGGGCAAAACATAGCCACAGACGCGGGAACATACAGCTACAACGCGCCGTCGCCTTGGAACAATGCGCTCGGACACACGGCTTTTCACAATACAGTAACCGTTGACGGACTGGCGCAGATGGATATGGCTGGAAAGTTTTTGTGGTTGCCTTGGGTACGCGGACGGGTTCATCAATTGAATTCAAAATTCAAAATTCAAAATTCAAAAGAAGACAAAGAATACAGGGAAAATAACGAAGACCGAAGACCAAAACAAAATCGGCAATTGGCAATCGGCAATCGGCAATCTTTAGCGTGTGAACACGATGGTTATCAACGATTGAAACCACCCGTCATTTATCAAAGAAGCGTTTTGCAAATCGGTGAAGAATGTTGGATTGTGTTTGATAAGTTGCAGAGCGGTGGTAAACATGATTACAGGCTTCATTGGTTATTGATGGACGCGACATATAATTGGAACGACAAAGAAGGAAAGTTGACGCTTGAGACCGTTAAGGGAAATTATTTCGTCCAAATGCTTGCTTCTGTTTCAGAAAAACAATGCTCGATTGTTCGTGCCGATGAAACAAGCCCGCGTGGTTGGCAATCGCTCTATTACAATCATCGCCAACCTGTGCTTTCAATTGATATGACAGCAAACACAGATTTGTTGACATTTACCACTATATTTTGTCCCGCAGAATTTTCAGCAAGTATGAATGAAAGAGAGCTGGAAATAAAAACCGGGGCGTGGCAGTGTATTGTTAAGTTAAATAAAGATTTGGACGCTAAAGCGGTTGTTGATTCTGTTGAATTAAAGTTTTGAGTACAAGCTTTAGCCCAATAGCATTAGGTTAATGAAAATGTGGCGAAAAATGTACGGCAGGCTGCCAGCCTGTCGCGTCTCTTGCAGGCTTAACGCGAATGCCATTGGACTTTAACCTGTACTCAAAACTTTTATCTTTTATGCACACATTACTTATACATCAAAGCTTTGTCGGACCTGATGGTTCGGGCGGCACACGCCATTACGAGTTGGCAAAGCGTGTTATTGCGAATGGACAAAACTTCACCGTTATTGCAAGTGATGTTAGTTACCTTACGGGAAAAAAAACGGACTCTGTCAGCGAAGAAAGCTACGACGGGATTCGTGTATTGCGTGCTTATACGTATCCGGCTCTGAGTGGAAGTTTTACAGGACGTTTAATTTCGTTCTTCTCTTTTTCTGTCACATCGTTTTTTGTTGCGCTGTTTCGCACAGGAAAAGTTGATGTTGTTATGGGGACTTCTCCGCCTATTTTTCAAAGCCTTTCGGCGTGTTTGATAGCAATGCTTCGTCGTCGTCCCTTCGTTTTAGAGATACGCGATTTATGGCCCGAATTTATAATTGATATGGGACTTTTGAAAAATCCCCTTGCGGTTCGACTTTCGCGTATCCTGGAAAATTTTCTATATGCCCGTGCAGATTTTTTATTGGTCAATTCACCTGCTTACGTTGATTACCTTGTCGAAAAGGGCGTTGCGAAAGAGTGCATAACTTTTATTCCGAACGGCGTTGATGTTTCGATGTTTGACCCGACAACGGGCGGAAAACAAATCAGGGAAAAGTTTGGATTGAAAGAAAAGTTTGTAATCGTTTACGCGGGTGCAATTGGAATAGCAAATAATTTAGATTTGTTGATTGATGCCGCAAAAGAAATGGAAAAAGATGCCGAAATTTGTTTTCTAATCGTAGGCGATGGAAAAGAACGCACGCGACTTCAGGCAAAAACAGAAGAGTTAAATTTGAACAATGTGATTTTCACCGGTGCGAGACCGAAATCCGAAATACCGGATTTTTTAGCTTGTGCAGACGCTTGTGTTGCTATTCTTCAGGATATAAAAATGTTTCGCACTACATACCCGAACAAAGTTTTTGATTATATGGCGGCAGGGCGTCCCGTTCTTCTGGCGATTGACGGCGTGATTCGTGAAGTGGTCGAAAGCGCACGAGGCGGAATCTTTGTTTCGCCAAGCGATGCAAAAGCTCTGGCGGATGCGGTTTGGTTCTTATCGGCAAAGAAATCAGAAGCAAAAGAGATGGGACTGCGCGGATATGATTATGTCAGGAAAAACTTCAACCGCGAGGAACATGCCAAACAGTTCGCCGCTTTTCTCCAAAAAATAAAAAAGTAATCCAAGAGATAAATTTTTGTAACTGATTAGGTCATCAACCAACCGTTGAAAACGGCGTTCATATTTGTAGCCCACAATGCTAATCGCGGGACTGAGGATTCGCGGCATCGGAGTTATCGAAGATAACGACATACTTTTTCAGTTTGATTTTTATGAATTTTCAGT
>Ga0187894_10004346_pt1 | contig 15249 bp, 11 predicted proteins | sample GBC1701081metaG_FD_136650 | JGI IMG/M metagenome (GOLD analysis project Ga0187894, IMG submission 136650) | White microbial mat communities from a lava cave in the Kipuka Kanohina Cave System on the Island of Hawaii, USA - GBC170108-1 metaG ... | reverse complement strand
GCAGCGCCAGCGCGGCCGCCACGAACACCAAGCCGAGCCCGAGCTGGATCGTGGCCGCCACGCGCAGGTGCTCGCCCCCCTCCACGCCGCGCTCGTCCCGGTCGGCGATCGTGCGCGAGAGAAGCTGCTCGACCGGCCGGTACAGCACCGACACCGTGATGAACACCGCCGACCACAGCAGCGCGATGCGCCCGTACTCGTCCTCGTTCAGCGAGTAGCTGGCCAGCGAGAAGTACGCGAAGGTGATCAGCCCGGTGGCGCCGATCCCCACCGACAGGATCGCCGCGCCGCGCCCGTACGAGCGGGGCCCAGGTGGCTCAGCCGACACGGACGAGCAGCATCGTCCAGGGGAACGGCGAGCGCGCCTCCACGACCGTTCCGTGTCGTGAGAGGAGCGACACGAAGCTTCGCTTCGACCAGTGGTTCAGGTGCCCGGGCGTGTTGCCGAGCTCGCGCAGGTACGCGCCGCGCGCCACGTTGAGAGCGCGCCAGAGCGGCTCGCGCGGCACCGACACGAGCAGCCATCGCCGCGCCACGCGCGCCATCTCCGCCACCGTGGCCTCCGGCTCGGGCACGTGCTCGAGCACCTCGATCGCGCTCGCCAGGTCGAGCTCGTCGTCGGCGAAGGAGAGGCGCGTGGCCTCCTCGGCCCTGAACTCCAGGTTCGGCCGCGCACGGCGCTCCCACTCCGCCCGCAGCTTCGGGTCCTCCAGGTCGATGCCCACGATGCGACCGTCTCCGAGCCGTCGTGCCCACGCGGCGGTCAGCACGCCCTCACCGCAGCCCACGTCGAGCACGCTGCGCGGTGCGGCGTGGTTCCAAAGCTCGTCCAGAGCGGAGTGAAAGCCGGCCATCAGCCGCTTGACCACCGGGTTCGAGGAGCCGTACTTGTCGTAGGTGTTGCCGGTCGGCACCCCGGCGGCCGCGGGCGGCGAGACGGTCAAAGCTTGAGCGCCTCCCGCTCCTCGGTCTTGCCCGTCGCGCGGCCGGCGCGGGCCCCCGTGGTCGGCTCCTGGCCGGTGGGCGCCGCGCCGGGCTCGTAGTGCGAGGGCTCGACCCCGGTGTGCAGCTCCACCCGCCGCACCCGCTCGAGGATGCGCTGCTGGAGCACCCGGCTGCCGGCCAGGATGTCGCCCACCACACCGAGCGCGGCGAGCTGGACGGCCACGATGAAGAGTGTCGAGCCGAGGATCAGCGACTGGATGTGGCCCTCGCCCTCGCCCGAGAAGAAGAACCACAGGAAGCGCACCCAGATCACCGCCGCGACGATCGCCACCAGGGCGGCGGCGGCGAGGAACACGCGCAGCGGCTCGTAGAGCGTGTAGATGCGAAACAGCGAGATCGTGTTGCGCCGCACGTAGGCCCACATCGAGGGGAACAGGCGCGACTCGCGCGTCTGCTCGTTGGTCCGGATCGGGACGTGGTCGACCGCCACGAGCATCTTGCCGGCCTGGATGATCGACTCGAGCGTGTAGGTGAACTTGGACACCACCTGCATCTGCAGCGCGGCCTCGCGGTTGTACGCGCGGAAACCCGAGGTGGTGTCGGGCACCGTGGTGTTCGAGGCGCGCCGCACCACCGCGCTGCCCCAGCGCTGGAGGCGCTTCTTCACCGGCGAGAAGTGCTCGATCTGATCGGTCTCGCGGTCGCCGATCACCATGTCGGCCTCGCCCGCCAGGATGGGGGCGACCAGCTTGGGCACCTCGCCGCCCTGGTACTGGTTGTCGGCGTCGGTGTTGACGATTACGTCGGCGCCCAGCTTGAGGCAGGCGTCGAGACCGGCCTGGAAGGCGGCGGCCAGGCCCTTGTTGTTGGTGAGCCGGACGACGTGGTCCACGCCGTGCCGGCGCGCCACCTCCACGGTGGCGTCGGTCGAGCCGTCGTCGATCACGAGCCACTCGACCGCGTCCACACCCGGCACCTCGCGCGGGAGGTCGGCCAGGGTCGCCGGCAGGGTGTGCTCTTCGTCGAAGCAGGGGATCTGGATGATGAGCTTCATCGGCCGGATCTCGTAGCGTAAAGGCCGCCGGGGTCGCCGCGGGCCTTTACATCGCGTTTGCAGCTATTTCACATAGTTCGAAAGAAGGGGAGGGATCTCGGTGGCCGGGTAGTAACGAGGTGAACACCCTGCGTTCACGGGCCGGCAACACCTCTGCTAGCCTGCCGCTTTTCCACCCCCGGCCGTATGGAGCAGCGCCTAAGATGACGACCGTTCTCGCCTACCTGGACCCCGGCAGCGGGAGCATGATCCTGCAGATCCTCGCGGGTGGTCTCGCGGCGGTCGCCGTCACGGCGAAGCTGTACTGGGGCCGTTTGATGAGGTTCCTGCGCATCCGCAAGGACGAGCCGGAGGCCACGAAGCCCGGCGAAGCCAGCCGGACCGACCCCGCGTAGGGATGGCAGCCGGGGGCTCACGCCCCCGGACCCCCGCGTCACCTGGCTGGTTGATGTCAGCCGGGGGCTCACGCCCCCGGACCCCCGCGTCACCTGGCTGGTTGATGTCAGCCGGGGGGCTCACGCCGCCGGACCCCCGCGTCACCTGGCTGGTTGATGTCAGCCGGGGGGCTCGCGCCGCCGGGTCCCCGGGGCGCCTGGCCAGCGGAGCCCGATCGGCTCGCTACTGTTCCCGCCGCGTGAGCTCCCCCACGGAAACCTCACCGGCCGCGCGGCTCGAGCCCGGCTCCTTTCGCGACCCCGAGAGCCGCGTCTTCTACGCCGGTGACGGCGTCTACCGCGCGCTGTCCCCAAGTGGGCTGAGCGACTTCGAGGCGCTCGCGGCCACCGGCCTGCTCGACGACGAGCGCGTGGTGGCGACCGAGCGCGTCGAGGACACCCTCGCGCTGCGCGACCTGCTCGTGCACGAGCCGGCCGGCGTGTTGCGCCACGAGCGCGTCCCGTTCGTCTCCTATCCCTACGAGTGGACCTTCTCGATGCTGCGCGACGCCGCGCTGCTCCAGCTCGACCTGCTGCTCGCCGCGCTCGAGCACGACATGGTGCTCAAGGACTCCACCCCCTACAACGTGCAGTTCCGGGGCGCCAAGCCGGTGTTCGTGGACGTGGGCTCCTTCGAGCGGCTGCGCGAGGGCGAGCCCTGGGTGGGCTACCGCCAGTTCTGCATGCTCTACCTCTATCCGCTGCTGCTCCAGGCGGTGAAAGGCGTTCCCTTCCATCCGTGGCTGCGCGGCTCGATCGACGGCATCACGCCGGCGCAGATGCGCGCCCTGCTCTCGTTTCGCGACCGCTTCCGCAAGGGCCTCTTCACCAACGTCTTCCTTCACGCCCGGCTCGAGGCGCGCTACGCCGACCGCCCCGACCAGGTCAAGCGAGAGGTCGAGCGCGTCTTCAAGAAGGAGCTGTTCGTCGCCAACGTGCGCAAGAGGCGAAGGCTCGTGCAGCGGCTCGAGTGGAGCCCGCCCGAGGGCGTCTGGACCGCCTACGGCGAGTGCAACACCTACACGGACGAGGACGCGCGCCGCAAGGACGACTTCGTCCGCGCGGTGGCCGGCAGCCGCGACTGGGGCCTGGTCTGGGACATCGGCGCCAACAACGGCCGCTACTCGCGCATCGCCGCCGAGGGCGCGCGCACGGTGGTCGCCGTGGACGCCGATCAGGGGCCGGTGGAGCTGCTCTACCGCGACCTCCGCCGCGAGGGCGACGAGCGTGTCCTTCCGCTCACGATGAACCTCGCCGATCCCTCGCCGGGGCTCGGCTGGCGCGGGCTCGAGCGCAGGACGATGCTGGAGCGTGGTACGCCCGACCTGGTGCTGGCGCTGGCGCTGATCCACCACGTCGCCATCTCGGCCAACGTGCCGGTGAAGGAGCTCCTCGACTGGCTCGCCTCGCTCGGTTGCGCGCTCGTGATCGAGTTCCCCACGCGCGAGGACCCGATGGTCCAGAAGCTGCTCGCCCCCAAGCGCGACGGCCTGCACCCGGACTACGAGCTCGGCTTCTTCGAGCGCGTCCTGAACGAGGCCTTCGAGGTCGAGCGCTCCGAGCGCTTGGAGTCGGGCACGCGCGTGCTCTACTTCGCGCGGCCCAAGCGGGGATGAGCACGAGCGAAGCCTCGCCCGAGCCCGCGGAGCGACCCGCCGGTCGCGAGGTCCTCTGGCACTACCTGGCGCTGGCGGTGCTGTGGACCTTCGCCGTAGCGCAGCCGCTCTTCGACCTGCTCAAGGACAATCCTGAGTTCTTCGCCGCCCGCGGCTCCTCGGGCCTCGACATCATCGGCTTCTCGGTCCTGCTGGTCCTGCTCCCGCCCGCGCTGCTCTTGGGCGTCGAATTGCTGATCGGGCTCGCCGGCCGCCGAGCGCGCCGGGTAGCGCACCTCGTGCTGATCGCCGGGCTGGTCGCCCTGATCGCCGCGCAGGCGCTCAAGAAGTCGATCGACGCCGCGGACCTCGTCCTCATCCTGCTCTCGGCCGGCGTCGGCGTCGGGGCGGCCGCGCTCTACGCGCGCGCCGAGCCGGTGCGCTCGTTCCTGCGGGTGCTGTCGCCGGCGCCGCTCGTGTTTCTGGCGCTCTTCCTCTTCACCCAGCCCATCTCGAAGCTCGCCTTTCCCGACGAGGCGCAGGCGCGCACGATCGGCGGGGTCACCCGGGCGCCGATCGTCATGGTGCTGTTGGACGAGCTGCCCTCCAACACGCTCGTGGACGACCGTGGGCGCATCGACGCCGAGCGCTTTCCCGGCTTCGGCGAGCTGGCGCGGAACGCGACCTGGTTCGAGAACGCTTACACCGTCTACGACTCCACCGAGCGCGCGCAGCCCGCGATCATGGACGGCAACCTGCCCACGAGGGACAAGCTGCCCACCTCCGCCGATCACCCGAACAGCATCTTCTCGCTGTTCGCGAAGACGCATCGGCTGAACGTCTCCGAGGAGGCGACCACGATCTGCTCGCGCGACCTGTGCACCGACGAGCGGCTCGAGGAGTCCTACGGCAGCCGCATCTCCTCGATGACCGAGGACCTGGGCCTCGTGTGGCTGCACGTGGTGTCGCCGCCCGAGCTGGAGTCCAACCTGGCCAGCGTGTCCGAGAACTGGGGCAACTTCGGCGGGGACGAGGAGGAGGGGCCGGACGTCGGCGGCGATCCGGCGCGGCGCAACACGCGGGCGAACCTGAACAGCGGTCGCCAGGCGCGCTTCGAGAGCTGGACCGACGCGATCCGGCCCGGCAGCCGGCCTCCGCTCGCCGTCAAGCACACGCTGCTGCCGCACGTGCCATGGCAGCATCTGCCCGACGCGCGACGCTACCGGCGCCAGGCCAACGACGCGCTCCCCGGCCTCTCGAGCGAGTCCTTCAACGACCAGGGTCAGCTCGACGTGCTGCTCCAGCGCCACTATCTCCAGACCGGCTTCGCCGACTACGAGCTGCGGCGGCTGTGGCGCCACCTGAAGCGGGAGGGAATGTGGGACGACGCCGTCATCGTGGTGGTAGCCGACCACGGCGTGGCCTTCCCGCTCGGCCGCCCCGAGCGGCGCCGTCTGGGACCCGAGACCGCGGCGGAGATCGCGCCGGTTCCGCTGTTCGTCAAGGCGCCCGGTCAGCGTAGGGGGAGGATCGACGACGCGTGGGTGTCCACGGTCGACATCCTGCCCACGATCTTCGACGTGCTCGACCTCGACCCAAATGTGAAGATGGACGGGAGGTCAGCCTTCTCGGACGAGGTCCAGCAGCGCGACGAGCTGCGCATCCTGATTCGCAACACCTTCGAGGAGCTGCGGATCCCGGCCGCCCAATTCGAGCGCGAGCGACAGGCGATCATCGACCGCAACCTGGCGCTGCTCGGTACGGGGCGCGACGGGCCTGAGCGTATCTACCGCATCGGGCCGCACCAGGAGCTGATCGGCCAGCCGGCCGCCGCGGCGGCCGGCGAGCGCCTCGACGTCGAGTTCGTCTACGGGCCGGACTACGAGGAGGTGGACCTCGATTCCCCCTTCATGCCCGCCCACGTGGTGGGGCGCGTGCGGGGGGGAGGCGAGGCCAAGCGCGACGTGGCGGTGGCGGTGAACGGCACGATCGTGGGGGTGGGCAACACGTTCACACTGGCCACCGGCGGCGAGGGCGAGCTGGTCTCGATCGTCGTGCCGCCCGACTCGTTCCGGCCCGGCCGCAATCGGGTCGAGGTGTACGAGGTGCCTTAGGCCAGGCGTCCAGGTACCCGGGCGGTGGGCCCGCTTGGATGCCATATGCGAGACGAAGGGGGCCCACTCGGCAAAATTGCGGCGTCCGCGGACCCCGGCTGCCATCACAATTCAGCCAGGCAGTTCTCGATCTCGAGCAGCACTTCGCCTGAGCCCCCGCGCACGTAGAGCAGCGTCTGGCCGATCTGCTCCGCGCCCTCGGCCCTCCCGGAGAACTGGGCCGCTTCGGCCTCGCCCGAGGTGAGGAAGAACTTGATCTGGGGGGCGTCCTCGCCGGTGCCGATGACGATCGCGTCCTCGCCGTCGAGTCGGGCGTCCACGTCCGCCTCCTCCAGGCAGGCCATTGCCACGGCCCGCTTGTCGGAGTCGTCCACCGCGGGGTCGGCGTCATCCGAGCCCAGACCGCACCCCGAGCCGAACGGCGCGAGCAGCGCTAGGAGCACGAGGAGGGTGGGTCTCATCGGCGGAGGAGGGTAGCGGCCTGCCTCGCGCAAGCGCCCGGCTCGGCCGGGTGCGCAGCGATTCCCTTGCGCAAGCGCCCGGCTCGGCCGGGTGCGCAGCGATTCCCTTGCGCAAGCGCCCGGCTCGGCCGGGTGCGCAGCGATTCCCTTGCGCAAGCGCCCGGCTCGGCCGGGTGCGCAGCGATTCCCTCGCGCAAGCGCCCGGCTCGGCCGGGTGCGCAGCGATGTTCTCCCTCAGCGCAGCGCCCGCGTCCCGCGCCACCGCTCGCGCATGTCGAAGTAGACCGGCTTGCGAGCGTCCGTCTCGTCGATCAGGCTCTTGTTGTTCCAGGGCGGCGTCGCCCAGGCGGCCGCCGCGCCGCCGCGCCATGCGGGGTGGACCCGGAAGTCCCGCAGCGCCCACCAGATCGAGCCGTTCACGTAGCGCTTGGAGGCGTGCACGGCCAGGTGCTCGCGGGCGAACCGGCGCTGGAACTCGAGCGTGCCGGGCTGCTCCACGGGGCCAGAGCGCGCGGCCTCGGCCCCGTACTCGGTGATCACAAGCGGCAGGTTCGGGTTCGCCGCGTGGATCGCGTCGAGATAAGGGCCGAGCTCCTGGGTCGTGGAGCGCGGACGCTGGAGGCCGGCCCTGAAGGAGGGGTACCAGCCGAAGTACTCGTTTAGGCCCAGCACGTCGAGGTGGCGGTAGATGGAGCTGCTGACCGGCTCGCCGATCCGCGCCTGGCGGTCCAGCCCGACCAAACGGGTGTCGTCGAGCTCGCGCACGCCGGCCGCCGCGTCGCGCACGAACCGCGCCAGCCCGGCGCCGATCACCCCCAGCGCCGAGCGGTTGCCGGCCGGCTCGTTGGCCAGCGACCAGGTGAAGATCGACGGGTGGTTGACGTTGTTGCGGACCGTGAGCGTGACCGCGCGCTTGGCGGCGAAGCGCACGCCCGACTGGTCGAAGTAGCTGTTGGGGAGCTGGTAGACGGGCGCGTCGACCCAGTACAGGATCCCCAGGCGGTCGAAGGCCTCGATCAGGGCCGGGTGCAGGGGATAGTGCGAGCGGGTCACGGACGCGCCCAGGTCCCTCAGCCGCGAGACGAGCCGGTTGCGCGTGCTCTGCGAGAGCGCCCCTCCCTCCTGGAGGTCGTCCTCGTGGAGGCTGGCGCCGCGCAGGTTGAGGCGCCTGCCGTTCAAGAGGATCACGCCGCCGCGGCGCGTCTCGAGCCTGCGCACGCCGAAGCTCGCGCGGTAGGTGGAGCGCCGCTCACCGCCGCTCACCGCGGTCACGGCCAGGCGGTAGAGGCTCGGGTGGCCCGGCTGCCACAGCCGGGGCCGCCGGATCGTGAAGCGCGTGGTCAACTGGCGGCGGTTGTTCGCCAGCACGGTCTCGGGCCGGAGCCGGAAGCGCTCGCCCCCGACCGAGAGCAGCAGCCTCACGTCGCGGTCCTTGCCGGTGAGGTTGCGCAGCGACGCGCGCACCTCGACCTTGGCCGGACAGCGGACGCAGCGCAGCCGGGGCAGCACCTGCACGTCCTCGACGTCGATCGTGTCGATCGGCCGCACGTACACCTCGCGCAGCAGGCCGCCGAAGTTCCACCAGCCGCCGGTGCCGTAGCCGTTGACCGCGGCGGGCCGCCAGTGCGTCAGGTCGGTGCGGCTGCGCAGCGAGGAGACCTTGACCACGAGCGTGTTGCGCCCCCGGCGCAGCCCGTTCAGGTCCGCCTCGAAGGGAAAGTAGCCGGTGTAGCCGCCGATCGTGCGGCCGTTCAGCCACACCTTGGTGCGGTAGTTGGAGCCCTCGAAGCGCACCTTCCAGAAGCGCTTGGCCCTTCTGGGCGCGCGCGGCAGCGTGAACTCCTTCCGGTACCAGCCGACCGACGAGCGGTTGAACACGAGGTCGGTCGCGTTCCAGTTGTGCGGGACGGTGATCTCCGTCCAGCCGATCAGGTCGTCCTGGTCGAACCAGCGCTCGGCGTCCCCGACGAAGGCGTCGTCCTGGCGGAAGTACCAGCGCCCGCCGAGCAGGATGCGCTGCGTCTGGCCCTCCCGGATCAGCGGCTTGCCCCGCGGCGGCTCGACCACCAGCTCGGGCGAGGGGGGCGGCTGCGGCGGGGCGGGCTGCCCGGTGGGCGGCCCCGGTCCGCCGCCACCCTGCGCGAAGGCGACTGGCGGGGCGGCGAGCAGCGCGAGGAGTATGAGTAGGAAGAGGAGCACGGCCAAAGCGGGACGGCGGACCAGAGCAGCGGCGGAGAGTAGCGCCGCGCCCAGCCGGAAACACGAGGCGAGCGCGCGGGTTGCGGACCGCAGGACGCGCGGCCGGGGCGATCAATTGCTACCGTCCACCGGCGATCGGCTCCCCCGGGCCGGTCTTCGTGCGCAGGAACCCTCGTCCACCGGGTCCTTCCGCGTGGGCCGCCGCTCGAGTCACCTTCATGAACCGCCGCTTCGCGCTCTTCCAAGCACTGGTATCCGTGGTCGCGCTGGCCGCCGTGGTGTGGTGGGCATCGAAGCAGGACGCGCCCAAGCTGCCCAGCGGGGGTGAGGAGATCGCCTGGCTGGCCGCCGCTCTGGGGCTCTACGCGGTGGCCACGCTCCTGCGCGGCGAGCGCTGGCACTGGGTGCTCAAGTTCGCGAACGTCGAGGCGCGGCGCGGCGACTGCTACGGGCTGGTCACCGTCGGCTACATGGGCAACAACGTCCTGCCCGCTCGCGCCGGCGAGGCGCTGCGGGCGGTGCTGATGTCGAGTCGCACGGGCGCGAGCAAGCGCACGGTGATCGGGTCGATCATCGCGGAGCGCCTGCTCGACGCGATCGCCCTGGCGGTGATCTTCGTCGTGACGGTCTACGGCGTGCTCGGCGCCGGAGTGCTTCCCACGAACCGGCCGCTGGTGGTCGGCGGCATCGCCGTGCTGCTGATCGCGGCAGGCGTCGTGGCGGTCTGGTTGATGCGCCGCCACCATGTCTTCGAGCGCGCGCGCGACTGGCTGCGGCCGCTCGCCGACGCCCCACGGGCGATGCTCGCGCGGGAGGGCGCAGTGCTGTTGGCGGCGACGTTCCTGCTGTGGGCCTTCGAGGCGGGCGTCTACTACGCCGTGGCCCGCTCGGTCGATCTCGGGATCAGCGTATCCGGTGCGCTGTACCTGGTCGCGCTCACGAACTTCGTCGCGGCGCTACCGGCCGCGCCGGGCTCGATCGGCACCTTCGACGCCGCGGTGGCCTTCGGCGCCGACCGCCTCGGCGCCAGCGGATCGGCGGCCCTCTCCTATCTGCTGATGCTGCGCTTCGTGCTCTACGCGCCGATCACGATCGTCGGGTTCATCGTGCTGGTCGCGCGCTACGGTGGCTGGTCGCGGCTGCGATCCGCCGTGCGCCTCGAGACCGGCCGCGCCGGGGCCACGAGCGCGTAGCCCGCGCGATGTGGGCGCCCGCCGCACAGCTTCGCTCCCTCCGTCAGCGCGAGCTCGGCTTCGCTCGCCGCTCGCGCGCGCGTGTGGAGGTGAGTGGGCCGGCGCGTTCGCACGCCGCGCAGATGATCCCGATCGTGCTCGGCTGCCTCGCCGTCGCGGCGCTCACGTTCGTCTTCCCGAGCACGCCCACCTACGACCCGTGGGCCTGGATCCTCTGGGGCCGCGAGATCACGCAGCTCGACCTGATCACCGAGGGCGGCCCGTCGTGGAAGCCGTTCCCGATCCTCTTCACCGTCCCGTTCTCGGCGTTCGGCCAGGACCTCGCGCCGTACCTGTGGGTCTGGATCGCCCGCGCGGGCGGCCTGCTGGGCTGCGTGATGGCGTACCGGATGGCGAACAGGCTGATCGGCGGCCGGGCCTACGGCGCGATCGCCGGCGTGTGCGCCTTTCTCGCGCTGTTCTCGAGCAACAAGTACGTGCGCGACGCCGCGCTCGGCAACTCCGAGCCGATCCTGGCGGCGCTCGCGCTGTGGGCCTTCGAGCGCCACCTCGACGGTCGCCGCGACCACGCCCTCTACCTCGGCGTCGCGGCCGCCCTGCTGAGGCCCGAGGTCTGGCCCTTCCTTGCGCTGTACGGGCTATGGCTGTGGTGGCGCGAGCCGCGCCTGCGCGCGCGCCTGGTCGGCTTCGCGGCGCTGGTGCCGGCGCTGTGGTTCCTGCCCGAATGGTGGGGGGCGGGCGACCCGTTCCGGGCCGGCGCACGCGCCAACGCGCCCAACCCGGGCAGCGCGGCCTTCGCCGATTCCCCCGCCGTCGAGCTGTTCCAGCGCTTCGCGCAGTCCACCATCGCGCCCGTCGAGCTCGGCACGATCATCGCGGTGGCGGTGGCCGTCGTGATGTGGCGGCGCTATCGCGAACAGGGTCCGACGCTCGCGCTGGCCGCCGGCGGCCTCGCCTGGTTCGCACTGGTGGCCGCGATGACCGAGGCGGGCTTCGCCGGAAACCAGCGCTACCTGATCGTGACCACCGCCGCGGTCTCGGTGCTCGGCGGCGTGGGCGCCGTCCGGGTGCTCCAGGGGGTCGAGTGGCTCGCGGCGCGGCGGTTCGGCGCGCTCCGGGCCCGCCGAGCCACCGCGGCGGCACTGGTGCTCGGCCTGTTGGTGGCCTCGCCGACGATCGTGGCCAAGGCGGACAACACCGCCCGGGTGCGCGGCGGGCTCGAGCACGAGGCCTACCTCTGGGCCGACCTGAAGGGCCTCGTCGACGAGGCCGGCGGCAAGGAGGCGCTGCTCGCCTGCGGCGGCATCTTCAGCGGTCCGTTCCAGACCCAGATGGTCGCCTACGAGCTGGGCATCCACGGCATCCAGGTGGGCTGGAAGGTCACGCCGCCGCCCGGAGCGACCTTTCGCACCCGCACCGTTCCCGACGGCCCGCTCGTCACCAAGCCCACCGACGACCGCTTTCGGCTCGTGGGGACCAACGGCAAGTGGCGGCTGTTGACCGTGCCGCCGGAGGGGCGCGGCGACTGTCCGCGGGCCGGACCCTTCGCGCCCACCGCGGGCACGGCGGGCAACACGGCGAGCAAGGACGCTCCGCTTGAGGTCATCGGCGATCCCCGGCGGCCGCAGGCGCCGTAGCACTCACTAGGATCGCCGGGTGGCAAGCGTCGCGTCCCGAGCCCGTGCACTGCCGAGCGTGCGCTCGCTCCCCTCGGGCTTCGTGCTGCCGGCGCTCGCCGTGCTGGCGCTGTTCGTCGTCTCCGGCTACCTGCGCACGGACTCGCTGGGCGAGTCGCTCTGGATGGACGAGGGCCTCTCGATCGGGATCGCCTCCCAGCCTCTGTTCGACATCCCCGGCGTGCTGCGGGTGGACGGCTCGCCGCCGCTCTACTACATGCTGCTGTCGGTCTGGATGGACGTCGTCGGCAACGGGCCGGGGGAGACGCAGGGCCTGTCGGTGGCGATCGCCCTGCTCTCCATCCCCGGCGGGCTGTGGGCGGGCTGGAGCCTGTTCGGTCGGCGCGCCGGCCTGATCTGCGCGGCGCTGTGCGCCGTCAACCCGTTCCTGACCGGCTACGCGCAGGAGACGCGCATGTATGCGCTCATGCTCGTGCTCTCGCTGCTCGCCACGACCGCCTTCCTGCACGTGTTCGCCTTCGGGCGGCGCCGCTACCTGCCGCTCTTCGCCGCGTTGCTCGCGCTGATGCTCTACACCCACAACTGGGGCCTGTTCCTCGCCGCCGGACTCGTCTGCGCGCTCGTGCCCTGCTGGTACGTCTCGGAGGTGCGCGCGAGCTTCTGGCGCGACGCGCTGCTCGGCTTCGGCGGCGCGGGCCTGCTCTACGTGCCCTGGTTGCCGACGCTCCTCCACCAGGTCCAGCACACCGGCGCGCCCTGGCTCAACTCACCCAACTTCGGCGCCCCGATCCAGATCACCAGGTCGCTGCTGGGCGGCGGCACGCCGACCGTGGCGCTGGTCCTGGCCGGCGGCACGGGCCTGGCCGCGGTGATCGCGCGCCGGGTGGAGGACAAGGAGCGGACCGCCGTGATCGCCGGCGCGGTGACCGTGCTGGCCACGCTCGCCGTGGCCTGGCTCGTCTCGCAGGTGTCGCCGGCCTGGACCACCCGCTACCTCGGCGTGCTGCTCGGCCCGATGCTGTTGGTGAGCGCGCTCGGCCTGGCCCGGGCCGGTCACCTGGGCCTCGTCGGCCTCGTGATCGTGCTCGGCATCTGGGCCATCCCGCGGTCGTACGGGCTCGAGAACAAGTCGAACGCCTCGGACCTGCGCGAGGCGGTCGTGCCCGAGCTGCGCGAGGGCGACCTCGTCATCTCGATGCAGCCCGAGCAGGGACCGCTGCTGGCCTACCACCTGGAGGATCTCGGCGGCGCCCCCAAGCTGCGGTTCGCCAGCCCGCTGGGCGCGGTCGAGAACGATCGCGTGATGGACTGGACCGACGCCCAGGACAAGCTCGAGCGCGCGACGCCCGCCGCGAACCTCGAGCCGCTGCTTGATAACGTGCCCGCCGGCGGACGGGTGCTGATCGTGCACCCCGTCACCACTCGTGCCGATGACTGGGACGCGCCCTGGACCCAGCTCGTGAGGCGGCGCTCGGCCCAGTGGGGCGGGGCGCTGGCCGTCGACGAGCGGTTCCGGGTCGTGCAGCCGGTGCCGCCGTTCTATCGCCGCGCGACCCGGATCGGGGTGCGCGGCGTGCTCTACGAGAAGACCGAAACGGGATGACGAACACGACCGCGACGACCGAGCTCGCCCGCCCCGAGCTGCGCGAGCGGCCCACCGTGATACTGGGTGGCGGCCCGGCCGGGCTGACGGCCGGGTACCTGCTGGCCAAGCGCGGCCTGCCCGTGGTGGTGCTCGAGGCGGAGGACCAGGTCGGGGGGATCGCCAAGACGGCGGTGCGCGACGGCTACCGCTTCGACCTCGGCGGCCACCGCTTCTTCACCAAGGTCAAGGAGGTCGACGACCTCTGGCACGAGATCATGCGCGAGGAGTTCCTGCTGCGTCCGCGGATGTCGCGGATCTACTGGAACAAGAAGTTCCTCGACTACCCCCTGCGCGGACCGGACGTGATCAAGAAGCTCGGGCCGGTCGAGCTGACGCGCTGCCTGCTCTCCTACTTCTGGGCTCAGATCAAGCCGAAGGGACGTGAGGACACCTTCGAGCAGTGGGTCTCCAACCGCTTCGGCAAGCGCCTGTTCAACCTGTTCTTCAAGTCGTACACCGAGAAGCTGTGGGGCGTGTCGACGTCGGAGATCCGCGCGGAGTGGGCGGCGCAGCGGATCAAGGGGCTGTCCTTCTTCAGCGCCGCCAAGTCCGCCTTCTTCGGCAACAAGGGCGACAAGATCAAGTCGCTCATCTCCGAGTTCCACTACCCGCGCTACGGCCCAGGCCAGATGTGGGAGACGATGACCGACGACATCCGCAAGCTCGGCGGTCAGGTGCTGCTCGAGCACAAGGTCACCAGGCTCGACTTCGAGGGCGAGCGGTGCGTGCGGGTGCACGTGGGCGATGCGGTGTTCGAGCCGTCGGCCGTGATCTCGTCGCTGCCGCTGCGCAACATGGTGGGCATCGCCGCTCCGCACCCGAGGCCCGAGGTGGTCGCGGCGGCCAAGGGCATGCGCTACCGCGACTTCCTCACCGTCGCCGTGGTGCTGAACGGCGACGACATCTTCCCGGACAACTGGATCTACATCCACGAGCCGAGCGTGACCGTCGGGCGGATCCAGAACTTCCGCTCCTGGAGCCCGTGGATGGTGCCCGACCCGACCAAGGCGTGCGTCGGCCTCGAGTACTTCTGCTTCGCTGGCGACGAGCTCTGGGAGACCGACGACGAGCAGCTCGTGCAGCTCGGCATGCGCGAGCTCGAGCAGCTCGGCCTGGCGCGCCGCGAACAGCTCGAGTTCGGCTTCGTCGAGCGGGTGCCGAAGGCCTACCCGATCTACGACGCCGAGTACGCGGAGCGGGTATCGACCATCCGCTCCTGGCTCGACGGCCTCGACAACTTCATCCAGGTAGGGCGCAACGGGCTGCACCGCTACAACAACTCGGATCACTCCATGCTGACCGCGATGCGCGCGGTGGACAACCTGGTCAAGGGGACCGAGCACGACATCTGGGCGGTCAACGCCGAGTCGGCGTACCACGAGGAGGAGCGCCAGGACGAGCAGCAGCCGTACATCTCGGCCCCGGAGACGGAGTCGATGAAGGAGCCGCTGCACTCCTGAGGGCAGTCTCCGTCCGCGCGCCGATTACCCTCCGGGCGTCATGAGACACGTCAGCCGCCGAACGTTCCTGGGCGCGGCCGGCACCGGTCTGGCCGGCGCCGCCGTCGCAGGCGTCGGTTGGCAGGGGCTCGCCGAGAGCGTCGGGCAGCGCAAGAACATCGTCCTGATCGTCGTCGACACGCTGCGCGCGGATCATCTCGGCTGCTACGGAAACCGGACCGTGCGCACGCCGAACATCGACGCGCTGGCGCGCGAGAGCCTGCGCTTCGAGCGGATGCTCCCCGAGGCGATGCCCACGGTGCCCGCGCGGCGGTCGATCTTCACCGGCCGGCGGGCCTTTCCGTTCCGCGACTGGCGGCCCTGGTTCGGCATCGCCAAGCGGCCGGGCTGGCAGCCGATCATGCCCGGCACGCGGACGCTCGTGACCGAGTTGCGCCAGGCCGGTTACTGGACCGGCCAGGTCAGCGACAACCCCTTCCTCAGCCTCGCCGGCGCCTTCGAGCCCTTTCGCG
>Ga0187894_10004345_pt1 | contig 15255 bp, 17 predicted proteins | sample GBC1701081metaG_FD_136650 | JGI IMG/M metagenome (GOLD analysis project Ga0187894, IMG submission 136650) | White microbial mat communities from a lava cave in the Kipuka Kanohina Cave System on the Island of Hawaii, USA - GBC170108-1 metaG ... | reverse complement strand
TAGATATTCACCTTAGACATTCACTTCAGATATTCACTGCAGATATTCATATGAAAGCGAAGAAAGTCTCGCTCATCGGCGCGCCGACCGACGTCGGCGCCGGCTCGCGTGGCGCATCAATGGGGCCCGAGGCGCTGCGCGTCGCGCATCTCGAGGCGATGCTCGTCTCGCAGGGCCTCGAGGTGGCCGATCGCGGCAACCTGCAAGGCCCGGGCAACCCGTGGCAGCCGCCCGTCGAGGGCTACCGGCACCTCGCCGAAGTGACGGCCTGGAATCGCTCGGTGCACGAAGCCTGCCATGCCGAGCTGACTGCGGATCGCCTGCCGATCCTGCTCGGCGGCGATCACTGCCTGGCCATCGGCACCATCAGTGCGGTTGCACGCCATTGCTGCGAGCGTGGCCGCAAGCTGCGCGTGCTCTGGTTCGATGCGCACGCGGACTCCAACACCAGCGTGCTCACGCCCAGCGGCAATATCCACGGGATGCCGATGGCGGTGCTGTGCGGCTACGGACCGCGCGCGCTGGTGGAGATCGGCGGCAAGGTGCCGGCAATTTCTCCGGACGCGATCCGCCAGATCGGCATTCGCAGCGTCGACCAGGGCGAAAAGCGCTTCGTGCACGAGCTGGGGCTCGAAGTGTTCGACATGCGCTACATCGACGAGATGGGCATGCGCGCGACGATGGAGAAGGCGCTCGCCGGTCTCGACCGCAACACGCACCTGCACGTGAGCTTCGACGTCGACTTCCTCGATCCGGACATCGCGCCGGGCGTGGGAACGACGGTGGCGGGCGGTCCGTCCTATCGCGAGGCGCAGCTGTGCATGGAGATGGTGGCGGACACTGGCCTGCTCGCGTCGCTCGACATCATGGAGCTCAATCCGGCTTTCGACGTGCGCAATCGTACGGCGGAAGTGGCCGTCGACCTGATCGGCTCGCTGTTCGGCAAGAGCACGCTGATGCGGCGCACGGACGAGGAAGCACGCGAGATCCGCCGGCCGCGCGCCTCGAACGGCTGAGCTGCGCGCGCCCGCAAAAGGCACCATCGCAAACGGTGCCACCGGCAAACGGCGCCTGACGATCCTGAGTACTCACGCGCGCGCGGGGGCGCGCGCTGCGACGACGTGCTCGGTGGCGAGCACGAAAATCATCAGGGCGGCGAGCGTGGTCAGCTCGGCGCCACCCCCGGCGAAACCGAGTGGCAGCGCGATCATCGCGGCAAGCGCCCGATACACGAGCGGGCGTAGCCGCAGGACCCAACGAAACAGGACGTCCCCCGCGAGGTAGGCGGACAAGCCGCAGGCGAGAACCCACGCCGACCAGGCCGGTGCTTCGGCGCCCAGCGCGACGACTTCCTTGAGCGCGGCAGCGATGAGCACGATGCCCGCGAGCATGACCAGGTGGCCATACCAGTATCCGAGGACGCCGGCGCGCGATCGGTGCTCGGGGGGCGTGGCCGTCAGGGCGTGCTCGGCGCGCACGTCGTCGTGATCGAAGTAGCTCCACCAGAGCGTTGCAATCAGGAGCAGAGAGAGCAGCACCGCGACTGCCGTGTGCAGGCTGAGTGCGTGTTCCTGCGCGCCGCCGCCGATGGCGACGATGGTCTCCCCGAGCGCGACCAGGATGATGAGCCCGTGACGCTCGGCGAAATGATCCGGCCGCAGCGTGAAGCGTCGCTCGCGATGCAGCATGGTCGCGATCACGTACAGCAGGGCTGCCGCCGCGAAGAACACCCATTCCCAGGCCACATCGACGATGCCCGCCGCCAGCACCAGCAGTGCGGCGCCGAGATTGAAGGGCGCCAGCTCCAGCACCCCGCGCAGGGCCGGACGGCCGCCGGTGACGACGAACGCGGCCAGGTGCAGCACGACGACGAACAGGTAGGCGAGGGCGAACACCAGGCCGTCTGCAGCGAATACGCCCGGCACGGCTAGCGCCATGACCAGAAAGCCGGTCATGGCCGCGATCATGGTGAAGCGCAGGAAGTGTCCGGGGCGCGTGCTGTTGGTGAGCCAGGCGTAGCCGGCGAACATCCACCACACCAGCATCAGCACCAGGAACGCTCGTCCCAGCTCCCAGACGCCGTGCCCGTGGGCGACGAGGTGCGTGATCTGCGTGACCGTGAACACGAACACCAGGTCGAAGAACAATTCGATCGTCGCGACGCGCATCGATGGGTCCGGGCCCGTTGCATCCGACGACGACTGGGTCATACGATCATGGTAACAGCGGTGGGGAGATGCGACATGCCAGCCTATGTGATCGTCGACGTCGACGTGCACGACGCCAGGTCCTACGAGGACTACAAGCGCCAGACACCGGCGACGCTCGAGAAATACGGCGGCCGCTTCGTGGTGCGCGGCGGTCGATGCGAGACGCTCGAGGGGGATTGGGCGCCGGGCCGCATCGTCGTCCTGGAATTCGCATCGCTGGAACAGGCGCGCAAGTGGTGGTTGTCGCCCGAATACGCACCGGCGAAAGCCCTGCGCCAGCGCACGGCCAGCACCCGCATGATCGCCATCGAAGGCTACGCGCCATGATCCGCACAGTGCGCGCCAGCGTTCTCGCTTCTGTCGCCACGGCGTGCGTGCTGCTCGGCGCGCCTGCCAGCGCCGCGCCTGCCAGCGCCGCGACGCCGGGTTCGGCGGACAAGTCGTTTCAGCGCCAGTTCGGCGAGGCATTCCTCGACCAGTACTGGAAGTTCAACCCGTCGGGCGCGATCAATACCGGCTACTACAAGTACGCCGACCGGCTGATCGTTCCGGACGAGAGCGCACGCAACGCCGAGCTGCGCCAGCTGGAGGCGTGGTCGCGTCAGCTGCGCCGCATCGATCCGGCGGCGCTGAGCCCCTCGGTGCGCGCCGACTGGGAACTGCTCGACAACACGTTCGCGTCCGACCGCTGGTCGCTCAGCGAATGGCGCAGCTGGCAGTGGAACCCGGCGATCTACAACGTCGCCGATCCCTTTGCACTGATCCTGAGCCTCGACTACGCGCCGCTCGACGATCGCCTGCGCACCTTCAGCAAGCGCCTGCAGCACGTGCCGGCGTTCTACGCTGCGGCGCGCGCCAACATCGAGAACCCAACACGCGAGCACACGCAGCTGGCAATCCAGCAGAACCGTGGAGCCCTCGGCGTGTTCGGCGACGGTGTGCAGGAGAAGCTTGCGAGCTCGAAGCTGACGCAGGCTGAGCGGCAGCTGTTTGCGCAACGCCTGGAAGGCGCGCGCAGCGCGATTCAGGGCTACGTTGCCTGGCTGGAAGCGCTCGATGCGCAGCTCGCCCGGGCAGGCGCGACGCCGCGTTCCTTCCGCATCGGCCGGGCCCTGTACGATCGCAAGTTCGAGCTCGACATCCAGTCCGGAGAGTCCGCCGACGCGCTGCATCAGCGCGCGCTCGCGGAAAAGGAGAAGCTGCTCACGCGCATGACGCTGCTCTCGGACATGCTCTGGCCGAAGTACTTTCCGAACGCTGCGCCGCCCACCGACCGCCTCGACAGGATCGGGCGCGTCATCGGCAAGCTTTCGGAGCAGCACGTCACGCGCGACCAGTTCGTTGCCGAGGTGCGCCGGCAGATTCCGCAGCTCGAACAATGGGTGCGCGACCACGAGCTGCTCGCGCTGGACCCGGAAAAGCCGCTGCAGGTGCGCGAGACGCCCGAGTACAAGCGCGGCATCGCCGGGGCGAGCGTCGACGCGCCGGGACCCTACGATCCCACCGCGACGACGTACTACAACGTCACGCCGCTCGACGATCTGCCGCCCGAGCGGGCGGAGAGTTTCCTGCGCGAATACAACCAGTGGATGCTGCCGATCCTCAACATCCACGAAGCGGTGCCCGGTCACTACGTACAGCTCGTGTACGCCAACAAGTCGCCGAGCCTGATCAAGAGCATTTTCGGCAACGGTGCCATGGTCGAAGGCTGGGCCGTGTACTCCGAGCGCCTGATGCTCGAATCCGGCTTCGGCGATCACAAGGCCGAGACCTGGCTGATCTATTCGAAGTGGCTGCTGCGCTCCGTGTGCAACGTGCTCGTCGACTACGGCGTGCACGTCCAGAACATGAGCGAGGCCGACGTGAAGAGCCTGCTGACGCGTGAGGCGTTCCAGTCGCAGGAGGAGGCCGCGAACAAGTGGCGCCGCGCGCAGCTGAGCAGCGTACAGCTGACCAGCTACTACTCGGGCTACTCGGCGATCGTCGCGCTGCGCGAGAAGATGATGCGCGAGCAGGCCGAGGCCTTCGACCTCAAGCGCTTCAACGAGCAGTTCCTGAGCTACGGGAACGCGCCCGTGCGCGTGATCGCTCAGCTCATGTCGGACGGGACGCAGGCACCCGCGGCGCCCTGAAGGGCCGTACGCGGGCGCGTCGTCGTTTGGCGACGCTCGTTCTACGCCCGCGGCGTGACTTCGTCGACAGTCGACCTGCCCCGCGGCGGCGTTACACTCACGCCGCCGAAGTGGCAAGGGGAAGGCCGACATGAAGTGCCCGCGATGCAAGAATCCCGACCTCAAGCCGACGATGATCGAGGAGTACCTGCCGGCGATGGGCTGCGCGGACTGCCAGGGCAGCCTGGTATCGCTCCTCTACTACCGTCATTGGGCTGAGACACAGAAGCCGCCGGTCGAAGCGACACCGCGCAACGCGTCGGCTGTCGAAACGACCGACACGACGACCGCGCTCAACTGCCCGAAGTGCGGCCGCTTCATGATGAAGTACAAGATCACGGGCTGCGTCTCGAACCGTCTCGACATCTGCACCGGCTGCGACGAGGCGTGGCTCGATCGCGGCGAATGGGAGCTGCTCGAGGCGTTGCAGCTCAGCCACCTGTTGTCGGCGATCTTCACCGACGAGTGGCAGCGACGCATTCGCCGCGAGCTGTCCGAGGAAATGCGGCGCACGATCCTGAAGCGCGCCATCGGCGAGGCAAGTCTCCTGCGCGTCGAGGAATTTCGTTCCTGGCTGGGCGCGACGGGCCACAAGCCGGATATCATGGTGTATCTCTACCGCGGCTAGGCGGGCCCTGCCGTGGCCGGGCGCTGCGCTAGACCCGTTCCAGCAAGCAGTGATCGCAGACCCGCCGACGAGTGGCGGGCGCCGCCGATTGCGCTCAGAATGCCGCGTCCACATCCAGTGGGGAGAGCAACAACATGAACAAGAAATTCTTCGTCGCCTGGATCGTCGTCTTCATCGCCTGGTTCCTCGGCGGCTTCCTGGTTCACGGCACACTACTCAAGGCCGACTACAGTCAGCTCGCCGGAATGTTCCGTTCGGACCCGGAGATGATGGAGAAATTCCCGTTGATGATCATCGCGTACGCGATCATGGCGGGCGCGTTCGTCTGGATCTACGCGCGCGGCGTGGAAGCAAAGCCGGCGGTGGGGCAGGGACTGCGCTTCGGCCTCGCCGTCGCGCTGGTCATGTGCGTGCCGATGTACATGATCACCTACGTCGTCGCGCCGTATCCGGGCATGATCGTCGTGAAGCAGATCGTCATGGATACGATCCTGCTGCTGATCCTCGGCGTGCTCGTCGCCTCGCTGTACAAGGTGCCGGCAACGCGCTGACGTTCAATCACGAAGCGTCCTGGCAGCGGGCCGCGCCCGGCGGCCCGCTGCCCTCACTGCAGCGGCATCTGCAGGCCGAGCTTGCGGTGACATTGCAGCAGCCGCATGTTGATCAACGCCAGGGTTTGCGGGTCGACGGCCTTGATCGGGCTACCGTCCTTGAAGCGCACCATCTTGAGCGCGGAGACGAGGTCACCGCTCAGCCGATACAGGTCGCCGTCCGGAGCCGCGAATCGTTCCTTCACCATCTTGAAGCGACCGGAGCTGGTGAGTTCCGTCATGACCTCGCCGCCATTGCGAATCGCTCGCTGCGCGGTCCCGCGGTTCGCGGCTGCGATTTCGTATTCCCCGAGAGCCCGTGCCGACATCGCAATCATGACGCAGTGATCCAGCGCTGACGTCGCATCGGTCGGCAAGGCGGGCAGCGTCGGGCCGAGATTCGCAAGCCACGCCGTGCAATCGGCCATGTGCAGGTCGAGCTCGTCGAACACGCGATCGGAGTGGAACTGTCCGCGTTGCGCCGGCCCGATGCGCTCGATGAACTCGTCGACGCGTTCCTGTCGCGACGACCGGTCCGCGACCAGGTTGTCGATCTCGGCACGCGACAGGGCTCCACTTTCGAGTACTTGCTTCTTGAGCGCGGTGCCGGCGGCGAGCATTGGCTCTGCCCGCGTGCTGTTCTTGAAATAACCGCCGCTCCCTTCCGCGGCCCCGCCGACCACCATGCAGTGCCCAGGAACTTCCGCCCCGGCCGTCGGAAAAGGGATCAGCCGCTCGGCCGCGCCTGCGACCGACGCCGCGAGCAACGTGCCGCAAGTCAGGAGCGCGGGCCCGCGCGACGTGAGCTTCGAGAATCCCGGCATGCCGACCTCCCGCTTCAGCAATTCCCCGATGGCGCAGTTTACGGCAGGTCGGCGGCTGTGACCCGCCAGTAGATGGTGAGGCATACTCGTCCGCAGCAGCGGCCCTCGGGCCGACCAAGAGAACTACAAGGGGAACGACCGATGCTCAGTCTCAGTCGTCGAATTCCGCTCTGCGCCCTGGTCGCTCTGGCCGTGACAGCACCCGATGCGTTCTCGGCGGCAGGGAAGCCCGGTGCGACCAAGCTCGCCGCGATGAAGTCGGTGGATCAGCACAGCGGTGAGCTCATCGCCCTGTCCGACCAGGTGTGGGGTTTCGCCGAAACGGCTCTGCGCGAGCATCGCTCCGCGGCAGTGCTTGCGGACTACGCGGAGAAACAGGGATTCAAAGTCGAGCGCGGCGTCGCCGGCATGCCGACGGCGTTCATCGCTTCGTACGGCTCGGGCCGTCCCGTCATCGGCGTGATGGGCGAATACGATGCGCTGCCCGGCATCTCGCAGAAAGCGACTTCGACCAAGGAAGCGCTCGTCGAAGGCGGCGGCGGCCACGGTTGCGGTCACAATCTCTTCGGTGCGGGCAGTCTCGGCGCGGCGCTCGCCATCAAGGAACAGATGCAGAGCGGGCGGCTGAAGGGAACCGTGCGGCTCTACGGCACGCCCGCCGAGGAAGCGGTGGGCGGCAAGACCTACATGGTGCGCGACGGATTGTTCGACGATCTCGACGTGGTGCTGGCGTGGCATCCGGGCGACAAGACCCAGGTCGACATGGTCTCGAGCCAGGCGATGGTGGACCTCGCGGTCGAGTTTCACGGCAAAGCGGCGCACGCGGCCGCCGATCCGTGGAATGGACGCAGTGCCGTCGACGCCGTCGAGGCATTCACGGACGGCATCAACATGATGCGCGAGCACATCAAGCCCACCTCGCGCCTGCACTACACCATCGCCTCCGGCGGAGACGTACCGAATGTCGTTCCGGAATACGGCAAGGTGTGGCTGTGGGCACGTGACTGGCAGCGCGCGGAAGTCGAACTGTTGTTCGCACGCGTGCGCAAGGTGGCCGAAGGCGCCGCGCTGATGACGGAGACCACGGCGACCGTGAAAGTGCAGGCGGGGAGCTGGGAGATCCTGGGCAACACCGCGGGCGCCGAGCTCATGGACGCAAATCTGCGCTGGCTCGGGCCGCAGAGCTACACGGAAGAAGAGCAGGACTTTGCGCGCACGATTCAGCGGGCGACCGGCGTGCCGGAAACGGGCGTGCAGACGAAAATCCTGTCGCTGCAGGGGCAGGAACAGGAAGGCGGTTCGACGGACGTGGGCGATGTGAGCTGGGTCGTGCCGACCGTGCACGTGACGATCGCGACCGCACCGTATCGCGCGCCGTGGCACGCGTGGCCCGTGGTTGCGACCGGCGGCATGTCGATCGGGCACAAGGGCCTGGTGCTCGCGTCGAAGACGCTGGCGGCAACCATGGTCGACCTGTTCGAGAAGCCCGCGGCGCTGAAGGCGGTGCGTGACGAGTTCGTCTCGCGCAAGGGCAGCACGGTCTACGACGCCTATATTCCCGACGGTCCACCGCCGGTACCTGCCGAATAGGGCGGGCGCAGCGTGCTCCGGAAACTGAATCTCTCCTGAACAACCGCGTTCAGCGCCGGCTCAGCCGGCGGCGGCGATAGTGCAGCCGCAACGTGACCCGCTGTCACAGGAGAGTTCGATGAAACGCACTGTCACCGCTGCTTTACTGCTCTCGCTCATCGCGAGCACCGCTGCCGTCGCTGATTCCGGTAAGGCCGCCGAGAAGCCGCGGAATTCGCAGGACCGGCGCGACGAGAGGCGCGACGACCGCTGGGACCGCCGCGACGAGCGTCGTGACGACCGCTGGGACCGCCGCGACGAGCGTCGTGACGACCGCTGGGACCGCCGCGACGAGCGTCGCGACGATCGCTGGGATCGCCGTGACGAACGCCGCGACGATCGCTGGGACCGGCGCGACGAGCGTCGTGACGACCGTCGCGACTGGCGCCGGCATCACGGCCGGGTGTGGTACGGCGATTACCATCGCCCGCACGGCTGGCGGCCGCACGCTTGGCGTCGTGGTGAGCGCCTGCCGGTCGCCTACTATGGCCGGCCGTACGTGATCCGCGATTACGATCGCTGTCACCTGCGCCGACCGCCGCGTGGCTATCACTGGGTGCGCGTCGATCGCGACGTGGTACTCGCTGCCATTGCCACCGGCGTCATCCTCGACGTCCTGAGCGATCACTTCTACTGATCGCAGCAGCGGGCGCGGCGGCCGTCGTTGCCAGTCGCCGCGCCCGCCCTTCGAGCAGATCCTCCGAGCGTCTTGCGAGTCAGGCCTTCCGGTCGAGCTCGATCAGCGCCAGCTTCACGTCCTGCAACCGGGGCCGTTCCGGGCCCGCCATGTTCTCGGCTTCGGCCTGCGAGATGAGTTGCGCATCGTGCGCCCAGGATTCCAGGATCTGCCGCTTCTCGTCCTTCGTCAGCCGCGGATCGCACACCACGTCCATCGGCTTGTCGAACTTGCGGGTGGGATCTTTCACCGCCTCTTCCACGTCCGTCCTGCGCTCCGCACTGACCATGTAGGGTTCTCCGGCTTGCGACTCTCCGCATTGGGCCGCGCCGGATCGCGCATGTTCCGCATCGTCGGTGCGCGCAACCGTTCGGCGCTGCAAATTTTGCCCTGCCGGCAGCGTTTCAGAGACCGGTCGCGGCAGCTCGCAACCTCTACTTTTCCTTAACCCGCCATCAAGCATTGCGTTTGTTCGCTGGGGCCGTCGCACGCAAAGTAGCGCACATCCCGAAAGGGCGCGGCCGCAGCGGCGGCCGCAACAGAGGAGATGGCAGTGAAAACCGAAGTTCTTGCGCGCAGCCCGGTCCTGATCGCCGCCCTGGCGACGCTCGTGGCACTCGTCGGCGTTGGGCGTGACAGCATCGTTCCCGTCGCGGGCGATGCGGCACGCGACACGGCAGCCGTCGCCACCGTTCCCGCGGCCGCGGGCGAAATACCGCTGATCGGCGAACTGACAGTCGTTGCCGGACGCGTCGCAGGCGAACGCGGTTAGCGGTGCGGGAGCGGGCGCATGTTGCGGATGCTGGCATTCACGTTGAAATTGAGCATCGCGCTGCCGCTCGCCCTGGTGCTCGTGGCCGGGTTGCTAGCCTGCGCGATGGCCAGCCTCGTGCCGCAAGGCGAGCCGGCACGCGCCCGCGCGCAGCGCAGGATCGCCCGCGATCGCCGGCAATCGGCCCGGCAATGGGCAATAGTCGCGGCGGAGTACGACGAGAGCGCCGCGCTCGCTGCTACGGAATGAGGAATACCGCCGTCACGAGGATCAGGAACGCGACCACCGCCACCATGGCGTGAATGACGACGACGGCACTCGGCAGCGCCTGACCGCGCATGTGGAAACTCACCAGGTACAGGCCACCGAGCGCGGCGAGGACGAACAACACCAGCGCCCACGAATGGACCGTGCCGAAACCGATCTCGAGCACTCCCAGCAGCAGCAGCACCACGCCGCAAACGGCGAGCAGGCCGTGGAGAATGGCGGCGCCGGCCGGCGGCGGCGTACGCCCGCGGAAGTGGCCGATGGCCATGTACAGGCCGACGACGGCAGCCACTGCGATCAGCAACACGGCATAGGTAAACATCGCGTTCCTCCAGTAGCGAGCGGAACGACTCCGCTCTTGGATCGGCGTCCGGCAGATAATGCTACCGGCGCCGCCGAAGTTCCAAGTTCGTCGCCCGTTCCAGGCTCGTTGCCTGCGTCCGACGCTTCCCGTTACCGGCTTGCGTGGCGGGTAGTCGTGGCGCTCACGCGCCAGATGACGTTGCCGACGTCGTCGGCGACGAGGACGCCGCCCTGGCGATCGACCACCACGCCCACCGGCCGACCCTGCGCGTTGCCTTCCTCGTCGAGGAAGCCGGTGAGCACGTCGAGCGGTTTGCCGGCCGGCTTGCCACGCGAAAACGGCACGAAGATCACCTTGTAGCCGCTCAACGGCTTGCGATTCCACGAGCCGTGCTGGCCGATGAACATGCCTTCGTCGAAACGAGCCGGCAGCCTCGCTCCTTCCGACCATGCGAGACCGAGCGATGCCGTATGCGGGCCGAGCGCGTAGTCCGGCTTGATGGCCCGTTCCACCAGGTCCGGTCGTTGCGGCTGCACGCGCGCGTCGACGATCTGGCCGAAGTAGCTGTACGGCCAGCCGTAGAACCCGCCGTCGCGCACGGAGGTCATGTAGTCGGGCACGAGGTCGCTGCCCAGTTCGTCGCGTTCGTTGACCACCGTCCACAACGCGCCCGTGGTGGGCTCCCAAACCAGGCCGTTCGGATTGCGCAGGCCCGAGGCAAACACGCGCCGTTGCCCGCTCTGCGCGTCGACTTCGAGGATCGCTGCGCGCTCCTTTTCCTTGTCCATGCCGTGCTCGGCGACGTTGCTGTTGGAGCCGACGGTGACGTACAGCTTCGTGCCGTCACCGTTGGCGATCACGTTCTTGGTCCAGTGATGGTTGAGCGGGCCGCCGGGCAGGTCCGTGACTTTCTCGCCGGGCGTCGGGATCGAAGTCTCGCCGCGCGTGTACGGGAAACGCAGCAACGCATCCGTGTTGGCAACGTAGAGGTGACTTCCCACCAGCACCATTCCGAACGGTGAGTTGAGGCCGGTCAGGAAAGGCGAGCGCTGGTCGGCGACGCCGTCACCGTTGCTGTCGCGCAGGAGCGTGATCCGATCCGCGCTCGGCACCGCCGACCCCGCGCGTTTCATCGCCTGCTTCATCACGAAACCCTTGATGCCCTTGCCGTCCTCGGGACGTTCCGGCGCGGCCGTTTCGGCGACCAGCACGTCGCCGTTCGGCAGGACGTAGAGCCAGCGCGGGTGATCGAGCTGGTCGGCGAAGGCGACCACCTGTGTTCCCTCGGCCGCTCGCGGCTTGTCGCCGTTCGACCAGCCGGTAGCCGGCGCGATGTTGACGGTCGGTATCGCTGCCGTGTCTGGCTCGATCAGCTTCGGATCCGGCCCGGTGACTTCCTCGATGGGCAGCGTGGCTTCGCCGGCGCACGAAGCAACGGCGACAGCGGCAACGGCGAGAACGATCTGAGCGCGCATGACGGACCCTCCTTGGTTCGTCGCTCCGGCGGTAGTCGGGCCGCCTCGTTTTGAAAAAAAGGCGTGGCCGCAACTGTGGCGGCGCCGATGTTTTCAGGCATCGCGCGCCTGCGAGAGTTCAGGGGTGCAAGCGCAGGTTGCCCGCAATGCGAGCCGCCCGCCTGTGTGCAATGCCGCACGCAGGCGCAGTGAGAAGTTGCAACGCAGGCGACTCAGGTTCGCTGGTAGGCGAACCCGAGCAGGCCGGCGAAGACGGGCCAGAGGGCGGCGCCCGTGAAGGCAGGCAGCCAGCGCCAGGCCGTGGTGATCGGATGGCCGCTCGCGCCGTCGATCCAGTAGAGCACGAACTGGTAGATCACCAGCAGCATGAAGATCGTGAGCGCCTGATGCAGAATCGGGAAGACGCGGATGCGCAGGTGCATCTTGATGGCGATGGCCGAGACCAGCGTGAGTGCGAGCGCGTGCTGGCCGAGCACGACGCCTTTGAACGCGTCGAGCGCGAGACCGGCGAGGAACGCAAGCAGCAGTCCGCCGGCACGGGGGCTCATGACGGCCCAGTAGAGAACCACGATCACCAGAAAATCCGGCCGACCGACCGAAGCCCAGTGCGGCAGCGGCAGCACGCTCAGCACCAGCGCGATCATTACGCTGATCAGCATCGGCAGGCGGTGCAGCGCCATTTCGCGGCTCACGACGTCTTCTCCGGTGCGGGCGTCGTCGTCGGGGCGGGCGCTTCAGGCTCGGGCGGCGGCGTCTTCACCCACACGAGCAGCACCTCGCGATCGCGGTCCAGTGTCGCGGCGGGTTCGGCGATGATCTCGGCGAGCGTCTGCCCGGGTTCGTTCTTCAGGGTCTTGACCGTGGCCACGGGATAGCCCGACGGGAACACGCCACCGAGACCGGAAGTGACCAGCAGGTCCCCTGCGCGGATGTCGGCGTTGGTGGGCAGGAAGGGCAGGCTGAGCTTCGACAGGTCGCCGATGCCCACGGCGATCGTGCGCAGGCCGTTGCGATTCACCTGCACCGGAATCGCGTGCTCGGTGTCGCTGATCAGGATGGCCTCGGAGGTGAACGCGCCGGCGCGCGTGATCTGCCCGAACACGCCGCGTGCGTCGAGGATTGGCTGGCCCGCGAACACACCGTCCGGCGCACCCTTGTTGATGATGACGCGGTGGCGGAAGGGGTTGAGGTCCACGCGCAGGATTTCGGCAACCACGACGCGCTCGGCGATGTTGGCGGTCGCCTCGCGCATGTTGCGCAGGCGCATGTTCTCCTGCTCGAGCGCCGAAAGGCGCATCAGCCGCAGATCCGCATCGCGCAAGCGCTCGCGCAGCTCGGCGTTCTCATGCGAGAGGCGGTCGCGCGTAGCGAAGCTCTCGCTCATCCAGCTCCAGGCGGCGCCCGGGGAGTTCACCAGCACCTGCACGGGATACGCCGCGGCCGAAAGGCCGAAGCGCACTTTCTCGAGGTAGTGGCGGCGCTCGTCGAGCCACATCAGGCCGAAGCAGATGAGCGCGTAGAAAACGAATCGCAGGAGGACCGAGGGGCCGCGGCCCAGGATCGGGCGGGTATCTGTGCGGAAGGAGACCACTCGTGAGTGTTTCCGCCGGAGCGGCCGTTCTCGAACTGCGTGCGGGCAGCTTACTCGAGGCCGAACATCCCCGGACCGTGTTCCTCGGTGAGCTCGAGGATGCGTCCGCCGCCGCGCGCGACGCAGGTGAGCGGATCGTCGGCGACCACCACGGGCAGGCCGGTTTCCTCCATCAGCAGCTTGTCGATGTCGCGCAGCAGAGCGCCGCCGCCCGTGAGGACGATGCCGCGTTCCGCCACGTCCGCGCCCAGCTCGGGCGGCGTTTGCTCGAGCGCCTGCTTGACGGCGCCGACGATTCCCTGCAGCGGCTCCTGCAGGGCCTCCAGGATTTCGTTGCTGTTGAGCGTGAAGCTGCGCGGCACGCCCTCGGAGAGGTTACGGCCCTTGACCGACATTTCGCGGACCTGCTGGCCGGGATAGGCCGAGCCGATCTCGAGCTTGACGCGCTCGGCCGTAGCTTCGCCGATGAGGATGCCGTAGTTGCGCCGCACGTAGTTGGTGATGGCTTCGTCGAAACGGTCGCCGCCGATGCGCACCGACGACGCGTAGACGATGCCGTTCAGCGAGATCACTGCGACCTCGGAGGTGCCGCCGCCGACGTCGAGCACCATCGAGCCGCGCGCTTCGTGCACCGGCAGGCCGGCGCCGACCGCCGCGGCCATCGGCTCGAACACCGTGTCCACGCTGCGCGCGCCCGCGCCCTCGGCGCTTTCCTTGATCGCGCGCCGCTCGACCTGCGTGGAGCCGAACGGCACGGCCACCAGCACGCGCGGGCTCGGCTGCATGAGGCGATTGCCGTGCACCTTCTTGATGAAGAACTGCAGCATCTTCTCGGTGTAGGTGAAGTCGGCGATCACGCCGTCCTTCATCGGCCGCACCGCCGTGATGTGCCCGGGCGTGCGGCCCAGCATGTTCTTCGCCTCGGCCCCGACCGCGACGATCACCTTGCCGCCGCGCGTCGGCTCGTCCTGGACGGCCACCACCGAGGGCTCGTTGAGGACGATGCCGCGGCCGCGCACGTAGATCAGCGTGTTGGCCGTGCCGAGGTCGATGGAGAGGTCGCTGGAGAAATAGCCCCTGAGGCGCTTGAACATGTTTTTCCGTGGGATTGCCGGGGGATGGGGGGACGAAAACCGGCCGGTACTCTAGCAACGGGCAGGACTTTGGGCAATACGAAGGTGTATGATTAACCGCGGTTTTTTCCGGTTTCTTGCCTCATTTCGCACCGCCCGCCAACCTCATGACACTCACGCGCAAAGACGTCGAGAGCATCGCGCACCTGGCGCGCCTCGAGATCACGGAGCAGGAGCTGCCGGCCTACGTCGGCAGCCTGTCGAGCATCATCGACTTCGTCGAGCAGCTGAATCGCGCACAAACGGCCGACGTCGAGCCGATGGCGCACCCGCTCGCCGGGCAGACGCAACGCCTGCGCGGCGACGAAGTCACGGAGCGCGACGAGCACGAGCGCTACCAGAAGAACGCGCCACGCGTGGAAGCGGCGCTGTACCTCGTACCCAAAGTCATCGAGTAGGCATGTCTCTACATCTGCACACCATCGCGCAGCTCGCCGAGGGGCTGCGGGCGAAGCGCTTTTCCAGCGTCGAGCTCGCGCGCGCCTGCCTCGCGCGGGTCGCCGCGCACGACAAGCCCCTCAACGCGTTCCTCACTGTGATGGAGGAGGAGGCGCTGGCGGCTGCGCGCGCCGCGGACGCGGCCATTGCCGCCGGACGTGCCGGGCCGCTCACCGGCATTCCGCTCGCGCACAAGGACATCTTCTGCACGGCGGGCACGCGCACCACCTGCGGCTCGCGCATGCTCGAAAACTTCGTGTCGCCCTACGACGCCACCGTCGTGGAACGCTGGAAGGCCGCCGGCACCGTGCTGATCGGCAAGACCAACATGGACGAGTTCGCGATGGGCTCGTCCAACGAGACGAGCTACTACGGCCCCGTCCGCAATCCGTGGAACCGCGACTACGTCCCGGGCGGTTCATCCGGTGGCTCTGCCGCCGCGGTGGCCGCACGACTCGTGCCTGCGGCCAGCGGCACGGACACGGGCGGCTCGATCCGTCAGCCCGCCGCGCTCGTCGGCATCACCGGGCTCAAGCCGACCTACGGC
>Ga0187894_10004344_pt1 | contig 15257 bp, 13 predicted proteins | sample GBC1701081metaG_FD_136650 | JGI IMG/M metagenome (GOLD analysis project Ga0187894, IMG submission 136650) | White microbial mat communities from a lava cave in the Kipuka Kanohina Cave System on the Island of Hawaii, USA - GBC170108-1 metaG ... | reverse complement strand
GAGAACTTGCCTCTCTGACACCCCGAGTCGGCCCTCCGTCTGCGGCGTAAACACCGAAATCGTCCCGTGCAGACGCCATTCAGCGTCCCGCACGGCTCCCGTTTGAGAAATCCAGGCTAGATGAGGTCAAGCGGCGGTCTCCCGCGCGTTAGCTCCTTCTCCCCGTCGACACGGGGAAGAAACAGCAGCGTCCTTGCGAGCCTTGTGACAACCCGCCTATGCTCCGGCCCGGGGTGATAGCCGGAGGATTGAGATGGTCATGAGGAGAGTGCTCCATGGGATCGCGCTTGCGGTCGCGCTGGGGCTGACCGCGGGCGGCGCGTCGGCGCAGAAATCAGCGGATACGCTGCGCATCCTGTTCCGCGATGCCGTACCCAACATCGAGCTTTACTTCAATTCGCAACGCACCGGACTGATCCTGTCGCACCTGGCGTGGGACACGCTGGTACACCGCGATCCCGTGAGTTTCGACCTCAAGCCGGGGCTGGCCACCGATTGGAAGCTGATCGAGGACAACAGCATCGAGTTCACCCTGCGCCAGGGCGTGAAATTCCACGACGGCAGCACCATGACGGCCGACGACGTGGTCTACACCATCAACATCGCGGCCGATCCCAACAGCAAGGTGGCGACGCCGTCCAACTATTCGTGGATCGACAAGGCCGAGAAGATCGACGACTACAAGGTCCGCGTGAAGCTCAAGAAGCCGACGCCGGCAGCGCTGGAGTATGTCGCGCTGGTGCTCCCGATCAACCCCAAGGCCTACCGCGAGAAGGTCGGCGCCGAGGGTTTCTCGCGCGCGCCCGTGGGTACCGGCCCCTACAAGATCGTCAAGCTCGAACAGGCGAAGGAAGTGCATTTTGAGCGCTTCGCCGACTATTACAAGGACAGCCCCAAGGGCATGCCCAAGATCGGTAAGCTGTTCGTGCGTTTCGTGCCGGACGCCGCCACTGAGATGACCGAGCTGTTGGCGGGTCGCGCCGACTGGATCTGGAACCTCAATCCCGACCAGTTCGACAGCGTCAACAAGATGCCGACGCTGCAGGCGCTGCGCTCGGAATCGATGCGCATCGGCTATCTGTCGATCGATGCGGCGGGCCGTAGCAGCCCCGACAACCCGCTCACGAAGTTGAAGGTGCGTCAGGCCATCTGGCACGCCATCGACCGCGAGACCATCGCCAAGCGGCTGGTCACCGGCGGCTCGCGCGTGCCGCTGGCGCCCTGCTATCCGAGCCAGTTCGGCTGCGATGGCGATGTCGCCGTGAAGTACGACTACGACCCGGCCAAGGCCAAGGCATTGCTGGCCGAAGCCGGCTATCCCAACGGCTTCGATACCGAGCTGGTGAGCTACATCCTGCCGCAGTGGACGGCGTCGGTGCAGAGTTACCTGCAGGCCGTCGGCATCCGCGCCAAGGTGAGCCAGCTGCAGGTCGCGGCGGCCATTCAGCGCGCCTGGCGCGGCGAGAACCCGCTCTATCTCGGCAGCTGGGGCAGCTACTCCGTGAACGACGTGTCGGCCATCCTACCCAACATGCTGGGCGGCGGTAACGACGACTACGCGCGCGATCCGGAGATTCACAAGCTGCTGGAGGAAGGCGGCTCGGCCAACGATCCGGCCAAGCGCAAGGCTGCCTATTCAGCCGCGATCAAGCGCGCCACCGAGCAGGCCTACTGGCTGCCGCTGCACACCTATGTCACCACGTTCGGCTTCGTGAAGACGCTGGACTTCAAGCCGTTCGCCGACGAACTGCCGCGGTTCTATCTGTATAGCTGGAAGTAGCGAAGGCTTCCGGCACGGCATCAGGGGCGAGCGCGTATTACGGGAGTTTCCAGTTCTTCTTCATGTACTGGAACCAAACGTCTTCGCGCTCCGCCCAGGCCATCAGCATGCTCTTGGACTCCTGGAAGTAGTTGATCGGCTTATCGATGTTTCCCGGGTGCCAGGGGTCCATGTATTTGACAACGCAATTCCTGTTGTAGGCGTCGTCGATCCCGTAGATCACGACGACATGGCCCATCTGGGTCGTCGTTTCGGAATTGCCACCGAAGGCGCACCATAGATAGCCTTTGCCGGCGAGCTTCTGGTGGACATAGGCTCCCGTGAAGACGACCTTTGGCTGCAGGAGCACGTCAAAGCCCATCTGAAGATCGAAGACGATCCTGTCCAGGCCGGATTTCAGCAACCCGCCGGTGGCATAGACATGGTCCTTGTAGTGGACGGCAAGGTCCTTCTGCGTAAGGCCCGCAGCAAGCGACGTGAAGACCGTCTTCGGCTTCTGTTCGGCAATCCAGCACTCCAACGCCGCCGCCCAGCAGTTCGGATTCTTCTTGTTCTGTGCCACCACCCTTGGTGTGCCCTTGGCATATGTCAGCGCCACGTCCGCCCCCTCGGGAATAGACCGTCACCGTCCATGATGCCTGCCAGCGTGTCAGGCCGCGTCAACCTTAAGGTTGACGTCAGCGCCGTTCCAGCCGGCGCTGCCGGACCCCTTCGCTACCAAATGGGAGTATCGCCGGCGAAGTGATGCCCGCACGATCGGCCACGAAGCACCACACAGAGGAGGTTGCCATGGCGGGCATGTTGGCCGTGCTCTATGGCATTGTCGCCTACGCGTTCTTTTTCGTCACCTTTCTGTATGCCGTCGGTTTCGTCGGGAATCTGATCGTACCCAAGTCGATCGATTCCGGGCCACCCGCACCACTGCTGGAAGCTTTGGTGGTGAACACGGTGCTGCTCGGCCTCTTCGCCGTACAGCACAGCGCCATGGCACGGCCTGCCTTCAAGCGCTGGTGGACGCGCCTGGTGCCGACCGCGATAGAACGCAGCACCTATGTGCTGCTCGCCACCGCTGCACTCGCTCTGTTGTGCTGGCAATGGCGCCCCATTCCCGATCCCGTCTGGACAGTCAGCCATCCGCTGGGCGCGGCGATGCTGACGGCGATCTTCTGGCTTGGTTGGATCGTGCTCCTGATCAGCACGTTCCTGATCAACCACTTCGAGCTGTTTGGTCTGCGTCAGGTGGTCGCGAGCCTGCTGAAGCGGGATGTGCCCGAGCCCGTTTTCAGGACGCCCCTGTTCTATCGGCGGACCCGCCACCCGATCTATCTCGGCTTCCTGCTCGCTTTCTGGGCGACGCCTCTTATGACCGCCGGTCACCTGCTATTTGCGATCGCGACCACCGGCTACATCCTGATCGGCATCTTCCTCGAAGAGCGCGATCTGGTGGATCTCTTCGGTGATCAGTACCGCGACTATCGGCGACAGGTCGCGATGCTCATTCCGCTGCCCGGCCGCCGGCTCATCGATCGCCAGAACCGGCCATCAAGCGGTCCTTGACGCTCCGGTTCACGAGAGCGTCCTGCGCGAGATGGCATTCGACGATGCCCGTCGGCCGTCGTGTCAGGCCAGGTGTCTCGTGCTGGCAGCGGTCGATGGCGACCGGGCAACGCGGATGGAAACGGCAACCGCCGGGGATGTTGGCCGGATCGGGCAGGCTGTCCCCCAGCCCGACGTCGGGCACGCCCAGCCCCGGCTCCGGCGTCAGCACCGAGGCCAGTAGCGCCCGCGTGTAGGGATGCTCGGGCGTGTGGAACAGGGTCTCGGTTTCGGCGCGCTCGACGATGCGCCCGAGATACATCACCGCCACTTCGGTCGCGACGTGCTCGACGACGGCCAGGTTGTGGCTGATGAACAGATAGGTGAGATTGAAGTCGCGCCGCAGCTCGGCCAACAGATTCAGGATCTGTGCCTGCACCGATACGTCGAGCGCACTGGTCGGCTCGTCGCAGACGACAATGCGCGGCCGCAGCACCAGCGCGCGCGCGATGGCCACGCGCTGGCGCTGGCCACCGGAGAGCTGCGCCGGCAGGCGGCTGCCCATGTCGCGCGCCAGGCCGACCCGCTCGAGAATGGCGTCGACCTGCTTCGCCATCTCGCGGCCCGACTGGCCGCCTTGCGCTGCCAGCGGCAGGCCCACGATATCGCGCACCCGCCGCCGCGGATTGAGCGACGCAAAGGGATCCTGGAACACCGGCTGGATCAGGCGCGCGCGGGCGCGCCGATCCATGTCGGTGATGCGCTGGCCATCGACGAACAGTTCACCCGCGGTCGGCGGCAACAGGCCGAGGATGAGACGGGCCAGGGTTGACTTCCCGCAACCCGACTCGCCCACGATACCCAGCACGCTGCCCGGCGCCACCTCGAACGACACATCGTCGACAGCCACGATATGGCGGTCCGGCGCCAGCATCCCGCCGCGCACCTTGAACGTGCGCCGCACCGAGCGCACTTCGATCGCCGCCGTGGTCATGGCGTGGGCGCCCAATCCGACGGCAGGCGACAGAGGAAGTCATGACCTGTCGCCACGGCATGACGTGGGATGGTGGTGGTGCAGGTTTCGTCCGCATAGGCGCAGCGCTCGCGAAACGCGCAGCCAATGAACCCGGGCTCCACCCGGGGCACGACGCCCGGGATGGAACCGAGCGGCTGATCGCGGCGCACCTTGCCGGGCACGGGCACACACTCCAGCAGGCCGCGCGTATAGGGATGGCGCGGCTGAGCAAACAGGCTGGCCGTCGGCGCGCTCTCCACGACCTCGCCGGCGTACATCACCGAGACATGGTGCGCGACGCGCGCCACGACGCCAAGATCATGCGTGATCAGCAGGATCGCCAGGCCAAGATCGCGCTGCAAGCCGGCCAGCAGGCGCAGGATCTGTGCCTGCACCGTCACATCAAGTGCCGTCGTCGGCTCGTCGGCGATCAGCAGTTCGGGATCGCACATCAGGGCCATGGCGATCATCACCCGCTGGCGCAAGCCGCCCGACAGCTGATGCGGGAACTGGCCCAGCCGCATGCCCGGCGCCGTGATGCCGACGCGCCCCAGCAGCTCGGCGGCGCGGTCGAGCGCGGCGCGGCGCGTCACCTTGCGATGGCGGCGCAGCACCTCGGCCATCTGCGATCCCACCGTGTAGGCGGGATTGAGGCTGGTCATCGGCTCCTGGAAGATCATCGCCATGCGATTGCCGCGCAACCGCGCCATGTCGGTATCCGACAGGTGCCGCAGATCGGTGCCGTCAAACGCCAGCCGGTCGGCCGATCGCTGGCCGCCGCGGGCCAGCAGGTTCATCACCGCCAAGGCCGATACCGATTTGCCGCAGCCCGACTCGCCGACCAGGCAGTGCGTCTGGCCGCGTGCGACGGTGAGCGACGCGCCGCGCACGGCAGCCGTTCGGCCGCCGAACTCGACGCGCAGGCCTTCGATGTCGAGGAGTGCCGTCATCATCCCTCTCCCGCAGGCGGGAGAGGGAGGGGCCTATGGCGCGCAGCGCCATGGGAGGGTGAGGGACTACAGACGCGATACGGAGTCCTGAGGCCCTCACCCGCCGAGCGCTTCGCGCTCGTCGACCTCTCCCGCTTGCGGGAGAGGTGATCAGATCCCACCCTCACGTATCCGTCCCCGTGCCGAAGAGGTCGCGCAGGCCGTCGCCCAACAGGTTGATGCCGAGCACCAGCACGAACAGGGCCACGCCGGGAATCACGATAACCCAGGGGCTGAAGAACATGTATTCCTTGGCCTCGGCGATCATCAGTCCCCACGACGGCAGCGGCGGCGGCACCCCCAGGCCCAGGAACGACAGCGCCGCCTCGAGCAGGATGGCGAGCGCCATCTCGAGCGTCGCCACGACCACAAGATGGCTGGCGATGTTGGGCAACACCTCACGCAGCAGGATATGGAAGCGTGAGCAGCCGGCGCACCAGGCGGCCGACACGAAATCGAGGTTGCGCACCTGCATGGTGGTGCTGCGGGCCACGACCGCGAAGCGGTCCCACAGCAGGAGGCCGAGCGTGAGCACCACCAGAGTCAGGCTGCTGCCCAGCAGACCGACCACGGCCAGCGCCACCAGCACCACGGGAATCGAGAGCCGGCATGTGATGGCGAACAGCACCGCATCGTCGATCCGGCCGCCGGCGAAACCGCCCAGGATGCCGAGCGAAATGCCGATCAGGCCGGAGGTCACGACGGTGAGCACGCCGATCATCATCGAAATGCGCGCGCCGTAGATCAGGCGCGAGAGATAATCGCGCCCCAAGCCGTCGGTGCCCAGCAGGTGCAGCGGATTATGCCCCTCCTCGCTCCAGAACGGCGTTGCCAGGCGCTTGTTGAGATCCTGCGCGAAGGGGTCGTGCGGCACGATCAGCGGCGCGAAGAGGGCGCAGAACAACACCACGCCCACGATGACGGCGCCAACCCAGGTCGCCACCGACCGCCAGCCGCGCCGCGGTGCGGCGGAAGCCCCTGCCGCGATCATGCCGAGCGCAACCGTGGGTCAAGCACGGCGTTCATGAGATCGGCCAGCATGGTGAGCCCGATATAGATCACCGCCAGCACCAGCACGACCGCCTGCACCACGGGGAAGTCGTTCTTGCCGATACTTTCCCAGGCCAGGAAGCCCACCCCGTGCAGGGCGAAGACCGTCTCGATCACGATTGAGCCGCCCAGCATGAAGCCGAGCTGCACCGCGGCGATGGCGACCACCGGGATGGCGGCGTTGCGCAGCGCATGTTTCAGCAGGATCGAGGCGCGCGACAGGCCCTTGGCGCGCGCCGTGCGGATATAGTCCGAGCTCAGCGCCTGGATCATGCCGCTGCGCGTCAGCCGCGTGAGCGCCGGGATGGCCGAGAAGGCCAGCACGATGCCCGGCATGACGTAGTGCTCCCAGGAGCCGGTGCCCGAGATCGGCAGCCAGCCGAGCTGCAGGCCGAGCGTGACCATCAGCAGCAAACCCAGCCAGAAACTCGGCATGGCCTGGCCGATCATCGCCACGACCTGCACCATGCGATCGAGGGCGGTGTTCTCGCGCACCGCGGCCAGGATGCCCAGCGGCAGCGATACCACCAGCGCGATCACCAACCCGACCAGGCCCAGCGTCACCGTGACGGGCATGCGCTCGCCGATCAGCGACGCCACGCGCTGCTTAAAGAAGTAGCTTTCGCCGAAGTCGCCCAGCAAGGCGCGGCCCACCCAGTCGAAGAACTGCACAACAAGCGGCCGGTCGAGCCCATAGGCACGCCGGACCAGCTCGACATCCTGCTGGGTGGCGTTGGGGCCAGCGATGGAAATCGCCAGGTCGCCCGACAGCCGGGTCAGCATGAAGGCCAGCGTGACGACGGTGGCGGCGACCAGAAGCGCGACGATCAGGCGGCGGATGAAAAAGCGCAGCATGCGGCGCGCAGCTTACGAGCGCCGGCTTCCGGCCTGCAAGGCTATTGTCACGGTATGGCCTGAGGACGCGCTTGCAAGCCGCACGGCGCTCGGGAATATTCATCCCCAAGGCATCCGGTAACGAAGGAATGAACGATGCGTGGGATGATGTTGCTGCTGGTGGCGGCTCTGGCACTGACCGCTTGCGGGAACATCCGGCCGGTCGGCACCCCTCAGGGCGGCGTCGTCACCCCGATCCTCGGCAATGGCGAGCAGCAGTTGGTGGCCGCCCAGGAACACTGCGCCCAGTACCGCAAGAATGCGCGCCTGAGTCAGGCCCTGGGCACCGGCAGCATCACGTTCGACTGCACGCGGTGATCGCGACCCCACCTCAGGACTGCGGCGACGGGTGTGTCACGATCCAGTGATCGGCAATGTCCTTGCGGCGCGCGATCCAGAGATCTGAGAAACCACCGAGATACTCCAAAAGACGCTCCAGCGCCGCGGCACGGGCCGGGTGGCCGATGATGCGCGCATGCAGGCCGATCGACATCATCTTGGGCTGCGTTCGGCCCTCGCGGTAGAGCACGTCGACCGCGTCGCGGATGAACTGGAACCAATCCTCCGCCTTGCCGAAGTTGCCGCGGTAGAACATCTGGTCGTTGGTTGACATGGTGTACGGGATGACCAGGTGCGGCTTGTCCCCGACGCGGGTCCAGTAGGGCAGGTCGTCGGCGTAGGAATCGGAGTCGTAGAGGAAGCCGCCCTCCTCCACCAACAGCCGGCGCGTATTCGCACTGGGTGCGTAGCGGCAATACCATCCGTACGGGCGCTGGCCGATCGTCTTCTGGAACGATGCGATCGATTTGCGGATCAGCTCGCGCTCCTCGCCCTCTTCCATGTCGAAATGGTTCATCCAGCGCCAGCCGTGGCCGGCCAGATCCCAACCCGACTCGCGGATCGCCGCCGCCGCAGCCGGATTCTGCTCGAGCGCCATGGCGCAGCCATAGACCGTCATCGGCATCCGATGCTCGGTCATGATGCGATGGACGCGCCAGAAGCCCGAGCGGCTGCCGTACTCGAACAAGGACTCAGCGCCGAGGTCACGGCCCTTGATCGTCCTGCCAGAACCAGCATCCGTCAGCGTCGTCTCGCTGAAAGAATCGCCGTTGGCGACCGAGTACTCCGAACCCTCCTCGTAGTTCAGCACGAAGTTGATCGCCAGGCGGGCGCCGTTGGGCCATTTCGGATCGGGCGGGCGACCGCCATACCCAACGAGATCGCGCTCGTGTGCCATCACCATCCTCCGATCGCCGACATCCGATCAACCATCATCGTCGACGGCAGTCGCTCTGTCATCGCTCCAAGCGTGATCGGTAGCCGCCGGATTGTCGTCGTGAGGCCAATCGTGCCACTGTCGTGCCAGGTGGGTGCTAACGATCAGCCGTAACCGGCAGCCGGTTCAGGAGGGAACATGGCACACAGCATCACTGTCGCGAAATTCCGTGACGTTGCCGATGGCTTGAAGGCAGGCCAGTTCGCCGTCGGTGACCGCGTCAAAATCAACGGCCTGCTGGATCTCGATCCGATCTACAAGGCGTTGCTCGACCGACCGATCACCGTCACCCTCGGCCTGATCGGGCCCGACGGCCGTATCGGCCTTACGCCGATGTGGTTCGACTACGAGGGCGACAAGGTGTTGGTCAACACCGCCTCGCATCGGCCGAAGTGCAGCTGGATCCGCAAGAATCCCAAGCTCACCATCCTGATCGTCAACCCCGACAACGCCTACCACTGGGTCCAGCTCAAATGCACGGTTGAGCGGGAGGAGCGCGAATCGGATCCCGGCGGCGAGCGCATCACCCAACAGCTCGACAAGATCTGGACGAAGTACACCGGCAATCCGCCGCCCTATGGGCTGCGGGATCCCGCCATCGACGAAAAGCGCGTGCTGTTCATCTGCAAAGTCGACCGCATTGCGACGTTCGGCAAACCGTAGCCTGCGCCAACCCGGTGGTCGGCGCCGGCCTGAATACCGGCATTGCCGCCAGCCATGACAAGACGCCACGCGGCGTCTTCGATCTCCTACGCCTTCGCAGAACGCCGCCAACCACCAATATTATTTAATGATTTCAAGGTGGTGAGCCCGATGGGGATCGAACCCATGACCCTCTGATTAAAAGTCAGATGCTCTACCGCTGAGCTACGGGCTCGCCGAGGATGGGCCGAGGGCTCATCCCATGCGCGGCAGCGGTATAGGGTGGCACAGGGGCGCGGTCAATGTCAGTTGACGCCGCTGCCGCCCTCGAATTTGGCTTTCAACCGCTTGTAAACTTTGGCCGAAACGAACTTTGAAATGTCGCCGCCCAGGCGCGCGATGTCCTTGACCAGGCTCGAGGCGATGAACTGGTGCCGGTCGGAGGCCATCAGGAAGATGGTCTCGACGTTCGGTTCCATGCGCGCGTTCATGTTGGCCATCTGGATTTCGTACTCGAAATCCGAGACGGCGCGCAGGCCACGGATGATGATGGTGGCATTCTGGGCACGGGCGAAATGCACCAGCAGCGTATTGAACGGCACGACGCTGATGCGGGGCGCCACGTCAGCCGGCTGATCGGCAATGATTTCCTGCAGCATCTCGACCCGCTCGTCGAGGCTGAACAACGGACCTTTGCCGATGTTCATCGCCGGTGCCAGCACCAGCTTGTCGACCAGCCGCATGGACCGCCGCACCACTTCCTCGTGGCCGCTGGTGATGGGGTCGAAAGTGCCGGGATAAACGCCGATACGCTCTGCCATGTGTTTCCCCCACGCCGCGTGAACGCGTGTTCATGATGCGTTGCGTCATGGAAATCTAGCCGTATTGACGCATGCCTGTCATCCATCTTGCGGCGGCGCAGCACGTCGCAATGGCGGGCTGGTCGCACCGGCAATCCAACCCTGCACAGCCAAATCTTGCCCGGTAGGCGGACCACGCCCAAGATGCCGCCGCAAAGTCGCAGCGGGCGGACGAACGAAAGGCAATCGATGACCACCACCACGCTTCTGGCACGCCGCGAGCAGGCGCTGGGCGCCGGCGCACCGCTGTTCTACAGCGCGCCGCTGCATATCGTGCGCGGCGAAGGCGTGTACCTGTTGGACGCCGACGGCCGGCGTTACATCGACATGTACAACAACGTGCCGTGCGTGGGTCATGCACATCCGCACGTTGTCGACGCCATGGTGCGCCAGCAAGGCACGCTGAATGTCCACAGCCGATACCTGCACGAAGGGATCGTCGCGTTCGCCGAACGCCTGGTGAAACTGCACCCCGCCGGCATGGAGAGCGTGATCTTCACCTGCTCGGGTACCGAGGCCAACGAGGTCGCACTGCGCATGGCGCGGATGGCCACCGGCCGGCGCGGCATCATCTGCACCAATGCCACCTATCACGGCAACAGCGAGGCCGTGGGCAAGCTGACTCGCCTGGGCGAGGGACAGCCCGCCGGTGACGACGTGCGCGCCATTCCCTTCCCCGAAATGCTGCGGCCGATCGTGCCCGGCGCCAGCGAAGCCGACATCCGCGATGCCTATCTCGATCGCCTGCGCGCCACGATCCAGGGGTTCGACAAGAGCGGCGTCGGATTCGCCGGGCTGATCGTGTGCTCGATCCTCGCCAACGAAGGGCTGCCCGACATCCCGCGCGGGTTCATGAGCCGGGCGGCGGAGATGGTGCGCGCCTCCGGCGGACTGGTGATCGCCGACGAGGTGCAGGCTGGCTACTGCCGCACCGGGCGCTGGTGGGGATACGAGGTCACCGGGTTCACACCCGACATCGTCGTCACGGGCAAGCCCATGGGCAACGGCCTGCCATTGGCGGCGACCACTGCCAGCAAGGCGCTGGTCGACACGTTCCGCGCCCAGACACGCTACTTCAACACCTTCGCGTCGAGCCCACTGCAGGCCGCCGTCGGCATGGCGGTGCTGGACGTCATCGAGCGCGAGGGCTTGCGCGAGAACGTCGGCAAGGTCGGCGCCGCCCTGAAAGCGGCATTGACCCAGCGCAAGGGACGCTGCGACTGGATCGGTGACGTTCGCGGCCATGGACTGTTCATCGGGGTCGAGGTCGTGAAGGATGGCGGAGCGCCCGACCGCGACCGCACGATCGACATCGTCAACCGCATCAAGGACAAGGGCTTTCTCACCAGCAATGCCGGCGCCTTCGGCAACGTCGTGAAGATCCGCCCGCCGCTGACATTCGGCCAGCGTCACGCCGAAGAATTCCTCGATGCGTTCGACACGGTGATCGACGACCTCCATGGATAAGATCGACGCCGAAAGGGTATTCACGGCAGCAGCACGCGAAGCGCTGGGCGCGTTCCCCATCGCGGTTGGCGACCTGCGCCTCGTCACGGTGCGCGAGAATGTCACGTTCCAGGTCACGGACCGGCACGACGGTGCCATCTACGTCCTGCGCCTGCACCGCCCGGGTTACCACACGCTCGAGGAGCTGAACTCGGAACGGGTGTGGGTCCGTGCCCTGGCCGAGGCAGGCATTGCCGTGCCGGTGCCGGTATCAACGCGCGACGGGCGCGAGTACGTGACGGTGCCCATCGACGGCACCGGCGAACACCGCCATGCCGGCATGGCCCACTGGACCGAGGGACGGATCCTGTCGGACGTGCTGCAGGACGTCAGCGACAACGGGGTGCTGGAAGGCTATTTCGGGCAGCTTGGTGCGATCGCGGCTTCACTGCACAGCCAGTCGAGCGCCTGGCGGGCGCCGCCGACGTTCCAGCGGCATGCGCTGGATCGCGAGGGTCTGATGGGGGACGCGCCGTTCTGGGGGCCGTTCTGGGATCACGCCCTGCTGTCTTCAGGCGAGCGGCGGCTGATGCTGCAAACGCGCGACCGCATCCGCGATGCGCTGGATCGCTACGGACGGCCTCGCGCGACCTACAGCCTGATTCACGCCGACATGCATCCGGGCAATGTCCTGATCCATGGCGATCGCCTGACGGTGATCGATTTCGACGACGCCGCGTTCGGCTGGCACCAGTACGAGATCGCCGTGGCGCTGATCCACCACCAGTCAGCGCCGGCTTTCGCGGCGCTCGAAGGCGCCTTCCTCAAGGGCTATCGCGCCGTGCGCGCCATATCCGACGACGACCTGGCGCTGCTGCCGATGTTCCGGCTGATCCGCGGCATGGCCCAGATCGGCTGGTACCATCAACGACCGGAGCACAACCCACCGCGGTTCTTCGACGAGATGAAGGCCCGCGTGTGCGCGCAATGCGAGGCGTTCGAGGCGCGGGTTTGAGAATGCTCCTCTCCCGCGAGCGGGAGAGGAAGGGGCCCATCGTGCACAGCACGATGGGAAGGTGAGGGCCCAAGGACGCGGTGCCTCTTGCGTGGCCCCTCACCCGCCGCGCGCTGGCGCGCGTCGACCTCTCCCGCTTGCGGGAGAGGTGAAGAACTCGCGGGAGAGGAAGCCTACTTCCCGGTCGCCTCGTCGGTTTCGGCGTCGTCCACGATGTGGGCCACCGACACCACCTTCTCGCCCTCCGACACCGAGACGATGCGCACGCCGCGCGTGTTGCGGCCGGCGATGCGGATGCCCTCGACCGGGCAGCGGATCAGCGTGCCGCCATCGGTCATGACCATGATCTGGTCGCGCGCCGATACCGGGAAGGCGGCCGCCACCGTGGCGCCTGACGATGCCAGGTTCATCAGGTCGACGCCTTTGCCGCCACGACCGGTGAGGCGATATTCGTAGGCCGAGGTGCGCTTGCCGAAACCGGTCGAGGCCACGGTCAGCACGAAATCCTCACGCGCCGCCAGCTCGGCGAAGCGCTCCGGCGTGAGCGTGATCTGGGCGCCGCTGCCCTCCTCGGCAGCACCGTTGGTGCCGCCGTTCGCCTCCTCGGCAACCGACCCCTCGGCCTCGCCGTTGCCGTTCTCCTGCTGGCGCAGCAACCGGGCCTGCCGCAGGTAGGCGTCGCGCTCTTCCGTCGTGGCCCGGCCGCTGTCGAGCAGCGTCATGGAGATCACTTCATCGCCCTCGGCCAGCGCGATGCCGCGCACGCCGGTGGAGTTGCGGCTGGCGAAGACGCGCACGGCCGAGATCGGAAAGCGGATTGCCTTGCCCAGGCGGGTGGCCAGCAGCACGTCCTGCTCGTCGCTGCAGACCTGGGCCGCGATCAGCCGGTCGCCCTCGTCGGCGCCCTCGAACTTCATGGCGATCTTGCCGCCCTGGTTGACGTTGACGAAGTCCGACAGCTCGTTGCGCCGGATGCCGCCACGCGCGGTGGCGAACATCACTTGCACTGTCGACCAGGTAGCCTCGTCCTCCGGCATCGGCATGACCGTCGAAATGGCCTCGCCAGACTGCAGCGGCAGCAGGTTCACGAAGGCTTTGCCGCGGGCCTGCGGCGCGCCCAGCGGCAGGCGCCAGACCTTGAGCTTGTGCACGATGCCGCGGCTGGTGAAGAACAGCATCGGCGTGTGCGTGTTGGCGACGAACACGGTGGAAACGAAATCGTCCTCGCGCGTGGCCATGCCGGCGCGGCCCTTGCCGCCACGGCGCTGGGCACGGTAGGCCGCCACCGGCACGCGCTTGACGTAGCCGCCGTGGGTGACCGTGACGACCATGTCCTCGCGCTGGATCAGTTCCTCGATGTCGGTTTCCAGCTCGTCGTCGACGATCTCGGTGCGCCGCGGCGTGGCGAAGCGCTCCTTGATCTCGACCAGCTCGCCGCGCATCAGCGCATAGAGCTTCTCGCGCGAGGCCAGCAACGCCAGGAAATTGCGGATCTCGCCGGCGACTTCATGCAGTTCCTCGGCGATCTTGTCGCGTTCCAGACCCGTCAGCCGGTGCAGGCGCAAGTCGAGGATGGCGCGGGCCTGGACTTCGGACAGCCGGTACGTGCCGTCAGCGGCGACCTTGTGGCCGGGTTCGTCGATCAGCTCGATCAACACCTGCACGTCCTGCGCCGGCCAGTCGCGCGCCATCAGGCGCTCGCGCGCCGTCGTCGGGTCGGGCGACCGGCGGATGGTCTCGATCACCTCGTCGATATTGGCCACGGCAATGGCCAGGCCCACCAGCACGTGGGCCCGATCGCGCGCGGCGTTCAGCTCGAAACGCGCGCGGCGCGTGATCACGTCCTCGCGGAAGCGGATGAAGGCCTGCAGCAGCTCCTTCAGCGTCATCACCCGCGGCCGGCCGCCGTCCAGCGCCAGCGCATTGACCGGGAAGCTGCTGCGCAGCGGCGTGAAGCGGAACAGCTGCTTCAGCACCACGTCGGCCATGGCGTCGCGGCGCAGCTCGATGACGATGCGCACGCCGTCACGGTCGCTCTCGTCGCGCAGGTCGCTGATGCCCTCGACCCTCTTCTCGCGCACCACCTCGGCGATACGCTCGACGATCTTGGCCTTGTTCTCCTGGAACGGCACCTCGGTGACGATGATCGCCTCACGGCCGCCGCGCAGTTCCTCGAAATGGGTGCGCGACTGCATGATGATCGAGCCGCGGCCGATCTCGTAGGCCGACCGGATGCCATTACGGCCCACGATCGTGGCGCCGGTCGGGAAATCCGGCCCCGGCACGATCTCCTGCAGCCGCTGATGTGTCAGGTTGGGGTCGTCGATCAGGGCGCAGCAGGCGTCGATCAGCTCGCCGAGATTGTGCGGCGGGATGTTGGTCGCCATGCCGACGGCGATGCCGCCGACGCCGTTGGCCAGCAGGTTGGGAAACCTCGCCGGCAGAATCGTGGGCTCGCGCCCCTGGTCGTCGTAGTTGGCCTGGAAATCGACGGTGTCCTTGTCGATGTCTTCCAGCATCATCTCGGCGACGCGCGCCAGCCGGGCCTCGGTGTACCGCATGGCCGCCGGCGGATCGCCGTCCATCGAGCCGAAATTGCCCTGGCCGTCGATCAGCGGCAGGCGCACGGAGAAATCCTGCGCCATGCGCACCATGGCGTCGTAGATCGGCTGGTCGCCGTGCGGGTGATATTTACCCATCACGTCGCCGACGATGCGCGCCGACTTGCGGAACGGCCGCGTCGAGTCGTAGCCG
>Ga0187894_10004343_pt1 | contig 15260 bp, 20 predicted proteins | sample GBC1701081metaG_FD_136650 | JGI IMG/M metagenome (GOLD analysis project Ga0187894, IMG submission 136650) | White microbial mat communities from a lava cave in the Kipuka Kanohina Cave System on the Island of Hawaii, USA - GBC170108-1 metaG ... | reverse complement strand
GCCGAGGCCCTTCTCGCTGGCCTCAAGAAAAGACACCCTGAAGAATTCGAATAGTCCGGCCGCCTTCCCACCGTGCTGGCAGGAAAATTCGCGCTTTGACCAGTCAGGTTTTTCTTTCCCTAAGGACATGCCAAACTCGGCGCATGGCGACAGGCAAGAAAGACGGCGACCGCGAGGCCGAACTTGAGGCCGCGATCGAGGCGATCCGGGTCGAGACATGGAAGGCCGGGCAGACGTTGCCGAAATTGCGACGGGCGATAGCCCTCATCCTGCAAGGGCTGAAAGAATAGGCGCGGGGCAAAAAGGAGGGTCGGGGCCAGTGTCACCTCATCGAAAGCCAAGGACGATGAATGCCAGCGCGGTTTGGTTTGCCGCCATGGCTCTTGCTGTGCCCGTTGCTGGCACGACCGCATTTGCAGCGGACGTCCACAATGGTTTTATAATTGGTGATCTCTATCGGGGGTTATCTGAAGCCGAAAAGTCTGCCTATGCAGCGGGACTGGTTGATGGAATGTTGCTCGCACCGGCTTTCGGCGCACGAGCAAGTGGCAATGTTGAGAGACTTTGGGAGTGTACTCTGCCAATGACAAGGGTGCAACTCGCGGCGCTCTTTTCCAAGTGGCTAACCGATCATCCAGAACTCTGGCACGAAGGAATGAATTCGGTTGCAAACGATGCATTGACTAAGGTGTGCAAACTGAATGATTGACCGGTTTCCCAGCGACCCGCTGATCAAGCAAGCCTTGATTGTCGTGAGGGCAGTTACCACATTCGCCGCATGCATGAGCCTCGGAAAAAAGGTGGCCAATGTCGGCCTTGAACTACCGAAACGGTGAACGGAGAAAGCCGCATCGCGAGTACGCGAAATGGCGTGCGGACCATGGATTGCCGGATCGATGTGACAACCCGGATTGCAAATTTCATACCGAACCGCTTGTTTGGAATGGGAAGCCGTTCAAGCCCATCCTCGACCACGAAAACGGAGTGAACACCGACGACCGACCCGAAAATCTCCGCTACCTTTGCCCGATATGTGACGCACAACTCGGTACAAAAGGCGGAGCGAACAAAGGTCGCGTCGATAAGGCCGACGGTGGATTTTCTATCCGCAATAAGAAAACGGGCCTCCGTGCTTTTGTGTTGCCGATAGACGAGCCGAAACCCGGAAAGCCCACCTATTCAATCGGCGGCTCAAGTTCAGTGACGCTCATCATCAATAAGGATGCCGGAAACTTGCCGGATGATCCAAAAGATAGCAACGCAGGCAATAAAGACGGCGAGGACAAATAAAGGAGGACAAATAAAGGGAGAATGGAGACCCTGGCTATAAGTGCCACGCTGTTCGAGCACATCGAGAGGGGCGACATTGTTTTCGTCCGCGACCAAGCCTCTTGTGCAGAAACATGCGGCATCGCCTCCTATTACAACAAGGCCGGTGGTTTCTGGGTCCTAACTCTACTCGGTGACCGTCCTCCGTGGCTGGCTACTCCAACCGCCGACCCACTGAACTTTCTACGTGTAGAAAAGTACCCGAAGCCGGATCCGAGGCCTCTCGGTAAGCCCCTTACTGTTGGAGAGGGACAGATACTTCTTCTTTTTGTTGGCGCAGCATGCGCGATTATTCTCGCGCTGTTCGGGGTCTTACCGTCCATGGTTCTCGCCTACCTGTTCCGGATGATCTTCTAAGGGGGGAATTGCGATGGCAGCAGGCGGGCGATTGCCGTGATCCTGAAACGCGAATGACGAAGGGCTGGAAATGCGACGGATAGGCATTATTGCAGCATTGATCTTTCTCTGTGCGGATCAAGCGGCCGCAGGCTGGAAAAGCCATCGTGAGAAATCTGAGTTGACGGACTTTGAGAACATCTACTGGAGCCTCACGTCGGACAATACGATACGCAATTCCATCGGCGTGCCTAAGAAGGCCATCTTCCGGATCATGTGTTATCAAAATGAAACAAGGGTTCACTTCGACTTCCACAACTACATGGGCAATCGGGATTTCGTGATGTCCTACCGATTGGACAAGGGCGCTGTGATCGAAACCTACGTGACCGTTTCCGATAGCGGTAAGGTTTTCGGCTGGTGGCAGGGATATGTCGTCGGCCTCGATTTCCTGAAGAGCATAGAAGGCGGAAAGCGCCTTGTAGTGTCCGCTGCGCCCTACAATGAGGGTGCCCGGGAAGCGGTTTTCTCCATAACCGGAATAAAGAACGCGATTGAGAGCGTCCGCAAAGCCTGTAACTGGTGAGGCAAGAGGAAGGAATGCGCATGAACAATCCGACGGTTATAATCACCGAGGGCATGGAAAACGGCAGGCCCTATACGCTCACCCGTGGTTCCAAGTGCTGGGTGAAGAGTTTCAACCCTCCCGGTTCCGAGCCGACCGATGAAACCTGTACGCATCCTCTCTTCGGCCAAATCAACGTCTCGCTCATCATGCGCGCGATCAACCGACGCGAGATCGAGCCGCAATGCGTCGAATTCCCGATCGATGAGAGTTGGCAGCGCGTTACCCGCGAGGCCGATATCAATCCGGCACGTCTGGCCCAGATCACCGATGACGAATGCTCGCCGGGCAATCCGCTGATCCTCATACGAACCAAGACCGGCGATCCGACCTTGTCGATGGCGCACACCGGCTGCGCTACATGGTCGATCACGGCTGGCCTACTGCCATCGGCGTTCTGCTCACTTTCGAGCAGGCTGAGCGATTTCGCATGGTCATGCTGACCTCGCACGATCAGGGCAAGACGTGGAAGGAAATGGATTACGGGGTCGTCATGAGCGACCACCGTGGCGCGTTTCCGCAGCACGATCAGACCGGCAGGAGGAACATTTATTCGAATGTGAAATGACCGACCGATGCTCCAGTTCGTCCCACACTTTGCCGACGCCCGCCTCGATGTGCGTCGACGACTTCCGCGATCTCGAAAAGTTTCACCCGCGTCTCGCTGTCGACATTGACGGCGGCGACCCGATTACGCGATGGTGTAGCGAAGCAGCCCTCGACGTGAATGGATCGGAAAGTTCGGGAGGATTGCGCCGTCCGAGCTCCTATAGACATCAACCGCCAGGGCCAAACAGCCTATCGTTCCATTCGCGGTTGCTGATCTTGCCAGCTCGATATTCGTAGTTCAGTTCAAGTCTACGGCGGGCCTCGTCTTGCGTTTTTCCCCAAGAGCTTTGGATCGACGCCTTTCTTGCCATCTCCGTCTTCGGCCGGGCGTGGCACTGCCATTGATCCCGCTCCGTCTGTGGCGCAGAACATATTATTTCGTAATCCATGAACTTGGGAAACCGCGCGTCCTTTGTACATAGGCTCTCAATGGTCCCGCCGAAGCGCTGAAAGCCGCAACCAAACGTTTCCCTCATGTCCCAATCTTTTTCTTCAGGATCAGCCGGCGCTTGAATCCTGTCAGAGAGACCAGATCCACAATAGGGGCATTGGTACTCTTCGATTTGCGCCTGCAAATCCTGCATCTGCTCGCGCAGTTCTTCAATCTCACTCTGCAGTTTTTCGAGCGTCTCACCACTAGCCATCTCTTCGAGGTCGGCGCGGGGATGCTGGCTGTAAAGATCAGGCCTAACGAGGCGGAGGATTTGTATCGCCGCCTCGTCGGCATCGACATGCTGAGTGTCGATCGCCAATTTGTCAGCCAGGGACGGGCTAAACGCAGCGACGTCAGCTCTCGTCACGCCGAGCCAAATCGGTACAATTTTCCGATCCTCCTCGACGTTAAGATTCAGCAGTGCGCGATATTCATGTTGCGTCCACTTCCGATCGATGAACCGGGGGCTTATGACCACGATGCCAAACGCAGACTGGGCGATACCGTTTTCGATCGCCTCGGCTATGCTGTCACCGAGGCCAATTGAGAATTCGTCGTACCAGACGTTGACTCCTAGCCTACGCAGGGCTTCAGCAAAGGGGCGCACAAAGCTGTCTTTGTCAGGGGAGGCGTGACTGATAAATACATCGTGCTTTTTCGTCATGCACATCCCCCTTCCGTGACCTTGTGACATCCGCGAGCGCGTGGCGAAATCTACAGGAAAAATTGCCCCTCGGCTTCATAGCCTTCCGGTTTTGGATCGGGAATAGCACGAAGCTTTTCCTTCATGTCAGCCCGAAGATAGGTGTCGAATATATTTCGTTTGCCATTTCCCTGAAGGTGCTTGCCGGTTTTCCGCTCAAGCCAGGCGCTGGCGGTCGCGCCTACAAATCTCGGGTAATGGACTCTCTTGGCTAGTGGCTTGCTGAGACTGAACGTCTCGCGTGCGCTCCCTGAGGATTCGGCTTGAGGGTGTTTCGAGTGGTCGTAGTTCCACCAGACCGAAACACGGAGCTCTCCCACGCTGATGCTATTCCAGAGCACCACGGACGGATATCCGGCAATCCCGGCAAACAAGTGACCGTCCTCGTCGGTTGGAGTATCACCGGACGGGGCCTCAAGAGATATTCTGCCTTGCTTAATTGCCTCGTTCACACCTTAAGACCAGCAATTTCCGATAGTCGTCCATATACTCCCTCCTCTATTTATCGGACATACAAGGTGAGCGTTTCACCCTTGTCGTTTTCATATTCCTGGCCGCTTTTCACAAAGCCAGCTCGTGGCAATACCTTGTGCATGGCCGCGCTTGAGGTGGTTGCAAACAAGCGTTCTCCAGCCGCTAGAGCAACGATTGCGTTCACCAGTCTCGGGGACAAGTTGTTCCCCTGCATTGAAGGATCCACGACGACGTAGCCCAGCTCATAGGGATAGTCCTTTTCAGGGATCGGAAACCCAGCGCTTTTGCCTATACGCGCTCTGTAGCTTTCAATAGGGATTTTCAGAGCTGCAATGCCAACAATCGTTGCACCACGTTCTAGGTAAACGAGAGCCTTTGCTTTCAGGAGGCGCTTTTCGACTTTGGCCGGATCAGCGGGAATTGCGCCACCCCCACGGATCAGCTCAACAAATCTTGTAAGGCTATCTTTCGGCAGCTCGTCGGGCGCGCACGTGAAGAGGGCATCATCCTGCATGCCTACTTCCCTCCTGTTTGAAGGCATCGAGCAGGTCAGGTCGTGTTGCTAGCCAGAGTTCGACGTTGATCGCCATCGCTTGCGCGCGGGCCGGATCGCCATCACGTTCGTAATCCACTTGGCGGTTTGTCATGGCATGGAAAGCATTCCTCAAGAATATGCCTGAGCCACGGCGTGGGGGATAAGACAGCTTGAAACATAGCGGACAGGATACTTGCCGCTACCAGAGCACCGACACCTTGTTGCCAGTCATTCAAAAACCAAACCCACGCTGCATCAGCGAACAATGCTACCCATAACCCATGCTCTGCGGCCATGAGTGCATCTACTTCTTGCAGAGTCGCGGAGTAAGAAAGAGCGTTACCTGCGCCGGCCGCAATGACAAGTAGAATGATCCATTGAAGCATTCCCCCCAATTCTTAGGCAGCATTATCGATGCATTCCCACCCCTTGTCATTGTATACTCGGGTTACTTCACTGCATAGTGGCAGCTTATGGGAATCCAGGTCGAAAGCGCGAATGACCGACTTGAGGGCGCAAGCTGCCAAATTCTTATTTAGGAGAGAACTGTCCCGCTGTCAGTTCCAGCATAGTCAACCCGTTTAAGTATTGCTGCTGAGCTGATCCTCGGCAAACAACGGCCTGCGATGGGAGCTCTTCGTAGTCTGTGTGACTACGTGTCGTCATCGAGAGGAGCAACGAAACTGTAATGCTCATTTCCTATGTTCGTGGCCCGCCATTTGTGATAGCCGAGGAAGCCCAGTAGTCTGGAGGCAAAGGCTTGTCGTGGATGACGATTGAATGCCTCGCCAAAGCGGCGGCAGTTTCTGTGGTTTGTGCTGGGTTGGCGGCTTGCTCAACTACCCAATCTGCCAAAATGGATGGCGCTGAAACGTCTGTTCACGCAGCCTTGCTTCCGGCCGGTACTCTCACAGGCGTCCAAACCACGCAGGTCTTGTCGGATCGACGTTTCACCTTCCTCCTGGACGGCATCAAAGGTTCCGTCACTTTTCATGGCGATGGTACGCTGAGCTATCGGGCTGCTATTGCAGGCGAAGGGACGGGCGTATGGCGGGCAAGCGACGGGGGTCTCTGCCAAACGCTCAACCCGACGCATTTTCTGCCACGAGGAATGCGCACCGTTTGTTATGCCTTTGTATCGACGGGCCAAGAATACAGATGGGGCAAAGCGCACTATACGCCCGTCTAAGGCCTATCGAGGCGGGCCGGTTGGGGAACGGATAACTCCATGGGACAAGGAGACTGGAAGCTGGCGCTGGGGGCCGCGGCTGTTGCTGCATTACTTTCCGGCTGCGCCAATTCTGAGACGGCCGACTATTCGGCACCAGGCACTCACCAGACAAGCCAAGCGCCTCCGGCGACGCCGGCTCCACAAGTGGAAGAAAGTGGACAAATAGACCCGCTGGTGGCTGAAGAACAGCGAAACTCATCGCCTTATAAGCCAGTCATGAAGACGCCGACGTCACCGACTCAATGACTCAATCACAATAGATCACCAAGAAATCTGGTGCCCAGGAGACCGGGGATGTCGCAGTTCCACATCAGCCCGCAGACAATAGGCCAATCCCAGGCGGTGGTTTTTGCAAATCTGCGAACTCGACGCACGAAGGATGTCATTGACACCAGCGGCACCGTTCGCTATCCGCACTTCATGACTAAGAACCCCTTCATTACCGGAATGTATTACGGGCCGCTCTATTAGCGGCGGGGTGCTTTGTCGTCCTTCAACCGCTGCTTGGCCAGCGGTTGTGATCCGGTAGACAGCTCTGGCTCCGCAGCCTGTCAGCGGAGTTCTCCAAATGCCTGCCCTCGAAGAAATGCCTACCCTCGAAGATGTGTCACTTCGGCCTCGTCGTCTCCTGTCCCTCGGCCTCATCGGCTTCGGCGCCTTTGGACGTTTGGCCGCTTGCCACCTTTCGCCATACTTCGCTCTACATGTTTTCGATCCAACCTACGACGGGAGCGCGGGACTAGCCGAGACGGCCGGGTGCCAGGTTGTGGTGATCGCTGTTCCCGTTGCAAGCATGGCGGAAACGCTGAGGGTCATCGCACCGCTTGTCAGACCTGGAGCACTGGTTCTCGACGTTGGATCAGTGAAGGTCGAACCTGCACGACTCATGCGAGAACTGCTTCCTCCTTATGTCGACATCGTTGCGACGCACCCGCTTTTCGGGCCGCAAAGCGCGCGCGATGGCGTGCGCGGCCACAAGATTGCACTTTGCCCTGTAAGGGGAGACAGTCATAGGCGCGTTGCTGCTTTCCTTCAGGTCGCACTCGGACTCAAAGTGGTCAAAACGACGCCTGATGCGCATGATCGAGACGCTGCACTTTCGCAGGGGTTGACCCACCTCATAGCGAAGGTGCTCGTCAAAATGGAGCCGCTGCCGGATCTGATCACAACGCGCAGCTTCGATCTGCTTTATGAGGCTGTGGAGATGGTGCGCCACGACCCGCCCGAACTTTTCGACGCGATTGAACGCCTGAACCCGTACGCCTTGGAGGTGCGGCGTCGCTTTTTCGACCTTGCCTCGGCTCTCGATGCCGACCTGCATTAGTCTTATGACTTCTCGTGGAAGCGTTCACGATTTCAGCGCGGGCGACGCTCTTCTATCCATGCGCTGGGGATGGTCTGGTCGAGCGGCACATCGGCGCCGAGCCCTTCGACGAACGCCAGACCCTGGTCCGGATAGAGGCAGACCTCATGGGGAAGGCGATTGCCGAAAGCCCAGATCACCAGATCTGATGATCCTGTGTTCTCGAAAGCGTGGGGTTCGGCATCGTCGGGCAAATAGCATGCGCAATCCCCCGGGCCGACCGCGATGCGCTCTGCGCCATGATGCAATAGGCCGTTCCCGGACATGACGATCAGGATTTCCTCTTGAAATACATGCTTATGACGGCGCGACGAGAGGCAGCCGGGGCCTACCGTCTGGATGGCGAGTCCAACAGTCCTCGAACCGATCCTGCGTCCGATGTCCGCCATGCTCGCCTTGATGTTGCCTTCAAAAGCGTAGTCGAACGGTGTGACGTCGGCGATATTCAGCATGTGCAATGGCATCGCACCTCCCTGCTCTGCTTCTACCGCACCCGTGTACCCGCCGCCGCGTCCCATTGGAGCGGCTTATCCGACTTTGGCAGCGGCGCATCACCTGTGCCGATCGTCATGCCGCTGGGTGTGTCAGGCGGGCAGATCGCCACATACCGCGCATAGCCGCCGGTACCGCCCTTGAACTTTGGAAAGCCGATCGTCACCAGGCAGCCGGTCGCCGGCAGGCCGTCGAGATTGGCGACGCCTTCCGCCTGCGCATAACCGTTGTGCATCAGCCAATGCTCGCCTTCGAGCGTCGGCGTGGTGTCGGTGTCGAGCGGCTCGTGTCCGTGGAACAGGATCTTTCGCTGCTCGTGCAGGAATTTCAGCGCGTCAAGCGAGACGCCTGGGAAAGGCTTCCGTGTCGCAAGCTCGGGATTGGGCCAGTCCTTCGACCAATCGGAGCGTACGAAGACGACGGAGCCCTCCGGGATCTGCCCATTCTCCTTCTCGAAGGCCTCTATGTCCGTAATCTGCAGGTGATAGCCAGGGTCGCTCGCCACCTTGTCTACAATCGAGATCACAACGAGCGGGCGCACAGCGTAGGTCGCGGGCAGCTCATCGATCGACGGATACTCGGGCGCCCAATGCGCCGGCGGGTCGAGCTGCGTGCCGAGCTGGTCGGTGGCGAGGTTGTAATTCGTCGCCTCGAAGCCATGCTTCTCGTAGCTGTAGGCTTGGCCCTTCTTGGCATAGCCCTCAATGTCTGCTCCTGCCTTGGCCGGCTCGAACTTCGAGGGGCTGAAGCCGTACCAGACCGGGATGTTCGGTGCGATTACATGGCTGAGGTCGATATATTTCGCGCCCTTGAGCGACTCGTCATAGACGCTCCACAACCCCTTGCTGTTCTGCGCGGCCGTCGCTTCGGTCAAACCAAGCAACAGGCCAAAGATCAACGATACCTTTACGATATGCTCTCCATCAATGAAGAAGCGGTTCAGCTCGTTGTGAGAACGCTCGTTGGCGGCTTCAAACATGTTGCAGCTCCTTGGGGTTGGAGTTTCTCAAGACCGGTTCGTGGATGATATCGATCGCTGCGAAGCAATTGCGGCGGTGCTCATGTGCCGCTGAAACCGTAGAAGCCGATCGGCCCGATTTTGTGATATCCTATGCGTTCGTAGACGGGGGCGCCGACCATCGTGGCATGGAGAACGCTGCGCGTGAGGCCCGTTGTCTTCGAAGCCTCGTGAAGGGCCTTGCGGCAGGTCGCCTCGCCGTAGCCTTTTCGCTGGGCTTCAGGAATGGTCGCGACCAGGGCAAGAAACAGGCTTCCGTCACTTTCGATGGCTGCAGCGGCCGATACTGGCTTTCCGTCCGCAAGGCCCAAATACGAGTAAGCCTTCGCTTTCCAGATTGTGGAGTCTTTCATCCCATCGCGAGCATCATCGAGCGGCATGCCGTATGCACGAGCATTGATATCAAAATAGGCTTCCACCTGCTCGTCAGTGGTCACTCGCACGAAGCTCAAATCCGGATGACCTGACTGGGCTATTGGGAGAACATTTCCCACCATGCTGTATCCTGACAAGGAAGGCGATAAGCCCACCCGCTCCGCCAGACGAGGAAGCTCATTCCGAGCTGCCGGATGAAGTAGATCCTCAAATATCCAGATCAATCCGGAGCATTTGCTTCGGGCCATGTAGTCTGCAGCTTGATCCAATCGCTTGCCAAGCAGCGTGGTGTCGGCACGAACGTCGGTAAAGGTTATCGTATTGAAAAAGGCGAAGCGAGTGTCCGCCCACCTGATGCAGATACCGGGAAGATCCTTCACCTCGCCGGATTTGCGGTCCTTCACAATCTCGCCCCAAACAGCGCTGAGCTGGTTCACGGATTCTCGCGATTCGGTTTGGACATCAAACATTGCTCGACTTTCCTTGCAATCTACACCTGTTGTTTCTTGCTAAGTGCTCAGCGCCTCCACGCGCGCACCCACCGCCTACAAGCGTTTAGGCAAACTGTTGTCGCGCAAGTGAAGACGCCGATCATAGCGAGAGGAGCTGCAGTGCTCTTGGGTAGGACGGAACAAATTGTTGGGAAATACGGCACTTGCTGCCATACGGGCAGCCGGCCGCTCGACGCCATGCGACGGCAATCATGATGGGCAAAGACGTCTCAGGTCTCGCACCATCGCCTCGGATCGACAGTTGCGTCTTCTTTGAGAACCTATCGGCGACGGCGCACGTCGGACGGCGTCACTCCAAAGTGCCGTCGAAACTCGCGGTTGAAGGTGGATAAATCACCAAAACCAGCAGAGAGCACAACGTCAGCGATCGTGCGATCGACGTGGCGAGGGTCGGACAGCATGCCGTGCACGCGGATCAGGCGCTGGCCGAGGACGAACTGCGACAGCGACGTGTTTTCGCCTTCAAAGAGCTTGCGGATGTAACGCGGACTTATACGATGCCGCATCGACAAGGCGGCAACCGTGACGTCCTCTTCGAGGTTTTTCGCAATATCGGCCTTGATCGCCCGCATCCGGGCGGCGCGCAGGCCGCGCCCGGCCGCAATGTGGGCCGCGTCGCGTGTCATGCCGAGAGACAGGGCAACGAGATCATGCACGTGATTGACCACGAGCCGACGCAACTCGTTCGTTTCTCCCGGTAAAGGATCGTTAATGAGCAGATCTGCGTAGTCGGCCAAGTGCCGAAGAGCCTCGCTCGAGCTTGGCACGACGCTCATCAACGTCGCGTCTGGAGTGGAGAGCCTTGATGCAAGTGCCATTCGCGGTACACCGATCATCAAGAGGCTGGCCGCTGTTCGCTCCATGCGATGCGCTTCTGCGTCCGACAACAGTACTGCGCTGCCGGCAGGAACAGTCGCCTCGCGCCCAAGCTGGGAGTACATGGCAATACCCCGCCTGACAATCGCCAGGACAAGCTTGTCGCTCCCCTCGGCCATCGCACGGGTTCGATTGACCCGCGCCGCGCTGCCCTCAACGCATGCAAGACTAAGATCCGGGAGCCGACAAAAATGCGCATCCACACGAAAGTTCTCGCCGATCGGCTCGAAATTCACCTTTGCCCACATCTGACCGATCACGTCCCAGTAAAAGGGGACGCGATCAACCGCGCCGAGCTCCTCGCTCGAGAATCGAAATGATCCGAAGTCGCCTCTCGTCGCGCTCATTGCATCAGCATGCGCTCAACACATGTCCCTCGCCGCCGCAAATGCCGTCAATTTCATTTTGTCCTTTAACTACAGAGGTTTCAGGATGTTCCGGAGGTGGACGTGGCCCTTGCGCCCTGTCCCAGCAATCTATATCCCGCGGCCTTCGAATCCCTCCCCCTCCGCCATAGCTGCCGATTGCCAGCAGGCCCCTTGGTCGCCCACTCGGCATTTCGAGAGAATATCATCGACAACGCGGGCGATGGGTGCAGTGGCGTCAATGCTCATCGCATTCCGTGGGACATCCTCTTTCATGGCATGCAATCGCGCAATCAGTTCCCGTTCGCCAGCTCTTCCGCTCCACTCGTCTTCTGGCCTCCCGGCAAGGCGCTTGTTCAACGTGTCCAAATCGACGTCGAGAACGAAAACCCCGTCAAACAGGTCAATAAAGCGGAGGAAATTCCTGGAGCCGCCGCAGAAGAAGGAGATCGGGTTGCGTCGATCAGCGACCAGGGATTTGACCTTGTCCACATCCCAAATGTGGTGCCGTTGCACAAACCAAATGTCGTGCTCGTGCCCAGAGCCATCCAGCGGTTCACCGGTCTCTGGATCGCCTCGATAAGACAGCTCACGGTCGCCGTTGATGGCATGGTAACCGCGCCGGCGCAGTTCGTTGCAGACTGAGGTCTTGCCGGTTCCGGAAACGCCTTCGATCAGATAGTTTCTAACGCCCATTTTCAGCTCGAGTAGGAAAAGTTGCTCGCGTCGCCGGAGCATGGCGGGCAAGATACACAGGGAACGGGGAGAATAAGCCATGACTGAGCCAATCGAGACAAAGACAATTGCGACCGCGGATGGCCGCGTGCTCGCCTATGTCGAAGTCGGCGTTCCCGCGGGTCCACTCGTCATCCATAATCACGGCGGACCGAGCAGCAGGCTCGAGGCGCGGCTCTTTGCGGATGCGGCAGCGAACTATGGATTGCGGTTCGTGGGCGTGGACCGGCCCGGCATGGGGCAATCGAGCCCGCAAGCAGCGCGCAGCTATGAAGGCTGGGCCGACGATATGACACGCATTGCCGACGCGCTCGGATATGATGAATTCGGTGTGACGGGATGGTCGGAGGGTGGCCCTTGGGCGCTTGCGGCGGCAGCCTATATCGATCCGAAGCGCCTGATCCATGTGACCAGCTTTGCCGGGGGAAGTTATGGCGCGTTCGGCGACAACTGGGCTGCACACTATCTCTCCAAGGCCGACGCCCTGGGCGGATTTCTTGCCCTGCATTTCAAGCCGGGCTTCCGCCTCATGTATGAGGCCATCGGCCTGACCGCCGCACATTTCCGCAAGAGCTTCTACAAGGAATTGCAGAAGGCCGTGAACGACTATGACCGGCAGGTGCCGCTTCAGAGCGGTTTCGAAGAAGCCTTTTGCGCGTCCTGTGCCGAATGCTTCGCGCAAGGCAGCGAAGGCCTGGTGCGCGACAGCGAGCTCCTCTACCGACGCTGGGCGTTCGATGTCACTTCCATCGAGCGGCCCGTCCATATGTGGCAAGGTCTCGGCGACACGCTGGTGCCTGCTCCCATAAACAAGGAAATCGCCGACAAGATGCCGGGAGCGATATGGCACGCGGTGGAAAAGGCAGGCCACTTCGTGGCGGTTGGCGCGGTCGACCAGGTTCTCGGTATTGTCGCGAAAGACCTCGGCGCTTCGAAACTAGTCGTTCGAAGACACTGATTCCGGGGTCTTGCAAATGCAGCCCTTCTTCAGCACGCGCTTCCAATCGGCGCGCGTACCGTTGAAGCTGTTGCGGTCGACCGGGCCTGAGACGCCGTGCACCCGCCCGGTGGTGGTGAACTGCCAGAACGCCCAGTCGCGCTCCCGGTACTTCGCTTCCGGTTTCGCCGCCACCGAGCGCAGCCAGAAATCATGATCGGGAAACTCGCCTTCGAGCACCTCGCGGTGGAATTTCGGGTCGGTGTAGATGATCGGGCGCTTTCCGCTATGCGCTTCCATCGCCTCGAGCATGACTTTGATCTTGGCGATGGCGGCGTCGCGCTTGATGCGCTTCGGGCAGGTCTTGGAGTGGAAGTTCCACTCCACATCGAGCACCGGCGGTAGCGCGTCGCCGTCTTCCGGCACGTGCCGCTTGAACCACGATGCCTGCTGACTCGCGACCCGGCACCAATACATGAAATGATAAGCGCCGCGGGCGATGCCGGCCTTCTTTGCCGCCTGCCAATTGTCGAGAAATTTCGGGTCGACGCGATCGCCCCCTTCGGTCGCCTTGATGTAGGCGAAATGGATCCCCGAATCGCCGACCTTTTGCCAGTCGATGTCGCCCTGCCAATAGGAGACGTCGATGCCCTGGACCGGCATCTTGTGGGCCGCGGCGACACCGTTATGCGGCTTCTTGTCCGCGAGCATGCGGGACAATGCGGCGCCACTGCCCAGGCTTGCGACAAATACCCCCGCTGCAACGGCAATGACTGCCATGCGGCGTCGATTTAGCGCCATTGGTTAAACCCCGAACTATCCTGACGTAAAATCTAATCTGACCGAAGTTTAGGGCTTTCCTGCGGCAAGGCAACCCCGCCGTGATGGCTCACCAAGTGGAACCTGCCGATCGCGCGGACCGGCCTTAACCATCTCCGGTCGATTGTTAGCGGTATCCCGCCAGCTCGCTGACGTTCCAGGCGGCAACACAAAATACAAGCAGGATGACTCCCCGAACGATGAACTGAGGAATCACTTTTTTTCTTCCCTCAAGTGGCTTGTCCTCGCCTCTTTCTCAAGCAACAGATCCGGCTTTGCCACCGCCGCGGCAGTCTTGATGGCCGACATGGCGATACCCAGAACGACGACCCAGAAGGTCCAGGAATAGGCATGGAGAAAGTACAAGGTCAGACTTATGGCTACGACAGCGAAGGTGGTCAAAGACGGTTCTCGGATGCGTATCCATTCTCTTCCGTAAGCCATCAGGTGCCAATCCCTAGCTGTTCAGGTGAATAACATCGGCCACCCGTCGGACAATCGCGCTGTGGACCGAGCTCTCAATTTGGCAGCGCATCCTTGTAGATAGTGCCATCCTTCATGATGACCGGAAAGTTCTTGGGGTCGGCAACGAGCTCGATATTGTCCAGAGGGTTGCCATCGACCAGCAGCAGGTCTGCAAGGGCGCCTTCTTCCACGACACCGAGCTTGCCGGGATAGGGATTGCGCTTGCCGGACAGCGCCAGCAGTTCGGCATTTGTCGATGTCGCCATGACCAGCACCTCGGCGGGCGTGTACCAGCGGGCAAGCGAGGCCAGGATGGCGCCCTGTTGCTGCGCCAGCGCTTGCGAGAACAGCACATCGGTGCCCCACGCCGTCTTGAGCTTGTATTTCTTCGCCAACGCGTAGGTCCTGGCTATGCCGGGCCAGACCTCCTCCGCCTTGGCTCGCTGGACTGAACCCACCGGAAAGCCAAGCTTCAAGGCCTCGGGGAGCGGCTGCATGCTCAGCCAGATCCCCTTCTCGGCCATCAGCTTGGCGGTTGCTTCGTCCATCAACATGCCGTGTTCGATACATTTCACACCGGCGGCAATGGACCGCTGGATCGCAGCCGGCGTGAAGGCATGCGCGGCGACGTAAGTGCCCCAGTTCTCGGCCGCTTCGACCGCCGCGCGCAGCTCGGGCTCGGTAAAGGTGCTCACGTCGATCGGACTGAAGGGTGACGACACGCCGCCGCCCGCCGTCAGCTTGACCTGGGAGGCGCCCTGCATGAGTTGTTCGCGCGTGCGCACGCGCACCTCGTCAGGGCTGTCCGCAACCATGGCGCCGCCGACCTGCTCCATGCGGGTGAGCATGCCGCCGATCGTCCGCGGCAGATCGGTCAGCTGGCGGAAATCCCCGTGCCCGCTCGTGACCGTGATCACGGCGCCGGACGGATAGATACGCGGGCCCTTGGCGATGCCCGCATCGATGGCGCGCTTGAGACCGAATACCGGCCCGCCCAAGTCGCGAACGGTGGTGAAGCCGCGCATCAG
>Ga0187894_10004342_pt1 | contig 15261 bp, 17 predicted proteins | sample GBC1701081metaG_FD_136650 | JGI IMG/M metagenome (GOLD analysis project Ga0187894, IMG submission 136650) | White microbial mat communities from a lava cave in the Kipuka Kanohina Cave System on the Island of Hawaii, USA - GBC170108-1 metaG ... | reverse complement strand
TCTCGCGGCACTATGGTTCTTCCCGCGGAGTTACGGCGTCGTTACCATTTGGATGAGCCTGGGGCGCAGCTGGAGGTCACCGAGCGGGTGGATGGTGTCCTGGAATTCCGTCCCACCCTGCCCATCCCGGCTGACCAGAAGTGGTTTTGGACACAACGGTGGCAGCAGCGCGAACGCGAGGTAGATGACCACATTGCCCATGGCCGAATAATGGTCCATGAGTCCAGTGAGGCTTTTCTTTCCTACCTTGACGACTTAGTGTCGGAGAGTCGGGAAGACGAAATCTCGTGAAATTCGAGACAACCCCTGCTTTCGTCCATGACCTTCAGCGACTCAAGCCCGAGCATCAAAGGCAATTCCAGCGAATTGTCGCCAGTAAGTTCGTGCCCGCATGCGATGCTTACGCGACAAATCCCAGCACATCCTGGCCTAAGTCGCTACGAGTGAAGTCCGTGGTATCTGCCCCTGGGGTTCTGGAAATGACATGGTCATATACCAGCCCAGACGGACGGGCCACCTTTGAATTTGTCACGGTTCACGGCGAGCTGCGCTGTCGGTGGCGTCGAATCGGTGATCATAGAATCTTCCGAGACCCCTGACTGCCCGCTGCTTCAGGAAGGCGTAATCGTGATCCTTAGCCGTCGTGCTTCGGGTTTTCTGCTGGCGGTGGGGGCGTGGCACTGGCTGATTTGGCCGGTCTTCTTGCGTAACGTATGGCGGGATGAGCGTTCCTTCGCTAGCGGACCCACGTCATTCCTGCTCGTTCACCTGGCGCTTACTGTGGCATCACTGGCCATTGGCACGGCTCTCGGCCTACTCGGCTGGCGTGGGTTGGGCAAAAGTAAGGTAGACAGAGCCAGTTAGTCAGCGGTTTACCATCGGCATGAGGTTCTCTGGGTAACGCAGGCCGGCGAAGGCGCCGGAGGGTGCGATGTCGTCGATCGCGGTGAGTTCCGCGGGCTCCAGCTTCACCTCAAGCGCGCCAACGTTCTGCTCCAGGTACGTGCGGCGCTTGGTGCCGGGGATGGGCACGATATCCTCGGGCCGGGCCAGTGCCCACGCCAGCGCGAGCTGGGCGGGAGTGCAGCCCTTTTCGCTGGCTATGGTCCGGACGTGGTCGACCAGCTCCAGGTTGCGTTGGAAGTTTTCCCCTTGGAAGCGTGGGCTCCTATGCCGATAGTCATCCTCTTCTAAGTCCTCGGGAGTGCGGATCTGACCGGTGAGAAAGCCTCTGCCGAGCGGGCTGTAGGCCACGAAGCCGATGCCCAGCTCCTGGCAGACGCCAAACAGTTCCTCCTCGGGGTCTCGGGTCCACAGCGAGTACTCGCTTTGCAGCGCGGTGATCGGATAACTGGCGTGCGCGCGGCGGATGGTGGCCGGGGCTGCTTCGGACAGCCCGAGATGACGGACCTTGCCTGCCCGCACCAGCTCACTCATGGCGCCCACCGTCTCCTCAATGGGAACCTGCGGATCCACTCGATGCTGGTAGTACAGGTCGATTATCTCGACGCCGAGCCGCTTCAGGCTGGCGTCGCATGCTTGACGGACGTAGTCCGGTCGTCCCGAGACGCCTCGGAAACTCCCATCGTCTCCCCGGATCATTCCAAACTTGGTAGCGAGCACAACCTCGTCTCTACGGTTCCGAATTGCCCGGCCCACCAGCCGCTCGTTGTCCCCCGACCCGTATATATCCGCGGTGTCCAGGAACGTCACGCCCATATCCATCGCCCGCTGGATCGTCGCGACCGCCTCAGTCTCGTCGGTCGTCCCGTAGAACTCTGACATTCCCATGCAGCCGAGCCCGAGCGCGGGCACCCGCAAGCCTTGTCCCAGTACGCGGATCTCCATCGGTTGCTCCTCTACCTATAGGATCAAATTTCGCTGCTGCCCTCTTCGTCCGCTAGGAACTGGCCTTGTGGCCAGTTCTGACGGCTATCTGCTGCTAGATTCTACCATGGTAGAATCTTTATGGTAGAAAGGCAGATGTCATGAGTTTGAGCATTAAGAGCGAACAGACCCATCTGCTGGTGCGCGAGCTGGCTCGTCTGACCGGCGAGAGCCAAACCGCCGCGGTGACGGTCGCGGTTCGGGAACGTCTCGCCCGGCTACGTCGAATCCAGGAGCCCAGTCTCGCTGATCGTCTGCGTGCTATCGGCCGAGACACTGCCCCCCGGTTACGTGAGCCGTTCCGTTCAGTTGAGCATGGTGATCTGCTGTACGACGAGAACGGTCTGCCACGGTGATCATCGACACTTCTGCTCTCATCGCGATCCTGCGGGATGAACCAGAAGCCACCGCCTGCGCACAGGCCATCCAAGCGGCAGATCGACGCCGAATTTCGGCAGCCAACTACCTCGAAACTGCTGTGGTCATCGACGCGAGTCGAGACCCCGTCGCCACTCGACGAGTGGACGAACTGATCAACGAAGCCCAGATCACCATCGAACCGGTCACGGAAAGCCACGCCAAAATCGCCCGGGAAGCCTACCGCGATTTCGGTAAAGGCAGCGGCCACCCGGCTGGGCTGAACTTTGGCGATTGCTTCGCCTACGCCCTTGCTCAACAGACCGGCGAACCGCTCCTCTTCAAAGGCTCAGACTTTATTCACACTGACCTTGACCTCGCCCCGCTGCCCTGAGCAAACGCTGAGTTGTGCTCGCTAAGTCGTACCCGTCGCTCGTAGCAACTCGTCGGCCACTTCGCGTTTTTTGGGTTGCCAATGTGGCGAAAACCAGCGTCCTCGTAATAGCGCCGCAGCCGTGGATTGTTGCTCGCTGTGGCCAGTCTCACGTACTCGATTCCCCTGAGAGCGGCATTCTTTTCGACCCAATTGAGGATGCGGTATCCAAGACCGGAGCCGCCAACGCGTCGGGACACGGCAAGGCGTCGGATATACAGGGCGGGTGTCACATCAGTGCCCCACAACTCGGGATCGTTTTCGTGGACGACGAAGGTGGCCACGGGTTTCTCGCTGGAAAGGACGAGAAATACTTCATTCGCCGCGATGTGTTCTACCACTGATTCTGTGGGGAAGCGCTGAGGCCACTACTCGATGTTTTGGGACCTCAGCCAGCCCGCAACTTCTGAGAGTAGGTCGAGCACGACTCCGGCTTCGTCTTCTCTGGCATAACGGATGATGAAACCATCTGTCACCGCTTCCTGCCCAGGTATCAGTTCCATGAACAAAGATTACGCGGCTCGCTTAGACGCGGCTGGAGATGAGTGCCCGTTTGACTTCTTGGATGGCTTTGGTGACCTTGATGCCCCGGGGGCAGGCGTCGGTGCAGTTGAAGGTGGTGCGGCAACGCCACACTCCCTCTTTGTCGTTGAGGATTTCCAGCCGCTGTTCGGTTCCTTCGTCCCGGCTGTCGAAGATGAACCGGTGCGCGTTGACGATCGCAGCCGGCCCGACGTAGTCCCCGTCGGTCCACGACACCGGGCAGGAGGTGGTGCAGGCCGCGCACAGGATGCACTTGGTGGTGTCGTCGAAGCGCTCGCGTTCGGCAGGTGACTGCAACCGCTCCCGGGTGGGCTCATGGCCAGACGTGATAAGGAACGGCAGCACCTCGCGGTAGGACTCAAAGAACGGTTCCATATCCACGAGTAGATCTTTGCGCAGCGGCAGTCCCTTGATGGGCTCCACAGTGATGGGCTTGTCCGGATGGAGGTCTTTGATCAAGGCTTTGCAGGCCAACATGTTCTTTCCGTTGATCCGCATGGCGTCCGAGCCGCAGATGCCATGCGCGCAGGATCGGCGAAAGGTCAGTGAGCCGTCCTGCTCCCACTTCACCTGGTGTAGCGCGTCCAGTAATCGATCCTTGGGATATGCCTGCACCTGGTAGGTCTCCCAGTGCGGCTCGGCATCGGTCTCCGGATTAAAGCGGCGGATCTTCAGCGTGACAGGAATCCGCCCGGACGACTGATCCGGCGCGGCAGCGCTTGGGGCGGGTGCGGAGGTAGTCGCGGCACTCATCAGTATGTGCGCTCCATCGGCTGGTAGCGGGTCTGGACCACCGGCTTGTAGTCCAGTCGGATACTCTCGCTGTCTCCGTCGCGGTAGGCCATGGTGTGCCGCAGAAAATTGGCGTCGTCGCGCTGTGGATAGTCTTCGCGGGAGTGGCCGCCGCGAGATTCGGTGCGGGCTCGCGCGGACACCACGAGCACCTCGGCCAAATCGAGCAGGAAGCCCAGCTCGACCGCTTCCATCAAATCAGTATTGAACTGCTTGCCCTTATCCATGACGGACACATTGCGGTAACGCTGTTTGAGGGCGGCAATATCGGTCTCGGCTTGGTTGAGGGTGTCCTCCGTCCGGTACACCCCGGCGTTGCGGTCCATGGTCTCCTGCATCGCGTCGCGGATCGCGGCTATCCGCTCGGCGCCGTCGCCGTCCCGGATGCGGGTCAGCATGGCCGTTACCTCACCGGCCGGATCAGCTGGCAGATCCACGGAGGACGTGGCAGCGGCATACTCGGCCGCGGCGACACCGGCCCGGCGTCCGAACACGTTGATGTCCAGTAGTGAGTTGGTGCCCAGCCGGTTGGCGCCATGCACCGAGACACACGCCACTTCGCCGGCCGCGTAAAGACCCGGCATGACTCCGGTATTGCTGCGCAACACCTCGGCTTGGACAGTGGTAGGGATGCCGCCCATGGCATAGTGCGCGGTGGGTTGGATCGGGATGGGGTCGGTGTAGGGCTCGATGTCTAGGTAGGTCCGGGCGAACTCGGTGATATCCGGCAGCTTGGCGTCCATTTGCTCCCGGGACAGGTGGGTGAGATCCAGATAGACGTAGTCGCCATCTGGGCCGCAGCCTCGGCCTTGCTGGATTTCGGTGTACACCGCGCGGGACACCATATCCCGCGGAGCCAGGTCTTTGATGGTGGGGGCGTAACGCTCCATAAAGCGCTCGCCGTCTTTGTTACGCAGAATGCCGCCCTCGCCCCGGGCCGCCTCACTGAGCAGGATGCCCATCTTCCAAATGCCGGTGGGGTGGAATTGAAAGAACTCCATGTCTTCCAAGGGCAGGCCACGGCGGAACACCACGGCCATGCCGTCGCCGGTCAAGGTGTGGGCATTCGAGGTGACTTTGAAGACCTTGCCGAACCCGCCGGTGGCGAAGATCACCGCCTTGGCCTGGAACAGGTGCAGCTCCCCGGTAGCCAGCTCATAGGCCACCACCCCGGCGACGTGCCCATCGCGCATCATCAGGTCGAGTACGTAGAATTCATTGAAGAACTGGACCTGCTGCTTGACGCACTGCTGGTAGAGGGTTTGCAGGATCATATGCCCGGTGCGGTCCGCGGCGTAGCAGGCCCGGCGTACCGCCGCCTCGCCGTGGTTGCGGGTGTGCCCGCCGAACCGTCGCTGGTCGATACGACCATCCGGGGTGCGAGAAAACGGCAACCCCATCTTCTCTAGCTCAAGGACGGTGTCTACCGCCTCTCGGCACATGATTTCGGCGGCGTCCTGGTCGACCAGGTAGTCGCCGCCTTTGACGGTGTCAAAGGCGTGCCATTCCCAGCTGTCCTCTTCGGTGTTGCCTAATGCCGCGCACATGCCGCCCTGCGCCGCGCCAGTGTGGGATCGAGTGGGATAAAGCTTGGTCAGCACCGCGGTGCGGCAGCGCTGACTGGCTTCGATAGCCGCTCGCATGCCAGCGCCGCCGGCGCCGACAATGAGGACGTCATAGGTGTGGGTGTGCATGGAGTAGCTGCCTTCACTCACGTGATGCGCGGGTCAAAAGTGAAAATGACGAGAGTACCGAGGAAGAGCACCAGCAACGCTGAGGCGTACAGCAGCATCTTCAGCGTAAACCGGGTGCTGTCCCGCTCAGCATAGTCGTCGATGATGGTGAGCAGCCCGTTGACGCCGTGCACTTCGGCCAGCCAGAGCTGCAGCAGATCCCATACTTGCCAGAACGGTGAGGACCATCGGCCGACCACGAAGGCGAAGCCGATCCGGGATACTCCGCCGTCTAGCACCATCATGATGAACAAGTGGCCGAGGACAAGGAAGACGAGCAGTATGCCGGAGGCTCGCATAAAGAGCCAGCGGTAAAGTTCGACGTTTGTTCTCCTCGCCCGGCCTCGGCTGCGGGGGGCTGGGATGGTTGCGGCGAAGGGTGTGGTGACGGTCATGTCATCCCGTCCCGAATAGGTTCTCGATGGTGTGCTGCGTCATCGGATACAAGAAGCCGAGCATGAGCGCACTCCATAGGACAACCACGCCCCACAGCATCTGGCGCTGATAGCGCGGGCCTTTCTCCCAGAAGTCGACAGCGATGATCCGCAAGCCGTTGAAGGCGTGGAACATCACCGCGCCCACCAAGCCCACTTCGAACAGGTTGACGATAGGGTTCTTGTACGTTGCGATGACCCTGTCGTAAGCCTCCGGAGAGACCCGTACCAGCGCGGTGTCCAGCACGTGCGCGAACAGGAAGAAGAAAATGAGCACCCCGGTGATGCGGTGGGCCACCCAGGACCACATTCCCTCCCGGCCCCGATAGAGCGTTCCCACTCCTGCCTTGGGCACGGCAATCCTCCGATCAGGCTCTCAGCTCATCCGGCGATGCTGCCGGCCAGCCAGCCGGGCTTTGTCTTCAGCCCAGGCCATGTTACCGGGATAGCTATCATCGCGCATCGTGGGCATCTGCTCGTCGCACCTGGGGATATTTCGAGCTTAATAGTCGACACGCGGTCAGCGGATGCTCTCCAGGCGGCGCGTGGCTCAATTATTCTGCTGATATCCACGGGAGGCGCTGATGCGTGAGTCTGAGTCCGGCCTGCCGATCCAGCCGATCTACGGCCCGGAGGCGCTGACAGGCTTTGACCCCGAGGCCGAACTTGGCCAGCCGGGTACATTTCCGTTCACCCGCGGGATCTATCCCACTATGTATACCGGCCGGCCCTGGACCATGCGGCAGTACGCTGGTTTCAGCACGGCGGAGGAGTCGAATCACCGGTATCACCAGCTCATCGCGGCGGGGACGACCGGGCTGTCAGTGGCTTTCGACCTGCCCACCCAAATGGGATATGACTCCGACAATCCGGTGGCGCGTGGTGAGGTGGGTACGGTGGGCGTGGCCATCGATTCGATCGAGGACATGGCCGCGCTGCTCCGGGGCATCCCGCTCGACACGGTGTCCACCTCGATGACCATCAATGCCCCAGCGGCGTTGTTGTTGCTGCTCTACCAGGTGGCTGCGGCGGAACAGGAAGTGTCCGCAGCGGCGCTGACCGGTACGGTGCAAAACGACGTGCTCAAGGAGTACATCGCCCGCGGCACGTACATCTACCCGCCGTCGGCGTCGCTGCGGTTGACCACCGACATCATCCGCTACTGCCGAACCGAGATGCCCAGGTGGAACCCTATCTCGATCTCCGGCTACCACATGGCCGAGGCGGGAGCCACCCCTGCCCAGGAAATCGCCTTCACGCTGGCCAACGGCATCGAGTACGTGCGGGCGGCTCTGGCGTCCGGTCAGGACGTGGACGATTTCGCCCCCCGGCTGACGTTCTTTTTCGTGGCGCGCACCACCTTGCTGGAAGAAGTGGCCAAGTTCCGGGCTGCTCGCCGCATCTGGGCTCATGTCATGCGCGATACCTTCGGCGCGCGCAACCCGCGCTCGATGATGCTGCGCTTCCATACCCAGACCGCGGGAGTCCAGCTCACTGCCCAACAGCCTGAGGTTAATCTGGTGCGGGTGTCCCTGCAGGCACTGGCCGCGGTATTGGGTGGCACCCAGTCGCTGCATACTAACGCCTATGACGAGGCCATTGGACTGCCCACCGAGAAAGCGGCCCGGCTCGCGCTGCGTACGCAGCAGGTGCTGGCGTATGAAACGGACGTTCCCGCGACCGTGGATCCCTTTGCCGGGTCGTACGCGGTGGAGTCCCTGACCAATGAGCTGGCAGCCGCGGCGCGGGAAGTGATGCGCCAGGTGGAGGACCTCGGTGGGGCAGTGGCGGCAATCGAACACGCATTTCAGAAGACGGAGATCGAGCGTTCGGCGTACCGCATGGCCCAAGCGGTTGACGCTGGCGAGCGAGTGATCGTCGGGGGAAATCGGTTTCTGTCAGACGAAGAAGAGCCCTATCAGCCGCTTCACATGAACCCGGCTGTCGAGGAAGCCCAGGCTGAGAAGCTGGCTCGGCTTCGGGCTAAGCGGGACAATGCCGAAGTGACCCGGACCTTGAAGGCCCTGCGTACGGCTGCTGCCGCTCCCCAGGGCGCAGAGCACAATGTGTTGTATCCCATGAAAGAAGCGCTCGCTGCCCGAGCCACCGTAGGCGAGGTGTGCGACGCGCTTCGGAACATCTGGGGGGTATACGCTCCGCCCGGGGCATTGTAAGCCGGTGTTCCCGCGTGTCAGTACAGATTGGCATAGCAGGCATTACTATCGCGGTGACGTTCATATCCACTCTGTGGTAGCTAGGTAGAGGCAAAGGTAATGAGTCACGATGAATAACTGTCTTCCGGAAGATTTCTCCACGCGGGTCAAGGCCTATCGTGACGAACTGATCGCCTTCCGCCGGGACGTGCATCGGCATCCTGAGCTCGGCTGGCAGGAAGTCCGCACTACCCGGGTGATCCAGGAACGGCTAGAGGCCGCGGGTCTGCGGCCAAGAAATTTGCCTAAGGGCACAGGACTGGTCTGCGACATTGGGGAAGGCGGCTCCGCGGTTGCGCTGCGGGGTGACATTGACGCGTTGCCGGTCCAGGACAACAAGAACGTGCCCTACCGTTCCATCGTGCCCGGTGTCTGCCACGCCTGCGGTCACGACGTCCATACCACCGTGCTGCTCGGCGCGGGTCTGGTCCTCGCCGACCTGGCTCGTGAGGGTCGGCTGCCGTGGCGAGTCCGGCTTATCTTTGAGCCGGCTGAGGAAGTGGTGCCCTGCGGCTCGCTCGACGTGATTACCGCTGGCGCCCTGGACGGGGTCGAGCGGATTTTCGCGTTGCATTGTGATCCGCGTCTCGATGTAGGGCTGGTGGGTTTGCGCACCGGTGCGCTTACGGCTACCTACGATCATCTTCTACTTCGGATAAAAGGCCCTGGGGGTCATACCTCGCGCCCCCATCTGACTGTCGATCTTGTTCATGTCCTGGCTGCCATGGCAACTGAGCTGCCTGCGGCGCTATCCCGCTGGGTCGATCCTCGTACGGTCATGAGCCTGGTCTGGGGCCGTATCGCGGCGGGGTCAGCGCCTAACGCGATCCCATCTATTGGAGAGCTGGAAGGCGCCATCCGCTGTCTGGATGTGCGGGCATGGCATCAGGCTCCTGGCCTGATCCGGGAACTGGCAAGCAGAGTAGCCGCACTGTACGGGGCCGAGGTGGAGATCGTTTACCAGCGGGATGTTCCGCCGGTGGTCAATGACGCGGAGAGCGTCGAGCTGCTGCGGACCGCGGTAACCGCGGCGCTAGGGTCGGACGCGGCGGTGGAGGCCGAGCAGAGCCTGGGGTCTGAGCACTTCGCGTGGTATCTGGAGAAGCTTCCGGGTGCGCTGGCTCGGTTAGGCGTCCGGACACCAGGAGATACTACTGTCCGCGATCTGCATCAAGGCACGTTTAATGTTGATGAACGAGCAATCGAGATCGGCGTCAAGCTGCTGATCAGCGTTGCCTTGAGTAGTTCGCTGTCCGAACGGCATTGACCCGTCACTGATGATGGCAGAGGGCGATTTCGGTCAGCTTGCCGGCTCAGGGATATGGCGCGTAGTCAGATTCCTTGGGAATGAGTGCCCACAGCGCGATATAGAGCAGGACCTGTGGGCCGGGCAGTACGCAGGAGAGAATAAAGGCCGACCGCACTCCCCAGGGTGATAATCCGTAGCGGTGCGCGATCGCCGCGCATACTCCGCCGATGACCTTGCCTTTCCGTGGCCTTCGCAGCGGCAGCTTTGGTGACGGTGGGTTTGGCGTGGTAGTGATGATGTCTTTGTCCATAGCGACCCTCCCGAAATGAGGTCGATCGAAGTTCGCTGCACTCTGACACTACGGTAGATCAGCTGCTCATAGCCTTTCTAGCACTTTCGCCAGCAAATAACCTACCTGCTGTGCCGCTTTACGGCCGGCGTCCAGGACTTCGATGTAATTCAGGGGCTCACCACTCATGCCAGCAGCGGAATTGGTGACGAGCGAGATGCCGAGGACCTCGGCGCCGGCCTCTCGCGCGGCGATGGCCTCCAGCGCGGTGGACATGCCCACCAGATCCCCACCCAGGGTTCGGATCATGCGGATTTCGGCCGGGGTTTCAAAGTTCGGCCCAGGAACCTGCGCGTACACTCCCTCGGCCAGGGCAGGGTCGACCCGGCGGCACAGCGCGCGGAGCCGAGCCGAGTACACCTCGGTGAGGTCCACAAAGCGCGGTCCTGCCAGGGGCGAGGTGGCGGTGAGGTTCAGGTGATCGCTGATGAGCACCGGTTGACCTACCGAATAGCTCAGGTTCAGCCCACCGCTGGCATTGGTGAGGACAACCACCCGGCAGCCCGCCGCGATGGCAGTGCGGATCGAGTGGACCACCACGCCCACCCCGTGCCCGTCATAGAGATGGACACGACCTAGAAAGACCAGGACTCGATGGTTGCCTAGCCGAATTGAGCGGACCTTCCCGACGTGTCCCGGCGCCTGGGGGAGCGGGAAGCCCGGCAGTTCGGTGATAGCGAACTCTTGATCGGCTTGGCCGAGCGTGTCAGCCGCGGGCGCCCAACCCGAACCCAGCACCACCGCCACATCATGCCGGGCAACTCCGGTCAACTCGCGTAGCTGTGTTGCCGCCGCCGCGGGGTCGAGCAGAGCGTAAGTCATCCCGCGATGATATCTCCGGCGGCACTGCCGCTGCCACAGGAGGCGGATTTCTCCATATTCGGGAAGTCAACCCACGCGAACGCACGCTCTGAGGAAGAATAGGAGTATGACACGAATTGTGATCCTCGGCGGCGGACCGGGTGGCTACGAAGCGGCTTTGGTGGCTGCTCGGCTTGGCGCCGACGTCACCGTGGTGGAGCGGGATTCGCCGGGCGGATCGGCCGTACTCACGGACTGTGTGCCATCCAAGACCCTGGTGGCGACCGGTGAGGCGATGACCTCGTTCGCGAACTCTCGTCAGCTCGGGGTGCGGGTCGGCGACGGCACACCCCCGGACGGGGTGGTGGGAGTCGATCTCGGTCTGGTGAACGGTCGGGTCAAGCGGCTGGCCCTGGCGCAATCGCGAGACATAGCCGCCGCGCTGGCCGCTGCCGGGGTGCGGGTAGTGCGCGGGGTGGGTCGCCTGGCAGCCAGCCATGAGCCAGCGCGCCAGGTCGCCGTGGAGTTGGCCGACGGGAGCAGCGACACGCTCACAGCCGACGTGGTCCTGCTCGCGACCGGGGCTCGGCCCCGGGTGCTTCCTGGCGTCGAGCCGGATGGCGAGCGCATCCTCACCTGGACGCAGCTTTATGAGCTCGACGAGCTGCCGGAGCGGCTGGTAGTCGTGGGTTCCGGGGTGACGGGCGCCGAGTTCGCCAGTGCGTACCAGTCATTCGGCTCCTCCGTGACGCTGGTGTGCAGCCGAGACCGAGTGCTGCCCGGCGAAGACCCAGACGCGGCTGAGGTGATCGAGCGGATCTTCCGCCGCCGGGGGATGAGCGTGCTGAGCCAGTCCCGCGCTGAGGCGGTCAAACACAGCGGGGATGGGGTCGTGGTGGCGCTGACCGACGGTCGCACGGTCGAGGGCACTCATTGTCTGATGGCGGTGGGCTCCGTGCCCAATACCGCTGACTTGGGTTTGCGCGAGGCGGGGATATCTCTTGATCGTGGTGGCTTTATCCAGGTGGATCGGGTGTCTCGGACATCCGCGCCGGGGGTGTACGCCGCGGGGGACTGTACCGGGGTGCTCATGCTTGCCTCGGTCGCGGCGATGCAGGGACGGATCGCCATGTGGCACGCGCTGGGTGACGCGGTGGATCCGCTGGACCTGCGGACTGTGGCTTCCACCGTTTTCACCGACCCGGAGATCGCTGCCGTGGGGCACTCCCAGGCCGCGATAGCAGCCGGGGAGGTTGTGGCTCGTTCGGTGATGTTATCCCTGGCCACCAACCCCCGGGCCAAGATGCAGGGAATTCGCGATGGATTCGTGAAGCTTTTGTGTGATCCTGGCACCGGTATCGTGGTGGGCGGGGTGGTGGTGGCGCCCCGAGCCAGTGAGCTGATTGTCCCGGTGTCGCTCGCGGTGGATCTCCAGCTCACGGTGAATCAGGTCGCTCACGCTTTCACGGTGTATCCGTCACTGTCCGGCTCGATCGGGGAGGCAGCCCGGCAGTTGGCCTGCCGGCGGACGAAGTAGCGGTTCGCCCGATCGCGCTGCGTCTTCCGCTGAGAAATCAACGCTGGCGCCGCGCTGTTCGATCGTGGTTGTCGCTTGGCTAGACCGGATCTCGCTCCCCTTCGCAGTGTGGGCGGGACAGCTATCTACCCGCTGACAACCCCTGTGGATAACTTTTTTGATCTCTGGAGCTTGGTGTGTCATACTGAATGGGCAAAACATCAATCAATAGTGATTGAAACATTGAGCAAACCACAAGGAGGGGCAACCCATGAGCACGACAATTAACGACGAGGACTTTCCCAGGACCAAGTTTTTGAGCCGTAAGGAAGGCCGCGCTTTGTTCGATCAACGGGCGCGAGAGCTTGTTGGCATGTCTGGAAATGAGTTTCTGAAGTGTTGGGATCGCGGTGACTGGAAGGGTAAAGACTGTGATGACTATCCAGAGGTTTTGAATTTGTGGATGTTGATGCCCTTTGTGGGGAGGGATCTCGATGCCTGGTAAAACTCCCTCTCAGGCGGTGGACGCATTTCTACGGCCATTAGACCGCGCGATCAGCTGCGTGTCCCGTATTCCCTTGCATGCCGATGGTCGTTCGGCAGGAAAGACCCACATGTTGACGTGGAACAACGATCGGCCGGTGCTCTTGAAAGCCCGCCACGGGCAAATCAGGCTTGAGCTGCGCATGGGATATGAGATTGTTCCCGCGGCCGGGGAGCGGGGACCGTGGAAGGTCGCCACCCGGGTTTGCACCTACTCGGTGCACGCAAGTGACGGAGCTGATCTGCTGACTTACCATTGGCATCCCGCGACCGTTCGTGAACATAGACCGCATGCGCATGTGGGATCCGCTGTGCTGCGGCCTGACGCGGCGATTACTCGGAAGACGCACCTGCCGACTGGTCGCACCGCCATCGAAACCGTGCTGCGGATGTGCATTAAGGAGTTCGGGGTTCAATCGTTACGGGAGGATTGGGAGCACGTGCTCACCACGAGCGAGGACTCCTTTAAAAAGTGGCAAACCTGGCACTGAACCAGCTGATCAGGATATCCCCAGCTTAGAAATCAAACCTGTGGCCCGGTTACCAAGCGTAGGCTTCCGGGGCGGGAGCGCCGGGACCGGGAAAGATCTCGTCCAGCCGTTGCAGCGCGTCCTTGCCCAGGGTGATCTCCAGCGCGCGCAGTGAATCGTCGAGTTGAGCAAGGGTGCGAGGGCCGATGATTGGCGCGGTGATTGCGGGCTGGTGCAGCAGCCACGCTAGGGCAACAGCTGCGGGAGGCTCTCCCAAAGTGTCACAGAAAGCCTCATAGGACGCGATCTGATCCCGATACTTAGCCAGCACTTCAGCGCTCCCTCCACTGACGCTGCGGCTAGCCTGGCCCGCTTTTTGCTTGGCTAGCACCCCGCCGAGCGCCCCGCTATGCAGTGGCGACCAGGGGATGACCCCTAGCCCATAGGACTGGCAGGAGACAAGCACCTCCAGCTCAACGGTGCGTTCCATCAGGTTGTAGAGGGACTGCTCACTGACCAAACCGAGGAAATTCCGGTTACGGGCAGCCTCCTGGGCTTGCGCAATATGCCACCCCGCGTGATTGGACGACCCGACATAAATGATCTTTCCCTGGGTGACCAAAGTTTCCATGGCCTGCCAGATCTCGTCCCAGGGGGTCGACCGGTCTACGTGGTGCAGCTGGTAGAGGTCGATGTAGTCGGTGTGCAGCCGCCGCAGGCTGCCCTCACACGCCCGGCGGATATTGCGCGCGGACAAGAAGGTGTCGTTAGGCCAGTCGCTCATGGCGCCGTAGAGCTTGGTGGCCAGCACAGTCTTCTCCCGGCGGCCACCGCCTTGCGCGAACCACCGGCCGATGATCTGTTCGGTAATTCCCTCGCCTTGACGCCAACCATAGACGTTGGCGGTATCCAGGAAATTGATGCCGTGCTCCAGAGCGCGATCCATAATGGCGTGACTGTCGGCTTCAGATGCCTCCGGACCGAAGTTCATCGTGCCCAGGCAGAGCCGGCTCACGCTCAGCCCCGTCCGTCCCAAGTGAGTGTATTTCATGGTCCTACCCCACCATGCCAGCCAGCAATGAGCAACTGTGTTTCCTGTCAGCTGAACTCAGTTTTAGGCGACGATGCCCACGGCGATGTCACTGACCTGGCTGTCATAGCTCGCCGGTCCGAATACGACGTCGTCAGCGCGGGCTGCGCAGCGCAGCGGTTCCGCGACGGCCTTGGCGAGCGAGCGGGCTTGGTCCGTGCGGGGGTCGAGGATGAGCTTGGCTAGCCGAGTGCCCCCGGGCAGGCGTTCTTGCGACCGCAGCGCTCGGACCGCATCGAGCAGCGCGGCCATCTGGTCGATCTCGCTCCGATCGCTTCGCCACGTCGGTTCGGCGGTAGGCCAGCGGGTGAGATGCACGCTGGCGAGCCCTTCACGCTGCTGGTAGAAGCGCTGGTACATGTGTTCGGTGACAAACGGAGCAAATGGCGCGAACAACCCGAGCAACACCCGGTAAGACTCCCACATCGTCCGCTGAGCGCTCTGCCGCGCGGCTTCGTCGTGCCGATCGGCGTCGAGGAAGCGGTCCTTGATCATTTCGATATAGCGGTCGCAGTAGATCGACCAGAAAAAGCGGGATGCTGTTGTGTATGCCTGCATGAAGTCGTAGTCGTCGAAGGCAGCGGTGATCTGCTCCACAGTGTCGGCGAGATGAGAGAGCAGCCATCTGTCCACGGCAGTGCGCATATCCGGTTCGATCGGTGTTGCGGTAGAGTCCAGCTCACCAAGGTGTGTGGCGAGGAAGCGACGGGTGGCTGGGCAGGGCCAGGAACCCTATGAGTACAAGCTCACGCAGAAGATTCCCGCCGAGGATATGGAACCTGGCCAGGGTCTGATCATCACTATCTACCTGTCGAAGACCGAGTACGATCTGCTCGCCCAACTTCCCGCGG
>Ga0187894_10004341_pt1 | contig 15265 bp, 12 predicted proteins | sample GBC1701081metaG_FD_136650 | JGI IMG/M metagenome (GOLD analysis project Ga0187894, IMG submission 136650) | White microbial mat communities from a lava cave in the Kipuka Kanohina Cave System on the Island of Hawaii, USA - GBC170108-1 metaG ... | reverse complement strand
TGCCCACATACCCTGTTACTGTAACATATTCGGTTTCTTCCTGGCATGGCGCCAACTGTTCCTGGTATGCTTTACCAAATAAATTAACGATGCGCTGACTTAGTGAAGCTGATTTACCTATCGGTAAATCGTATACCACATCATCACCCTGAATAAATAAAAATGAAATTTCGGAATGCGCCAAGGCCAATCGTTGAAATTCATCAATAATATGCTTCAGCTCAACCGGATTTGATTTTAGAAAATTTCTGCGGGCCGGGATGTTATAAAATAAATTTTTGACGCTGATGCTTGTTCCTTTTTCACACGCAACTAACTCTTGCTTTTTAACCTCCGATGCCTCCACCACCAATAACGTTCCCAATTCCTTATCTGCTGTTCGGGTTTTCATCTCTAGTTGCGAGACAGCCGCAATAGAAGCAAGAGCTTCACCCCGAAACCCCATTGTACGGATCGTAAACAAATCTTCTGCTTTCCTGATTTTTGATGTGGCATGCCGTTCTAAGCTCATGCGCGCATCTGTTTCACTCATGCGTGCCCCATTATCAATGATCTGCAACAAACCTTTACCCGCATCTTTCACGATCAGTCTGATAGTTTTCGCACCCGCATCAATGGAGTTTTCCAACAATTCTTTCGCAGCAGAAGCCGGGCGCTGTACCACTTCTCCGGCTGCAATCTGGTTAGCGATGGAATCGGGCAATAGCTGGATAATATCAGGCATGAAAAAAGTTTGGATTTTCTAACTTCAAGGCTCACAAAAATGCCTTTATTCGCATTGAATTACAAAGGCTAACGACTTGATGCAGAAAAAAGTTTGGGTAGGATTTATAGCGTTATGCGCATTGATTTCACCCCTTTACGGGCAATCTAAGAAAAGCCAATGGGTGGATAGTGTCTTTAACACGCTTGACCTGGAGGGTAAAATCGGGCAGGCTATTATAATACCGGCAGTTAGTCACTCCGATCCTCAATTGCTTGAAAGGCAAGTGTCGAGAATCAAAAAGTTTAAAATCGGAGGAATCATTTTTACGAAAGGGGGACCGGTATCACAAGTCAACATCACCAACTACTTCCAACAACAAGCTACTGTTCCGTTATTAATAGGAATGAATGCGGGGGAAGGACTTGGGACTGAACTGGATAGCACAACGCATTTTCCTTCGCCCATTATGCTGGGGTCCCTGCGGGATGACAGCCTGTTGTTTTATTTCGGAGCTGAAATAGGCCGGCAATTAACAACACTGGGAGTGACCATGAATCTTGCTCCCAATGCCGATGTAAACGCCTCGGTAAACTCTTACGGACAACATCAGGAAAAAACAGCCGCAAAGGCACTTGCTTATCAAAATGGGTTGCGTACCACCAACATGCTTTGCATTCCAACCTTTACCCAAACCGAATCCGCTAACGTATTACCGCTTCAGCAGCTTTTAAAAAATGGAGCCACCGGTATGAGTATTGATTACAGAACCGTCTTCGCACTCCCGGAGCATAAAAAATTACTAACATCCAAACTCACAAGTGCTTCAAACGCATTAGTAGCACAATTCTCTCCTTCTTCTATTACAACTAATTTAACGTTTAACGGCCTAACCATCAGTTCAATTCCTGACATCCGCGAGCTTAATAAAAATTTCAAGGCAGGCGATTCAGAAGTATTAGTACTGAGGGCCGGGAACGATATGCTGTTATTTCCGGACAATCTAAATGCAACCGTGCGCAGACTTCGCAGGGCAATCCGAACGGATAAAGTACTTCAGAAACAACTGGATGAAAGTGTTAAAAAGATTCTGGCGGTAAAATTTGATGCAGGACTCAGTGAAAAGAAAATTGTTCGAACTGAAAATCTACTCACACGTCTCAATACCCCTGCCTCCTCCATACTTCAGGCTGCACTTTTTGAAAGGTCGGTAACAGTAGTAAAAGATGAACAACAGTTTCTGCCCATACAACAACTCGATGAGGTTTCCTTTGCTTCACTTTCCATTGGTATTGGCACGGAGAACCCGCTTACATCTTATCTCTCTAAATACGCAGCGTTTACACATTACAAATTACAGGCTGGTGATGATAGTGCCGTACTGGTTCAAAATCTCTCCAGGTACGACTGGATAATTGCAGGTATCTATGCTCATACTACCGAGCTGGAAAATGTTTATTATCAGATTCTTCAGGAGCTTAGTTTTCGAACAAAAGTAATTGTCGTGAACATGGGGTCAGCCTCGAACCTTGCCCGAATTGATGGTATGCCTGCCATTGTACAAGCCTACACCGATCATGAACTCATTCAAAAATTCATTCCACAATTAATTTTTGGAGCCAAAAAGGCAGACGGAACATTGCCAGTTTCTGTAAGTGAAAAAATAAAACAAGGAGATGGCATTCAAACGTCTCTATTACACCGCATGGCTTATTCCGTTGCAGAGGAAGCGGGCGTGGATTCCAAAACCATGGATAAAATTGCCCTTGTAGCCCGTGAAGCAATTGAGCAGAAAGCGGCTCCGGGTTCCCAGGTGCTTGTTGCGCGTCATGGAAAAATTATTTACGAAGAATCGTTTGGTGCTCAAACCTATGAAAACGGAATTCCAGTGAACGATCATACCATTTATGATCTTGCTTCATTGACTAAAGTGATGGCTACACTGCAGGCAGTGATGTTTCTGTACGATAAAGGAATGATTGATATCTACAAAAAGGCATCCGTGTATTTACCAGAATTATTGAACACGAATAAAAAAGATATTATTCTTAAAGATGTATTAACACATCAATCCGGTCTTGTCCCATTTTTGCTTATGTGGCCGCAAACTGTTAAAGGCGATACCCTACTCGCTCACTACTACTCTCCAGTAAAAAATGAAAGCTATCCCCTACAGGTGGCTCCAGGTCTTTTCGCGTCACCTGTAATTCAGGATTCTGTCTGGCAATGGGTATTGAAATCCGAAATGCTGAACAAGCCTCCCCGCACTCCGTATTCTCCCAGGTATAGCGATCTTGGGTTTATGATTCTACACCGGTTGGTGGAGAGACTTCTTAATCAACCCATAGAAGATTTCCTAAGCCAGAATTTATACGAACCAATCGGATCGGGAACGATGGGATATTTACCTCTCACTAAATTCCCGGCCACACAAATTGCACCAACGGAAATGGATACCATCTTTAGGAAAACTACAGTGCTAGGAACGGTGCACGATGAGCGCGCTGCCATGTTAGGCGGTGTTGCGGGCCATGCCGGTCTTTTTGGAAGCGGCATCGATTTAATTAAGCTTGGCCAAATGCTTTTACAAAAAGGTAGTTACGGAGGCCAGCAATTTTACTTCCCAGAGACGATAGAATTATTCGCACAAAAACAATTTGAAAACAGCACGCGTGGATTAGGCTGGGCCAAACCGGGTGACCCTAACAGCCCCTCCTCCCGGTTTGGATCGACACGAGCCTTTGGCCATACGGGTTTTACCGGAACGTGTATTTGGATAGACCCGGAATTTGATCTGGTGTTTGTATTTTTATCGAATTCCCGTTTTCCCTACAGAAGCGGTAAACTTAATACCACAAATATTCGTTCTCGCATTCAAGACCTCATTTATCAGTCAATTTTCAATTATTGTCAGTATGGCGGCAACGAACCAGATCGAAAATTGATAGAGTACTTAAGAAACGCTAATAACTAAAATTTAACCTGCGTGGATCAAATTAAAATAGGCATCGTTTGCTATCCAACCTTTGGCGGAAGCGGTGTGGTGGCAACTGAACTTGGTAAAGCCTTAGCCCAGGAAGGGCATAAAGTTCACTTCATTACCTATTCGCAACCCAGCCGCCTCGACTTTTTGAATGAGAATTTATTTTACCACGAAGTTAATATCCGGTCGTACCCGTTGTTTGAGTATCCTCCCTATGAACTTGCGCTGGCCAGCAAAATGGTAAGTGTAGTGAAGGAAGAAAAGCTAGACCTGCTGCATGTTCATTACGCCATTCCGCATGCATCAGCTGCTTACGTGGCCAAACAAATTTTAAAGACTCATGGCATTTCGATCCCCGTTGTTACCACCTTGCACGGAACTGATATTACGTTAGTTGGAAAGGATGCTTCATACGAACCGGTCGTAACATTCAGTATTAATCAGTCTGACGGAGTAACCGCTGTTTCAGAGGATCTTAGAAAAGAAACATTTTTACACTTTAAGGTCAACAATGAAATTAAGGTGATTCCAAATTTCATCGATCTCGAAAAATTTAAGAAACAAAAGAAAGATCATTTTAAAAAAGCGATATGCCCCCACGATGAAATGCTGATCGTGCACACTTCAAACTTCAGAAAAGTAAAGCGCATTGGCGATGTGATTAAAATATTCAACAACATTCATAAAGAAATCCCTGCCAAGCTTTTGATGATTGGTGATGGTCCCGAACGAGTCTATGCCGAAAAACTATGCCGTGATTTTAATATCAGCCATGATGTTCGTTTCCTCGGAAAACTGGAGGCTGTGGAAGAAGTACTTTCGGTAGCAGATTTATTTTTAATGCCTTCTGAAAAGGAAAGTTTTGGATTGGCCGCGTTAGAGGCTATGGCGTGCGAAGTACCGGTGATCTCCTCTAACACGGGTGGCATACCCGAACTTAATATTCATGGTGTAACTGGGTTTCTTAGCAACATTGGCGACATTGAAGATATGACCCGCAACGCCCTCCATATTCTTGATAAAAATAACCTTCCAAAATTCAAGCAAAATGCCCTGGCGAGGGCTAAAGAATTTGATATTAGCCGTATTTTACCGCTGTATGAGGCGTATTATCAAAAGGTCATGGAAAAGGCGGCCGCCAATATTTCTATTTAATCTTTCGATGCTTTAAATTTGCAGCAAATTCAGTGTAATGTCAGAAGTGAGACCCCAAAATAAGGGAACAAAGCAGCTTTTTAATAATCCAATTTTGGAGAAGTTAAGCAGAACACACATTTCTGTGCCTCTGACCGTGTTTTTCCTTTACTCTGCCGGCCTGTTGTATTGGAGCATTACAAATACCACACTTTCAGCCTTTGTAACTGCTGGTTTTTTCGTGATTGGGTTGCTTTTCTTCACGTGGGTTGAATATTGGGCTCATCGCTCCTTGTTTCATATGGACACCTATACCAAGGCAAGGGAGAAGCTTCAATATACCATCCACGGAGTGCATCATGAGTTCCCTAAAGACAAAACACGCCTGGCAATGCCTCCGCTTTTAAGCGTTACCATCTCCACCGTGCTCCTGTTATTGTTTCGCGTAGTGATGGGTGACTATGTGTTTGCGTTCCTTCCTGGGTTTCTGACCGGATATGCGGCCTATCTTTCAGTACACTACATGGTTCACGCTTATCAGCCACCTAAAAATTTCCTGAAATATTTGTGGATCAACCACGGAACCCATCATTATAAAAATGGGGAAATGGTGTTTGGGGTATCTTCTCCATTATGGGATTACATCTACGGAACGATGAGTAAGCCTATCCGTACGGTCAATACGCAGCATTAAAAAACCCTCCTCCCGCATTGCGAAAGAAGGGTTTATCCCCACGCCCCTATCATAAATACTAAATTCTTGATTGCTTAACCGGCTGCGCTTTAGGTGCTGCTTTACCATACGTAGGACACGTATACTGTGAGCAGGAAGCCAGCGCAAATGCCACTACGATTAAAGCCAGTACAGATTTTTTCATATTTTCATAAATTTTAAAACTGCGTCAAAGGTAACCTGTCATTTTTATATAGAAGACGTAATAATGAGCATTTTATTACATGGTTCCTCAAATTTGAGGTAAATTATCTGCTTATCGCGAAACAGAATCCCGGATTAAATGGTTTAATAAGGGAATTTCTTAATCACCATGTCAGGCTACCGCTTCAGTCACTATACCCCACCCCCCGAACAAACCAATAGCGACTTCGAAAAGTTGCATAAAATTTTCATGCAATTAGTACTGATTACCGCTGGAAACGTTGCTGAAGCGCTTCAATGGCTAACCGAACTCGATAAACAGTACAAGCTTACGAACCCGCAATATGGTATAGGCGATTTCATCGAACAATTAAAACATGAAGGGTATATCACCGAAAATGGACCAACTGGTGAGTTCAAACTCAACGCTAAAAGTGAACAGGGCCTTCGGAAATCCGCTCTCGAAGAGATTTTTGGGAAGCTGAAAAAATCAAAGGGTGGAGAACACAATACTTTTCACACAGGTCGGGAGGGGGAGCAAACTACCGAACGCAGGGAATATGAATTTGGAGATACCCTCGATCAGATTTCAGTTACCGATTCACTTCGAAATGCACAGATCAATCACGGTATGGAAGATTTTTACTTGACGGAAGCGGATCTGGAAGTGATTGAAAATGAATACAAAACACAAACCTCAACTGTGCTGATGATCGATATTTCACACTCCATGATTTTGTATGGTGAAGATCGTATCACACCTGCCAAAAAGGTGGCCATGGCGCTGGCCGAGCTGATCACTAAAAAATATCCAAAAGACACACTGGATATTTTAGTATTTGGCGATGATGCCTGGCAAATCGAAATCAAAGACCTGCCCTACCTTCAGGTTGGACCTTATCACACCAACACGGTTGCCGGCCTGGAATTAAGTATGGATATTCTCAGGCGAAGGAAAAATCCGAACAAACAGGTTTTTATGATTACGGACGGAAAGCCCACGTGCATAAAGGAAGGCATCAAGTATTATAAAAACAGTTTCGGGTTAGACACCAAAATATTAAGCCGCACCTATACGTTAGCGGGTCAGCTTAAAAAACTAAAAATACCGGTGACCACATTCATGATTGCGACTGACCCGTACCTGAAATCATTTGTTCGTGAGTTTACAAAAGTGAATAACGGAAATGCTTATTACAGCGGAATACAGGGGTTGGGTAATCTTGTATTTGAAGACTTTAAAAAGAATAGAAGGAAGAATTTTTAAAAAAGCTACATGCTTTGAGCCACGAGTTACGAGCTCGAAACTCAAAGCTCGTAACTCTCAGCTTAAGACTTGAAAGAATGGACTACACGAAAATCAACACATTAAAGCAACTTAAAGACTCAGGATACCAGTCACGATCCATCAAAGACGAGTTGCGCGAAAACCTGATTCAAAAACTTCGTAAGAAAGAAACTATTTTTGAGGGCATCTGGGGATATGAAGAAACAGTCATACCTGATTTAGAAAGAGCTATTCTGGCCGGTCATGATATTAATTTGCTCGGGTTACGTGGCCAGGCTAAAACGCGACTGGCACGGCTCATGGTAAACTTACTGGATGAATATATCCCGGTGGTTGAGGGATCAGAATTAAATGACGATCCTGTTAGTCCGCTTTCGCGTTATGCAAAAGATAAAATTCAGGAACTGGGAGATCATACACCGGTTAGCTGGCTACATCGCGATGAACGATACACTGAAAAATTGGCCACGCCCGATGTCTCCATTGCTGATTTGATTGGCGATGTGGATCCCATAAAAGCAGCCACCTTAAAACTTCCGTATTCCGATGAGCGCGTAATCCATTTCGGATTGATCGCCCGGTCCAACAGGAGCATTTTCGTTATTAATGAATTACCCGATTTACAAGCACGGATACAAGTGGCCTTGTTCAACATCCTGCAAGAAGGCGATATTCAGATTCGCGGATTTAAAATCAGAATGCCGTTAGACCTTCAGTTTGTTTTCACCGCTAACCCGGAAGATTATACCAATCGTGGAAGTATTGTTACCCCGTTAAAAGACAGGATCGATAGTCAGATCATTACGCACTATCCGAAAACGCTGGATATTGGAAAACGAATTACGCAACAAGAAGCAAGGTTGAAAGAGGCTCAGCAAAAAGCAGTTTCTGTCAATGAACTCGCTAAAGACTTAATTGAACAAATTGCATTTGAAGCACGTAAAAGTGAGTACATCGATTCCAAAAGTGGGGTTTCTGCACGACTTACAATATCAGCTTACGAAAACTTGGTTGCTTCCGCAGAACGAAGAAGTATAATCAATAATGAAAAAACAACCGGCATCCGGATTACTGATTTTGTCGGTGTCATTCCTGCCATTACCGGAAAGGTTGAATTGGTTTACGAAGGTGAGCAGGAAGGCCCAGGAATTGTAGCGCAAAATTTAATAGGCAAGGCTATCCGAACACAGTTCGTCAATTACTTCCCGAATCCGGAAAAATTCCGAAAACAAAAAGAGAAAAATCCTTACAAAAAAATAACGGATTGGTTCAGCGATGGCAATACGGTGGATTTGCTTCATGAAATGAGTCAACCCGAATTTGAAAAAGCGCTCAAAAAAATACCCGGACTAAACGAACTGGTAAACGAGTTTCATAAAGGCCAGGATACTTCGGTAAAATTATTTCTGATGGAGTTCGCCTTACACGGACTTGCTGAATATAGTTTAATTAGTAAACATAATCTCACAGCAGGACATCAATTTAAAGACTTGCTGAGCAGTATGTTCACGTTACCTAAAAGCGTACGGGAAGAAGAAAATGATGATGACCAGGTAGCTGGTGGAAGCGCGCTGTAATGAATTAAGGGGACGTAAATTTACCAAAAACTTTTACTTTTCTACTCCTTCCAACTTTGTTAATGATTTCTTTACATTTAGTCAACCAAGTTCTTTGTACAGTATGTCGAAAACCAAAAAGGAGAAGAAGATCTTCGTGCTGGATACTTCTGTAATTATTTATGAACACAATTCCATACTCAACTTCGATGAACACGATATAGGGATACCGATCACGGTACTTGAGGAACTCGACAATTTCAAAAAAGGCAACGACACCAAGAATTTCGAGGCGCGCGAATTTATCCGCCTCATTGATAAGCTGGCCAAGGGTCAGATGCTACACCATTGGAACCCCTTAAATGGTAAAAGCAAGGGCACGTTCAAAGTATTGATGGATACCGGGGGAAATGGCTCCCAGGATGCCAACAAGATATTCAATGAAGACAAGGCCGATCACCGCATTTTAAACTCCGCTCTTTCCCTTCAAAAAGAAGAAAGGAACAGAAAAGTAATTCTTGTTTCAAAAGATGTAAACCTCAGGTTAAAGGCCAAAGCCCTTGGTTTACATGCAGAAGATTACACGACCGGAAAGATTCAAAATATTTCCTCACTCTATACAGGCAGAACCATCATTGAAGATGTTGACTCAAATATGATCAACCTGCTTTACGAAAAAGGCTATTGCCCTCCGCAGGAAATTTTAGGAAAGCTGGTACCGGAAAAAAATCACTTCTACATTTTAAAGAGCGGTAAGAAATCGGTGTTGGCATATTACAATCCACTGAACGAAATGGTAGAGCAAGTAGAAAAACGTTCCGTATATGGAGTAAAGCCCCGCAATGCCGAACAAGCTTTTGCCATTCACGCTGTATTAAAGCCTGAAATAAAACTTGTTTCGCTTCAGGGGGTTGCTGGCACAGGGAAAACGCTTTTGGCATTAGCCGCGGCTTTGGAGCAGAAGAAAGAATTTAAACAAATTTACCTGGCTCGGCCCATCGTTCCACTTAGCAATAAAGACATCGGCTACCTGCCGGGCGACATTAAATCAAAGCTAAATCCTTATATGGAACCGCTTTGGGACAATTTGAAATTCATCCAAAATCAATACAACGAAACAGATAAGGAATACTCCAAGATCACCGAAATGGTAAACCAGGAGAAACTGGTGATTACACCGCTTGCTTACATTCGGGGTCGTAGCCTTTCTAACATCTGTTTTATTGTAGACGAAGCACAAAACCTCACACCACACGAAGTGAAAACAATCATCACACGAGCGGGTGAGAATACTAAGTTCATTTTTACGGGCGATATCTATCAAATAGATACGCCTTATCTGGATTCTCAGAGTAATGGGCTATCCTACCTGATTGATCGCCTGAAAGACCATGAGCTTTATGCCCACATTACCCTCGAAAAAGGTGAAAGGTCAGAGTTGGCCAACCTGGCAAACGAGCTATTGTAAGAAAATAAGTCTTTGCAATATTTTTAACTCAAATTCTGAAAAAAGGCTCAAATTCGGCCTATTTAAGCTGATTTTATAAAACAGCCTGTTTCCTCACGTAAGGTTTTTCCGCCCTTGGTTGATTCAAGTGCCCGTACTCTCGTTTCCGCAATAAACCTTAAGCCTCCAAAAAATGCCTGAATATGATTCTGTCAACAACGGTTTTACCTTCACGTATTGATTATTAAAAAGACCCAAATTTTAAGATTATGATCGGAAGAATGTTTTTCAAGTTTCTCTCAGAAAGTAAAAAAGTAGCTTATTTACATGAGCAGGGTACCATGTTAGGAACCAGGCTGAAAAATGGAAGGAAAGCTTATTTATATATGCTGAAAGATTTCTGCGTAGAGGTAATCTTCAAACAAGATAATTCAGAAATGAACCCCGAAAGAGTTACTACGTTTGCCAGCGTAAAAGAATTTAACAGCTATTTAGAGCGCGAGTTTAGAGCTGCGTTCTAATTATTTCTTTTTCAAAACTTTCAGAACCGTATCGCCAATTTCAGCGGGGGATTCTACCACATGAATCCCGCAGTCTCTCATAATTTTCATTTTTGCTGCAGCCGTATCATCTGCACCACCAATAATGGCGCCTGCATGACCCATTCTCCTGCCCGGAGGAGCTGTTTGACCAGCAATAAATCCGACCACAGGTTTTTTATTCCCCGATTCCTTAATCCATCGTGCTGCTAGGGGCTCATAATTTCCACCGATCTCACCAATCATTACGATGGCTTCTGTCTCAGCGTCATTCATTAACATCTCAACTGCTTCCTTTGTAGGAGTTCCAATAATCGGATCGCCACCAATTCCAATGGCTGTAGAAACTCCCAATCCTGCTTTCACGATTTGATCGGCTGCTTCATAGGTAAGGGTACCCGATTTAGACACAACCCCTACTTTCCCCTTTTTAAAAACAAAGCCTGGCATAATTCCAACTTTGGCTTCTCCTGGTGTAATTACTCCGGGGCAATTGGGACCAATCAATACAATTTTCTTGTTCTGAATATATTTCTTGGCTGTCATCATATCTTTTACCGGAATGCCTTCTGTGATGGCAATGATCACTTTAATACCTGCATCTGCTGCTTCCATGATGGCATCAGCGGCAAAAGCGGGAGGAACGAAAATGATTGAAACATCGGCTCCGGTTTTGTCAACAGCTTCTTTTACAGAATTAAACACAGGCCTTCCCAGGTGTTCACTTCCTCCCTTTCCGGGCGTAACTCCACCTACTACATTGGTTCCATACTCAATCATCTGACCGGCATGGAAAGAGCCTTCAGATCCGGTAAAGCCCTGTACAATTACACGGGAGTTTTTATTGACTAATACACTCATGGGGATGTTTTTATGAACGGTACAAAAATAGGATATTCTGCGGTTCAGCCAAACCTGCTTTAAACAAGAAAGCCTGACTTTAATAGTTAAAAGTCAGGCCTTTATCAAACTATTCGATCTTACTTTATTTCGAATTCAAGTCGCTTCAAGAATTCTATATATGCCTCTTTATATAAGGCAACATCAGGCGCCAGTTTAATCGCTTCCTGGTAAGCTGTTATAGCATCGTTGAGTAACAAATTCTCTTCATAAATACCAGCCATATAGTATTTGCTTAGGGCGGTTTCGTCTGCTACCGCACCTGTAATTTCATTCATCACCTTCGTGAACTTTTCGCGATCGGCCGGGCGTAATCGTTTAATGATGTAATCCTTTGAGCCTTTGCCCCGATTTTCCTTAGACACCACTTTAACCAAAATTTCATACTCATTTTTAAGATTTCCTTCGTTCATGGAAACCATGATTTGATTTTCAGTTGTTTCAAATCTTTCCAATTCATCATCGAGCAACGTTGTAAATACAACCTCATAAGGTCCTGTTACTTCTTCTGATGACCATTGCACTGCCAGTTTATCACCATAAAGCTCAGCCCGGGCTTCATTTGACAAATACACAACAATCACATCTTTCGGTCCCCGATGCACAGCTCCCGTGGCAGACAATTTATTCCTCTTTTCCTGATTACTGCTCAAAATGAAATCGGTATATTTATTCAATACGCTTGATCCCGTTCCAAGTCTTGAAACAAGTTCACTGACTTTAAAACTTCCAGCCTCCCTTATTTCAAGAGGCTTTCCATTAGCATGGATTAAACCGAGGTACGCATTTTCACCAATCTTAACTTCATCGGTTGGCTTTAATGAAGCTCCCACCTTAATGCTTTGCCACGCATTGGCCGATTTGATTTCGGTTTTACCCTTGCTCACCAACACTTTAAAAGCATGGGTCTGCGCCAGAAGCTGATGTCCAAAAAATACACAAGCCAGGGCAACAATTAAACGTGTTTTCATAAAAATCGTAAGGTTAAATATTTCGAGTCAACGCAAAAGAGCTGCCACCCGGGCAGCTCTTTACTATTCCCGGAAAGTAATTACTATCTCTTTAAATTATGTCGCAACAAAAACTCATCATAATATTCCTGGTAAGCAGGCTCAAGCTTAATGGCCTCTTCATATGCCGCAATGGCATCTATCAATAGATTGTGTTGCTCATAAAATCCTGCCAGGTAATACTTATTAATGGCTGTTGGTTCAGTTACTTCACTAATAATTGCATTCAACGATTCTTTTACTTTTTCGGCATCTTTAGAAGGAAGTGCCCGGATCATATATTCTTTTGATCCTTGCTTCGCATCTGCCTTCGCTTTAATCTGAACAATTAATCCTGCACTGAATGGGTCGCCAGGTGCGTTAAATTTATACGTTGGATCTTTCAAATCAATGCTCGTGGTTTTCTCCGCTACTTCATAGGTGGTCAACTCTTCACTGGCCATGTTTGAAACGGTAATCACATATGGGCCTGCTGCTTCTGTATCCCAGGCGATCACCGCTGTACTGTTATAGATGGCAGAATTTTGATTATCGGGTAAATGAACATGAATAGTGTATGAACCTGTGGCACGGTGTACAGCTCCTGTTGCACTGAGCTTGTTTTTCTTACTCTCCGCGTTAGAACTTAGAATAAAATCTGTGTACTTATTTAAAACAGTTGAACCTCCTGCTACTTTAGCAGCAAGATCAGCTACTTTATAACTTCCCGATTGACGAACTTCCAGCGGCTTACCGCTGGCGTGAATAAGACCGATATAGGCGTTATCTGAGAGTTTCAATTCATCTGTTGATTTGAGGCTTGCACCTGTTTTAATGGGCTGCCAGGCGTCACCAGACTTCACTTCATTGCTGCCTTTATTGGCCATTACTTTAAAGGCATAATCTTGCCCAAATGCGAGCGAACTGACTAAAAATAAGGCCAAAATCAAGATCAAATTAATTGCTTTCATGGGTCTTTTCTGATTTACAATCAAATCTACAAAATTATACGATTTTAGGGTGTTAATACTTTCTTGGGTCCTTTGGTAAACAAAGCCCCTTCCTGTAACCTGGCAATAAACGCTTTTACAACAGATTCATAGATTTCATAACAAGTTCCCACAAAGGCCAAAGCCGCCAACGTGAGGGTTAAATTAAGTTTAAAATCTATCCAACTGAACACGTACATCATGGTAAAGGTGATTAAAACAATCTCCAGTAATTGAAGGATAATGGTAAGCGTGTCATACCATTTCGGAATTCTATCATGGATAAGCGAAAATAATGCCACGTTCAAAAAACAAATGATTATAGCAATGGCGTACTCCTGCCACTCAGCTAATTCATTAATGTAATCTTCATTCACAATCATGGAGACAATATTTGCGTGAACAACGTCCCCAAACATATCGGGCCGGGTTTTCCCTGCATAATTTTTATTCAAAGGAGTAAAGAATTTATCATCCCAGGAAGTATCTCTTAGATCCTCTCCTAAAAACCCCATGATTACAATTTTATCTTTGATCATTCCTCCAGCGAACATGGAGGTATCCAGTGCTTGATCCCAATCCAGGACCGCATACCTTCCTGCAAAATTTGAAGCATTATGCCAATCAACAATATTTCCTCTATAGTTAATTATCTCCGAAGGTTTATTTCTTGCCAAAAATTTCCTGGTTTTAACAGAGTCATACAGCATGGCCATTTTCACTGAAAATGCAAGTTCTTGCTTGCCATTTACCATCATGCTAGGCGGAAACCTTCTGCATACTTTTAAATCTTCCTGATCAATCGCATCCGTTTCCAGATTAGCGAATCCTTCATACGCATTTCCGCGTAATTCTAAATCGGTGTGTTCAATGGAGTCGTAAATGGCTACATCACCAAATTTTTTAACCAGCCCTTTCGTTTGCCATAGTTCTTCAACTAATACAATCCTACCTTCCGCCTGTTGTATGGCGCTCGCAAAAATCATATTGTTCAATGTATCGTATGCCTGCGGACAATTGACGGAGTCACGCAATCCACCATCACAAGCAAAAATAATATCAAGCCCAATAACTTTCGGGTCGTACTGATTGATGTTCATAATTTGACGGCCAATGTCACCCCTGGATAAATATCCAATGTTCACAATTACAATATTTGTGTCCAGTTCTGGATCTTCGCGTATTTGTGAAAAAGCTATGTCAGTAATCTCCATGTCACGAAATGTCTGTCCAAGCGGGTCAAATGCGTTAAAGACCTTCAGTTGCGTAACACCATACAATCCAAATAATACAGCAAACGCAAACGCTGTGGCAATCATGCAATCAATCCAGAATCTTTTCATGGGAGTACAAGATGTATCAGGTAAATTTAGAAATTTAGACCGTATTTAACGCAAAATAGGAGCATTGAAAACAAGGCTAACGGTAGATGAATATGCGACCGGCATCCTCGCAGGTGACAGAGTTGTTTTGGGAAAAGCCATTTCATTGATTGAAAGCAGTCTCCTGTCTGATCAACAGCAAGCTTCTGAGTTGATAGAAAAAATAATTGATAAAACAGGTCAATCTATTCGAATTGGAATTACCGGGGTTCCGGGTGTGGGAAAGAGTACGTTCATTGAGACTTTAGGGAAAAATATCACCGACTCAGGGAAAAAAATTGCCGTACTGACTATTGATCCGAGCAGTCAATTAACCCAGGGAAGTATTCTGGGTGATAAAACCCGGATGGATGACCTTTCAAAAAGCCCGCTTGCATTTATACGACCGACTGCCGCAGGTACTATATTAGGAGGCGTGTCAAATAAAACCCGCGAAGCAATTCTGCTTTGTGAAGCTGCCGGTTACGAAGTGATCATC